>Ga0180732_1001027_pt1 | contig 18855 bp, 17 predicted proteins | sample KR11_01MetaG_FD_148674 | JGI IMG/M metagenome (GOLD analysis project Ga0180732, IMG submission 148674) | Groundwater microbial communities from the Olkiluoto Island deep subsurface site, Finland - KR11_0.1 MetaG | ecosystem: Environmental > Aquatic > Deep subsurface > Groundwater | place...
AAAAACAGAAGATTGAGAAGGCAATGACGGAAAGTATTGCTTCTTTTAATCATGCGGTTACAGCGCGCAAATACATTGATCTTTACGAAAAAATGTTAAAGCGGCCACTAATAAATTGATCATTTATGACCTAAAACTTGCATACAAGGTTGGATAAATTAGTATGCCAAGGATTAGAGTGAAAATTGCGGAATGCGGAATGCGGAATGCGGAATGCGGATTGGGGATTGGGGATTGGGGATTTATTGTATCGCTTTGCTCCACAAATTATTTTAAAAGATGAACATCGAACATCGAACATTGAACATCGAACGTCGAATAAGGTATTCTGCCAATATATAAACCGGCAGAGCAAAGCGATTTCATCATTCATCATTCAACATTCGATGTTGGACGTTGGATGTTCATTTTTTTCAATTCCTTCAATCCAAAATCCGAAATCCGCAATCGAATGGTTCGAAATATTTTCTACAAGGTGATTCACATTTTAGAAATTTAACTATTTAAGTTAGCAACTATGCCCATGTCCCCTAAATCCATTACTTTACAAGCCCTTTTAGATAATGACCCATATCTTCGGCCTTATGAGAAAGCTCTTAAAAGAAGGCTTGAGCGTGTTATAGAAGTTGAAGAGAAACTTACTCAGGGAAAGATAAGCCTGGCTGATTTTGCTTCAGGCCACGAGTACTTTGGCCTGCATTTCAGAGAAGGCGAGTGGGTCTTCAGGGAGTGGGCTCCAAATGCCACAGCAATTTATCTGATTGGCGATATGACAGGGTGGCAGGAAAAGAAAGCGTTTGCTTTGGAGCGTATCAATGAAGAAGCGGTATGGGAAATCCATATGCCTGAAGAAACTTTAAAGCACGGCGACCTATACCGACTTCGAATTCACTGGGAAGGCGGAAAAGGCGACCGTATTCCTGCCTATGCAAGGCGGGTGGTTCAGGATCCGGAAACCTTGATTTTTAATGCTCAGGTTTGGTCGCCGCCATTTCCATATAAATGGCAATGCAGGGATTTCCGGCGTTCTTCTGAAGCACTTTTTATTTATGAGGCTCATGTTGGTATGGCGCAGGAAGAAGAGAAGATTGGTTCTTTTCGGGAATTTACCGCAAAAATTATTCCGCGTATAATTGCGGCCGGCTATAATACTCTTCAGCTTATGGGAATACCCGAGCATCCATACTATGGGTCATTTGGATACCATGTTTCCAGCTTTTTTGCTGCTTCTTCAAGGTTCGGAACACCAGAGGAATTAAAGGAACTCGTTGATACCGCCCATGCCTCTGGAATGACCGTGATCATAGACCTTATCCATTCACATTCAGTATTAAATGAAGTCGAAGGGCTCAGCCGTTTCGACGGCACTTTATACCAGTACTTTCACAAGGGGCCTCGTGGTCATCACTATGCCTGGGATTCAAGGTGTTTTGACTATGGAAAATATCAGGTCCTTCACTTTCTTCTTTCCAACTGCAGGTTCTGGCTGGATGAGTATCATTTTGACGGCTTTCGATTTGATGGGATTACCAGCATGCTGTATCATCATCACGGCATGGGGAATGCCTTTACTTCATATGAACAGTATTTTGACGACAGCGTTGATGAAGATGCACTGACCTGTCTTACACTGACTAACAAGGTTATCAAAGAAGTTCGCCCGGATGCCATTACTATTGCTGAAGATATAAGCGGTATGCCGGGATTGGCTGCTCCCCTGTCTAAGGGAGGAGTAGGGTTTGACTACCGCTTTGCAATGGGTATTCCTGATTACTGGATCAAACTTGTTAAAGATATAGCTGATGAGTACTGGCCTCTGAGCAACCTTTGGTATGAACTGAACAACAGAAGGATGGATGAAAAAACCATAAGTTATACCGAGTCTCACGACCAGGCACTTGTGGGAGATCAGACTCTAATATTCAGGCTTATCGGCTCAGAGATGTACAAATATATGAGTACAGAAGATAAGAGCATTCCAGTGGACAGGGGCATTGCCCTGCACAAGCTTATCCGTCTGATTACCCTGGCCACAGCCGGAAACGGCTATCTCAATTTTATGGGAAATGAATTCGGGCACCCTGAATGGATTGATTTTCCCCGTGAAGGAAACAACTGGTCATATCACTATGCACGGCGTCAGTGGCATCTTGCAGATGATTATAACCTGAAATATCATTTTCTTGCTCGTTTTGATCGGGAGATGATATCACTGGCAAAACGATTCAGACTGCTGGAGTCTGAAGGGCCGGTTCTGTTGCGGGAACATTTTGAGGACAAGGTTATAGCATTTACAAGGGCAGGCCTTTTATTTGTTTTCAACTTTCATTCCTCATGCTCACATAACAATTACTGTTTTGAAGCACTGCCGGGAAAATACCACATGATTTTTAATAGCGATGCCGAAGAGTATGGTGGACATGGTAGATTGATGAAAGAGCAATGTCATGTTACCCTTAATAATAAAGCCGATGGGAAAAATAGTAACTGGATAAGCCTGTATCTTCCAACCCATACAGCAATTGTGCTGCAACCAGAAACCATCTGACGCATTCATATTGCGGATTTTTCATCACCCTCAAGCACTTCTCTAATCTTTCTCAAAAGCTCATTTGCTGAAACCGGTTTTTGAATAAAGTTTATTCCTTCTTCAAGAATCCCTTTTTTATCTATAAGATCTGTAGTATATCCGCTTGTAAAGATAGCCTTGATTTCAGGGCGTAACTCTTTTATCTCATCATAAGCCATTTTGCCGTTCTTTTTCGGCATTATTACATCAAGGATAACAAGATCTATTTTATCTTTATTTTCCTTAAATCTTATAACGGCATCTTCTCCATCCACAGCCTCTATGACCTTATAACCAAACCGGTCAAGTATGGTTTTGATGATTTCTCTCACTGTCTCATCGTCTTCTGCCACAAGCACTGTCTCCGTGCCGCCTTTTTGAGGAGGAAGAGTATCTGCTTCGGTTTCTTCAATCGAAGATTTGATTACGGGAAGATATATCTTGAATGTTGTGCCCTTGCCGGGTTTGCTTAAGACATCTATAAAGCCGTCGTGCTGTGTGATTATCCCGTATATTATGGACAAACCGAGTCCTGTGCCCCTTCCCAATTCTTTGGTTGTAAAAAATGGCTCAAATATTCTTTTTTTTGTATTTTCATCCATACCGATGCCGGTATCCGCAACAGAAATAAGACAATACCTGCCAGGCTTAACATCATAACAATGTGTCTTTATAAAATGACTGTCCAATTCCATAAGCTCTGTGCTTATGGTTAACAGCCCGCCTTCCGGCATGGCGTCTCTTGCATTTGTAGCAAGATTCATCAGGACCTGCTCTATCTGGCCGCTGTCCGCCATGATAGTCAAATCTTTATCGGCAAGCATCGTCCTAATCTCAATATCTTCACCAATGAGCCGCGATAGCAGTTTTTCCACCTTCAGTATAATCTCATTCAGTTTTGTTGGCTTTGGATGAATTATCTGTTGCCTGCTGAAAGCAAGGAGACTATGGGTTAACTGGGCAGCCCTGTGGGATGCGCCAAGTATCTGATCCACATCAGCCTGCAATGGATCATCCTCACTCATTTTCATCTGCATGATGTTTGAATAGCCCATTATGGCGGTGAGGATATTGTTGAAGTCATGAGCAACACCTCCTGCAAGCCGGCCGACAGCCTCCATTTTCTGGGCCTGCCGAAGCTGGTCTTCAAGCGTTTTCTTTTCTTCCTCCGCCTGCTTTCGCTCGGTGATGTCCCTGAAAAAACCCTGAATAACCTTCCTGCCCTTTATCTTTGTCACACTAGCGCTGATGGCTACAGGAATCTTGTGCCCGTCTTTGTTGCAAACAAAAAGGTCTTCTCCTGAAATTGCTTTTCCTTTTTGGATGTGGTCTTTAAAAATTTTACGGTATTGTTCAGCTTTTTCTTTTGGATGCAGTTGACTCTGGTGCATTCCAATAATCTTTTCGGCAGGCATGCTTAACAGTTCTTCGGCCCTTTTATTTATATCAAGAATGATACCCGTTTCCACATCTGCGATGAAGACGGCATCGTTAGCGCTTTCAATCAGGGTGCGGTATTTTTCTTCGGATTCCTTGATCGCGTTCTCTGCCCTTTTTCGTTCGGTGATGTCGATTAAAGCACCCACAATCGAGATGGTTTTCCCGTTTTCAACGATGGGCGCTTCACGAATTTCCGCCCACACTATTTTCCCGCTTTTATGGACTAATTCCAGTTCGTAGGGCGCTTGTACTTTACCGGTTTTAATCGCTTTTTCTGTTCGTTGAAATCCCTCTTCATTTATCGGATTATCAGAAGCAAGTTCAGTCCATTTAACCATTGCTTCTTCTGGTTTATATCCAAGGATATCGTGCACTTGAGGGCTAAGATATGTAAGTATATGATCGGTTGTATGGGAATAAAACATGTTTGTGCTGTTTTCGACAATATTACGGAGTTTGTCCTCACTTTCTCTTAGTGCTTCTTCTGCTCGCTTGCGTTCGGTGATGTCCAGGACTATACCCTGGTAGTGAGTAATCTCATCATTTGAATCGTGCCTGACCTGGGTGTGATCATCGATACATCGTATCTCTCCTCCCTTAGTAAGAATTCGATACTCCTGAACAAAATCCTTACGTCCTTCCTGGCTGTACCGTGCAACTTCAGCAGCCACACGCTCCAGATCGTCAGGATGGACTATGCTCGCAAAATCTACACGTTTCGAGTAGAAGTCTTCTGGGCTGTACCCATATTGTTGAACGTTATCGGAGACAAATTCGACCGGCCAGCCTTCTGCTGCACGCCAGAGAAAAACGACTGCGGGAGAATAGTTAACGATGCGCTCCAATTCCTCGCGTTCTTTAAGAGTCTTTCGCAGTGCCTTTTCAGCCTGCTCGCGGTTATTCAGTTCTTGTCTTGTAATGACGGAGTAGATAAAGTACAAGAAAAACAGAGGGAAGAAAATTTCGACATAATCCTCGTAACGATCAAGATAATCCGTAATCTGCCCATGTTCCAATATATTGGAAAGACCGACAAAAACATATATCCCCAGGGACAGGGCAAGAAAGGTTTTGGACGGCTGGTCCATTATGCTCCGTGGAATCCGAACCGCAAATAGCAGCGCCACGCCAAAGGCGCATGTTGAAATGATGTCAATGATTGTAATAATATTTTCATACATAATTTTTTGCCTGTTCTGATGTTGAATGCCGGATGATTGACAAACAACCGGCGGCAAATGATATGCCGGATAATGCGTAGCACAAGTGCTCGAGCAAGTTGAAGAATTCAAGCCAAATCACACCTTCAATCACTGTGAACAGATATCCGCAAAGAATAAAGATAAAGCCGATGTATAGCAGTCGCAGTCTTGGTATCCCCATTTTTTTGAAGATAAACGCAAACATTAGGATGGAAATGAGAGCCAGAATTAGATTGATGACTTCGTTTTCCTGAAACATTGTATTTCTCCTTATTCCTTCAGCCTTGTTGGCCCGACTTGCCGACCAAGACCACTAAAAAATGCAACTACACAAAATCCGCAATCCGCAATCGAATGGCTATTGTTTTTTATAGAGATAATATGATTCCATAATTTTCTTCACATAGTTCTCGGTTTCTTCTATAGGAGGAATTCTTTTGTAGCGTTCAACTATATCTGGCCCGGCATTATAAGCAGATAGTGCAAGAGGCAGCCTGCCCTCAAAACGGGTCATTAATTGTTTTAAATAAAGCGTACCTCCCAGAATATTTTCCCGTGGATTAAATGGATTGGTGATTTTAAGAGCATCAAAGTTTGCAGGCATAATCTGCATAAGACCCATTGCGCCGGCTGTTGAAACAGCTTTAGGGTTAAAATTCGATTCAACTTTAATAAGAGCTTTCAGCAGTTTGAAGGAAATGCCGTATTTTATTGATGCTTCGGATATGAAACGGTCATACTTGCTTGTCGAATATTTGTTTAAGTTTTTTGAAGGGCTTTCGCGCATATAGAGTTTATAGCCGGATGATGTGGGTACGTTAGTAAAATGAAGTATACCATTGCTGTCAACACAAGTGTATATATCAGCATGGCTATATACTGTACCTGTAAATATAATTAGTATCGCACAGGATATTATCATGCATTGATATTTAATATAATTTGTAACCATATTAAATAATTATTACTTTTTGAACTGCCCTGACAATTTCTTCAGGATCATCCATGACCTGCAGGATATCAAAATCATTACGAGATATTTTATTATTTTCAAGCAGGGTAGAGTTGATCCATTTTAATAGTCCTGACCAGTAATCAGATCCTACCAGTATAACAGGGAAGGGTTTGATGCGGTGCGTTTGAATAAGTGTAACAGCTTCAAAAAGTTCATCCAGGGTGCCGAAACCGCCTGGCATAATAATATATGCAGTAGCATATTTTACAAACATAACCTTGCGAATGAAGAAATATTTGAACTCGAGCTTGATATTTGAGTATGGATTTGGTTTTTGCTCAAACGGAAGGACAATGTTCAGCCCAACTGAGGTGCCTCCTGCTTTTAGGGCCCCTCTGTTTCCCGCTTCCATGACGCCGGCTCCTCCGCCTGTTATCACAGCAAAATTGTGTTTGACAAAAAGAGCTGCTATTTCTTCGGTTTTCTTATATATTGGATCATCTTCTTTAATTCTGGCTGAACCGAAAAAAGTCACTGCAGGACCAATATCGTGAAGCCCCTCAATGCCTTCAACGAATTCTCCCATAATTTTAAACAGGCGCCATGCTTCACCTAATTTCAAGTCGTCAATAACAAATTGTTTTTCCATTTTAATATTCCAATGTGTTGAAGTTTATTTTACTACTCAGGTTGTCAGGTTCACGGTTCAAGGTTCACGGTTGGCTACTTTGCGCTTTTCATATTTTTTGAATCAATTCACGTGCCAGTTGCCATGCCCCTGCCCGCTCGCCGAGCTTGCGAGGCAGACGGGTCAATATCTTCAAACCGTTCAATCTTCATCGCTCTCTAACCTTGAACCTTGAACCATTGAACCGTGAACCTGAGCAGTTACGATTTATCCTTATCAGCATACAGCTGACGCCTAAACTCCTCACGCTTTACCTTTAAATCCAATTATGACTTCACCTTTGTCCACAATGACCGGAACTTTGCGTCTTCCATTGGAATATTTCAGCATAGTATCAAGCTTGTCGGCATCAGACAGCACATCGATATATTCCACATCGCCGCCATTTTTCAAATAGGCCTCACGAGCCGCTGTTGTGAATGGTCAAGTATTCTTGCCAAAAATTAAAACTTTTTCTTCCATGATCCACACTCCTTTTCCCAAAGCCCTCAAAATCTGAAGGATATGTGACTATAGCTCCTGATACCGAAAACAATCTACAAAATGATCATTTACCATTCCTGTCGCCTGCATAAAAGCATAACATATCACCGGACCTGTGAACTTAAACCCCCTTTTTTTTAAATCAATGCTCATCGCTATTGATTCTTTTGTTTTTGAAGGAATGTCCTTTTGATTTTTCCAGGCATTCTTTATTGGTTTACCTCCCGTGAACTGCCATATATATGCATCAAAGCTTTTGAATTGCTTTTGTATATTAAGGAATGCTCCGGCGTTTTGAATAGCGGCTTTTATCTTAAGCTTATTTCGGATAATTCCTTTGTTGGATAAAATCTTTTCTATTATAGCTGAATCGAATTTTGCAATAATTTCCGGATCAAAATTATTAAATACTTTTCTGTAGTTATGGCGTTTTTTTAAAATAGTTAGCCAGCTTAAACCTGCCTGCGCTCCTTCCAGTATAAGTAACTCAAACAACTTTTTATCATCATGTAAAGGAATTCCCCATTCATTATCATGGTATTTTATATAAAGGGGATCAGTTCCTGCCCACTCACATCTTGTCTTCATACCTAAAACCTGCATAAACAATCTTGAAGAAATTTAACTTATTGTAATATGTTAGCTTTATGAAAAAAGCCAGACGTGCATGAGCTTCAGGTATGATACATTAAAATCAGGAAACTGTTTGAACGCATTAGATATCATTAAGAAAGAACCTGACAAGATTATGTATTTATCTATAATATTTCGCTTAACTGGAATAATATCTTTAAATTCGCGGCGAGTTCTTTCTTTATGATATGTTATGCGAGAGTTTTTCATGGTTTTAATGTATCATACCTGAAGCGGATATATTTTCGAAAACATGACGTTTTATAAATTTTATATAATATTCAAGATTGTTTACCCTACGGGAGCGCCGATTTCACCGCATCCGCTGTGTTGCAGGCCATTTGCAGTGAAGTGCCACGGCTGCATAGCCTGCGCCTTGCGGCTGCGACAAACTCGACACTTGCAGGATTTAGGTTCATAATTACCAGAACCCATCAAGACTCCTTAACCCGCTCATATAAAGGCGCCCGCTTGCTTCGAACATAGAGTAACGTGTCAGTAAAACTGGTAGGCTATAGGAACGTGCGAGTTCCACAATATTTTCATCTGGTTTCTTTCCTCTTACAAAAACAACTGCTACAATTCCGGCAACCTTGGCCGTCTGTATAACCTGCTCCGTGGTTATGCCGGTAAGCAAAACCGATCCTTCTGCCAGTGAGGACAGAATATCCTCCAGCAGATCTGATCCTCCGGCAGCCACTATCGTTGTATCGAGCTGATCATCTCCAACAAGCACAGTCGCCTTTAATATATCTCTAATTTCAGATATCTTCATATGAAATATTAACCTGTATTAAATATTGATTTCCTGATAGTTCGAGACCTTTGAATTTTGCTAGAAATAGTTTAAATTGTCATTCCCGTGAAAACGGGAATCCAGTATTCTCAATCAGTTATAGATTCCCGCTTTCGCGGGAATGACGGGAAGAGGGCAGTTTTCAAAGGTCTCAGTTCACCACGGATTTTCACTCATTTATTAATTTGTATGAATATTAATAACATTTCATAATAATTACAAAATGTCAACGATATCGTCGAGCAGCATCTGCTTAATATGCTTATATAATTTTGGATGCTTGACTGAAAAACAACACTGGATTATATGATGTACTGGTATCAGGTATTGGGTATCGGGGGCAGGTGAACCGCATTGGGAGAATTGTTATGAAAAGTTATAAGCACAGGGCAGTTGAGACGGCAGAATACTTGAACGCTCGCATTAACAAGGCCCCTGAAATAGGCATTCTCACAGGGACAGGCCTTGGCAATAGTTTGGGCTCAATAGGTGTCGATGTATCATTCAATTACGAGGATATCCCACATTTTCCCGTTTCGACAGTTCAGGCACATGTGGGGAAGCTTCTTTTTGGCGTCTTGAATGGAAAACATATTATTGCCATGCAGGGCCGGTTTCATCTTTACGAGGGCTACTCTCCGGCAGATGTTACTTTTCCGATAAGAGTCATGCAGGAGCTTGGCGTTAAGATCTTAATTCTTTCCAATGCAGCCGGAGGACTCAATCCTGACTTTAAAGTCGGGGACATAATGATTATCAAAGATCATATTAATCTTACCGGCTCAAATCCTCTTATCGGGCCTAATGAAGACATCTGGGGTATTAGATTTCCCGACATGAGCAGAGCATATGATGAAAAGCTTGCTTTGCTTGCGGAAGATGCCGGCGCTAAAGCAGGTATAAGAATGCAGAAAGGTGTATATGCAGGCTTAAAGGGGCCGTCTCTTGAAACTCCGGCAGAAGTGCGTTTTTTAAAGACTATAGGTGCGGAAGCCGTTGGTTTCTCAACGGTTCAGGAAGTCATTTCAGCCGTGCATGGAGGAATGAGGGTACTTGGCCTGTCGACTATTACCAATATTAATGATCCTGACGAGCCTGCTCCTGCAACTATTGAGGAAATTATTAATGTGGCAGAGAAAGCTGCTCCTAAGCTTGAAACGATAATTAATGGTGTTGTATAGACTTTCAGATAAATAATTTCACTGTGTTATCAGTCGTCGACGTATAACTAATACGCCTTCCTCCTTCTGGTCTTGTGAAATTAATTATCTGAAAGTCTATAGGCTGGATATAGTTTTGATCAAACGTTAACCGTGAACGGGTTCGTCTAATATTTATTGAGTTACTTGGAAAGGCGTTAATTTACTATGAATTCATGTGATATACTTGTCTTAAACGGAATTCTGCTGACTATGGATTCTGGTAAGACACAGTTCAAAAACGGTGCTGTTGCCATAGAAGGTGAAAAAATTGTTGCTTTAGGGTCTGCTGATGATTTTTCATCATGGAATGCATCACGTATTATAGATGCCCGTGGAGGTATAATTATGCCTGGGCTTGTTAATACTCATACTCATGCATCAATGACATGTTTCAGGGGCCTTGCAGATGATCTTCCATTGATGACATGGCTGAATGATTATATATTTCCTGCAGAGGCGAAGCTTGATTATGAGAAAGTTTATTGCGGAGCCCTTCTTGCCTGTGCTGAGATGATTATTTCCGGGACTACATGTTTTTGTGATATGTATCTTTTTGAAGATGCTGTAGCCAGTGCGGCAAAGCATGCCGGGATGCGGGCGGTAGTGGGCGAAGTACTATACGACTTTCCTTCGCCTAATTACGGTCCAATAGAGCAGGGTTTTAAATATACTGAAATGCTTATAGAAAAATGGAAGAATGACCCTCTGATAACTATTGCCGTTGAGCCTCACTCGCCTTATCTTTGTTCGCCGGATCTTCTTAAAAGAGCTTTTTCTCTTGCAAAAAAGAATAATATTCCGCTCGTTATTCATGTCTCGGAAACTAAAGGCGAAGTCCAAAAAAGCATAGAAAAGCACGGCCTTACACCCGTTGGATTTCTTGCGGATCTTGATGTGTTGTCGCCGAATCTTCTTGCCTGTCATTGTGTTGTGCTGACAGATGAAGATATTTCCCTTCTGCGGCATTTTGATGTTAAAGTATCACATAACCCTGCAAGCAATATGAAACTTGCATCAGGCATCGCTCCGATCCCAAAGCTTTTAAAACAAGGTATCTGTGTCGGGCTTGGAACAGATGGATGTGCAAGCAATAATAATCTGGATATGTTCCTGGAGATGGATACTGCTGCAAAACTTGACAAGGTAAACGCTCTTGACCCGACTGTTATGGATGCATATACTATGCTGAAAATGAGCACCATTGAAGGGGCAAGGGCGATAGGGCTTGATAAAATAACCGGTTCTCTTGAGCCTGGGAAAAGGGCGGATGTGATTATTATTGATACGCATAAGCCTCATCTTACACCAATGTATAACCCGATTGCTCATCTCGTTTACGCAGTAAGGGGTAGCGATGTTACAACTTCTATTATAAACGGAAAAATAGTAATGGAAGCCGGCAGGCTTTTAACTTTGGAACTGGAAGATATAATTAAGAATATTAAAATTATCGCGGATGAAATAAAGGGCGCGAAACTTGGCTAAAGCTCAACCGTGAACCCAACAACCTGAGTAGTTACCATGAGTTTTGATATCATCATACACAACGGTATAATAGTTACCGGAAATCCTGATTTTGATATTATTGAAGATGGCATTGTATGTATAAAGAACGGGAGACTGGAACGGATTGAACCCAGAACCGCCGGTTCTCTTATTCCAGAAGCAAATGAAATAATAGATGCAAAAGGCGGGATTATAATGCCTGGCTTTGTAAATGCGCATACCCATCTTCCCATGTCAATATTCAAAGGCCTTGCTGACGACCTATCCTTAATGCCCTGGCTGACTGAACATATTTTCCCGGCAGAGTCTAAGTATATTAACCCAGCGTCTGCCAGGCTCGGTTCTTTTTTATCCTGTGCGGAGATGATACTGGCCGGTATAACCACCTGCTGTGACGGGTATTTTTTCGAAGATGAAGTGGCAGAGGCTGTTCTTGATTCCGGCATGAGGGCAATACTCGGGCAGGGTGTTATAGATTTTCCTGCTCCTGGAGCGCCTGAACCGTCGGATAATGTTAATAACGCGATCAGATTTACTGATAAATGGTATAATAAATCACAGATGATCACCCCTTCAATATTTTGCCATTCACCATATACCTGTTCTGAAGGAACTTTGAAAAAAGCAAAAGCCGCTACATTGTCAAAAAATCTGCTTTTCCAGATCCACGTGGCAGAAACAAAAGACGAGAGGGATCGAATGCTGTCAGAGAGAAATTTTTCGCCGATCAAATACCTCGACAAAATTGGGATACTGGATAACAACACCCTGCTTGTTCATTCAATATGGGTAGATAATGATGATATTGATATAATTGCAAACAGAGGCGCTAAAATTTCAGTTTGCACGGAAAGTGAAATGAGGCTGGCCTCAGGCATTGCTCCGGTTATTAAATTTTTAGAAGCAGGAATAAAAGTCGGACTCGGGACAGACGGGAGTGCGAGTAATAATGACCTTGATCTATTTAAGGAGATGGACTCTACTGCAAAACTCCACAAGGTTAATATGCTTGATCCGGCAGTCATGGATGCAAAGACAGTGTTTAAACTGGCAACAATTGGCGGGGCCGGGGCGCTTGGCCTTGATAATGAAATAGGCTCTCTGGAAACCGGCAAACAGGCGGATCTTATTATTATCGATGTCAATAAACCCCACCTTGTCCCAATGTACAATCCAGTGTCTCATATTGTGTATGCCGCACGTGGTTCGGATGTTCAGGACGTTATTGTTGCCGGAAAGGTCATAGTCAGGGATCGGAAGATTCTTACTTTTGATCTTGAAGATGTCCTTGAAAGAGCCTCACTAATAGGTGAAACAATTAAGGGCTATAACCTAAATTGAGCGATTTTTTACTCGACTTGCACCAATCTCTTGCGCATCAAGGACTTGCGAAAAGTCTCGACATATCCATTGGTATGCCTACGATTTTCGCAAACCTTGCCGCATCAAGATCTTGGCACATTTCTTCGCAAAAAATCGCTCAACTTAGGTATAAGGAGGAAATAGTGTTATGATTGAATCCTATGCATTTGGTTCTATGGTAGTTGATGGAAGAAAAATTACATCCGATTTAATCATTTATCCTGATGGCCGCATTGAGGTTTCCTGGTGGCGAAAAGCCGGCCACAGGCTTGCGAGCGATGATATAGGCGAACTTATAAGGTCAGGGCCGGATGTTATTATTGCAGGCACAGGCTCAAGCGGTCTAATGAAACCAGAGAAAGAGCTTGAAGAAGTTTTACAGCAAAAAGGTATAGAGTTTATTTCAGTGCTAACCAGAAAGGCAGTGAAAATTTATAATGACCTGTCATCAGAAAAAAATGTTGGAGCTTGTTTTCATCTAACATGCTGATTTGGCAAGAGGAAAATTGCGGATTGCGGATTGCGGATTTGCCCGCCCGCCTCGCCTGAGCACAAGCGCTTGAATCTCGCATACCCGCCCGCCTCGCAAGCGAGAGCGTTGCGGGCAGGTCTGATTAAGGCGAGTGCGATGGCGGGCAGGCAAATCCGCAATCCGCAATCCGCAATCCGCATTCCGAAATCCGAAATCCGAAATCCGAAATCGAATCATTCCGCATTCCGAGTAGGGGTTTGTTATATGAAAGTAGATGGCAAGAACATGAGGCCGATATGGCTGGATAAGGATTCGGGAATTGTTAAAGTAATCGATCAGCGGCTGCTTCCGCATGAATTTGTAATTGCGGATCTGAAAAGCGTTGATGATATTATTCATGCCATAAAAGAGATGTTTGTGAGAGGTGCTCCCCTTATAGGAGTTGCCGGAGCTTACGGTGTGTACCTTGCGGTAGTTAATTTTGATGAAAATGGGGATTTTTATGATTACCTGATTGATGAATGCGACAAGCTAAAAGCCGCAAGACCGACTGCGGTTAACCTTGCCTGGGGTGTGGACAGGGTTATGAATAAATTGTCAGAAATAAAGAAACATCAGGCAAGGATAGACAGGGCAAGAGATGAAGCTGCGAATATCGCTGATGAGGAGGCAGAAAACTGCAGGAAAATTGGTGAAAACGGTTTGCAACTTATTGACGAGATTTGGATGAGAAAAAGAGGCAAAACAGTTAACATCCTTACCCATTGCAATGCAGGATGGCTGGCCTGCGTAGAATATGGAACTGCAACTGCACCCATTTATGCTGCCCATGATAATGATATTGATATACATGTCTGGGTGGACGAAACAAGGCCTCTCAACCAGGGGGCCAGGCTTACCGCCTGGGAGTTGGGGGAATATGGTATCAAGCACACTGTCATAACCGACAATGCCGGCGGGCACCTTATGCAGCATGGAATGGTGGATATGGTTATTGTTGGTACTGACAGAACTACCTGCACAGGCGATGTCGCTAACAAAATAGGGACATATCTTAAAGCGCTTGCTGCAAGAGATAACAACATCCCTTTTTATGTCGCCCTTCCATCCAGTACTTTTGACTGGGAGCTGAACGATGGTATCAAGGAAATACCTATTGAAGAGAGAGATCCGGATGAAGTCAGATATGTGCAAGGTTTAGATCATGGCTCAATGAAGAGTGTTCTGGTTCCTCCGGCAAGCAGCCCTGCAGCTAACTTTGCATTTGACGTTACGCCTGCAAGGCTGGTTACCGGTTTTATAACTGAAAGAGGTATTTGCAGGGCAACAAGACAGGATATAATGAGATTGTTTCCGGAAAAAATGGCACACTAAAAGAAGCCGTGAACGCTTACCAATAAAACATCCCCTTTTATCCTAAAAATCCTTGATTTTTTTTACATAATTTCTTATATCGCTTTATGCTTACTGAACTTGAAAAAAAGACAATATCGTTAATACAGGGAGATATCGCAATTACAGAGCGCCCGTATCTTGAAATTGCAGATAAGCTTGGGATTCCCGAAGAAACCCTCCTGGATACTTTAAAAGATCTTTGTAAAAGGGGTGTAATAAGGCGTTTCGGCGCAACTATCAGGCATCAGAAATCAGGGTTTAAGGCTAATGCTATGACTGCCTGGAAGGTTGACGAAGACCGCATTGATGAGGTGGCCAAAAAAATGGCTTCTTTCAAAGAAGTTTCGCACTGTTACAGACGGAATCCTTCTGATGAGTGGCCTTATAATTTATATACCATGATTCATGCCAGGAATGAAGATGCATGCCGTAAAACAGCCCGCAAGATGTCTGAAGCAACTTCAGTTGGCACATACAAGCTTTTATTTAGCCGCAGGGAATTGAAGAAAACATCAATGAAATACTTTTCAAAATCTAAAGGTCAAGTTTTTTCACCTAAGTGAAATGCGATACTCCAAATATTCTTCTGGTAAATCCCTGGATACACGATTTTGCGGCATACGACTTCTGGGCTAAACCGCTGGGGCTTCTCACTCTTGCATCAATACTCAGGCAGCATGGATTTTTAATAACATACATAGACTGCCTTGATCGTTTCCATCCAAAAGCACCTCAAATTGACCCCTATACAAGAAACGGAAGGGGCTCATTTTTAAAAACAAAGATTCCAAAACCCAAAGATCTTGAACATGTTCCCCGGAACTTTTCCAGATACGGTATTATGCCGGAATGGTTCAGGGAGGAACTGCAGCTCATACCGAAACCGGATCTTATCCTTGTCACTTCTTTTATGACTTACTGGTATCCAGGTGTAAATGAAGCCATAAGAGTCATAAAAGAAACTTATTCAGACACCCCCCTTATCCTCGGAGGTATATATGCCGGTCTTTGCAATGAGCATGCTGTATCGCATTCAGGCGCAGACATTGTTTTGGCAGGCCCCGGCGAGAAATATATCTTAAAGCTTGCAGAAAATAATACAGGTTTTTCTGTCAGCCCGGAGTTTGATCCGGATGATCTTGACACATATCCTTATCCTGCATTTGACCTGCAGCGAAAAATTTCATATATTCCAATTCTTACATCTAAGGGATGTCCTTTTTCCTGTTCGTATTGTGCATCGCATTTTTTAAATCCAAAAAGAATGCTGCGCAGTCCGCTTTCTCTTATTGAGGAGATAAAGTACTGGCATTTCAAGCATGGTGTAAAAGATTTTGTATTCTATGATGATGCGCTTCTTGTTAATGCTGAAGCACATGCGGTCGTATTATTTGAAGGTTTGATTAAAGAGAATCTTAATGTCCGCTTTCATACACCCAATGCGGTTCATATCCGCGAGATTTCAGAGAAGACAGCCGGATTGATGTTCAGGGCTGGGTTTAAAACTCTTCGGCTTGGTCTGGAAACAACCACATTTGAAAAAAGGAAAGAGCTTGACAGCAAAGTAACTGCATGTGAGTTCAAAAAGGCTGTATCCTGCCTCAGAAAAGCAGGTTTCCAGAAAAATCAGATAGGTGCGTACCTTCTGACAGGCCTGCCGGGGCAGACAATAAGTTCGGTGGAAGAGTCTATAAGAGAGGTGAAGAGAAATGGTATAACACCGGTTCTTGCACATTATTCACCGGTTCCTCACACCGCCTTATGGGACAGGGCGGTTGCTTCTTCCCATTATGATCTTGAAGCAGATCCTGTATTTACGAACAATGCGATATTCCCTTGCTGGTTTGAAAACTTTTCATGGGAAAAAATATCGTATCTGAAAAACCTTGCATCAGCTTAGTATAACAAGTTATTACGGCATATCAGATAAGACTTTGTGAATTGTTTATAAAAGTTTACCATAGAGTTGCAAAATTTCGGAATGCGGAATGCGGAATGCGGATTTGCCTGAGCACAAGCGCTTGAATCTCGCATATCTGATTAAGGCGAGTGCGATGGCGGGCAGGCAAATCCGCAATCCGCAATCCGCAATCCGAAATTGAAGTGTAATTCCGTGAAAATCCGTGGTGAAGTATTACAATTGTTTTAAAGCTAAAGGAGAAGCAAACGTGCTATCATTAAAATCAGTTGATCTAAGAAAAGTTAAGGCGGAAACGCTGGCTATACCTGTCTGTGAGGACAGAGATATACATGATGACAAGATAATAACCTCGCTGATAACCAGGGCGAAAAAACTTGAGGAGTTCAAGGGTGACAGTGGTGAGGAAGTTGTTTTTTACAATCCGCCGGAACTTAAAGCAGAAAGAATAATTTTAATGGGGCTTGGCAAGCTGGAAAAATTAAACGCAGAATCTCTGCGAGCGTTTGCCGGCAAGGCAGTAAAAAAATGCATTAATATGAAACTGCCGGAGGTATTGATTGTTTTACCTTCAGCAAAAAAAATTAAAATGGAGATGCCGTTACCTCTTGAGGCAATAATTGAAGGAGCCTGCCTTGGAAATCATATCTTTGATAAATATAAAGAGGAGAAAAAGCATATTCCGCTTGAGAAAATCGATTTCCTGGTTACACCTGATGTAGCTAAAAGTGCCGGTAAAATATTGAAAAGTGTAACCACCATTTGCGAAGGTACCATCTTTGCCAGGGATCTTATTAATACCCCCTCTAATGATAAAAAGCCCGAACAATTTACAAAAATAATTGCCGACATTGCTGAAAAAGAAAATTTAAAAATAAAAATATTTGATGAAAAAGAATTGAAACAGAATAAGTTCGGCGCTTTGCTGGCAGTTGCGGCAGGCAGTCCGAGTAAACCGAGAATGATTATTCTTGAATATAATCCAAAGGGTGCAAAAAAGACAGTTGCCCTTGTCGGTAAAGGTGTCACATTTGATTCCGGCGGCATAAATTTAAAACCAACAGGAAGCCTTGATGAAATGAAGAGCGATATGTCTGGGGCGGCCGCAGTAGCGGCGACTCTTATCGCTTTGGCAAAACTCAAGCCTAAAATCAGAGTTGTCGGAGTTATTCCTGTTGTTGAAAATATGCTGTCAGGTGATGCTACACGGCCGGGAGACATTGTAAGGAGTTATTCCGGCAAAACCGTGGAGATATTAAATACAGACGCTGAAGGCAGGCTTATATTGATTGATGCAATTTCTTATGTAGTTGAAAAATATAAACCCGAAACTCTCATAGATATAGCAACACTGACAGGGTCGTGTGTAGTTGCACTTGGAGAGAAGATAGCAGGGGTATTTTCATCTGATAATAAATTAGCTCAATCTATTGTCAGCTCAGGTGAAAAAACCTATGAGCGCTGCTGGCATATGCCTCTGCCGGATGACTACAAAGAAGATCTTAAAAGTGATTTTGCCGATCTTAAAAACATTGCCGGTTCAAAGTGGGGTGGTGCAATCACTGGGGCATTATTCCTGGCAGAGTTTGTTGGAGATACAAAATGGGCTCATATTGATATAGCAGGCCCTTCTTATCAAAAAAAAGGAAGCGATTATTGCGGGGTTGGAGGTACCGGCTTTGGGGTGCGGCTGTTCTGTGATCTGCTTGAAAAGTTGTGATATCAGAAATTTACAAAGTCATCATGAAATTAACCTGAGGTAGCGGGCACCCGCTACCTCAGGTTGTTGACAACTTGCTTTTTGAGTTTGTAAATTTCTGATGAATGGAGTCGTTTATGTCAAGACACACACATGATTTTGTAAATAATTATGATGAAGGAAAGATAGCATTTGGACTGGACCGTGAAACTGATGAGAAGTCGTTGATTGCATATCTTCAGAAGTTTACGGATGATGAGATGATGCAGGTTCTGGTTAAAAGACTAAGCGATGATGATATCAGCGGAATATTGGATTATGTTCTTGGAATTTTAAAAAAACACCTTAAAGAAGAAGAGTATCATCGAATATTTTTAAAAGATAAGACTAAGGGACTTCATTAAATAGTCGACTCCCCAACTCGACGACTCAACTATTTGACGAGATTGTCATTCCAGCGGAGGCGGGAATCCAGTTTGTTTTTAGATATAACTGGGGTTCTGGATGCCAGCCTTCGTGGGCATGACGTTAAAAA
>Ga0180732_1001028_pt1 | contig 18834 bp, 18 predicted proteins | sample KR11_01MetaG_FD_148674 | JGI IMG/M metagenome (GOLD analysis project Ga0180732, IMG submission 148674) | Groundwater microbial communities from the Olkiluoto Island deep subsurface site, Finland - KR11_0.1 MetaG | ecosystem: Environmental > Aquatic > Deep subsurface > Groundwater | place...
TCTTTTTTTTACGGTTCTCATAGAAGGCGACGACATGAGTGACCCTATTGCAGACCAATCACGTTCCATTTTAGATGGACACATTGTTTTATCACGTGAGCTGACAGATTTTGGCATATACCCGCCTATTCATGTCCTAAACTCTGCTTCAAGAGTTATGAATGACATCATTAGTGATGAACATCTGAAATCTGTAATGATGTTTAGACGCTATCACACACTTCTCAAAGAAAATGAAGTACTCATTCGAATAGGAGCTTATACAAAAGGAAGTGACCCTGAGCTTGACAAAGCAATAGCAAAAAAAGAAGATATGGAGGCATTTTTAACGCAAAAATCAACACTTCAAATTGCTTTTGAAGATAGTGTGAATACTCTTATAGAGATTATGAAGTAAAGCTACTCTATAGCTTTTTTGAGTACTCCATAATGATATTTGATTTTATCCACTCATCTCGCGGAGTTCTGACTCCATCATCAAGTGTAATAGCAAGTTTTTTTCCACAAAGATTCTCATAATTTTTCATAAGCAATCTCATCTCATTATCGTTTCCAAAGATATCAATGTAGGAGTAGATAATATTTTGGGCGCCTTGATAGTTTTCATCAGCTAAAAAAGTTTTGATTTTTGACTGAAAACTTACACGAAGAAGGTCTCCAATTTTATCTGTCCTGGTACTTATGCTTATGAGGTTGTTCAATGTGATTTTTATGCTTTTTGCGTCACCGCTCAGAGCGTATTCTTCACACTCATTTACAAGTGCTGCCCAGCGTTTATTCAAGCTAATTCCTAGCTCTGTTGCGTTTAGGCCTACATTTGCGTCTAGAATCTCGTAACAGCCTTTAAAATTGTTTGCTTTGTAAGCGTTTTGCAACTTAATCATGGCATTGAAATTTGTAATGAGCCGCTCAAGTTCATCTCGCATAAAAGTAGTGTTTTTGAAAAGCTTGAGATGATTTTTTGCTTTTTGCAGTTCCCCTTGCTTAATAAAGAGATCTATTTTTTTTATATTTTTTTCTATACTTTGATTGAGACTTATATATGTTGGTGTTTCTAAAAAAAGTTTATTTTTATATATGAGTTCATCAACAGTTTGAAAATCATTAGCATCAACTGCATGTAAAAATGTCATGAAATCACTTTCTTGAGTCAAGAGCAGTTTGATAATTTCACGCTTGGATGCAACTGTGAGATATTCATGGAGGAGAGCTTTCGCATTTTGAGAATCTCCTAATGAGATGTGTCTGTAGGCATTTTTAAAGCTGTCTCTCCAGGCTTCTTCTATTTTCTCATAGAGCGGTGTTTGCATAAGTGGTTCGTATTTTGAACACATTGCAAAACAAAGAGCATATTTTTTTTCAAAATAATGTATTTTAAATCTATTGAAATTCTCAAAAGCGCGAAATAAAGAGTTTATTTCATTCTCTTTTGATTTTATACCCTTGAGCGGAGCTATACATTTAAGAGCGTATGCTTTATTTTGGTTCATTAAAGCATGGAGGGCTTCTTTATAGATATCTTTATATCTCTTTTGAAGGAGTTTATACTCTATGGTATTATGAAGAATAGGTGCCCTCTCAACAAGCCTATAAGCTTCATAGAGAGCGTTTTGCATCACTAATTCCTTGAGCTGAGCTCTGTTTGGAAGTTTCGCATTGAGTATTTGCGAATCTTCAAGCGCAACAAAAAGAGATTCATCGTGTAAAAGAGCAATTTTACTGATTGTTTTTTCAAATTCTATGTATTTTGCATCTGCAACTTTTGCTTTTTTAATATCTAAAAGGGCAAGATAGTTGGTCTCGGCACTTATAATCACATAGTCACTGTTTGGCGTTTTAACAATGTCCCGTATATTTTTAAAAGGGGCATCTATACGTTTTGACTCTTTATTATGTGCAAGCGAATGTACTAAAACATCTCCATCAACATTAGCACTTACAAGCGTCTTTTCATCAATAAAACATAGAGCGTTTATTCTGCTTCCTTGTTCAATTAAAATATGTTTTCGAATTTTTGAGTGTAAGTCAATGACAAACAATGCACCTCCTAGGCCGGAACAAGCAAGCTTCTCATTGTGTATGGACAAAGCGCTTACAAAATTCGTTTTGGTTCTCTTTGTTTTGAGAGGGAAAGAACAAATGCGAGAGAGCAAGGAAGCATTATTATATCTGTACTGATACACTCTTCCACAGTCTGTTCCGGCAATGAGATATGTTGACGCGGGACAAAATGTAAGGATTTCGATTTTTTCATTTGGAATTGTTATGTTCTTTATGAGACTTTTAGTCGCCAAGTCGACTATATAAATAATACTGTTATTTGCAAACGCAATCAATTTTGCATCTTGGCTAAAACAAATGGCCGTAGTCTCCCGGCCGAGCTCGCTATGAACTAACTTTAGTGTGGTAGTATGGTCGTTTATATCTATTATTTTTGCACCGCTGTATTTTGTTACGTATGCCAAAGAGTTTGTATTTAAGCGACTAAAGCTTATGATTTGTGAACGCTCTTTCGCGTGGTGATATATTTTGGGCATGCTAAACCATTTATGTATAGATTACTTTAAAAGATTATATTTGAAAAAAGTTGTGGTGTTGTTGAAAGGAGGGAATGATAAGGGGTTTTCTCTCTCTTAGAGAGAGAAAAGATAAATTAACAAGCTGGAACGTTTCCGCTGTCACTTCCGTATTCGTGGAAGAAGTCAAAGTAATGTTCAAGATAATCCTCTTTTACGTCACCATCTGTAACTGCAGGACAGATTTTTTTGATCTCTTCAGCAATTTTACCGTCTTCTTTGATTTCAGCCCACTCAGCCTGTGTGTGTTTACCAGCCATAGCGGCACCTGTAATTCCACAAGGTTTCTTCAGTTTTTTAGTAAAAAGTTTTTGACCCTTATCTGGACTAGCAAATGAAGATGTAGCACCTACACTTAGGATTAAAGCTGCACCTAATGCGATTTTTATTAACTTTGTCATGTTTTCTCCTATATTAAGAATGTACATATTTTATCTTAGTAAAAATAAAAATAATATATATTATAAAATTAATGTATATTATTTATTATAAATGTAACAATTTGCATAATATCCTCTCTAAAAGAGGATATTGGGTAATTATGCTCTACCTGTAAGCATACCGTGAATTGTCATTGGTTTAAGTGCGTATACTTTTAATAACCACCATATCCATCTCTCTTTTGTTGGATCAAGAGGGAATGAAGGAGTTGGTTTTTTACTCCAGTCAAACTCTGCAAGCATAACAGTTCCGATGCTTGTGATAAGTGGACATACTGTGTAGCCGCCGTAAGCAGCAGGCAATTCAGTTTTTCCTTCCATAGTAGCGATCATATTATCTATAAGTACTTTGTATTGTTTACGAACTGATCCGCCTGTTTTACCCATTGGAACAGCTGCAACATCGCCTAAAGACCATACATTTGGATATTTAACATGCTGTAGAGTCTCTTTTTTAACCGGCACCCATCCTTTATCTGAACCAACTGCTGAATTTGCAACAACATCTGGAGCTTTCATAGGAGGTGTCACATGTATAAAGTCATATTTAACTTCAACACGTTCGCTCATTTTAACAATTGCATACTCTTCTAAATCTTTGTCAAATGCACCTTTTTCTTCCCAGTGTTTGTTAAATACAGCAGTTTTTGTAGCAGTATCAACTTCGATTAGATTGTGTTTGTAGTTCCATTTAAAATCTCTATCTTTGAACTGTTGTAAGATAGCATCATGGTATTCAGGAACACCGAACATTTTTCCACCGTTTGGATAAAAAGTAAGTTCTACTTTGTCACGAACACCAGCTTCTTCAAGTCTAGAGTGTGTAAGATACATAATTTTTTTAGGAGCACCACCACATTTGATTGGTGTATTTGGATCTGTAAATACAGCTTGAAGTTTTTCAGGTCCAGTGTGATTTTTTGCTTTTTCAATAAGTTCTTGAATCCCTGTCCAAGTAGCAGCTGCACCATCAGCAAAGTAAATAGAGTGAAGACCATCTTTACCAACTTTTTCTTTTACTATTGCATTATCAGCACCAGATGAAGTGATAACACCATCCAAGCCTTTGATAGCGCCATAGTTCAACATAAGACCAGTTGCTATAACCATTTGGTCATAAGAAACTTCTTCTTTACCGTCTACAGTTACTTTATTGTTCTCAGGGTCAAACGCAGTTACACTTCCTTTGATAAGTTTTACACCACTTGGAAGTTTGTCATCTCTATTGTAAACAATCTCGCTTTGTTCCCAAAGACCTGCACCTACAAGAGTTTGACCGGGCTGGTAAGACACAGACAAAGGATCTGGCTCAATAACAGTAATATCTGGATTTGAAAGAGTATTTGCAAGACGAGCAGCAGTACTCATGCCCGCTAAGCCACCACCAACGATAACAATTTTACCGACAGCATCTGAAGCAGTTACAGCTGTTGTTCCAACAGTAGCACCAGCTAAGATAGATGCAGCTAGGGGAGAAACGCTTATATATTTTAAAGCCTCACGACGAGACATAATCTCCGGGTGCTTGTCAACTTCGGCTAAGATCTCTTCTAATATTTGATTTTTACTCATAAGTTTCCTTTTTCAGTTTGGATAAAGTGCATCCATTTTACAAGTTTAGGGCTTAAGGCAAGTTTTAAATATCAGCATTTTTTTAAGGAGTGTGTCTAAAGTAAACATTTAAGGAAAGAGAAAGGTTAATAAAAGAAGTTCTGCTTATACTGGTTATAAGTAGAAGTAAATTAAAGGCTTAAAGCCTTTAATTCTTAGTATCTGTATCTGAAGTAAACGCGAAGATCAGAAGCTTTTTCTACTGGATCCATGCCAAGAGCGACAGCATCTTCTATAGCTATAGGAGTTCCACCATCACCAAAGAAGCCATTTGAACCTGTGTAATCATAGTCAAGGTATGTATATCTGATTTGCATAGAGAAAGCATCGTCAATAATGGGTTGTGTCCAATACGCTTCGTACGCTTGACCACGAACAGCGATTTTTGAACCTATCATCGTATCTTCACCATATGTAAACGGTCTCCAGTATTTTGAACCTTTGTTATACTCAAGTCCAAATTTACCACCTGTTAAGTTAGGCATCTGTGTACCAATCCAGATTGAAGTACCAACTTCACTGTTTGAGCTACCCATCATACTGTTTGCATCTATTCCCATTTGGCCGATTGCGGCAAGTGCGTTTGCTGTTCTATCAATTGAAACGCTTGAGGCATCAGATTTTGACATAGCAAATGACGCGAATACGATAGTCTCATCTAAGAAATCATTGATCTCCTCACCGATACCATTAGACATAAGTGAAATAGCTGCTCCATCCATTGTTCCAGCTGATTGCATATTGTAAGTAGCTGTGTCATCTGTTGGGTCCATTGGTGTGCCAGCAAAATCGTAATCACTTAAGTACATACCAGGTACATTAAATCCTCTATACCATGTAGTTTTTACAGAGTATTGACCGTCATTGTACGGTACAAAAATGAAACCTGCCATATCTACATTCTCTAAGGCTGTGTTAGAGTTGTCAACTGAATAGTCTATACTTGCACCATCAGGTGTATTTGTAAATCTTGAATTAGCATTTGTTAAACCGCGGCCAAGACAAAGCTTGAATGACATTCCTTGTGCTATTTGATCTAGTTTCACACTTGCAGAAGCCCCGTCAAACTCCATGTTGATAACATGACCAAGCGGAGACTGCTCTTTGTCATCATCTCTGAGGTTAATCAGGCTTCCGTTTGTCGCAGGACGACGACCGACACTAAGAGTCGTTTGTAAGCCACTAACAGTTGGCATCCATAACCAGTATGCTTCTCTTACTTTGAGGGTATCATCTGTAAGGTTTTCATTGATAACCCAGTCGAAAGCATCGAAGCCATAACCTCTTTGTGGTACATTATCTTCTATTGATGAAGCTCCAAACGCTTTGTTGAACGCAAGTTGACCTTTGAAGATCATCTCATCCGTAGGCGCATAACCCATACCTAACCAGAGACGATTTGAATAAAGTGCGTCATTGCTGTATGTTTTGCCGCTTGCTGTTTCATATGCTAATTTATCATACGAAGTTCTAAAATCAACATCAAATTTAATGTTGTCTTTTGCAGACTGTGCATTTACTTTAGAAATCTGCTTGTCTTGAGAATCTTGACTTTTTTCAAGTTTCTCCAACTGAGCTTTTAAATCGTCTATTTGCTTTTGCATATCTGCATCGGCAAATGCAAGTGTGCTTAAAAAAGCAAGACTTGAGAGCGCTATTATTTTTTTCATTTCATATCCTTATAACTATTTAGCGAAATAGTAACATAAATTTCTTATAAAGAGAATGAACGCTTATTCCAAGTATAAGTTTAAATTATATCAATAGATTTTATTTACCAGAAGCTGTAGGGATGTTTTGTTGTTGAATTCATTTTTTGCTATAGTGTAGGAGCAGGTGATTTTTTTATTTTCGGGCATCTCAAAAACTGTTCTAAACGCAACTAATTCAAGCGTTTTTCTCTCATGTGCCTCTTGGCGTATCTCTATTTTTGAGTGAGTTTTATCTGCTCCGAGAAGTTTAATACTAACGACTTCTGCATTTTTTATGAGAAAACGCGGTCTTAAATTTGCTTCACCGTAAGGCTCAAACTGCTCTAATAAATCTAAAAGCTCAAAGTCAATCTCATCTGTCGCAATGGTGCCAATAAGTTCATTTTTTGGGATGAAATCTTTAGGATTAAGATGTGTCGCAGTTGCGTTTATAGCTTTTCTAAAAGCTTCAATATTCTCTTCCAAAAGCCCTAAGCCAGCCGCCATTTTGTGCCCGCCAAATTTAGTTAACAAGTGTTCATTCGCTTTGATAAGTTCGTAAATACTGACATCTCCGATGCTTCTAGCACTTCCCTTGGCAACACCATCATGAACACTCAAAACAATGGCCGGCTTTCCAAATCTATCGACTAAACGCGAGGCGACTATGCCGACAACACCCTCGTTCCAATGTTCTCCCGATACAACTATGACAAGGTCATTTTCATGAACACTTTGCATTGCCTCTTTGGTGCATTCGGCTTCGGTTGCTTTTCTAAGATCGTTAAGTTGGCCGAGAAGTTCAAACTGCTTATATGCTTTTTCTATGGTTGGTGCCGTAAAAAAATCCAAAGCTATTGAGGCATCTTCCAAACGTCCGGCAGAGTTCAGTCTTGGTGCTATCATAAACGCAATATCTTCGGAGCTTATGGAAGACTTATTTAAAAAATCTCTGATAATGACAGAGGAAGGACGGGAGGAAATCATAAGCTGTTTTAAACCCTCTTTGACAAGAGTTCTGTTAATATTGACCAAAGGCATGACGTCAGCAATGATGGCGATAGACAAAATATCTAAAAAGCTTCGCATATCAATGTTTAGTTGCAACTCTTTTTTTAGCAGGGCTAAAAGCAGCCAAGCTACTTGCGCACCGCATATCTCTTTAAAAGGGTACTCGCAATCAGGCAGTTTTGGGTCAACTATGGTAAACGCATCTGGTAGAACATCCGGCGGTGTATGATGGTCAGTAATGATGAGGTCAATATTTCTTTGCTTGCAGATATCTGCCGCTTCGCAAGCAGTAATTCCATTGTCCACAGTAATAACCAAATCTGCCTCAATGCGTGTGAGTAGATTTGCAGAAACTCCATAGCCGTCAGTAAAACGGTTTGGAATGACTGCGTTTAGCGGATAAGGAATTTGCTTAAAGAAGTCGACCATAATGGCCGTAGAGCTAACCCCATCAACGTCGTAATCACCCACAAGAGTAATATTTTTCTTCTCTCTGATTGCGTTTGCTATTTTTTGGGCGGCTTTTTGTGCGTTTAACAGCAGAGCAGGATTTGGAATTTGTGAGAGTTTTGTCTCTTCTTTGTCAAAACGCAAAGAGAGCAGCTCAAAAAGAGCCGACTTATCTAAGGGAGTAGAGTTATTCAGCACTCAGTGATGCTTCAACAAATGCTAAAATAGACGGGTTTGGACTTTGAAGTCTTGAAGTGAATTCCGGGTGGAACTGAACACCTAAGAACCATGGATGCCCTTGTATCTCAACAGCTTCAATAAGACCGTTAGATTCGCCTGTAACTATCATGCCGGCATCTTCGAGCTGTTTGCGGAAAGTTGGATTAGCTTCATAGCGGTGACGATGACGTTCTAAAATAGTTTTTGCTCCGCCGTAAGCTTTTTGAATGAGTGAACCGTCTTTAGTGTCACAAGGGTACTCTCCAAGTCTGAGTGTTCCGCCCATTGGAGATTTATGCGTTCTAAGTTGAGAGTTACCAGCCTGGTCAAGGAAGTTATCTATAAGATAAATCATAGGATAAGGCGTATTTTCATCAAACTCGACAGAATTGGCACCTTCCATTCCTAAAACATTTCTTGCATATTCAACTAAAGTAAGCTGCATTCCAAGACAGATTCCAAGGTAAGGAATTTTATTCACACGAGCATACTCAATAGCTTGAATTTTACCCTCAACACCGCGGTTACCAAAACCACCAGCAACCAAAACGCTGTCACAGTCTCCAAGGAGTGCCTGGGCACCTCTCTCTTCTATCATCTCTGAATCTACCCAGCAGATTTCAACTCTGGCATCAAGATGTGCTCCACAGTGAATAAGTGATTCTGTTAAAGATTTATATGCCTCTTTAAGTTCCAGGTATTTTCCAACAAAGCCGACAACCGTTTTATTTTTTGGCTGTACGATTTTTTTCACTAAAGAGTCCCACTCTTCCATATCAGGATTACACTCGCCAAGCTCAAGCTCTTTTGCAATCGGCTTGAGGATGTTTTGTCTTAAAAAAGACATTGGAACATCATAAATACTTGCAGCATCAAGTGCTTCAATTACACTGTCACTTGAAACATCACAGCTCATTGCAAGTTTTTTCTTGAATGTTTTTGGAAGGGCATTCTCGCTTCTTGCAATAATCATTTGAGGTGTAATACCGATACGGCGAAGTTCCTGAACCGAGTGTTGCGTCGGTTTTGACTTCAGTTCACCTGCAGCTTTAATGAAAGGAATCAGGGTAACGTGAATAAAGAATGTTCCCGCAACTTCTTCATCATGTTTCATTTGACGAATTGCTTCCATAAAAGGAAGGCCTTCAATGTCGCCGACAGTTCCACCAAGTTCTACTATAAGAATGTCATGCTCTTCGCCCGCTTCTTTGATACGTTTTACAATCTCGCCGACAATATGAGGAATAACCTGAATAGTCTGCCCCAAATATCCGCCTGCACGTTCTCTCTCAATTACAGAAGAGTAAACCTGCCCTGTTGTAAAGTTGCTAGATTTAAGAAAAGAAGTATCGAGGAATCTTTCGTAGTTTCCTATGTCAAGGTCTGTTTCGGCTCCGTCTTTAGTTACGAAAACTTCCCCATGCTCAAGAGGACTCATAGTCCCAGGATCAACGTTGATATATGGATCTATTTTTAACATGCCAACTTTTTTGCCGGAGTGTTTGAGCAATGTACCAACACTTGCCGCAGTAATCCCTTTTCCAAGAGAACTTAAAACGCCCCCAGTTACAAAAATGTATTTTGTCATATTTTATGCTCCATATAATTTTTTTAATAATCGCGAATTATATTGTAAAATCTCTTAAAATCTTTATAGGAAAATGCTTTAGATGGCTGAAATATGCGTCGTGCATAAATATTTCTCGTAAGCCGCGCATTTCAAAGAAGCAAAGCGTTCTAAGAAGTTTATTTCTCTAGGTAGCCCTGAGACAGCAGGTTTGCATAAATAGCCTCGGCCATAAATTTGTATCCGGAAGCATTTGGATGAATATAATCACTTTTTAGTCTTTGGGAAGAGAGTATTTCAGCTAAAAGACCTTTAATGAGGTAGACTTTCTCCTCTTTCGCAATGTCACTGTAAAGCGCGAGAGGACTTAAGCCGAGCATGCCAAAATCAGGAACAGCAATCAGAACTACTTCAATATTTTTTTCTTTTGCCATTTTTATAATTTTTATAATGTTTTCTCTTATGGTGTGAAGAGGAATTTTTTGAAGTAAATCATTGCCGCCTATACACAAAATCATCATTTTGATAGAGTTGTCTGTAAGTATATTGGGAAATCTTTTTAATGCGTCTTTTGATGTATCTCCATTTATACCGGCGTTTATGACTCTGCGTTTAGTGAGTTTTTCGAGAATTGAAGGGTAGCTTTCATTTACATTGACACCAAAGCCATACGTTATGCTGTCTCCAAGAACCAGAATTGTTGCGTTTTCATCGAGTGCATGCACTTTAGACACCTTTTGCATATTAAATAAGACAAACACCAACACAATAAAAAATAAGAGAAAATACTTGAGCATTTGAACCTTTTATCACAGTATATAAGTTTTGTTTTATATAATAGCACATCTCATCAAGAAAGTTAATTATGGACAATTCAATTTTTTATGTAATCGTGGCTTTAGGAATTTCTATAGTTATAAACATATTTTTAAAGAAGCTAGGTGTCTCTCAGATTATTGGGTACATACTTACAGGTACAATCATCGTTTATGCTTTTGATTTAAAGGCCGTTGCAGGGTCTCATACTTTGGAGATGGTTGGTGAATTTGGTATTGTCTTTTTAATGTTTACTATAGGACTTGAAATATCGCTTGCGAAAATGAACAAGATGAAAAAAGAGATATTTGGCAATGGACTGATGCAGGTTGCGTTTACCTCCATGGCGGCTTACGGCATCAGCCACTATCTTTTTTCTTTGGACGTGAAGTCTTCACTTATAATCTCTTTGGCGTTTTCGCTCTCTTCTACCGCAGTGGTACTCAGTTACCTTAAAAGCTCCAAAGAGATTTACACGCCTTATGGACAAAAGGCCACAGGTATTCTCATCTTTCAAGATATTGCCGTCATCCCTATTCTTATTCTTATCAGCTTTTTAACAAGCAGTGGAGATGAATCTGTATTCACAATTTTGACGAATACTGTAGTTAGTGCTGTTTTGGTTATAGGTCTTTTGTTTGTTGTCGGAAAAAGAGTGATGACCTGGCTCTTGCATTTTTCGGCTTCTTCAGAAGTTGAAGAGCTGTTTATGGGTTCTGTACTTTTCATAGTTATGGCTGCCTCGTTATTAGCTTATGGTATGGGGTTTACCTACTCTCTTGGTGCATTTGTTGCCGGGATGATTATTGCAGAGACAAAGTACCATCATAAAGTAGAATCAGACATTGCACCGTTTAAAGACATTTTATTAGGAACTTTTTTCATTACCGTGGGCATGAAAATAGACCTTGCGTTTTTATTTGAAAATATTGTTACGATAGTTGGAATATTTGCCTTGACCCTTCTTGTAAAAACTATGATTATGTTTTTATTGCTGCGTTTAAGCTCTACATCTTCAACAGCACTAAAAACGGCACTCTCACTCTCTCAGGTAGGAGAGTTCTCTTTTGTTATTTTTGCAGTTGCCGCATCAGGCGGACTTCTCGGCCCTTGGCTTGAGTCTTTCTTTATATTGGTCGTGATTTTTTCCATGATTGTCACACCATTCTTTATTGGTAAAATAAACAATTTTGTTGAATCCATTATCAAAACCAAAGATCCTGTGACAGATATGTCAGGTTTATCAAATATAAAAGACCATGTCGTTGTCTGCGGCTACAGTGTTGTCGGAAAATTTGTGGCAGACCATCTTGATGAACTGGATGCTCCCTATGTCATTGTAGACAATTCGAACAAACATGTACAAGAAGCACTAAAAGATGGAAGAGAGGCGTATCTCGGGGATGCCTCGAAGCTTTCCATTTTAAATGCACTCCACATAGAAAACGCAGCAGCAGTAATTGTGACTTTGGATAATTTAGAGAAAAAGCGTCTGATTTGTGAAGCAGTTTTAAAATATACTAATAATGTAAATTTAATAGTAAAAGTTGTCTCTTTGGAAGAAAAGCAGAAGTTGTCAGATTTAAAAATAACGACTATCGTAGATGGAAAAGTTGAAGTTGCAAGAGTTTTAGTTGAGCGTATGATGACTTGTCAGCTCACCTATAAGTAGCGAATAGAGCTCGCTACTTTACTTCTTTTTGTTCGTTTACAAGCCACTGAAGATAACTGATACTCCAAGTTAAATCTTCGTAAGCTTCTTCAACACCTTGTTGAGGTACAGGAAGATGAACTCTAAGCTCTTTGAGTCTTTGTTTAAGGTATTGAGCCATTGAATAATAGAGGTTAAGAGAAGTATCATCCTGAGCTTTGGTGAGTTCTTCTTCTAATGTTTTTACAAGCTCTGTCTCGTTTGGAAAAATATTTCCCGCTTTTCTGATGGTTCTATGCACCTTTTGAAGGTGCGCCATATCTACTTTAAAACTTGTGTTGTCCATTGTCTAATTCCCACGTGAGCCAGGTTTAATAGCTTCGCTTCCATCTTTGCAAAGAGGGCAATTGTCTGGCTCATAAATTTCAAATGTAAAATCTTCTAAGGCAAAAAATGGAATGTCTTGAGGCAGTTTACAGTTTGGCTGCGTTTGTACATCACTGCCTTCGCGTTTACAGAAACCGCGATTTGCAAGAGCTGCTACACCAACTATTTCTCCACCTAAGCTTTTTACAACAGCCGCCGCTTCCATAGCCGAACCACCAGTTGTGATGATGTCTTCACACATTAAAACTTTTTCGCCTTTTTTTATTTCAAAGCCACGGCGGATACTCATTTCCCCGCCTACTCTCTCAGCAAAAATTGAACGAACATCAAGCGCTTGAGCCAAAGCAAATCCTGCAATAAGCCCACCAAGTGCAGGAGCACAAACAGTGTCAATTTCAAGTCCGCTCGCTTTAATCTGCTTTGCGAGTGCATCAGCGAGAAGTTTTGCAGTTTTAGGGTCTTCCAGAACTTTCGCAGATTGTAGATAAAACTGTGAGTGATTTCCGCTACTGAGTTTAAAATGCCCTTCTAAAAGAGCATTTGCATCCATATATATTTTTTTAACATCCATAATTAATTCCTGCTGTTATTGTGTAAAGAGCACCAAGGGTGCGAGAGCTCTCCGTTGAGGGGAACCCAGTGTTAACGTAGTCAAAGGAATTACTTCCTTTGGCGTTTTTAAACCTTGAGTATTTCTACTTCTTTGTCTTTTAAAATTTGTTCAATATTCGCTGCATATTTATCAGTTATTTTTTGAATTTGTTCTTGAGCAGCTTTTGACTCATCAGCAGTAATCTCTTTATCTTTTTCAAGTTTTTTGATTTTGTCGTTTGAATTTTTTCTGTCATTTCTTACAGAAACTTTTGCATCTTCACCCATACCTTTCATCTGTTTAACAGTGTCTTGACGTTGTTCTACAGTCATTGGAGGAAAGAAAAGTTTGATTTGATTTCCGTCATTGTTTGGATTTACACCAATATTAGCTCTTTGAATAGCACCATCTATGGCGTTTAAAAGGTTTTTTTCCCAAGGGTTGATAACAATAGTCGTAGCATCCGTAGCAATTACGGAACCCACTTGGTCAAGAGCAGTCATAGTTCCATAGTAGTCAATTTTGACATTGTCTAAAACAGAAACCATAACCTTTCCAGTTCGGAGTGTTTTAAAATCTCTTAGCATGTGATTAACGCTGCCTTGCATTTTTTTCTCACATTCACTATATATTTCGTTTAACATAATGGTTTTCCTTAGGTATTGTAAAAATTATTGCATAATTGTAGCAAGAAAAATTTAAGAGGGAGTAAAAGAGCTTTTTTGGAAGCGTAATAGCTGCAAAAATGCAACTATTTTGTAGTGTTTAACTCTTGAGTAGTGTTTTGTTCTGCAACAACAGCAGCAGGTGCTGCAGATAGCGGAGCAACAACTTGAGTTGTTGTTATCATATCATCGACCACTGAAGATTGTGCTTCTTGAGAGTATAAATACCCAAGTGCGATTGTGTTTACAACAAACAAAAATCCTATAGTAAAAGTAACCTTGGCTAAGAAACTTGCAGGTCCTTTAGCACCAAATACAGACTCGTTTGAGCCACTGTATGCGCCAAGACCAATGCTTGAGCTTTTTTGTAATAGTACAGAAATAGTGATCATCACTACTAAAACTATTTGAACAATAAGTAAAAAACTAGTTGTCATATATATATTCCTAAATGGTAAAGTGGCGAATTATATCTAAAAAATACTATATTACAAAATAGGGTATAATTTCAAAAAAATTTGGGGATTTAATGAAACACTTAAAGAAGATACTTTTTGCATTCCTTGCGTTGCTATTGATTTTACTGTTGTTCTTTATGAGCCAAAATAAAGAGTCAAATAACTCTGCTTTAAAAGTTGCAGTGAGCAGCTTTGCTCTTTATGACATTGTAAAGCACATAGCCGGTGAAAGCGTGCAGATTATTAATATTTTACCTTTTGGCGTGGATGTTCACAGTTTTGAACCGACACCTAAGCTTGTAGCCTCTCTTGAAGAGAGCAGTCTTATCTTTTATAGTGGAGCAGGACTCGAACCATGGACAAGCGGTTTTACTTTTGAAGCCAAAACTATTGATATGAGTGAGCATGTTAACTTGAGAGAATTAGGCTCAGATGAATTCGAACATCATAATCATCACGACGAACATTGTGCACATAGTAAAATTGACCCGCATTATTGGCTTGATTTTAGTAATATGATAAACGCAGCACAGACTGTGGCGGTTGAACTTACGCTTTTGCTCCCGCAAAACGCAGCCTTGTATGAAAAAAATAAAGAAGCATATATTGAAATGCTTAAAAAGCTTGATGCAGAATATGCAAGTGTTTTGAAAAATTGTGCGAATAGTACTATTTTTGTCAATCACAATGCTTTTTCCTACCTTTCAAAACGCTACGGTTTTAATGTAGAAGCTCTCAGCGGGTTTTCACCAGAAGCAGAGCCAAGTCCTAGAAATATGGCAAAATTGATTGAACATATTAGAGAAGATAAAATAGAAACTATATTTTTTGAAAACTTTGCAAGTGACCGAGCAATCAAAAGCATGTCTAAAGATACAAATGTAAAGGTAGATGTATTGCAGCCTTTAGGTAATATCACAGCAGATGAAGCGGAACAAAATCTAAGCTATGAAGATATTATGAGAAAAAATTTAGACAAAATTTCGAAGGCGCTTATGTGCCGATAAAGTTCAAGATTCCTATTTTTGATGTCAAAAACCTTAACTTTAGTGTGAGGGGACAAAGCATACTTTCAAATATCTCTTTGGAGATTTTTAATGGAGAATATGTTGCCATTATTGGTCCAAACGGTGGAGGGAAAACAACTTTAATTCGGATGCTCTTGGGCCTGGAAGAACCGACAAGCGGGAGTATCAAGCTCTTTGGTAAAAAACTCTCAAACTTTAAAGCATGGCACAAAATAGGCTATGTCCCTCAGCGTGCCTCTTTAGTCGATGCAAATTTTCCGGCTACGGTTTTAGACATTGTAAGCATGGGAAGAACAGCACAAAGAGGTATATTTTCTTTTATGAATAAGAAAGATAAGAGCGCCGTTGAAGATGCTATGATTAAAATGGATATCTTAAATCTCAAAGACAAGATGGTTGGAACACTCTCTGGCGGACAGCGCCAGCGTGTTATGATTGCCAGAGCTCTCGCTTCAAAACCGGAAATTCTTATTTTAGATGAGCCAAATACCGGGGTAGATATGGTTTCTCAAAGAAACTTTTACGAACTTTTGGCAAAACTTAACAAAGAAGAAAATATTACAATTGTTTTTATTACGCATGACATTGGAGTAATTGCTGATGACATCGGAAGACTCGTGACTGTCAATCAAAAAGCTATTATCTGTAATAATCCTAAAGAAGCTCTCAGCTGTGAAGAGATGAGCGCGCTCTATGGAATAGAAGCACATCTCATTCACAACCATAAACACGAGCATTAGGAATAAGCTATGATTGAAATGCTCTCTTACGAATTTATGCAACGCGCTTTATTGGCAGGAATGCTTATAGCACTTTTAGCTTCTATCAGTGGAACTTTTGTTGTTTTGAAACGCTATTCGATGATAAGTGAAACACTTGCGCATTCAGCACTTGTCGGGGTAGCTGTAGGTCTTGTAGCGGGATATAACCCTCTTTGGATAGCAGTACTTGTAGCAATTTTGTCTGCATGGCTTATTGAGTACTTGAGAAGTTCGTTTTCACTCTATTCAGATGCGATTTTGGCGATTTTACTTTCGGGCTCCTTAGCGATTGCGGTAATCATTGTTTCTTTAGGCGGTGCATTTAACAACTCACTTTTTTCTTACCTTTTTGGCTCTATCTTATCTGTAAGCGATGAAGATGTACTTACCATTTTATTTTTTGGAACGCTTTCTTTGGCTCTGCTCCTTGCGTTTGCAAAAGAGCTCTATTTTATTGCTTATGATGAAGAAGTGGCAAAAACAAGCGGTATAAAAGTAAAGCTGCTAAACTTTTTACTTGTTACTGTTGTCGCTGTTATCATTGCTTTATCAATTCGAGTTGTTGGAAGTCTGCTTATTGGTGCTCTTATGGTTATACCAACGGTCTCAGCACTCCAATACAGAGTCGGTTTTTTAAACACTATGTTTCTCTCCATTGCATTCGCTCTTTTTAGTGTAGTAAGCGGGATGACCTTATCCTTTTATTTCTCTTTACCTTCGGGGGCAACCATAGTCATCTGCGTTTTAATCATCTTTGTAATCTCTCTAGTTGGCAATAAAAAATGAAAGTAAGTTCAGAATTTTCGAAATATGCAACGCACTATGGTTCCTATAGTGTTATACAAAATCAAGTTGCCATCAAACTGCTTTCTTTTGTAAAGGGAAATCCTAAAAATATTTTAGATCTAGGTTGTGGCAGCGGAGCGATTTGTAAAAATATAAAATGGGAGTATGAACGTTTTTTGGGTGTTGATTTTGCTCCTGGAATGCTGGATTTACACCCAAAATCAGACATAGTTGAGGCTATATTTGGTGATTTTAACGACAAAGATTTGTTTGAGAAACTTTTAGCAAATAAGTATGATTATGTACTCTCAGCTTCAGCGCTTCAATGGGCAGAAGATCTAGAAATGGCATTTAAGAGTATAGAAAAATTTGAAGTTCCAATAGCTCTTGCCATCTTCACATCCAATACCTTTAAAACGCTAAACGAAACGGCTTCACTTGCACCACTGCTTAGAACAAAAGAAGAGGTCTATACTTTACAGAAACAGTATTTTGATGCTGCGTTTGAAGTGGTTGAGTATAAATTGGAATTTGAATCAACACGAGATATATTTAGATATATAAAACAAAGCGGAGTTAGTGGCTCAAGAAAAGCACTAGATTACAAAGCTACAAAAAAACTTATGAACGAATACCCATTAAATTATTTAGAGTTTGAAGTGGTGTTTATTTACACTCGCTAAGAATTATTTCTTTCTCAAGATTATATAACTCATATCGTATCTGTTTAAAATTTTCACTATATTCTGCATTATAGAGTTTGAACAATTCTTCTAAAACACGAGAAGACTCTTCTGCTCTCTTAAAATTAGCACTTAAAATACTGACAATATCTGTTCGGCTAAGCTCACTTTGTATTGTGGGACGCAGTACATCGTGAATACTGTCACGATTTTTAAGCAGTTCTTGCGTTTCATCAATGCGGGCTTTGTGTCTGAGTTGTTTGAGTGCGGTTGAGTGCGTTTTGTTATTGTCACGATATCTCATAATATCTTCAACAACACGAATACCCTCTTTGAGGCGGTTAAGATTTGCGTCTATCACCCGAAAAAGTTCAGGTGATAACGTTTCTTTAGTCATCACTGTTACCAAAAATTCCAAAGAGTTGAAGCAAAGCAGTAAAGATGTTTAAAAAGTCAAGGTAAAGTGCGATTGCACCGTCAATCGGTGTTTCATATGAACCATTCATAATATTTTGAGTATCATAAATTACTAAAATACTAAATAACACAACAACTACGCCAGAAATAATAACATGCAATATTGGGTTACCAAGAAAGATGTTTAAAATTGAAAAACCGATGATTACAAAAAGAGCAATCATTAAAGGTTTGCCATAACTAGTAAAATCTTTTGTTGTTCTAATAGCATAAAAACTCATAGCACCAAATACTACAGAAGTCATTGCAAAAGCATTCCCGATAATAGTTGCCCCTCCACTCATGCCAAGTGTTTTAGCCAAAAGAGGCGCTAGCATTAAACCTGTCATAAATACAAATCCAAACATAACAGCTAAATTAATACCTGGCTTATGTTTTACAAAGTGTAAACCGATTAGAAGTCCTATTTCTAAGAAAAACAGTGGCCAAAAGTAAGCATGTATAGTAGCAGCCATAGGAACACCAACATAAGCACCAACAGCACCAGCCATCATAGATGCGGCAAAAAGTTTATAAGTCTCTTTTACAAAAGAGATAATTTGCGAATCACTACGGCTAGCGCTTTCATAAGCAAAAGAGTTACCTCTTGCATAATCACGATCATAAAGTCCCATATTTTTTCCTCCAAACGCCCAGAAAGGGCTATTTAATTAATATTTAAAAGAATAATATAGACAAAGAGTTAATAGACAGCAACAATCTATGGAAAGAAACACTTAAATTACTTATATAATGTAAGACTACAAAAGCAAGATAAGAAATAGTGATATAAAAATAAACAAATTGTATAAAATATGCAAATTCTTTTTGAATACTCTTGACATTGAAAGATACTTTGCCTATAATTCCCGTCCACAAACACAGAGACCTAAAGTTTAGGCCTAGAGGGACTTCAAGTAGAAGCCGTCGAATATGTTTGAGATCATTGAAAACTAAGCAAGTAACAGACTTAATAATAACTATTA
>Ga0180732_1001029_pt1 | contig 18830 bp, 19 predicted proteins | sample KR11_01MetaG_FD_148674 | JGI IMG/M metagenome (GOLD analysis project Ga0180732, IMG submission 148674) | Groundwater microbial communities from the Olkiluoto Island deep subsurface site, Finland - KR11_0.1 MetaG | ecosystem: Environmental > Aquatic > Deep subsurface > Groundwater | place...
GGAACAGGATTTTTATCTGCGTTTGTTAGTTCTGTTATGCATAATATGCCAACGATTATGATTATGGATATAGCCATAGATCAGGTTGGATATATTGGAAATGAAGCACTTGTGTATGCAAATATTTTAGGCTCAAATCTTGGACCGAAAATGACACCAATCGGTTCGCTTGCAACTCTACTTTGGCTTCATGTTTTAGCGCAAAAGGGTGTGAAAATAGGCTGGTGGGACTATATGAAAGTAGGTCTTGTTTATTACTCCGCCTGTGCTTTTTGTAGCTCTGCTCGGCTTAGTATAGGTTGCGCGTGTAAAAAAGCTAAACGCAAGTTAAGTCTCTTGCGTTTAGAAAAAATTAACTATTTAAGATAATCTACACCCATTTGAGTCAGTACAAGTGTCACGCCATCTTCTTGAATTTCTATAAAACCTTCGCTTTTGAGCTCCTTCATAGCATCTGCTAGAGCATCTTCCTGTTTTGCGTTTAGATTCACTAATATATTTCTTACAACATCCTGTTTCGTCATAACTTGGCCGACTGTTTTATGCTTTCTAAACCAGCTCATGAACATATCTACAACTTCTTTTTGTGGGGCCGGATCTACAATTGACTTTTTAGGAGCGAATTTCTTTTTATTCACCGGAGGTCTATTGCCGCCTGTTTGCGCTGAACCGAAAGTTTTATTTTTTGCAGGAGCGCCTTTTTTATGGGTAAAAGGTTTTTTACTAGAAGATGTTGATTTCATTTGATGCCTTGTAATGGTGAAGTTTTATTCGCGGTATTGTTACATATATTTACTAAAAAACAGGAGAGACACTAGTATGTTAAAGATTAGAAGTGGTAGTTAAAAAGCACTTTATATGTATTCTCATCTGATTTTTCTTTCAATGCAACTCTCTCTTTATAATCATATTTTAACTTTATTTGGGTGTTTTGAGAAGTTCTGAAATTTTGGGAGAGCTTAAAGAGTGCCTGTTTCTCTTTAGAGTCATACCACCTGTTTGTATACTCTATGTTAGTGTTCATAAATGAAAAACCGTCAAACACCAAGCCGGCACTTGAACCAATTCCTCCTGTTGTTGTCTCAGCCACGTAGAAGAAAGGGTCAAACATAAAATAAACATAAGCATTTTCATTTCCCCAGCTATAACCTGCTCCAAGTGTTGCTAAAAAATTTGTTTTTTCATTGAGAGAATTTTTATCCCATCCAAATTTTGTTCTCCAGGAAAAACTGTCAAAAAATTCACTTCTTTGAGCAATGGAGGCGATAGAGAGAATAGTCGCTTCTTCAACTTCCAAATCATTTTGTGAGTAAGAGAGTTCAAGATTTGCAAATTCTATTTGCGTTCCGCGTAAAAATCCATAAAGACTGTCTTCTAAATCATGATAAGCAGGACGAAGACCTAAAAATCCGATGGCATTTCCATTACGAGAACCAAAACCTGTTGACAACCGTATTGCTCTATGGCTCAAAGAAGGTTCTTCCGGAGTCTGAATATCTAACTCTTTGCCTGGTCCAAGAGAAGCTCTTGCTTTTGTAATTGTGTGAAAAAGTGCTACATATTCATCTTTGCTCATACTGTTTCTGCTAAAAGAGTACTCTAGATATTCTATAGAAGCTTCAAGAATATACATTTTTTGTTGTTTATCTATCTCTTTACTTTCAATTATATTTTTTGGGGAAATCTCACCACGGACAAGTGCTCTTGGAGTGCGCAGGTGATTTTCATTTAAAAGCTTTTCATATTTTAACAGTATAGTTCTCTTTGAAGCTCTGTAATTTACATCTGCAATAATTTTTTCTTCTTTAGCAGCGTGAATGGTTTCAAGAGGTATAACATTATAATTAAAATAATCTCTTAAGTGCACACTCGGTCTTGCCACTTCAAGAAGCCACAACATATTGTAAGAGCAGTTTTCTGTAAAAAAATAGTAATAAGAGTGTGTACCGTTAAGCTCCCAAATATGCTCCGTCATGCGTAAAACTTCTGCCTCATTTAAATTTAAATCATATTCCCAAACATCTCTTTGTTCAGTATCTCTATATTCTTTGAGTTTTTCGTAATAAGGCAAGAGAGAATATTGTCCATAGTAACCGCCAAAAAGTCCTTTAAGGGCAAAGATAACTCCGTTTGTCTTGCTTGGATCGGCATCCGCAGCATAGTTGATGGCATAGGAAAGCAGTTTTGATTTGTAAGCTGAATTTATACGTATGAAGGTATGTCCAAACATTGATGCAGGAGAATTAATGTGAGCAGATGGAAAAACGAGCGTGGCAGATTTTGGGTTCAATCTTTGCAAAATTTTGTCATATTCACTGCAGTTCACATTTGGAAAATCCTTAATACCGAGTTTTTCTTTGAGCCAATTTTTTCTGGCTGGAAATTTGCAAGCACTTGCATTACTATCAAATGTTTTTTCATTATAAAAAGCGTCAAGTGTAGCATCGAGCTCATTTTTTGCATTGGTTTTTCCATCTGTTGCAAAGAAAAAGTTCTTATCGTCTATTTCGCTTTCTCCATCCACCATATGAAGAAGTAAATTCCAATATCTTTCGTTTGATAAGTTTAAATTATGGGCTTTGTCTTTATAGTTCGCAAGGTCTGCGTTTACTGTAGAAATAAAAAAAATGAGTAAAAGAAAATATTTGAGTAAGATGAAAAATCCTCAATGTTTGTTTTGGAGGTAGCTGCAACTAAGCGAAAAATCGCTTAGTTTATAGAGAGAGTTAAATTTGAGTAGTAGAGATATTGTTTAATACATCAGCCATTTCTACATTTGTACCTGTGTAGATACTATTGTAGTTTGCTTGCAGTGATGCACAAAACATTGCTTTGTCTTCAACATTCAAAAGTTCTGCTAAAGTATCAAGAGACTCACCATGACCAACAGAAATTTCTTTTGCCAGAATATCCATATTTGAAGCTACGAATTCTTCAGCTCTTTCATTCATTACAAACTTTGCTTTTTTACAGCCAGAAGTTCCAGACGTAATACCAAAAGTTTGATTTCCTGAAGTACCGTTTGTTGTAGCTTGTAGCGCCAACATCACAGCAGAAGAATCATCCTTAATGACCATTGAACCAAGGCCACAACCCGTTTGACTATTTACATTTGCTATAGCAGCCGTACTTAAAGCTGCAAGCGCTAACACACTAAGTAAAATCTTTTTCATTAACATCCTTTGTTGTATAAAGTTAGGCATTGTAAAATACAATTACTTAAATTAAAATTATACCGCTGTATTTCCACAGTGACCACATTTTTTTGCAGCTAATGGAATTTCCATTGCACATTCACTGCAAGTTTTTGTTGTTGGGGCGGCCGGTGCCGGTGTTTCTTCTTCGCCTTTCATTTTGTTGTATGCTTTAATCATCATAAACATCACAAAACCGAGAATTAAAAATGAGATTGTATCATTAATGAAAAGGCCATACTTAATTGCAGGTGCTCCTGCTTTGTCAAGTTCAGCCATACTTGCATAAGTTTCACCGTCAAGCGCGATATAAAGCTGTGAAAAATCAACTCTACCCATCAAAAGGCCAACTGGTGGCATTATTATATTTGCTACCAAAGATTTAACGAGTGTCGCAAACGCAGCACCAAAAATAAAGCCTACTGCCATATCAATCATATTTCCCTTAATGAGAAACTTTTTAAACTCTTCTAACATTAAACATCCTTAAAACAATAATATGTTTGTATGTTAGCGCCCTTAAACTTAAAATTTTCCAAATGAAACACTATTCACATGATAGAAGTGATATTTAAAAATAATGTTACTATATAAATTTAGAAGATAATTCTCTGAGGATAAGATCTGCTTTAAGAGACTCTCCGCTATATTTAACAATTTTAACACCATGTGAACTCATTGCGTTTGCTGTATTTTTACATGCACGCTTCACTACGATGTAGTCACAAGAATCTAATACTGCACCCATTTTGTTGTGCTGTGCAATATGTTCTGCATCATCGTGTCCATGCGCACATTCGTGCTCATCTTCCTCTTCATCATGGTCTATATCTGTTCTTGGATTATTTTTGACACTTTCTAATTTAAATGAGCGAAACATTCCTGTCCCATTCATGTCGTAGATAGCGAATTTTGGGGTGTGGCCTGCGTTGCCAAAAAATGTGAGTGTTTCGTCTTTTACGGGAATAGCTATTTTCATCTGTTTGCCTTTAATTTTTTTGGATTGTAGCACTTTTACATAAACGCAGTAAAGGTTTCGAACAATGGAACTGTGTAGCAAGGGTTAAAATTTAAGCACTTGTGTAATGTAATTGTGAACACTTCTTGCTATACTTTTTTCGGATGCACACTGTTCTTTGTTTACGAAACTAAGTATTTAGGTACTTTACAAGTAAGGATATAGTATGAAAAATTGTCTCACTAACATCACCTGTACTACAAACTCCACTATCGATTACAATAAACAATTTTTAAAAATGGTACGGCTTAATAACATGCTTAATGACAAAGGAGGCTGATCCAGCAATCTGGCTCAAGTAATGTTTTGTCCGAAAACGCAGGATGTTTGTAAAATATTTTATTTTTATTTTGTAAACTGCGTTTTTGTGAAATAGTAGTGTATAATACCGTCGAAATTATCTATAGTACCAATTTTTACGGGGTCATAGCTCAGCTGGGAGAGCGCGTCGCTGGCAGCGACGAGGTCAGGGGTTCGATCCCCCTTGTCTCCACCATCTTTCAATTTTATCCATTTTACTTTTTTTTCATTACTGCGTTCATATTCAGTAAAATCAATGGTTATTTTAAATAATTTGTAGTTATTGATAATAAATAGAGTTAAAAGTATACGTGAGAGTTTGTGCTATAAGCGTTTTTGGGTATGTGTAAGTTGTAAAAAGTGTGATTTTGAAAAAAGAGAGAGTTAGAGAAAGCTATTGAGCGAAGAATCGCTCAATAAAGAAAAATTACAGACCTGTAACGTTTTCTGCTTGTGGGCCTTTTTCGCCTTCACCAATTTCGAAAGTTACTTTTTGACCTTCGTCTAGTGAAACACGACCGTAACCAGTGCTGTTAATTTGACGAAAGTGTACGAATACATCTTTTCCGCCGTTTTCTTGTTCGATAAATCCGAAACCTTTTTCACTGTTGAACCATTTAACTGTTCCGTTTACTAATGTTGCCATTTTAAATCCTTTGGGTTGTATACACCTGATAATACAGGTGGTTGAAAATCTAATATGAAGTTGTTTTCTAAGGTGAGTTTTACCGTTAACCAAGAGGTATAAAATAAAGCAGACTACAGATGTAACTAAAAATCATCTTTCATTGCCGATATTATAGCTGAATAATTCACTAGGATGCGTTAAATATGCCAATTCAATGTAAATTGGCACGATATAAGCGAGTTTCTTGGGTTTTAGAGCATCTTTATATTGTCTTGTTGAGTAGTAATCATGCATAAAAATTCATAACCGACACCAAAACAAGTTTCATAGTAATGATTTACACCGGCAGGAATATAAATAAAGTCACCTTGTTTTGCATGGTAAACTTCATCGCCGACAACAACTTTAGCTTCACCGCTGAGTACATATTGTTGGTGTTGTATCTCATTTGTATGGTTTGGCATGCTGCCGTTTGCCTGCATAGATATTTTTCTGACAAGAAAATCTTTTTCTTGTTCAGGGGACAAGACAGAAATTACTGTAGATTTTGTTTTTGGTATTTCATTTGTGCTGTATTCATTGCTGTTTTTGCAATACATGGAGAATTCCTAAATATTTTTGTCTAATTGTATCAAGAATTGTAAATAAAACAGAGTGAAAAATAGAAAAGATTAAAGTAAACAAGCTACATAAACAAGCAAAGAGAAAGAGAAATTGAAGAAGAGGGCGTGGCGGGGGTAGACCACGCCCTAAGTATTAGAAAACTAAGTTTAAGTGACCAGAACCATCTGACATATTCCCACCTGCACTATCCGACGGAGAGTTGTGGTGTGCAAACGCACTTGAAGCTAAAGCTGCTAATACTAATAAAGTCGCTGTAAATTTTTTCATGTAAATCCTTTGTGTTTAAGATGGAAAAATTGTAACGTTTAAGCGTTAGTGATGTGTTAGTGCTAAAGTGGTATCAATTTATTGAATACCACTTAATAGATACTTCATCTTATTGGAGATGAAGATGATTAGAATTGTCGAAAATTATTTTGGATATAATGAGCAGAAATGGAAAATGAAAATGAAAGATATAAATAAATTATTAGAAGAACACAGCCTGTCACATTTTCAATATTATGAGGATAAAGGCAGGATAATATACACGTATGAGAGCGGAACTTCCTTGCATATAGCGGATTTCAAGAGGTTGATTGATGTTTTAAAAGAGAATCATATAAAACATAATGATATTGGACTTGACGTAATACTAATAGAAGACGATTAATTTAAAATCTTGTACTCACCAGGGGCAAGGTTTTGAACGTCATATTCTCCAAAACGCACTCTGTAAAGTGCAATCACTCTGTTGCCAACAGCTCCAAACATTCTCTTAATTTGATGGTATTTTCCTTCGCAAATCTCTAAATGCACAAGAGTCTCAGTAAGGATTTCCATTTTAGCAGGTAAAAGCGGTTTTGTCTCACCATTTAACATAAGTGTTCCACTTGCAAATATTTCTGCTTCATCACCTCGCAGGGCTTGAGCCAGAGTTACTTCATAGAGTTTTGAGACGTCGCTCTTTGGGCTTGTAAGGCGATGGTTTAAAACTCCATCATCTGTTAGTAAAATGGCACCCGTAGTGTCGCCATCGAGTCTGCCGACGGTTGATATTTTAGGATTTCTGTTTTGCCAGCGTTCAGGCAAAAGCGAGTAGATAAGTATTCCAGCGTCGTCGTGAGAACAAATTACTCCGCTTGGTTTGTTCATTAGTATGGTTAAATTTTCTGGGTCGAGTTGCGTTTCATTGACTGTTATGTCACTATGTAGAGCTTTTTTGTCTGTTTCAAAAACTCTTACACCATTAATGCAAACTCTAAACATTTTGAGAAACTTTTTCGCTTCGCTTCTTGAACAATATCCAAGACTTGAAAGATGTGCATCTATTCTTTTACGGCTGTTTTGCATTTACATAACTCTTTTTCTGAAGATATTAACACATTTATTCTTTTAAAACTGTTTTGCTTTATAAGGATTATTACAAAAATTATTTAAAAAAATTCCACGGACTTCCATAGTGGGTAAGAGCATCTTCACAAGTAGCGTTTAAGAAACGCTCTCCAAAAGTAGGGTTACAGATAAAACTATATTCTTGTTCATTATACACAAAACGAAGAGCATACGCATGAAGATAACCACGTTCTTCTTTTAGCGCATCTTCACTAAATGCATATCTCTCATCACCGGCAATAGGTGAACCTAAGCTTTTGAGCGCAACACGTATTTGGTGTGTTTTTCCAGTATGCGGTTTGATTAAAAAAAGCCTCTCATGAACTCTAAGGGCACAACTAACGAACTGTGTGATGGCAGGATTTTCCATTGTAGAGACTAACTTATAACTCCCACGACGAGCTTGTGCCATATCGGCTTTTATCCAGCCCTGTTTTTTCTTTGGCTTACGCAGACTAACAGCTAAATAAAACTTTTCAATTTGGCGTGTTTCAAAGAGTTTACTGAGTTTATTCGCTACTTCAGAACTCTTTGCTAAGATAATAAGGCCCGATGTCATTTTATCAAGTCGATGAACACTAAAAAGTTGTTCTGCATTTAATAGTTCTGTAGCTTGCACAACAAACCCTGCGCCATCTTCACTATGAAAACTCATACGAGAGGGTTTATCAAATATGGCAAAATCTGAATTTTGAAAAATTATCTCTATGTTCAATGAAGTATCCTTGTTGAATAAGTAAATTATTATAAAACTGCATATTACAAGATTTGGGCAATTTACGACAAACTGCACTATAAAATTAGTGTAATTATATGCAGTAAACGGGTGAATAATAAAAAAATTGAGTAAATTGCAATAAGAAGTATTTATGAAAATTTTTCTGTAAGTATCGCATTTAAGGAGATTCTATAAAAAAGGTGGTGGACCCTCAGAGATTCGAACTCTGGGAGGTATAACCCTCGCCGGTTTTCAAGACCGGTGCATTCGACCAACTCTGCCAAAGATCCACGTTTGTAAAAAGAAGTTTATTATAAAAAATTGGAGGTGCCACCCAGATTTGAACTGGGGATAGCAGCTTTGCAGGCTGCGGCCTTACCACTTGGCGATGGCACCAGTCAATCAATTTTCCATATGGTGCCCGAGGCCGGACTTGAACCGGCACAGTATTGCTACCGGGGGATTTTAAGTCCCCTGTGTCTACCGATTTCACCACCCGGGCATATTGGGAGGATTTTCAACAATTTATAATTTTAAATGGAGCGGGAAACGAGGTTCGAACTCGCGACCCCAACCTTGGCAAGGTTGTGCTCTACCACTGAGCTATTCCCGCAAAAACACACACTTAATTTTTAAGTGAGCGGAATTATAGCCACATTTTTTTCCTTTGTAAAGAGTTTTCTAACTAAATTTTAAAAAAAATCAAAAATAATGCTATAATCGCTTTTATAATATATAGTGTAAGGATTTTTATGAGAAGTGATACTATAAAAAAAGGGTTTGATAAGGCTCCTCATCGCTCTTTATTAAGAGCAACAGGATTGAAGGATGAAGATTTTGATAAGCCGTTTATCGGGGTTGCGAACAGTTATATAGATATTATTCCTGGGCACTTTTTCTTGCATGAATATGGTGAAATAGTAAAAGAAGCTATTCGTGAAGCAGGCGGAGTGCCTTTTGTTTTTAATACTATAGGTGTTGATGATGGCATTGCTATGGGGCACGATGGTATGCTTTATTCACTTCCATCACGTGAGATTATTGCTGATTCTATTGAAACAGTTATGAACGCGCATAAGCTTGATGCAATGATTTGTATTCCAAACTGTGACAAAATTGTTCCAGGTATGATTATGGGGGCTTTACGCGTTAATGTTCCAACTGTTTTTGTTTCAGGTGGCCCAATGGCTGCTGGACACAAAAAAGATGGAACACCTATTGACCTTGCAACTGCGTTTGAAGCTGTTGGTCAACATGCTGAAGGCAAAATGACAGACGAAGAACTTTATGAAATAGAGTGTGAAGCTTGTCCAAGTGGTGGAAGCTGTTCAGGAATGTTTACTGCAAACTCAATGAATACATTGTGTGAAGCTATGGGTATAGCCCTTCCGGGTAATGGAACTATTTTGGCAATGACTCCGGCGCGTATTGAGCTCGTGAAAAAAGCAGCAAAGAGAATTGTTGAGATGGCAAAAGCTGATAACAGCAAATATAACCTTCGCAATGTACTCAATGAAAAAGCAATTCATAATGCTTTTGTTGTAGACATGGCAATGGGCGGAAGTTCAAATACTGTGTTACATATGCTAGCGATTGCAAAAGAGGCTGAAGTTGATTTTCCAATTGAAAAAATTAACGAAATTGCTGACAAGGTAGCACACATTGCAAAAATTTCTCCTTCACTTTCAACGGTTCACATGGATGATATTAACCGTGCAGGTGGGGTAAACGCAGTAATGAAAGAAGTAAGCCGTCGCGGTGGACTTCTTCACCTTGATAACCCGACAGTAACGGGTGAAGCTATCGGTGAGCGAATTGCCGGAGCTAAGATTTTAGACGAGACAATTATTCATACAAACGAAAACGCATACTCAAAAGTTGGCGGTCTTTCTATACTTTTTGGAAATCTTGCTTCTGAGGGTGCAGTTGTAAAAACTGCGGGTATTACAGGAAATATGAGACAGTTTAAGGGTAAAGCAGTATGTTTTAACTCTCAGCAACAAGCGTTAGCTGGAATTATGGGACATAAAGTAAAATCTGGCGATGTTGTAGTTATTCGTTACGAAGGCCCAAAAGGCGGTCCTGGTATGCAAGAGATGCTTGCACCTACTTCACTTATTATGGGAATGGGACTTGGTGAGAGTGTTGCACTTATTACTGATGGACGTTTTTCGGGAGCTACACGCGGTGCGAGCATTGGCCACGTTTCTCCAGAGGCAGCTGAGGGCGGTATGATAGCCCTTATAGAGGATGGTGATGAGATTGAGTTAGATGTTGATGCTCACTTACTCCAACTTAACGTAAGCGAAGAGATACTAGCGGTGAGAAAAGCTGCTTGGAAACCTCACAAAAATGAAGTGAAATCAAAATGGCTGAAGCGTTATGCTTTACTTGTTTCAAATGCTTCAAACGGGGCTGTGTTAAAAACTGAACTTTAAAGCTTCAAAGGCTTTAAAGTTAGAGTTTGGCACTATTACAACAATAAAGATATAGGATTATATAAATTGAACGCAATCGCAATAAAACATAACGGTCAGATAATAGACCTTCAAACTGCCAAAGAGATGGGTTTCGAAGGTGAGCAGATACATCTTGATAACTCGGCAGAGTCTCTTGAGGTTCTGCGCCACTCTACAGCGCACCTTATGGCTCAGGCTATAAAGTCTATCTATAAAGATGCAGAATTTTACGTAGGACCTGTTGTAAAAGAGGGTTTCTACTACGACTTTAAAACAAGCCAGACTGTTGGTGAAGCAGATCTTAAAGAGATAGAAAAGCAGATGCTCTCTTTTGCAAAGAAAAAATATGAGATTGAAAAGTATGAAATCTCTATGGCTGAAGCAAAAGAAAAGTTCAAAGATGACCACCTTAAGCTTGCTGTTATGGAAAGAATCCCTAGCGATAGAGTTTCCATTTACAAGCAAGGTGAATTTGAAGACCTTTGTCGCGGACCTCACTTGCCAAACATAGGGCTTATCAGATACTTTAAACTGACTAAAATTGCCGGAGCTTATCTTGGCGGTGACTCTAAAAACGAAGTTTTAACTCGTATTTACGGTATTGCGTTTGCAGATAAAGAGTCGTTAAAAGCGTATTTGGATCAGATGGCTGAAGCTGAAAAACGCGACCACAGAAAACTTGGGAATGAATTGAAACTTTTTACATTTCGTGAAGAGGTTGGTGCAGGTTTTCCTATCTGGCTTCCGGCTGGTGGACGTTTACGTGCAAGATTAGAGTCTTTACTTTTTAAAGCACACCGTAAACGCGGATATGAGCCTGTTCGTGGGCCTGAAATGTTACGTTCAGACCTTTGGAAAACATCTGGTCACTACCAAAATTATGGTGAAAATATGTATTTCACGAACATTGATGAGATTGAGTTCGGTGTAAAACCAATGAACTGTGTCGGGCATATTAAAGTATACGAAGAGGATTTACACTCTTACAGAGATTTACCTCTAAAATACTTTGAGTATGGCGTTGTTCACCGTCATGAGATGACAGGAGCACTTCACGGACTTTTCCGTGTTCGTGAATTTACTCAGGATGATGCGCATATTTTTTGTACAGCTGATCAAATTGAAGAGCAGATTATAGAAGTTGTGGATTTTGTTGACAAAATCATGTCGACTTTTGAATTTAACTACAAAATGATGATTTCTACAAAACCTGAAAAAGCAGTTGGTGATGATGCTGTTTGGGAAACATCAACGCAAGCACTTAAAAACGCAATGGATAAAAATAACCTTGTGTATGAGATTGATGAAGGCGGCGGGGCATTTTATGGTCCTAAAATCGACATTAAAATCACAGATGCCATCGGTCGTGAATGGCAGTGTGGAACAATCCAGCTCGACTTCAACCTTCCACAAAGATTTGAATTGGAATATAACGGCGAAGGCAATGAAAAGATCCAGCCGGTTATGATTCACAGAGCGATTCTTGGTTCATTTGAGCGTTTTATAGGGATTTTAACTGAGCATTATGCCGGAGAATTCCCGATGTTTATTGCTCCTACTCAAGTTGCAATTGTTCCTGTCGCAGAAAGCCATAAAGATTATGCTAAGGAATTATCAGATAAACTTATCGACATTGGTGCCGATAGTGAAATATTCGCTAAAAATGATTCTTTAAATAAAAGAGTTCGAACGGCAGAAAAAACGCGTGTTCCTATGATAGTTGTCATCGGCGATGAAGAAATACAGAATAAAACTGTAGCCATCAGAGATAGAAGAACAAGAGAACAATACAATCTAAGCGAAAAGGATTTCTTGGCGCTTATACAAACTAAAATAAATGAGGTAAATTTTTGAGTAAAAACAAAGACCGTGTCATAATGAATGACGACATCCGTGTACCAGAGGTACGTTGTAATATTGATGGAGCTGAATCTTTAGGAGTGGTTTCTATTGATGTGGCTATGGAAAAAGCAAATGAGTTGGGTTTAGATTTAGTTCTAATCGCTCCAGAAGCAAAACCGCCTGTCGCAAAGATTATGGATTACGGTAAGTTTAAATACCAAGAAGAGAAAAAACTCAAAGAGCAAAGAAAAAATCAGACAAAGATTGATGTAAAAGAGATTAAGCTGTCTGTGAAAATTGCTGAAAATGACATCAGTTATAAAGTTAAACATGCAAGAGAGTTTTTGGCTGAAGGGAAGCACGTAAAATTCCGTGTATTTCTAAAAGGTCGTGAAATGGCTCACCCTCAAGCTGCTAAAGAAGTTCTTTTAAGAGTTTGGCCAATGATTGAAGATGTTGGTGTTATGGAAAAAGAACCATCATTTGAAGGCCGTTACTATAATATGTACGTAACTCCGCAGAAGTAATATAATTTCTTCATTAAAATGACACCCACATTTAGTGGGCTTTGTCATCTATTTTATCTCTCTACGACTCTTTTCTAACATATCATCCATCATCTTATGTAGCTCTGTACTATTTTCTTCCATAACTTTAAAATTTTCTATAATCTCGTTTTTATGTTCTAAAACTTTATTATCTGGGTAGATATATGAAATGTTTTTGTTAACAAGGCGATGGATTTCTTGGTGCGGTTTATCAATTGCTTTGTACGATGCACAGTGACCGAATTTTTCTTTCGCCGAACCTGCATACCATTTACCTAAGCTACATGTCGTAGGTGAAGGAAATTCAATGCGTTTTTGTCTTCTAAATACTGAAGAGTAGGCATTTGATTTATAGATTGTATGATCAATTTTGGCTAAAACAACAAATATCATGTTCTCTAAAGCATAAGCATAGCTAGATGCAAGTTTTGCATCATGCCTAAAACCCTCGAGTGTGTTTGTAAATTTATCAATTGTTTCGCTTGATTTTTCTGTAATTTTTATCATAGATAAGGAATCATCTTGAAGATCAGAGGCATCTTGTTGAAAAGTTTGAATTGAGATAGAAATTTCACCCGTCGCTTTTTGGGTTCTCTCTGCGAGTTTTCTCACTTCATCGGCAACTACAGCAAATCCACGACCATGCTCACCTGCACGGGCAGCTTCTATTGCTGCATTGAGAGCAAGCAGATTGGTTTGATCAGCGATATCTTTTATTAAATCTACTATAGAATTGATATCTGATGTTTTTTGGTTAAGCTCATCAATCTTCTGAGAAGAATGATGCACACCAACTATAAGTTGATGCAGGTTTTCGCTTACATTGTCTATGGCTTCGCTGCTTGCTAAAACTGATTCTTCTGTGCATTTACTGATTTTTACAATTTGCTCTATACTTGATAGTGATCTTGTAAGATCATCTTGCAATAGAGTAAGCTCCCCGATTACACCTTGACCAATATGTGAGATAGCAGCATTTAGTTCCGAATTTTCAATTTGTGTTGTATCTGTTTGCATACTTGCTATGGCATTATTCGTAATACTGATATTTTCTAAAAATTGGCCGGAAAATTCATCTTCATGGATTTTTGGGTAAGCAGCTTTGGTGCTTGCTTGCGTAATCGAGGAAGATACGGATGTTACAAAAGCATTTAACTGTAGCATTAACGAGTTAAAACTTTTTCGGAGATCTTCAAGTTCTCCGCCATCTTTATAATTTATATTATTGTTCTCAAGAATTCCCGATTCTGCTTTGACCATAGCATCGCTAAACAATCTCATATTTGCTTGAATTCTTCTAATATTAATAAACATATACCACGCTAAGGCAAAGTTTGTGATATTCACAACTCTCATTACGTCGAATCCATAATGATATATTTCTATAAATAACATGATGGTAAATATACATAGAGAAACAACATTTGCACGCTGTATTTTTGTTAAAGATGAGACATTTAGCATTTTAGTCCTCGGGTGTGTAAAATTAATTTTATAAAGTATAACATTTAATTATTATAAAAATTGTGATTATATAGCTAATAGGAGGCTAAAAGAGTTAGTAAACGCCAATAATTTATATCGGCGTTTATGACGGTTACTTAGAAATTTTTGATGCGAGTTCTTCTTCGTTTATATCTTTTGACGAATATTTAATTACAACTAAGTTTTCAGTTTCATTGATATACCATTCAGCAATATGTTCACTCTCTAATGCATTCAATTTATCAAAGTCCACATTTTCATGAGAAATATACATATGAGAATACTTTGTAGGATTCTGAAGCTTTAAAGTTGTCCAGGCTAACCAGGCAATAATAATAACAGAGATAGCAAGAGCCAACTCTCCTCTGTTACTTATTTCCAAGTAGAGCCCGGCAAGTGTTCCCCCAAGAAATGTAGCAAAATATGCAGAAGAGTTTGAAATTCCAAGTGCGGCACCTTTTTGGTGTACTTTTGCAAATTTACTTATCATAGACTGAACCAGTGGTTCCATCATATTAAACGCAACAAAGAAAAGCACAACGCCAACTACAAAGATAACGCTCGATGTTGTAAAGCCCATAATTAAAAATGAGATTAAAAAGAGAATAATTGAGAGTATAAATATCTGTTTAGGAATATTTTTCTTTTCTCCAAATACTGCCGCTGGGCCCATAGCAACAAGCCCTGCAATCATTGCTGGAACGTAAGCCATCCAGAGTTCAGATTTTTCCCAAGAAAAACCATATTCCGGTTTTGTTAAAATGATTGGAATAAGTACAAACGCAACAGTCATAAGACCTTTTTGCAGGGTATTGATTATAATCATATTTAAAAGATTATTGTCTTTTAAAATATCTAAAGTTTTTGCATCTTCGTGATAGATGTGTTTTATTTTTGGAGGCGTTGGAACTTTAGTAAAAAGAACTATAATAGCGATAACGGCTAAAACAGCTGTTATTAAAAAGATAGTGCTCATTCCAAATTGTGAAGCTAAAACAGGACCAAGTCCCATAGCAAGTGCAAAACTTAGAGCGATAAAACCACCCATGATAGCCATTGCTTTACCGCGAGTTTCTTCTTCAACCAAGTCAGCTATCATTGCTGTAACAACAGAGCCTATAGCCCCGGCACCTTGTAGGAAACGGCCAATCATAAGGGTGTAAATATCAGTAGAGTAGGCACACATAATAGAGCCGACAAGAAACACAAGAAGACCAAATAAAATAGTCGGTTTTCGTCCTATTTTGTCACTCATAGTTCCAAAGGGAACTTGAAAAATTGCTTGCGTTAGTGCGTAACCACCAACAATGACACCAACGAGAAAAGGAGTTGCTCCATCGAGTTCAAGTGCATAAACAGAGAGAACAGGAAGAACCAAAAACAATCCTAAAAAGCGTAAGAATAGAATTGAAGAAAGGGGGAAAACTTTTTTGAACATAGGTAGCCTTATTGATTTTAGTATATAATCCTGAAATTATAATCAAAAAAGCATTCATAAAACTTCAGTAGAGATATGAAAAAATTGGTAAAGATAAGTATAAGGAAATAGACTTTGAAATTAGTTTTAGCAACGTCCAATAAGGGCAAAGTAAAAGAGATACAGGCTCTGTGTAAGGATTTTGAAGTTGTTCCCTACTCCGAACTTATAGAAGAATTTGAAATAGTGGAAGATGCTGATACATTTAAAGAGAACGCGCTCATTAAAGCAAGAGCAGTTTTTGCAGCACTTCAAGATAAAGATGTTGTGGTTATGGCTGATGACAGCGGCATCAGTGTGGATATTCTTGATGGTGCGCCCGGAATCTACAGTGCAAGATACGCAGGGGTGGGTTCAGGAGATAAAGACAATCTTTACAAACTCATAGAAGCTATAAAAGACAAAGGTGCTTCCTCATCACCTGCACATTACACGGCGGCTATTGCTATAGTAACAAAAGATGCCGAGTACAGCGTTCATGGCTGGATGTATGGCACTGCGTTTAGTGAGGCAAGAGGAGAGGGCGGTTTTGGATATGACCCTATGTTTATCCCTGAGGGGTATGAAAAAACTTTAGGTGAACTTGATGATGAAATAAAGAAAAAACTCTCTCACCGTGCCAAAGCACTTTCTTTAGCAAAAATAATTTTACACACACTCTAAGTGCGTGTTTAAGAGAACATAATGAGTAGAATCGCTCCAAAAAGTATCCTGTAAATACCAAACGCAACGAAGGTGAATTTTTCTAAAAACTTCATAAAGAGTTTGATGGTGAGATACGCAACTATAAATGAAACAACAAAGCCAATTCCAAGAGTAATAAGATTTGCATCACTAAACTCCTTGTAATGTTTGAGTAAATCATATGCTGATACAGCGCTCATAACAGGGATGGCAAGTAAAAAGCTAAATTCGGCACTTGCTTTTCTGCTAAGACCGACAAGCAAAGCTCCTATAATGGTTGAACCGGCACGGCTTGTTCCGGGAATGAGAGCTAAAACTTGCGCAAGGCCTATAAATATAGATTGCTTCATGGTGACTTGCTCAACGTCATCCTGAAGTTTTGACTCATCTTTTAAGAAAAATTTCTCGACTATTAAAAAGACGATACCGCCTAGAATGAACATAATAGCGACAATCTCTATGCTGAAAAGTTCTTTTATCTGTGAGGAAAAAAGATAGCCGACTGCTCCAAGAGGCAAAAACGCAACAAAGACTTTTGTCCATAAATCTATTTTTTGAAATGTGAATTTATCTTTGTAATTCATTACAACTGCAAGAATCGCGGCAAACTGTATGATGACTTCATACGCTTTAGTAGCCGCATTTTGATTAAGCCCTAAAAAATGGCTCGCTACAATGAGATGGCCGGTAGAAGAGATGGGTAGAAACTCAGTAAAACCTTCAATAATACCTAAAATAATTGAATCAAAAATAGTCATTACTATCCTTTATTTAAAAAAAATGAATAGTAGCACAGCATGGCTTTGAATATCTTCTCCAAAGCCTATTTAAACTTTTTTAGATATAATACGAGGTTTTTTAATTACGATATTACCTTATATAGGAATTTTTATATGTTACTTTTTACTCCTGGTCCTACTCCAGTACCCCAAAATGTTCGTAACGCGATGAGTGATGAGACAATGCATCACCGTACTCCAGAATTTGAAGCTATTTTTGAAAAAACAAGAAAACATCTTTTTTCTCTTTTTGGAAGCGATGAAGTAATTATGCTCTCTTCAAGCGGAACGGGTGCCATGGAAGCGGCTGTAACAAATCTATGCCATAACACTTTACTGAATGTAAACTCAGGGAAGTTTGGTGAACGATTTGGAAAAATTGCACTTGCAAGCGGTTTGAAAAATGTAGAGATAAAGAATGAGTGGGACACTCCTGTAAGTGTAGAAGCAATTGTAGAAGCAATTAAAAATAATGCAGATATTGATGCAATAGCAGTACAGATTAGTGAATCTGCAGGCGGTCTTCGTCATCCGGTTGAAGCAATTGCAAAAGCAGTCAAAGAGATTAACCCGAATATTATGATTATTGCTGATGGCATTACTGCTGTTGGTGTTGAACCTATAGAAATAACTAATATAGATTGTCTTATTGCTGGAAGCCAAAAAGCTTTAATGCTTCCTCCAGGGCTTGCTATTTTAGGCCTTAGCAATAACGCAATTGAGAAAATTGGCAAAGGAAAAGGCTACTACTTTAACCTTGCAACCGAGATAAAAAACCAAAGACAAAACACAACGGCTTGGACTGCTGCTACGACTTTAATTATTGGTTTACTAGAAGTTTTGGAAACAATTGAAAAAGATGGCGGAATGTCTAAACTATATGAAAAAACCGCTACAAGAGCAGAGGCAATAAATGCAGCCCTTCAAGCACTTGGACTTCACATTTATCCAAAAACTCCGGCAAAATCTATGACGACAGTTGATGACGCGGATGCTTCAAAAATAAGAAAAGTACTTGAGCAAAAATTCAGTGTAAATGTTGCAGGCGGTCAAGACCATTTAAAAGGAAAAATTTTCCGTATTAACCAAATGGGACTTATTCCGGATTATGAAGCTGCTTGGGTTGTAAACGCAGTAGAATTAACGCTTGATATGCTAGGCCGCCGCAAGTATGATGGAACAGCAAATAAAATTTTTAACGAAATTACTTTTCAAAATAGAGCATTGTAATGATTTTGGAGCATGAAATTCCAAACGGGACAAAACTCTATTTTGGTGAGAATGCTAAAGTAAAAAGAAAGATAGAAAATATTGCAAGTGAAGTATTGTATGCAAATGGTTTTGAAGAGATAGTAACACCTGTTTTTTCGTACCATCAGCATTTGAGTGTGGCGGATGATAAAGAGCTTATCAGAGTAAACGATGCAAAAAACAATTCTCTTTCTCTACGCGCGGACTCGACGATTGATGTTGTAAGAATTATTGACAAAAGATTGGGGCGTAACACTGAACATAAAAAGTGGTTTTACATTCAACCGGTATTTCGTTACCCGACAGAAGAACAGTATCAGGTCGGAGTTGAATATATGGGGCAAAAGAAGCTCTCGTCTGTTTTAAGTCTTGCAATGAATATATTTGGAAAGCTTGAGTTGCAGCCTCTTGTTCAAATTTCAAACATCAAAATACCAAAACTTTTAGTG
>Ga0180732_1001031_pt1 | contig 18812 bp, 13 predicted proteins | sample KR11_01MetaG_FD_148674 | JGI IMG/M metagenome (GOLD analysis project Ga0180732, IMG submission 148674) | Groundwater microbial communities from the Olkiluoto Island deep subsurface site, Finland - KR11_0.1 MetaG | ecosystem: Environmental > Aquatic > Deep subsurface > Groundwater | place...
AATAGTATTAAAATTAGAGTAGTGAAGCCCTCGGCTTCCCGCGGCTTCGCCGCGAGGCGAACGCCGAGAGGCGAGCGACAAAGGACCTCATGGGATTTTTATGCTACGGAAGGGAGGGGGATTGATAATGGAAAAGACACATAAGTTCCTGCAAATAGGTGCAATCATATTTAAGGTTTTGGCCTGGGCATCAGTTGTTATTGGTCTGGTCTCAGCGATTATTATATTCATAGGCGGAGGCACTCCAGACGCCCCAAGAATAACGGGTTTTATAGGCTTACTCTTAGGTGTTGTGTACTTCTTTATATTTTACATGGCCTCCTGCATAATTTCAGTTTTGCTTGAAATCAGCGACAAAGTGGATAAGGCATAATAATACTGCGTCTAATCAATCAATTTTAAGTGTTAGAATAAAAAAAGATAAAAAAAAGCTTTTAAAATTTGACAAAATATGGTAATATGGTAATATAATAGTATTGATGCAATAAGATATATACGAGAGGCAGAAATGAAAACAAGTGATTTTACAGAGAAGAGGAGATCTAAAAGACTAGACCTGTCCCTTCCTGTGAGCATCAGATATGCGTCAGGCGATGGAAAGGAAAAGTCACAGAAGGGTATTACGATAAACGTGAGCTTTAACGGGGCATATGTAACAGATATCAATCCTGCTAATATAAAGCTCGAAGATAAGGTCAATATATCAATATCAGTACCAAGAGACGAGGCAAGGGATTTTCAGTTTTCCAGGCTTGTTGGAAAAGCCAAGGTAGCGAGAGTTGATGATGAAGGCGTGGCAGTGGATTTTGACGAAGACATATATAGACTTTGCGTTGCTAATTAATTTAGATTAACAAACCGGAAGGATGAATGGGAGATGAATTATATTAAAAATAGAATTTGTCTTTTTTTTATATTTAGTTTGTTTATTGTTTTTTTAAGTATTTGTTTGGTCAGTTGTTCTTCTCAAAAAAAGACCTCTCAGGCAAAAGGTATTAAAATCTGGCACTGGATGAGCGACAGAGAGGACACGCTTCAAAAGCTTGCCGAAAGGTATGAATCTCAAACAGGCGTAAATGTGACTTTTGAACTTTACGCGCCCTCTAATGCCTATACCCAGAAAATAAGGGCGGCAGCTCAGACTACGACACTTCCTGATATATTCGGGATTCTTGGCGAAAAAAGGGATTTCGCGAGCTTTATAAAGGCCGGTCATGTATATGATCTGACTGCCGAGATGGATAATGACAACGCAGCCTGGAAAGGGACACTATTTAGCAAGGCCCTTGCTGTAAATGAATTTAAAGAAGGTAACAGTTTTGGGGTTACCCCAGGGATATATGGCGTCCCTATAGATGTAACGAATATTCAGATGCTCTACAATAAGGATTTGTTAAAAAGCGCAGGATGCGACCCTGATAATCCCCCAAGGACATGGGATGAGTTTCTGGCCGTGAACAGGATTTTAAAAGAAAAAGGCATTCAAGGCCTTGTGAGCGGATGGGGCGAGATATGGATGATAGATTGCATGGCCTCGAATTACGCGTTTAATATAATGGGGGAAGAAAAGGTGCTTGAGACCATACGCGGGAAGGTACCTTATACGGACCCGGACTGGATAAGGGTTTTTGATTTGTTCCGTCAGATGAGGGACGAAGGACTCCTGGCAAGCGGCGTTATCACCATGGTTAATAAGACCGCAGAACAGCTTTTTGCGAATAATCGCGCAGCCTTTGCATTTAATGGTTCTTGGTGTGTGAATGTCTATCAAGAGATGAATCCCAATTTAAATTATGCGACCTTCTTGCCGCCTAAAGCATCTAATAGATATCCGATGACGATTTGGGGCGGGGCAGGTTCATCCTTTATGGTCAATGCCCGCTCTAAGAAGATGCAGCAAGCAGTGGAGTTCCTGCGCTGGCTTACTGCTGCCAAACAGCAGGCGTATCTATTCCAGGCCACAAACAACCTGCCGGCAAACAAGCAGTCTGCCATAAGTATGTCTAAGATCAATCAGGAGTTTGTTTCGGGCATGGATTACGCCACTCATCCTAGTACCTGGGATGCATCAGAGTTTTTAATGGTAATTGAGACTTACACCAGGGGGATCCAGTCGATCATACTGGGTGAGAAGACCCCAGAGCAAGTAGCGGCCGAAACCCAAGCGGTTAAAGAAAGAGAATTGTCGCGCCAACAAAATATATAAATCGAAAGGAACAATCAATGGACCAATCAAAACACCACGTAACAGCCCCTCAAGACCGCGTTCCTGTTTTTCAAAAAGCAATATACAGTATCGGAGCTCTCGTCAATAGCCTTCAGGCCGCAGCCATTGGGGCGATGGTCATTGTTTTAAACCTCGGATTAGGCGTGAATCCTGCATTGGTTGGCCTTGTCGGATTTATTCCCCGTATCGTTGATGCGATACTGGATCCGATCGTCGGCTACAGTTCAGATAATATCCGCACCCGATGGGGGCGCCGCAGGCCTTTTATATTATTTGGAGCAATTTCGTCAGGGATCTTGTATGCCCTACTTTTCCAATTATATACTGGTCGCCCCGAAATATTCTATGTGGTTTATTTCTTAGGGATCCAGATCCTCTTTTTCATTGGATTTACCTGTTACTCTATTCCTTGGATCGCGCTCGGTTATGAAATGACCCCTGATTATCACGAACGTACACGCCTGCAAGGGGTGAGCAACTTTGTCGCCCAGATCGCCTGGTTAATCGCTCCCTGGTTCTTCAAGATCATGAACAACAAGAGCTTGTTTCCTGATCTTGTTCATGGAGCAAGAGCCCTTGCAATATTTATCGGCGTCTTTATCATCGTCGGCGGTATTTTGCCGGCGATCTTCAATAAGGAGCATTTCGCTGACCTACCCAGGCCTGATAGAGAAAAAGGCCGTCTAAACACCCTAAAGGACTTTCTTAAGGGGATAAGTATTACCTTTAAATGTAAACCGTTTGTCAAACTATGCGCTGCGACATTTCTGATCTTTAATGGGTTTATGTTGGCTTCGGCATTCTCTGTCTATGTTATCTTCTTCTATGTTTTTGGCGGCTCTGAGACACTTGATGCTGCTTATTCAAGCGGCGGGACATTGCTTGGTTGGTTTGGATCAATCAGTTCAGTTTGTACTTTTTGCGTAATCTTTTTGGTTACCTGGATCTCGACTAAGATCGGTAAGCGTACCACTTTTTTAATTGCTATATCGCTTTCCATCATTGGTTATGCCTTGAAATGGATCGGCTATAACCCTGATCAGCCATATTTGCTGCTGATCGCTGCTCCCTTTATTGCATTCGGTTTGGGGTCGCTCTTTACAATGGTTAATTCAATGGTGGCCGATGTCGTCGATTTAGATGAACTCCAGACCGGCACACGCAGGGAAGGGATGTTTGGGGCGATTTACTGGTGGATGGTGAAACTTGGCCTTGCGGTTACATCGTTGGTCTCCGGGTTCCTACTTAATGCCAGCGGCTTCAATGTTGAGTTGGGCCTTAATCAATCAGCTAGTGCTTTATTGAAGATGAGGCTCTTTGATATCGGCATCCCGATTGTAACTTCTCTTGCGGCAATCTTTATTATTATGACCTTCTCGATCACCGAAACTAAAGCCTATAATATTCGTGCGCAGGTTGAAAGGCGAAGAGAGGAGAGGCGCAGGGAAGCAATCCGCATAGAGGAAGAAAGACGTAGAGAGGGAAGGCGAAAAGATTAATTCAATGAAGTTAAAAGATACACTCGAAAATTATAGTTTTGTTCTGCCGGCGGTATTGATCTTTAGTATATTTTATATCGTTCCCTTGTTCTGGGTGCTGCAGCTTTCCATGTATCAGTGGGATGGGATCCTGCCGACCAAGGTCTTTGTGGGCTTCAGGAATTTCCTTGAGATTGCCCAGGATAAGATCTGGTGGAAGGCAATGTACCAGGCAGGTTATATTACGCTTATAGCACTTACATTTCAGAATGCGCTTGCGCTTACGCTAGCCTGGGCATGCGACAGGGATATAAAAGGCGGTAATATCTACAGGGTGATATTTTATCTTCCGCCTGTCTTATCCGAGGTAGTGGTAGGACTTGTATGGAGATGGATATATGACGGCAATTACGGGCTTTTAAATTACTGGCTTAATGGACTGGGCTGGGCGCATTTGACCACAGACTGGCTTTCAAATCCAAAGACTGCCTTGACAGCTATCGCTACTATCCACAGCTGGAAAGGCTTCGGGTGGGGATTTATTATATTCTTAGCAGGCCTTCAGACCATACCGAGGCAGCTTTACGAGGCAGCCAGGGTTGATGGTGCGAATTCATGGCAGATATTCAAGAAGGTTACAATACCTCTAATGACGCCTGTTTTTATCCTGGTCTCGATATTGACTATACTGGGCACTATGCAGGTATTTGTCCTGATACTTTCAATGACAGGGGGCGGGCCTGGTTATCATACAGAGGTACCTGTAACAAGGATATTGGCTTCCATGGTAGGCTCTTCCAGGTTTGGATATGCATGTAGCCAGGGCATCATATTTGGCGCAATACTACTGGCTGTTTCATTTATACAGATCAGGCTGTCAAAACACATGAGGCAGGCATAAAGATATGACTGATGGCACGAGATACAAAATAGAGGGTTTTTTAAAGAACGCCAGCGTACATCTTTTATTGATTACCGTGGCAGTTACTTGTATCTTTCCACTTTTGTGGATGATAGGTTCTGCGCTTAAGACACAGCAGACCGTGTTTTCAGATATGAGCATCATTCCGCGCCACCCCGTATGGAGCAATTTCTATCATGCCTGGACAAAGGGTGGTTTTGGAATGTATTTTTTTAATAGCGTGATTTATACCGTAACTGTTGTCTTTGGAATCGTCATAGTCTCTTCTCTGGCAGCGTTTGCGTTTTCGAGATTGAAGTTTCCTGGCAAGAACGTACTTTTCTATATGTTCCTCGCTGCCATGATGATACCGCTTCCAGGAAGCTTCGTGCCTCTATACGTATTGATGACAAAGCTTCACTTGGTAAATACCAGGATAGGGTATATATTGTGCATGATAAATGTAGGATTGTCTTTTAGTATATATCTATTAAAGACCTTTTTCGACAAGATGCCTCCTGCACTTGAAGATGCTGCCCGCATAGACGGCTGTTCAAAACTTGGCATCTGGTGGAATGTGGCCCTGCCGCTTGCAAGGCCGGCAATAGCAGTCATTATCATATTTAACTCGCTGAACGTATGGAATGAATATATATTGGCGACATTGATATTTTCCAGTAAATCCCTTATGCCTCTACAGAGGGGCCTTATGATATTCCAGGGCACTCACATTACAGAGTACCCTCTTTTAATGGCAGGTATAACCATAACAGTGTTTCCGATAATTTTGGTATACTTTTTGATGCAGAAACATATTATTAAAGGTATAACAGCAGGTGCCATTGTGGAGTGAGAAAAGTGCACAAGTCACAAGTCACAAGTCACAAGTCAAATAGGAAATTTTCTCTGCTTATTACTTGTGCACTTGTGACTTGTGCACTTGTAAACTTGTGCACTTATGCGTACTGTGCTGATGAAGAGCTTTCCCCAAAACAGCTCATTGTGCGGGCGTGGGAGGCATGGGGTGCAAAGGATTACGAAAGGACGTTTTATTACACAAATCAATGCATAGAGCTATACTCTGAAGAGGCAAAAAGGGAACAGGCATCCTTAAAGGATTTCCCTTCGACCGAGGCAATAGACCAGTATATAACCCTTAATGCTGTAGGGACGAGTTATTTTATTCAGGGAGAGGCCTATCTCTCTCAGGAAAACATAGACGAGGCCAAAAGAGTTTTTAAGACCGCCATAGAAGAATATAGCTTTGCGCAGAACTGGGACCCGCGCGGATGGTTCTGGAGCGTCAGGGAAAAGGCCCAGGCAAGCCTTGATAAAATGGAAGGCAAGGTAGAGAAGATCGCGGTAGAAAAAAAGCCAAAAATAATCAGGCCACCTACAAAAATAACGCTTCATGACCCCGGTACTAACGATATCGTAGATTACACAAAATATGGGTATTTTAAAGGCCTAGGTACAGATAAATACAGGTATATTGTGAAGGATCCGGAAGGCCTGGCGCTTGCAGTAGGCGAGGGTATATATCCAAACACATCAGGCGTTACCTGGGATCTGCGCTATAGGGAGCTTAAAAAGCAAGGCAGGCTGGATGGCAATCACTGGGATTTTGTTAATACAGATGACCTGGAATCGAATTTCTACAAGTGGAGTCAGGCGCCAGAACCCACGGGTGTAAAGCTTTTTTATACAGGCATGGCCTTGGAGCGTTCAGGATTGCTGAGACACGCCATAAGGGCGTATTACGCGATAGCAGCGCACTTCCCTAGATCAGTCGGGTGGACATATTTCCGCACGCCCTGGTACATAGGTCAGGTGGCCATTGACAGGATAGATTATCTGACTAGATATAACCCTGAGCTGGGGTTAGAGTTACGCGGCGCGAAGATATTTGTCGAGAACGGGTTCGATAATAATATTGCCAACGATAAATTTTATATAAACCCCGGTAGATTGGTAAAGTTGAATTTTTTTGAGAAGTTAAAAAAGCGTTTATTAAAGAACAGACCTGTTAATACCGGTAGGGTTGTCAGGCAGATAGGCGATGGAAAGGTAGATCTTGTTAAATATAAAAATGGGGATTGGCAGTTGAGGGTTGAAGGGAAACCGTATTTGATAAAAGGCATTGCTTATTCCCCGGCTAAAATAGGCCAGAGTCCTGACGAGGGCACGCTGGAAGACTGGATGCAAGCAGATCATAATAATAATGGGAGAATAGACGGCCCATACGATGCATGGGTCGACAAAAATTATAACAACAAACAGGATGCGGATGAGCATAGCGTGGGAGATTTTCAGCTATTAAAGGATATGGGATGCAATACGATGAGACTGTACCATCACGCCTCAAACAAGAAACTTTTGAGAGATCTATATGATAGGTTCGGGATCATGGTCATAATGGGGGACCTGTTAGGTGCCTATACAGTAGGTTCGGGCGCAAGCTGGTACGAAGGTACAGACTACGAGAATCCGGAACACAGAAAGAACATGACGGAAAGCGTGCGCAGGATGGTAGAGGATTTCAAGGACGAGCCTTATGTATTGTTCTGGATGCTGGGGAATGAAAATAATTACGGGGTTGCGAATAATGCCAAGGAAAAACCAGCCAGTTATTATGCGTTTGTCAATGAAATGGCCGGGATGATAAAGTCTGTTGACAGGGACCATCCGGTGGCGGTATGCAGCGGGGATTTATTATTTCTGGATAAATTCAATGATAACGCGCCGATGGTAGACATTTATGGGTCCAATGCCTATAGAGGTAAATATGGATTCGGCAGGAGTTTTTGGAACAGTGTTAAGGAAGCATGTGACAAGCCCGTGATGATCACAGAATACGGGTGCCCCGGTTATATGGACGGGAAACCAAGAGAATACGCTGAAGAAAAGCAGGCTGAATACCTGAGGTATAGCTGGGAAGATATAGTGTATAATTCGGCAGGACGAGGAGGCATAGGAAATTCAATAGGCGGCGCGCTGTTCGAATGGTTAGATGAGTGGTGGAAGTCCTATGAACCGTCTTTACACGATGTAAAGCAAAACTGGTCAGGCCCGTTCCCTGACGGCTGGAATTATGAAGAATGGATGGGCGTGGTTTCACAGGGCGACGGGAAAAGCAGTCCATTCTTGAGGCAGCTGAAAAAGTCTTATTTTACGTATCAAGAAATTTGGACTAAGTAAGGAAGGGGGTGTTTTATATAGTATAAAGTTAAAGGTTAAAGGTTATAAGGTTAAAGGTTTAAAGCATGAGCGTATAGATAAACTAAGGAGGAAATTGAGATGAAGAAAAGTTTAAGTTTGACGTTATTGGTGATAGCAGGGCTTGTGTTGTTCAGCATAGCAAGCTGCGGAGGATCTAAGGCAGACACCTCCAAGGCGACAGATGCAACTAAACTGGCAAAGGCAGGTTACGAAGACGACTATGACGTATATGAGGATTATGATGTCTACACTGAAGAGGCGCCGGCTGTAACTGCCTTCAAGGCCTTCCCGGTTTATAGTGATGGCATGTCCCCGGACAATCACTATATCGCTTCAGGATATATGGGAGATTATTCTGATGTAAAGATTAACAACTCTTGTTTTGACGATCCTCATGCTGGTACTACTTGCATAAAGATTGTTTATTCTAATGCTGTTAGTCAAGGTGCAAGATGGGTAGGTGTTTACTGGCAGAATCCAGCCAACAACTGGGGAGACAGACAAGGTGGCTTTGATCTCACCGGTGCAACAAAACTGAGCTTTTGGGCACGAGGAGACAAAGGAGGAGAGAGGGTAGAGGAATTCAAGATAGGCGGCCTTACAGGTTTATATCCTGATTCTGATATAGCTGGGATAGGCCCTGTACTTTTAACGTCAACATGGAAACAGTATGAAATAGATTTGAGAGGAAAAGACCTTAGTTATATAAGCGGAGGTTTTTGCTGGGCAACCAACATTGATGTAAATCCTGATGGAATGACGTTTTATCTGGACGATATAAGGTACGAGTAATATATATAGTGCACAAGTCACAAGTCACAAGTCAAATAGGAAATTTTCTCTGCTTATTACTTGTGCACTTGTAAACTTGTGCGCTTATGCACAACACGAGACTGAAATTTATGAAAAAGATATTAGTGCTAATAATTATTGGGCTTGTTGTTTTATTGCTGACAGCTGGTTTAACTATTTACTTGATTAGCAAGGCAGGGCCGGACAAGGTTTATATAAAAACCTTGGGAAGTAACCGCTTTCAGTTAATGGTTAATAATAAGCCCTACATAATTAAAGGTATGGTGTACAGCCCTGTGCCAATAGGGAAAAACCATGAGCATGAATTATGGAATGACCCCGCAAAGCCTCATATCTACGACGGCAGGCTGATGAAGGGCATGGGGGTCAATACCATAAGGGTCTATAAGCCAGGTATTGACCCTGAAAAAACAAAACAGGTCATAAAAGACCTTTATGGAAAGTTTGGGATCCGGGTTGCCATGGGCCACTGGCTTGGATTCTGGGATAGCCCGAATTACGCTGACCCTGTTTTCCGTGAAAGGGTCAAAAGAGATGTACTACAGATGGTAGAGACATATAAAAATGAAAAAGGAATCTTGTGTTGGATATTGGGCAATGAAAACAATATCTCTTTTTCTTACGGCCCGAAGACATTAAACTTCTGGACCACTGATGAAATAGAGGCCCTTCATGACCCTTATCTTAAAAGGCTTGCCAGGGCCAGATTCTATTATTCATTTGTCAATGAGGTAGCCCGGGAGATCCACAAGATAGACCCGAATCACCCTGCCGTACTGGCAAACGCGGAATTAACAGATATAGATGTTGCCGCTGAGGTAAGCCCTGATATAGATATACTCGGGTGTTCTATATACAGAGGAAAGGCCTTTGGCAGTTTTTTCAGGGAAGGGGCCATAAAGTTCAAAAGGCCTATCTTGATAACAGAATTTGGCTGCGACAGGTATAATTCATTTTTAAACGAAGAAGACCCGGGCATACAGGCAGAGTTTCTTGAGGCACAATGGAAAGAGATAGAAAAAAATACTTTTGGGGGAAGCGGAGCAGGCAATTGTATTGGTGGATTTGTGTTTGAATGGACAGATGAGCATTGGAAATTCAACGAAGAGAATAAGGCAGGCTGGTATGTCCATGATACGATCCCAAGCTGGTCCAACGGAGCGTATTACTTTGACATAAAGGCCCCGCAAAATTTGAATATAAATGAGGAGTGGTGGGGAGTGTGCTCCCTGGAACAAAACAAGGCCGGACTTGACGAACGCAAGCCCACTAAGGCATACTTTAGGTTAAAGGAGTTATGGAAGTAATAAAATTTAAGACTACATGGGCGCACAAGTGCACAAGAGCAAAAGCGCACAAGTAAAAAACCGTGGATGATAAAGAATTAGAAGAGCAGCTTTATCAATTCCGGTAAATATTGTAGAAGGCCATGGAAGGCAGAGCAGGAATGAATTTAGGCAATTTATAAACATAGCTCTTGGATCATTAGCGGAGGTTAGGTATCTTTTAGAATTTTCATTAAGATTAGGATATTTAAGTAAACAAAGTTTCTCTGAATTGCAGGATTTAGGCAGAGAGAATGGCAGAATTCTATGGAGATTTTACAAAAGTCTATAAACGTGTACAAGTTCACAAGCGCGCAAGCGCATAAGTTTTTACTTGTGGCTTGCGGCTTGTGGCTTGCGGCTTGTATGCCATGTTTCGCCCAGGAGCAGGATATCGCCGAGAGTTTCGGGCTTTATAGCAGGGGCGTGGATTATTATCATGCTGGAAAATTACACGAGGCAAAGAGTATCCTTGAAAGGGCTATAAGGCTTGACCCCAGGAATGGTGACGCTCAGGGTTATCTTGACCTGGTTGATGCTGAGCTGAAGATGCGCTCGCGCGGGAAGCTGGATTTTTACCAGGATGCGAAAAACCTAAACAGGGAATCGGATTTTGAAGAAAGCAGGGTCTATGCCGAGATAGAGCCTTACGAACCTGATATGGATACATATGAAACTCCTGGCGAATATGAAAGCTATAGGCCTGACATAGAGCCTGAAGGGCCGGTATATAGCGATGATAAAATAAAGGCAGTTACTGAGGCGCTGAATGAAAAGATCGCTCCTGCGAACATAAAAGGTGAATACAAGATGTCTGTAGGCGTTACAACAGATGATGTTATATGGAAGAAGGCAAACGGTGACTACAATGAGCGGAACTTCAGGATGATAGACCATAATTTCCCAAAGACTAACACGTTTGACACAAGGGTCTATGACAGGCTCAAGGTTGTGTTTGACACAAACACAGAAGAAACAGGATTTAATTTCCATTCTGATATCACGGTGGATCCGTGGAGTTTTGTAGGTAAGACTGAAAAATTTACAGTTACAAGAAACGGAGGCGGCGATAGGGTTGAGATGGAACTGAAATATTGGTCTGGGACGAGAAGCACTATAAACGAGACCCTGTACACTCTTGATACAGGTTCTTCTATGGCTACGGCTGAATATAAAGTCTCAGACGGCAAGGCCCCCTCTACTTCTGTATCAGATCTCTATGGCAATATTTTTACTATACCTGAACAAGAAATAGATTTTGAATTCCAGCCTGTAAGGGAGATGTGGTTTGATTTTAATCAGGGCGACTATAAGTTCAGGGTATTTCCTTACGGCCTTGAAGACCAGGCACTTTCTTCTGATGACCCTATGGGCCTTTCGAACCACCATATCTACTGGGAGCCGAGCCCTTGGCTTGACGAGTGGAAATCAGGTCATGTAAATACAGGGGCCACGCCTGATGACTTCTGGAGAGGGGAATGGTCAGATGATCTATCGTTTTTTACACGCGACAGCGACCTGAAAAGACTTACTGCTTTGCGTGGAGTAGCCTTTCAGGGGGATTTGCTGGACAATACAGATCTGTCAATAACTGTTGCTACCCCTAAGGGGCTATGGGATGATTACGGCGATATAAACGCTATTCCAGGAGCCATAAGAACAAAGACACAGCTGACAGACAATCTGATGATAGGGGCTATAGACACGTTCAGGATAGGTTACGACGATAATAATAACACTGATTCTTACAATAATGTATTAGGTGTTGACGCAAGCTATGATCTAGACCCTTCCACTAATATCGTTGGCCAGATTGCCATGAGCGAAAGCGAATATGACAAGACCAGTTCTTATAAGACAGAGAAAGACGGGACTCTGACTCACTTAGCGATTAAGCGAGAGATGGGCCTTGGAGACGCGCGCGTGGCCTTTACTCATATGGATAAAGATTTTGACCCAGGACTCGCTAATTACAGGGAGACAAGAAAAGATATGCACTGGGGAAGGCATATACATTTCAAAAAGCCTCTTGAGCAGACTTCATGGGGGAGCGCACCTTTAAACTACGAAGATATAGAGCCTTTTAGGATAGGAGACGGTATAGATATTGGCAGGAACGCCCTTAACTTCAGGCTAGATTCCAGGGATGCCTTTGACGGCAAGATGGATAATCTGATAGATTACAGATATGTCAGGGATTCTGATAATAAATACGTGGAAGGAGTTTTTAGAGAAGAGAATACCCTAAAGATTAACCCTCAGTGGACATCAAAGGTTTTATATATATACCATGACCTTCCAAAGACAAAGGGTGGCATAGACCCGATATTATATGACTCAGATACCGGCGAATTTCTTATGAATACCGCTATTGAAGACGGAAAAGACGCCTCACTTTCTACGTATTCTTTTGGCATGGAATACGCGCCGGAAGAATGGATAAGCGTATTTGGTATATACGAGAATACAAATGATTACAGATTCGGGACAGGTAATCATCCGAACGGCCTTTTAAACAGCACCTATTTTTCTACAGAGACAATAGATGGCAAGGTCTACAGAAAAGAGGTCCCGCAGCTTTACAGCCAGGGCTGGTTTGACCTCCCGCCTTATGACAGGTTTAATATCTTCAGGGCCGGGGTTTCTTTAAGGCCTAATGAGAAACTGGGAATAGATTTTGACTATACTAAAAACGATTTCAAGTTTGCCGCTGGCATAGATGATAATATAAACCATATTGGCTCTACCTTAAAGTATAAGTTTACTCCGAAACTGACAGGATTCCTCAAATATACATTTTCCAAACTATACAACATGTACCGCCTGAATACAAGCGGAGATCTAAAATACGAGGATCACCACAACGTGTTTATGGAATTTAATTACAATGTCACTGAATACGGTCTCCTGGTGATACAGTTCGGAGAGGGGAGCGTTATTTCGCCTGTTTGGGACGCAACAGCCAGCCCTTACGGGGATTTTTATCCGACACTTGATACGCAGCACATATTACGTATTTACTATCATGGAGTATTTTAAGTGTGCAATGCGGGTTTGGAGTGTACATTAAAAGGAACATTACCCCTCGTAACTAAATATACAGAGCTCTGGTTACTCGGGGTTAATTCGCAGACGGCTTTCAGCCTACGACTTATGTCGCTGCGCTCCATAAGTCGCCTGCTCATTAAAAGGAGGGATATATGCCAATTACCAAAAGAAATCGGGTGTTAGAAGATAGTTTGCTTTCAGACCATGAGAAGAAAAATTTCTCAATATTAGAGTATATACGCAGAAACGGGCCTATCACGAGAGCTGATATCTCCAAGGTGACAGACCTGAACATAGTAACCGTATCAAACTATATCAATACCTATATAATCGAGAAATTGGTCATAGAAAGCGGCATGGAGGCTTCTTCCGGAGGAAGGAAGCCGACCCTGGTCAAATTGAATGAAGAGTATGGTTATGCCATAGGCCTTGATCTGGGCCACATGGGCTCTGAAGGCGCTGTTATGACAGGCGTGGTCATAGATCTTTCGGGCAAGGTCATATCAAAGACAAACAAGTTAAGAGCAAAAGACTCCATGGACAGGATTATCGAACAATCCCTTGATATGATAGAAGAGCTGATGAGTAAAAAAGGTATTGCGAAAGAGAAGGTCAAAGGCGTTGGCATAGGCATAGGAGGCGTCATAGACGAAAACCTTGGCACTGTAAGAGATTCTACTAAAAATGGGATACGCACAAGCTATGTATCCATAAAAGGTATGATAGAGGAAAGGTTTGGGATACCTTCTTTTCTAGGGAACGACGCCACATTCGCGGCTTTTGGCGAAAAGATGCACGTACTTCCCATGGATATTGAAGATGTTATCTATATGTATTCTGATGTGGGTTCTGGTATCATAATAAAAGGCGGGCTATATTGCGGGGCGAGCGGCTCAGCAGGGGAGATCCGTATCAATGATCCAAGGAACGGTGATTACCTGAAGATGTCAAAAAATCTCTCGCTATTATTGCCTATGGGCCTTGATCTGGGCCTGATAAGCAGGGCTCAGAAACTCATAAAAGAAGAAGGCGTAGAGTCCACTATACCGCAGATCTGCGGAAATAAAATGGATAAGATGACAGTAGACAATATCATAAACGCGGCCAAGTCCGGTGATACGCTTGCGATAGAGCTATTAGAAGATGCTGCTGTTAATCTTGGCGTGCGGGTAGCGTATCTCGTAAATCTGTTTAATCCTGAGATTGTTATAATAGGCGGAGGCACTGAAAAGGCTGGCAGCCTATTCCTTGAACCTCTAAGGCGGACTGTAAGAAAATGGGCATTTGAAGAGCCTGCTAATATAGTAAAGATCATACCCGCACAGCTTGGGAAAGATGCTGTTGCATTGGGCGCTGCAAGCGTAGTGATACGGCATGTTTTTATAAGGGTATAAGCCTACTTCGCTCAGCAACTTTCGTGTTGAGCTTCTTAGAAAGCAAAACCATATCAAGACCGTATCAATATTACATTGAGAAATAAATAAAAACCACTATAAGCATATCATCCTGCATCAAAACCATATCAAGATTTTCTGACCCCTAATATTGACAAAATAGTAATCGTGTGATATACTTCTTCCTTACTAGGGGGAAATCATATATGAAGCAAATTATATTATTACATCTTGTTTTATTTATTATAGTTATGGCATTTTTTCAAACCGTATCATTTTCTTATGCCAGCCCTTCAGAGATTATTACTGGTTACATTCTAGATATATCAAGAGATATCTATACAAATATTATACAGCCTAGTGAATCTATTTTGCGTGACTCTAGTGGAAAAGTAAGATTAAAACTATTTCTTTCTCCATGGGGCGAGTTGAAAAATGTATATGTATCAAAATCATCAGGGAGCCAAGAACTTGATAGCCTGTGCCTGGATGCAGTTTTGAAATACAACAGGTTTCAACCTTTTCCAGAGACCTTAGGAGAAGAGGATCTATGGATAGAGGTGCCGGTGATATTTTATTCAGTGGCACAGGAGCTGACACCAAGGAAGAGGACCAGGATTTCCAGGGGCGAGGACAATAAAATCGAAGATAAAAAATTAGATTTGTATAGCATGGATGACGCGGTTGATATTGCATTAGAAAATCAGATGGCTGCAAAAATAGCAACAGGAGAGGTAGAATTAGCAAGGCTTAAGCTCAGAGAAGCAAGGCGGGCGCTTTTCCCAAAATCAAGTTTAAATTACATGGAGACCGTAGGCCAGACTACTGCTTCGTCCCAGGATTTCACCGATAAGGAATACAAACTTAAATTTGAATACCCGCTGTATTATGGCTGGAGACTTAAATACGCTGTTGAACAAGCTATTAGCAATGTAAAGGCGTCAAGACATAGCTACGACAAAGTTCTTCAAGAATTAAGGATAGAAGTAGAGGCGGCATTTTATTCATACCTGATAAGCAGGATTAATTTTGAAGCGCAGAAGGCCCTTTTGATGCAGACACACAAGATCTTCGATATAGCTAAAAAGAGATTTGATATGGAGTTGACTATCAGATCCGAATTTTTGAAGGTTGAATCCCAGATTAAACAGATCAATTCTCAATCGATTTCAAGTAAGAACGATACGGATATGGCCAAGCTGACCTTGGCGCAGGCAATGGGTATTGAAGACCCTGATAAATTAGATTCTGTTATAGATACAGACATCGATCTCACGGAATTGAAACCTGTGTATTTAGACCTTGAGCTTGAAGATTACATGGACATGGCTTTTAAGAACAGGCCTGATTTGAAGGCCAAGGAATATATTGTGGAATTTAATGAATATGAAGAGAAGATCGCAGCAAGCAAGGACCAGCTAAAGGTTGATCTCACTGGTTCTTATGGAAAGTCAGGCGGGGCTTATGAGACCGAGACGCTGTACATGGATAAAGATTGGTTTATTGGTTTCAAGGTCTCCAAGCCGCTCGGGGGAAACACGCTTTCCACTTCTTATACAAAAGAAGAGACCAGCGAAAAGCATGGCCAGTCGTCAAGGACATCAGCGATAAGCAAGGCTGTAGAATTAGGTCTCCTTGATGGTATCCAGATGTTTTCTGATCGGAAAACCGCAGAGATCGGATTCAAAAAAGCCAAAGAAGATTTGCAGAAAACCAGGAACCTCGTTATTAAAGAGGTAAAAGAATCTTATTTAAGTTACAAAAAAGGCCTGGCGCAGGTTAGCGCGAATAAGAATAAGATTAAATACAAGGAAGAAGAACTCAAGATTGCAGAGGCGCGCGCAGAATTAAACGAAATACCGGCTTCAGAACTTATAGAGGCTCACATGAGTCTTTTTGATGAAAAATCATTTTACATAGAGTCGATCGGCAGTTTGTATCAGGCCTTGGCTAAATTAAACAAGGCTACAGGTTACGCGTTATTCCTGGACAATAAAGGTTTTATGTTAGCTAACGTGAAATGAGGAGATAACCCTGAAAATCATGAAAAAATCAAAGAACCTGCTTATAGGCTTTATTCTCTTGTGGGTGGTGGGTTTTTTACTTGTATGGGGCGTTACCCTGTTTAAGAAAAAAACCGAAAGATTAACCAGTAAGGCAAAAACACAAGAAGGTATTTTTACAACAGAAGAGGCGCAATTAGGCGCGTTCTCATCCCAGGGCGCTAAGCCAGAGAGCGAAGCCATACCGGCCAGGTGTTTCAAAATAGCCCCTGTAGATTTTAAAGATGAGCTAAATGTAATGGGTACAGTAAAAGGTGAACTCGAAATAGATTTAAAGTTTGAAATCAATGGAATTATAGAGTCTATTTATTTTAGAGAAGGGGATATTATCTACAAAGGAGATTTAATAGCCAGCCTTAATAAAAAAGATGCTCAGTTGAAAATCGATTACTCAAAAAGCAAATTAGAAACAGCAAGGGTGCAGACCCTTGCCGCAGAAAAGAAGCTTGAGATACATAAGAGGCTTTATGATATAGGAGGCATTATAAAAGCAAAACTAGAAGAGGCGGAGCTGGAGGTAAAATCAGCTAGATCGCAGGCTGAATCAGCCAAGGTGGAGCTTAAATCATCAGAGTCAGAGTTTAAAAAAACAGATCTATACGCGCCCCGTGAAGGTGTCTTAGGTTCGAAGGATGCTGAGGCAGGAGAATTAGTTACGCCGAATAATAAAATAGCTACTCTTTATGATATCGCGTGCATATTTGTGGAACTTGGTATTGTGGAAAGAGATATAGACAAGATAACGCTTGGCCAGGAAGCAAAGGTTAAGGTGGATTCATATCCTGGCGCGGACTTTGCCGGGACAGTAGATAATATATTTCCTCTTATAGAAGGAAAGTCCAGAACTCTTACAGTTAGAGTGGGGATAGAAAATCCAGATGCCTTATTGTTACCCGGTATGTTTGCCAGGGCCAGGATTACAGTAGCTGAGTTTCAAGATGCGCTAGTTGTGCCCAGCATAAGTCTCAATAAGACAGACGAAGGATATAAAATTTTTATTGTCAATGAAGACAATACAGTTTCTTCCAGGACAGCTCAGGTAGTTTATGTGACTACAGATTTTACTGTGTTATCCTCCGGCGTCTATGAAGGCGATATAGTAGTTATCGACACCCCGCAGGAATTAAAAGATGGAATGTCTGTTAAGATTATAGAGGTGCAGGAAAGCGCGGTTGAAGTCAGTAAATAGATCCATAAACCTTAAACTCAAATTTTAACTTGATCTGTGGATATAAATCTCTATGAGGCTTCCAGAGTTTTCAGTAAATCGGCCTGTTACAACATCCATGTTCTTTATAGGGGTATTGATATTAGGGGTCATTTCCCTGACGCGTCTTCCTCGAGAACTTTTTCCCTCCATTTCCTATCCCCAGCTCACAATAGTCACGACATATGAAAATGCCGCTCCCGAAGAGGTAGAGAGCCTAATAACAAAGATAATAGAAGAGGCAGTCGGAACAGTAAGTAATCTGAAGCGCGTAAGCTCTATCTCTAAAGAGGGGATTTCAATAGTCACCGCTGAGTTCAGGTGGGGCGCCAGTATGGATTTTGCCTCATTGGGAGTCAGAGAAAAAATAGATCTTGTGAAAGAGAGGCTTCCTTTAGGGTCAAGTGACCCTATTGTAATGAAATTCAACCCATTTGAGCTGCCTGTTATTACGCTTAGTATAATAGGTGATAAATCTCCTTCGGAACTCCTCAGGCTTTCAAGAAAGTTTATAAAGGACGAGCTGGAAAAGGTAGAAGGCGTAGCTTCCTGCGATATCTCGGGCGGCATCGAAAGAGAGATATTGGTATCTGTGGACGAAGGCAGATTACACGCCTCTTCAGTTTCTATAACTAAAGTAGTGGATGCGTTAAAATCATCAAACCTTAATTACCCTGCCGGAACTATAGAAGAGCATTTTTACGAATACCTCATAAGGACAATGGGAGAATTTAAAATAGTCTCTGATATAAGGGAAACTGTTGTTGGTAAGGATAAAGCTGAAGAGAATGCCATGTCAGATAGGCCTCGGGATGAACAAGAGAAAAAAGAACCCTACCTTATATTTTTAAAGGATATAGCCGAGATAAAAGATACATTTCAGGATAAGACAAGCATATCGCGCTACAACGGACAGGAAAATATCTCTGTTTCTGTGCAGAAACAGGCAGGTGTCAATACCATGCGCGTGGCTCAGAATGTAAGAGACAAGCTTGATGAAATCAAAAGAGACTTACCTGAGGGGCTGGACGTTAATATAGTATACGATCAGTCAATATTTATCAAAAAATCTATACGCGGCGTAATGGATGCGGCTGTACAGGGCGGGGTTCTCGCTTTTTTGGTGCTGTTTGTATT
>Ga0180732_1001032_pt1 | contig 18812 bp, 16 predicted proteins | sample KR11_01MetaG_FD_148674 | JGI IMG/M metagenome (GOLD analysis project Ga0180732, IMG submission 148674) | Groundwater microbial communities from the Olkiluoto Island deep subsurface site, Finland - KR11_0.1 MetaG | ecosystem: Environmental > Aquatic > Deep subsurface > Groundwater | place...
TATTTAAATATCGCTGCCTTATTCTATTGAATAGAAAAAAATATTTTAAACTATAAATCTTTTGTACTTTATATTTATACAAGGAGAAATAATATGAAAAGAAAAAAACCACTAGAAGATATAGTAGTTTTAGATCTAACTCGTGTTCTCGCTGGACCATATTGTTCTATGATTCTTGCTAATCTGGGAGCAAAAATAATCAAGGTTGAAAGACCTGAAACAGGAGATGACGCTCGAAGTTTTGGTCCTTACAAAAATGGGCAAAGTGCTTATTTTGTAAGTTTGAACCGGGGGAAGAAAAGCATAGCCATTGATTTAAAAAAGCCCGAAGGGAAACAGATTATAAAAGAATTAACCAAAGTATCAGATGTAGTCCTTGAAAACTTTAGACCCGGGACCATGAGAAAATTAGGTCTATCTTATGATGTTTTAAATAAGATAAATTCTCGGATTGTCTATGCAGCTGTTTCAGGTTTTGGACATACTGGTCCTTACTCCGAAAAACCTGCTTATGATATGATTGCTCAAGCTTTGGGGGGTATTATGAGTATAACCGGGCAGCCTGGAGGAGAACCTACTCGGGTGGGGTCGTCAATTGGAGATATCATTGCAGGTATGTTTGGGGCAATAGGAATTATTACTGCACTTTATGAAAGAGTATTCACCTGTAAGGGTCAGATGGTAGATGTCGCCATGCTTGATGGGCAGGTTGCGGTTCTTGAGAACGCCATAGCCAGATATGCAATAAGCGGAGAAGTACCCGGGCCTATTGGTTCCAGACATCCATCTATTACTCCTTTTGGCGGATTTAAGACAAAAAACTCATGGGTTATCATTGCCTGTGGTAATCAGGCGATTTGGGAAAAGTTTTGTAAGGCAGTTGACCGTGAAGACCTACTGGAGGTGGAAGAATTTAAGACAAACGAGAAAAGAACAGAAAATTATGAGAAGATAAAGCCCATTCTTGATGAAATTATTCTTCAAAAAACGACAGAAGAATGGTTGAAAATTCTTGAATCCAACGGTGTACCATCAAGTGCTATCAATACGGTTGACAAGCTCTTTAATGATCCACAAGTAAAGGCGAGAAAAATGATTATAGAAACCGAACAGCCTGATATGGGTAAAATACATGTGGCAGGAAATCCGATAAAATTATCGACATTAACCGAGGAAGTGGTTACAGACCCTGCTCCAAAGATTGGAGAACATACCGTTGAAATACTTAAAACTTATTTAAATTATACAGATGTTAAAATTAATGAATTAAGAAAAAAACAGATAATTTTTTAAAAAAATAATAAATGCAGAAGAAATAAATTTAGAACTATTAGAACTAATTGAATCTTTACTTACCTGGTAAACCAGTTTTTGGGTCCCAGCCATATTCGAGATAATATTGCTCAAGCATTTCATTTAGGACTGTTTTGCGAATAAAGATATTTGAAATAATTTTACAAATAAAATATAGATTGTTTTTATAAGAAATTATTTTATTTCTATCTAAGAAATTATTTAACTATTTAACAGCTTCTTTAAAGCGTCAAGGACTTCTTCGTCTCCTCCAGCAGGGGGTTCCCAGTTAACCTGGAAAACCTTAAAGTTTGCTTCTTCCAAGCTTTCTTTAAAAGAAAAAAGTCCAATATTTATTATTTTAAGCTCTTTTTCGAAGAGATCTTTAATAGCCATTATTCTTCTCCTATAATTTTTATAATGTCATTAGAAAGTTTACTTGCTGCAGCATTTGATTTCATAATTATAACGCCTACTTTTTTTAATATTTTTTCAATTTTTTTCTTGTTTTGTGGATCTTTGTCTGTCCCTGTTACCGAACAGATAATCGGTAAATATCTTTCTTCTTTTTCTAAAATCTTATGTGCTCTTTTAATTATTGGTAAAAGTTCCTTGTCAGGATTCTTGTTTGAACCATAGCCAAGTACCAAATCTAAAAGAATAACTGCCACCTCGGGATCCTTAACTTCCTCTAAAATTCTCTTATTTCTCAAGGAAAAATCAATCATAGGGTGGGGTCTTCCAACCGTAAATTCATCTTCTCCAAGATCAATAATAGTATGTTTATAACTCTTCCAAACATCCTTGAGTTTAAAATTAGGATTTATAGGAGTGTTACTATATACATCACTAATTGCTTCTTTGAATAGAAGTTGTGATTCATCACAAAGAGTCCCTCCACTAAAGAGACCTCTTATATATTTCTGTCCCTTCTTTATTTTTTTTACTTCTTCTTTAGCAAGGTTTTCGATTTCTTTTTCATTTTCTTTTAGAATTTTCTTAAAATCATCTATATTTTTACCTTTTGAGATAGAAACTGCAATTAGAGCTGCTTCTTCAAGGGTCTTTGCAGGAATCCCTCCAGCATTTTTTATAGCTTCAGAATCCCCTCCTAACAATATTGTAACAATAGGCTTATTAATTTTTTCTATAATGACTGCAATTTTCTTTAAAACCTCTTTATGTGGTGGTTTTGAAACAAGAACAATGACCTTTGTTTCTTTGTCTTCTACAAGTGCTTTTATTCCCTCTATAAACATAATTCCTCCAACATCCTTTTTTACATCCCTACCACCTGTTCCGATAGCTTGTGAAATTCCTCCACCTTCCTTTGATATTATGCAACTTACTTCTTGAAGTCCTGTTCCTGAAGCAGCAACAATACCTATATCTCCTTTATTGACAACATTTGCAAAGCAAAGTGGAGCCCCATTTATTATTGCTGTTCCACAGTCCGGTCCCATCATGAGGAGTTCTTTTTCTCTAGCGTATTTCTTTAATTCAATCTCTTTTTTAATTGGCACATTATCTGAAAATAACATTACGTGCAGGCCATTTTTTAAAGCTTTCATAGCCTCATCACCAGCATATTTGCCTGCAACTGAAATTATCGCCATATTTACTCCTGGAATTTGTTTTACTGCGCCTTCAATACTTTTCGGGCAGTATTCGTCGATATTTTCTTCCTTTTTATGTTTACTTTCTTCAAGAAGCTTTTCAGCCTTTTTTAAAATTTTGTTAATATTTTTCTCATTATCTATTTTTACAACAATTAGAAGATCAGTGTCTTTTGCACTTTCTAATTCTGGCAACAACATTTTAGAAGCTTTGAGAATTTCCTTATTTTCTTTTGTTCCCATAATAACTGCAGCTTCCAGGACTCCTTTTATTTCAGTAAGACTTTTAGTAGCAAGCATTAAAGTTATTGAATCAAAATACTCTCCACTTTTTATTATGCCTTTTAAAAACACAAGATTCCTCCTTTTTTAATAGTTAATAAAAAACCTACTCCCAAATCGCTTCCAGAAGTATCTCCAATTGAGAGTAAATTTTTTGTTCGATTGAATATTTTTTGTTCACTTTCATTTAGAATGGAAATTATAAGTTTTTTGATTCTATCAAATAGGAAGCCATCTTTTGATAGAGATAAAAATGAATTAGAAAGTAAATTTTCACTTTTTGATATTCTATAAATTGTTTCTCTCAATTCTTTAAATTTTACATCATAATTATAAATATTATCAATTACATAGAGAGCAATAAGAAAACCGGCAATAAAATCATCTCCGCTGGGAGTAAGACCAAAACCAATTCCTTTCACCTTTTTTATTCCATTTATTAATTTATTGTTAAAAATATTATAAACACCTCCTTTTATTCTTTTTAAAAAATTCTTATCAAAAGTAGTATTAAAATATTTTTCTCTTTCACTGTTAATTAAGAAAGCCAGGCTTTTTGGATGAGATAAATCTAATAGAGATTTTTCAAAGTATTTTAGGTTTTTTTCTAATTTATTTGAATTAATTTTTTTAAATTTGATCTGTGAATTAAATAATTTTCGTTTATCAAGGGGATATTTTTTATAATTAATATAAATAAAATTTTTACCTATATAAAGATCGTTTATATTTGCAACATCCATTCCCTCAACAACTATAGTTGCCGGTCCTCTACCTATTTCTTCAGTCACAATAGAAATAATAGAATTGCCGTTTGTAAAATTTGTAACTCTTTTAAATTTTGAATGGAGAAAGAATTTTCCCGAAAATATTCTATCTCCAATACTCGCTATTTTAGTTTTTTTATAATTTACAACATCTACCATCATATTTCTTAATTATAGTTTTTATTTGATACCATGCTTATATCAGAAACTAAATATATATAATATCTTATATTTTTAAATACCATTATCATATTTTTTTATCTATGTCAAATTTTGTCTGTGCGTTGTATTAAATAAAAGTTAAAAGTGGACTATCAAAAAACAGTAAAAAGATGTAATTTAGAACTAAATCACTATACAAATACACTATATCACTCAAGAAATTCTCTATTTTAGATTTTAAAAGAAGCGAAAAGTCCTTTTGAGCCGGCAAAGTGAATTTCATATAACCATTAAGATTGTTAAAGTTTAAAAACTCCCCCTTTTTGTTTTACTTACACAACCTCGTACATATTTTATAAATTGGAAATCGCGTAGAAGCAAAATAAAAATATTTTAATATTTTTTTAAAAAAAAGAAGGATTTTTAAAATTTATGTCGTATGTTTGTTTAAAGAGTATGATAAAAATTAGATTTTCATTTTTAAACATTCAAAATTAAAGAATATAATTTAATTGAAAGGTGTTTTAATTTGGCTAAAATTGGAAAATTAACAATATTGTTATTGATATCATCGGTAGAAGAAGAAAAAGAATTGGTTAAAAAAATAAATAGTTTTGGGTATAAAGTGTGCATAGGTAAAGCGGGAACAATGAAAAGTAATGAGATTATTGCCGCGATAGAAACAACAGCAAAAAGAGAAGGAATTTTTCGTACAGGTTGTTATAGAGAAGAACACGCCCTATATCATACTACTTTAAATGCATTAAGAGGTCTATGTAGAGGAGAAATTGGTATTGGTAATTTTTTAAGAACTATAGGAGTAAAATTTGTTGTTTTAAGAGGACCTTTAGATACTACACAACGTGATTTAGGAGAATGGATATCTGTAGGTATTTACGGAACGGTAGGTGCTCCTATTAAGGGTTTTGAACATGAGGCAATAGGTTTGGAAATTAACCATATTTAACAGTTTTATTTATATTGTAAGCATGTATAAATTAAATTTTACAGAATACAAAAATCGTGTTATAATAACAAAAATTAAATAAAGACCCACAGCCATTAGATAATAGGGGGTGAATATTAATTCATTCCCTATTTTTTTATTTTAATTTAGAAATTACCAGATTTTAAATAAGAGATGTATCGTATATAATTTAGTGGAGATTTAATTCTTCTTCTATTTTAAAGATAGAAGGAAAGGTGTATAAGAAACGAAAAAAGAAAAAAATTTAGTGCGAAAAGGAATATTAGATTTAAAACTCTATATTCCTGGTAAACCAATTGAAGAAGTAAAGCGAGTATTAGGTTTAAAAGAAGTTATAAAATTAGCTTCTAATGAGACTTCCATAGGCCCTTCGCCTTTAGCGGTAGAGGCCATAAAAAAAGAAGTAGAAAATATTAATCTTTATCCCGAAGGTTCAAGCAGGCTCTTAAGAGAAAAAATAGCTCATAAATTAAAAATTGATAAAGAGATGATAATTGTCGGAAATGGAGCGGACAATATTATCGGCCTTGTGGGGATGGCTTTTATTAATGAAGGTGATGAAGTAATTACCGGGGAGATTACTTTTCCCGCTTATGAAACTATAACTAAAATTATGGGAGGGAAATTAATTTCAGTTAAACTTAAAGATTTCTGTTTTGATTTAGAGAAAATTGCACAAAGAATAAATGAAAAAACTAAGATTATTTTACTATGCAATCCTAATAATCCCACTGGGACAATAGTTAATAAAGAAGCAGTAGATAAGTTTATGAAACAAATTCCTGAAGATATAATTATAGTATTTGATGAAGCCTATTATGATTATGTTGAAGATGAAAATTATCCCAATACTTTATCCTATGTTTTAAAGAAAAAGAATGTAATTCTTCTCCGTACTTTCTCTAAAATAGCTGGGATAGCGGGAGTTCGAATTGGTTATGGTATAGCTAAACCAGAATTGATAGGATATTTAAGGCAGGTAGCAAGTCCATTCCCTGCAAATCGATTAGCTCAGGTTGCAGCCTCAGCTTCTTTAGATGATAAAAAACATTATAGGAAAGTTTTAAAATCAAACCAAGAAGGAAAAAAATATTTATATAGGGAACTAAAGAGATTAGAACTTTTTTATATTCCTACAGAAGCGAATTTTATTTTTATTGATTTAAAGACAAATGCCAATCTTATTTTTGAAAAGTTATTAAAAAAGGGAGTAATTATTCGACCGGGAAAAACCTGGGGTTGTCCTAACTTTATTCGAGTTACCATAGGGACTCCTTACGAAAATGAAAAATTTATTCAAGCTTTAAAAGAAGTAATAAAATTTTAATATAAAGGAGTTATAGATTTGAAAAAGTTATTAACCGGGAATGAGGCGATTGCCGAGGGGATAATTGAATCAGGGGTAGAAGTTGTCACCGGATATCCGGGGACTCCTTCTACAGAAGTAATCTTGACTTTGCTGCCTCAAAAAGAAGAATTAGGGATTCATATAGAGTGGAGTACAAACGAGAAAGTTGCTTTCGAAATTGCCGCTGGTGCTGCCTGGGCTGGGAAAAGAGCCCTGGTCACCATGAAAATGTCGGGAGTGAATGTGGCTGCTGATTCATTGGCTTCTATTGCTTATAGTGGCTGCACCGGGGGGTTAGTTGTATTTGTGGCTGATGATCCGGGAGCAAATGCTGGGATGCCAGAACAAGATTCCAGGCATTATGCCAAGTCGATGGTAGTCCCTATGCTTGACCTTGCTTCTCAACAGGAGTGTTTGGATTATGTGAAACTTGCCTTTGAAATTTCAGAAAAAATTGGCGGTCCTATTTTCTTAAGGTCGACTACCGATATCTCTCATGTTGCTTGTGATGTTGAAATAGGTAAAAAATTGAAATTAGAAAAAAGAGGAGCGCATTTCGAACGTGATATAGCAAAATATACTAAGGCAGGTGCTACCTGGTGTATGGCGCAACATCAGGACGCCCTCACTCGATTAGCCGAAGCTTCTAAAATTAGCGATTCTTATATTACTGAATCCGGGATAAAAGTGAATGAAATACATTTTGAGGATGATAATAAATATGGAGTAATTTATGCCGGAGCGGTGGAGGGGAATTTTAAAGAGGCCTTTAAAAAATATAATTTGAAACTATCCTGGTTAAAGATAGGTATGGTCCACCCCTTACCTGAGGGGAGGATAAAAGAGTTTTTAGAAAAAGTGGAGAGAGTACTTATTTTAGAAGAATTAGATCCCCTTGTAGAAGCAGAAGTGATGAGGATTGCCTATCTCTTAAACAAGAAAGTTGAAATTTTAGGAAAATTTGATAAAACCCTTTCTCTAATCGGAAATTATTCCTTTAAAAAGATAAAAAATGCTCTGGAAGTTCTTTTAAAAACAAAACTTGAATCCGGGCAGGACTCTAAAATTTTAGAGAGAGCTAAAAAATTAGAAGTCAAACGTCCCACTTCTTTTTGTATAGGCTGCCCTCACCGGGGGACCTATTTTGCCATAAATAAAGCAATTAAAAATTTAAAATACAAGAAAGATGAAATTATTATTACCGGGGATATAGGATGTACCATTTTAGGTATGAGTAAACCTTTTGAGAGTTGTTGGACTGAAGTGGCTATGGGAGCGAGCATAGGGTTAGCCCAGGGATTTAAATGGGCTGGGATTAAAAAACCAGTGATAGCGACCATAGGAGATTCTACTTTTTTCCATGCCGGTATTCCTCCCCTTATTAATGCAGTCTACCAGAAGGTCCCCCTAACGGTAATTATTTTAGATAATGGATGGACTGCCATGACCGGTTTTGAAGAAAACCCCGGGACTATTAATTTAGACGAGAGCAGTACTAAAAGAGTTGATATTGTTGAGATTTGTCAAGGTTGCGGTATAGAGGATATTCAGATAATTGACCCCTATCAGAGCAAAAAAGCGATCGAGAGTATAATGAAGGCGATAGAATATCCGGGGGCTTCGGTAATCGTTTCCCGTCGAGAGTGTGCTCTTCAAACTAAAAGAAGAAAAATTAAATTCCCCCAGCGCAAAGTAAATATAGATATATGTACCGGCTGCAGGATATGCTTAAGTTCTTTGGCCTGTCCGGCGATGGTATTTCATCCTAAAGATGCCAACAGTAAAGCCTATATGGAGATCACTTCAGCCTGTTTCGGCTGCGGGTTATGTGAATTTACTTGTCTGACAGGGGCGATAGAGGTGATAAAAGATGGAAAATAATTTTTATTTAATCGGAGTAGGCGGACAGGGAGTAATAAGATTAGGGCAAATTATTGCTGAATATGGATTAAAAAAAGGCGAGAAAGTTAAATTTTTTAAAGAAGTGGGCATGGCTCAAAGAGGCGGCCCGGTTCATTGTGAAGTTAGGATAGGCAATGTGTTTGGGTCGAGAATTCCTCCTCTCTCTTCTGATATAATAGTCGTAATGGAATTGTCCGAAGGATTGAAAAGTTTAGAATTTATTAAACCGGGAGGAACAGTTATTTTAAATAGAAAAAGGATATATCCTATTGATATGATGGCCTATCCCGAAAAATACCCTCAGGATGGGGAGATAATCAGATTATTTAATGAGGCAAAAGCAAAAGTAATCTGGATAGATGCCGGAAAAATAGCTTCAGAAGCAGGGCTTTCCATTGCAGAAAATATTGTCTTACTGGGCGCTCTCTCTTTTATCTCTTCATTTGATAAAGAATCTGTTATGAATATATTAAGGGAAAATATCCCTCGCGAATTAGATGAAAATATGGCTGCTTTTCGCGTAGGTTACCAAACAGCAGAAGGAATGAATAAATAAATGAAAAGTATGGAAAATTTTTTTAACCCCCATTCAGTCGCTATCTTTGCTTCAATGAAAGAAGGAAAGACCGGATATGAAATTGTAAAAAATATGGTGGAAGGAGGATTTAAGGGTAAAATATATCCGGTGAGCCAGAGTGACGGCCAGATATTCGGAGTAAGTATCAATAAAGATTTTAAGAATTTAGAAATTGATTTAGCAATTATTGCTGTACCCGGTCAGTTCATCCCTTCACTTTTAGAAGATTTGGGAAGCAGGGGAGTTAGGTCAGCAGTTATAATCTCTGCTGGTTTTTCCGAAGTAGGGAATTTTACGGAAGAAAAAGACATAAAGAAGATAGCTGAAAAACATCGGATGAGGATTATTGGTCCTAACTGTGCGGGAATTATGAATACCGGTTGTAATCTCTTTGCCAGTATTGAAGTCAGGGCACTATCGGGTGAAACTGCCTTTATCACCCAAAGTGGTGCTCTGGGCGGGGCAGTCTTAATGATGGCAGAAGAATTAGGTTTTGGTTTTTCCAAATTTGTAAGTTATGGGAATAGATGTGATGTAGACGAAGTAGATTTAATTAAATATCTTGAAGATGACCCTCGAACTAAAGTTATTGCTCTTTACATTGAAGGATTAGAAGAAGGAAGAAGATTTTTAACTCAAGCTAAAAAGACCGTTCTTAAAAAACCGACTGTTGTTATTAAGGCGGGGAAGAGTAAAGCCGGGATGAGGGCAACTTCCTCTCATACAGGTTCTTTGGCAGGGGAAGATAAAATCTATGATGCTGCTTTTAGGCAAGCCGGTATTTTACGAGTAGAAGGAGTAGAGGAAATGTTCGATTTATGCCGGGGCTTGATTTATTACCCGAAAATCAAAGGAAATAAGATCGGAGTGGTTACTAATTCAGGGGGGCCTGCAGTATTGGCTACCGATAAATTAGAAGAATTAGGATTAATGGTATCTGAACCTTCCGAAAATTTAAAAAATGAGCTAAAAAAAATTCTTCCCCCTCACGTCTCCTTAGGAAATCCTTTCGACCTTCTGGCTTATAGTGGAGCTGAAAATTTTGCCCAGGTCAGTAAAATTATTTCCTCTGAATATGATGCTATCATTGCCATCTTTGTTCCCACTGCCTCCATGGATTCCACAGAGATTGCCACCGCTTTAGGAAAAATAAAAGAAGAAATAAAAATACCTATATTCGCTAATTTTATGGCTGGCAGATTAGTAAAAGAGGCGATTAGGGAATTAGAAAAATATGGAATCCCCAATTATGAAACCGGAGAAAGATGTGCGAGAGTGATTCAAAAAATTGCATCGTATACTTTGAAAAATTAAAAGATTTTTAAAATAACAAATAACCTTACAAAGATTTTTGACTTAAAAATCCATTTTAGATATAATGAAATTGGGTAGTTTTATTAAGGGGGTGATGCCTAATTTAAGATAGTGATTTAGTTTTAAGTTAATTAAATTTTAAAAAGAGGAGGTAGAAAAAAATGTTGTGCAGACGTTTTAGTTTATGTTTTGTTGTGAACATTTTAATCATTATTTTGGTAAGTTTAATATTTAGTTTTACGGTTTTAGCGGAAAAGCTACCTGAAAAGATCGTAATTGGCTGTCTTGAACCTCTTACTGGTGCACATGCAGTTTTTGGCACAGAAGCAAAAATTGGTATGGAGCTTGCTGTTCAGCATATTAATGAATCCGGTGGGATTCAGTCGTTAGGCGGTGTTCCTTTAGAATTGGTGACCGAAGATGTAGGTGAAGATGCAATGAGTGCTCGTCTGGCCACGGAGAGCATTATAAGCAAATATCATCCAGTGGCTGTTTTAGGTCTATATATTAGTCGATTAACTACTGCAGCATCTGAGATTACTGAAAGGGAAAGGGTAATTCTAGTTGCTGATGCTTTAGTAGATGGTGTAACCGAGATGGGTCGTCAATATCTATTTAGACCTGCTCCTAAAGCAAGCATGCAGGGCAGATCTGCTGTTGAATTTGTTTTAGAAGCAGCTAAAAAATCCGGGGTCTCTGTAGAAAAAATTGCTATTCTGAATGAAGATTCTTCTTTTGGAAGAAGTAATGCGATAGGTGCTGTACAAGCGGCTTTAGATAACGGGCTTACTATTGTCTATCAAAAGGAATATCCTTATGATATTACAGATGCTTCATCTATTGTTCATGGAATTGCTACAGCTAAAGCAGATTTTGTAGTTACCTGCCCGTATTTTATGGATGGGATTATATTTGCTAAATCTTTTAAAGAATTGGGTAAAATTCCAAAATTTATTGCTGGTATGGGTGCATGTGGGTTTACAGATCCCGAATCTATAGAAGCATTAGGTGAAACATCCGAATATTATAGCAATACTTACAGTTACAACCCAGCTAAAAATACCCCACAAAATCGCAAATTCGTTGAAGAGTATACTGCTAAAGTTGGACACATACCTACTGAAGCTGCTGGAATGAATTATTACGCAATGTGGATCTTAAAAGAGGCGCTTGAGCTTTCCGGTAAGCTTTTCCCCGGGGACCCACTTAATCCAGACAATTTACGAAAAGCATTTTTAGAGCTTGACTTAACTTCCGGTCCTGCAGTTGAAACTTTTCCGGTAAATCATGTTGCTTTCGATGGAAAAGGGGATAATCCTTATGCTAGAGCCACAATTATGCAGGTTATTAAAGGTGAACCTAAAGTTGTTTGGCCCTTTGATGAAGCAGAAGCTGAGTTTATTTTCCCCAGGTTAGATGCTACCTATTAATTTTTATTGGCTACTGGATTTTAAACGGTTCTTTCAGTAGAATATAAAAATATTAATGCAGCATTTAATGTAACGTAACTATAAATAATATTTAGAAACTTTTGCCTGGCTAAATAAAATTGGTCGAATTATTAGCCAGGCAAAAGTGTATATTGGGTTAGAGCTATATAGAAGCCAGGGAAGGAATTAAGTATAGAATATGGAAACAATTATTCAAAGTCTTTTTGATGGAGCATTAATGGGTTGCATATATGCCCTGATTGCTTTGGGATTGTCACTCATATTTGGGGTAATGAATGTAGTAAACTTTGCACATGGAAATTTCGTAATGCTTTCTATGTACTTTTCTTTTTGGGCCGGTTCATTATGGGGAATTGATGCAGTCTTAACCCCACTAATTACTTTTCCTCTGTTATTTGTAATTGGAATGTTGGTCTATTATGGAATAATTGATCGAACACTAAAAGAACACTATACTATACAAATAGCCGTAACAGTAGGTTTAATGACTTTTTTAGGTGCCATTACTCAATTAGCATGGAAGGCACAGCCTCGTGCGCTTTCTTATTCTTTTATTCAAGGTAATATCCAGTTCGGAGGCTATACTATTGCCCTTTCACGGTTAACCTCTGCAATTATAAGTTTAATTATTATTATAAGCATATCTTTTTTCTTAAGTAAGACTTGGCCGGGACGGACAATAAGGGCAACTTCTGATGATTCTGATGCAGCTTCTCTTATGGGAGTTGATTTTCGAAAGACTTATGCCTTAGCCTTTGGACTGGGTTCAAGTCTAACCGCCATATCAGGTGGTTTATTAATGACCTTTCAACAGGTAGATCCAACTATGGGATTACGCTTTGGGTTGCTTAGCTGGTGCATCCTTGCACTTGCTGGACTAGGTTCGATTCCTGGATTATTGATTTCCGGTTTAATTATAGGAATAGGTGAATCACTGGCAATGACTTTTTGGGATCCCAGGGCTAGGTCTTTGGTAATATATCTTATATTTATTCTAGTTCTTTGGTTACGGCCCAGAGGTCTTTTTGGGAGGAAGTAATGAATCGCAAAAAAAATCACAATTTAGAGAATTTATTATTATTATTTTTTTTAGTTATTGCTTTATTTGTGCCTTTAATATTTGGTTCAAACCAATATAATATACTTTTAGTTACCACCGTACTAATATATGGAGTAATGGCTACCTCTTGGAATATTATTGGTGGTCTAGCCGGTCAGCTTGACTTAGCTTCCTTTGCTTATCTGGGGTTAGGCGCTTTCACCTCAAGCACTTTATTTATCCGCTTTAATTTTACTCCCTGGATTGGAATGATTCTAGGAGGTTTGGTAGCAGTTGCTTTTGCCTTATTAATTGGGTTTCCTTTGTTTCGATTCCGAATAAGAGAAGTGTGGTACGCTTTAACTACCTGCGCTCTGGTTGAGATACTTAAAGTAGTCTTTAATATGTGGGAAGAAGTAGGTGGACCAGTAGAAAGATTTTTACCTTATTTTAGTGGTTCACTCTACCATATGCGCTTTGGTTCCTATGTCCCTTATTATTATCTAATATTGGGTATGTTGGTAATAGCTTTATTGGTTAATTCTCGAATCGCTCGCTCGAAACTGGGCTTTTATCTTAAAGCTTTAGGAGAAGATGAGACAGCAGCTGAGGTACTGGGAGTTAATACTCGAGCCTGTAAATTGAGAGCGCTGGTCTACTATGCCTTTTTAATCGGAGTTACTGGTGCAATTTATGCAAATATCTATGGTTACGTTCATCCCAGTTTTTTTAATGGGCAGGAAAGTATTAAGATTGCGATATTGGGAATTGTAGGAGGCAGAGGCATTACTTATGGCCCTCTTTTAGCTGCCTTGTTATTAGTTGGTACCCAAGAATTTTTAAGGGCAAGTTTAGGTGGTGAAGTATCGGGTTTATACTTAGTAATTTACTCAGTCATTTTAATCTTGGTAGTTCTTTTTAAGCCCAGCGGAATTGCTACTTTCTTTCAATATAGAAATAAAAAACCGGCAAAGCAGGAGGTGAAGAAAAAAAGTGTTGTCTGAACAAATTCTTAAAACTTCTAAACTTACCAAGCGCTTTGGTAATCTTACCGCAGTCAACCAGGTTGACTTGGAGATTAAAAAAGAGGAAATTATTGGACTTATCGGACCAAATGGTGCCGGAAAGACTACTTTTTTTAATTTAATAACCGGATTGGAAATCCCGGATGAAGGTCAGGTTATTTTCAAAGGGACTAATATTACCACCATGTCTCCTCATGCAATTTGTAAATTAGGAATATCTCGTACTTTTCAAGTAGCTAAATCTTTTACTGAAATGTCTGTCGAAGAAGCAATAAGAGTGGGGGCTTATAATAGGCGGGGGGAAGAGGAAGTGCAAAATAAAGTGGATTGGGCCCTTGAATTCTTTGAGTTGGAGGATATCCGAGACTATAAGTGCAGTGATTTAGGGTTATCCTCTTTACGCAAAGTAGAAGTAGCAAGGGCAGCTGCTACTGAGCCCGAGCTTTTACTTCTTGATGAGGTAGGAGCAGGACTTACTGCTACCGAACTCTTAAAGCTTATGTCAGAACTCAAAAGGCTTAACGAAGAAACTAAAATTACCTTATGTGTAGTTGAACATGTAATGCAAATGGTTATGGGTCTTTGTGAGCGAATCTTTGTCTTGGATGCCGGTGAACTTATTGCTAAAGGTATTCCAAGTGAAATAAGTAATAATCAGCGGGTTATTGAAGCTTACTTGGGGAGGAGAAGTTATAGTGAATCAAGTTCTACAGGTTAAAGACTTAAGTTCTGGTTACGGTAAAGTCACTATTTTGAGGGATATTAACTTCCAAATAGAAGAAAATGAAGTTGTAGCTGTCATTGGCTCAAATGGAGCAGGAAAGACTACACTTTTAAAAACAATTTCCAAGTTAATTTCTCCTTTCACTGGAGAAATTATTTTCGAAGGACAAAATATTACAAAATATCCACCCCACCTAATTTCCCGGGCCGGGATTACACATGTGCCGGAAGGTGGAAAGCTCTTTCCAAACATGACTGTTCATGAAAATCTTCTTATGGGAACATATAGAAACAGAAAGAAAATAAAAAGTAATATTTTAGAAGAGATTTACGAGATTTTCCCCATACTTAAAAAGCGAGAAAAGCAATTAGCCAAGACATTAAGTGGTGGTGAAAAGCAAATGCTTAGCATTGGTAGAAGCCTGGCAAGTCAGCCTAAATTTATAATGCTTGATGAGCCTTCTCAGGGTATAGCACCCAAATTAGTAGATGATATCTATCAGAAATTATCTATTTTAAAGAAAAAAGGGATTACTATGTTACTTATAGAACAAAATATAAATTATGCTTTACAATTTGCAGAAAGAGCTTATGTTCTGGAAAATGGCAAAATTGTTATGGAAGGAAATAGTAAAGAACTTTTAAATAGTGAACATGTAAAGAAACATTATTTAGGAATATAAACTGTTAATTTTAAGAAAAGAGGTAGCAAGTGCATCAGATTATCGAGAAAGCTAAAAAAGAAAAAAGGTCTTTATTGGAGACAGAGGCAAAAGAATTGTTGAAGGAATATGGAATTCCTGTTCCTGATTTTAAATTAATAAAGAGCGAAGAAGAAATTAGCGGATTGGCTAAGGAGATAAATTTCCCTATAGTGATGAAAATTGTCTCTCCTGATATCATCCACAAGACAGATGCTGGGGGAGTAAAAATAGGCATTAAAGATGAGAAGGAAGCAAAATTAACTTATCAGGAAATCGTTTCTAAAGCCATAAAATATAATAAAAAAGCTCATATTTGTGGTGTAATAGCTTATAAGATGATTCCCCAAACAACAGAGATTATAATAGGGATGATGAAAGACCCTCATTTCGGTCCGGTAATTATGTTCGGCTTGGGGGGGATATTTGTAGAAGTGTTAAAGGATATTTCTTTTCGAATTATTCCCTTGGATGAAATAGATGCCAGGGAGATGATTACCGAGATTAAGGGATACGAAATTCTAAAAGGGGCAAGAGGTAAGCCTCCCCGAGATATTAAGGCTATAGAAGAAGTTTTAATGAAAGTTTCTAAACTTACTATAGAGAATCCTGAAATTAACGAAATAGATTTAAATCCCATATTTGTATTCGAAAAAGGTCTACAGGTAGTCGATGCCCGAATAATTTTATAAAATGGAAATTATTTTTAGAGGTAAAAATTGATTCATTAAAAAAGAGTGAGGAGGTAAGTTGATTGTTAGTACAGAATAAAAAAATTTTTCAAGAAAAAGTTAAATAATAATATTTTTTAGAAGTTTTCAGAAAAAATTGGATCAAGTTATAAGAAGGAGGATAAAAATGTATATTAAGATATATAAACTGAATGAAATATCTAACGAAGATTATGAGAGAATTATAAAAAGAAGTGAAGTTGAAACTGATTCTATTTTAGAAGATGTAAGAAAAATTATTGATAACGTTAAAGAACGAGGTGATAGCGCATTAGTAGAATACACAAAAAAGTTTGAAAATATTACTATTTATAAAGATAAAATTCAAGTTACTCCAGAAGAGGTAGAAGAAGCATATAATAAAATAGATAAAGAAACTATTGATGCAATTAAGTTTTTAGCGAACAATGTTAAGCGTTTTCATGCAGCTCAAATGCCCAATAAAACGTGGGGCATGGAAGTTTCTCCAGGGCTAGTGGCTGGGCAGATTATCATACCTTTAGAACGAGTAGGTTGTTATGTGCCAGGAGGGAGAGGGTGGTTCCCTTCTGCAGTAATGATGTCAGTATTACCTGCAAAGGTAGCAGGTGTACCTGAAGTTGTTGTATGTACTCCATCTGCCCCAGATGGAACGGTGCCTGCTGGAACTTTAGTTGCATGTGATGTGTGTGGTGCAGATACTGTGTTTAGAATTGGAGGAAGTCAAGCTATTGCTGCAATGACTTATGGGACTCAAACTATTAAAAAAGTTGATAAAATTACAGGGCCAGGAAGTAAGTGGGTATTGGCTGCGTTTAAAATTCTTCAAGATCAAGTAGAAATTGGAACTTTAGCTGGACCAGGTGAGGGTCTTATTATTGCTGATGAGAGTGCTAACCCTGAATATGCTGCGGCAGATATTTGTATCCAAGCTGAACATGGTTTTGATTCAACAGGGGTTTTGGTTACTCACATAGAAAAACTAGCATATTCGGTTAAAGACAAGATTGGTAGGCATATAGAGAGATTAAGTGAATATAGGAGGAAATTTGTAATAGAGTCTTTAAGAAAATACGGTGCTATTATTATTACAGATTCGTTAGAAGAATCAATAAGATTTGCAAATGAATATGCTGTAGAGCATCTCGAGATAATGACTAAAGATCCTATTCACGATATGCAAAAAATTAAAAATGCTGGAGGCATATATCTTGGTCATTATACCCCTCTTAGTACTGGTTGTTTTGGGTCAGGTCCAAATCATGTCCTTCCAACTGGACGTAAAGCAATTGTTACAGGTGGTTTAAAAACAGCAGATTTTTACAAAGTTGTAACTTTTGAATATTTTTCTAAAGAGGGCTTGGAGTTTCAAAAAGATGCTATGGTAAAACTTGCTGATTATGAAGGCTTTCCTGCTCATAGGAATGCTATTTTAGAACGTTTTTCTTGAAAGTAATATTTATGGTCTCCAAAATAGAAGTTATCAAGATGTTAGAAGTAACAACTAATAAGTATGATAAGAACTTAATGTTAATTTAGCAGGAAGGGTGAATTGTAAAATGATTATTTTGAAAGACATCATTAATAAAAAGAAAAGAGTAAATAAGAATAGACTTGAAGAAATAGTAAACAAAATAATTGGCAAAGTTAAAAATGAAGATGATAAAGCCCTGATTGAGTTAACGAAGATTTTTGATGGTGTAGAATTAGATAGTCTCAAGGTTTCTAAGAAAGAAATGAAAGAAGCTTACAATTTAGTAGATAAAAAAACAATCGAAAGTTTATATTTTGCTGCTAGTCAAATAAAATTTTATGCTAGGAAGCAACTTGCCTGCTTGAAGCCATTAGAATATGAAAATATTCCTGGTGTTGTTTTAGGACACAGGCTTATACCTGTATCTTCTTGTGCATGTTATATACCTGGCGGACGATATCCTTTGCCTTCTACAGCATTGATGACAGTTCTTGTTGCCAAGGTAGCTGGGGTAAAAAGAATTGTAGCTTGTTCACCTCCATCAAAACAATTTCTTTCAATACATCCAACTATATTAGTAGCTTTGGATATTGCTGGTGCTGATGAAATTTATTGTGTTGGAGGGGCTCAGGCTATAGCTGCTTGTGCTTATGGCACAAAAACTATACAACCTGTGGATTTAATTGTTGGTCCAGGGAATAAGTTTGTAAATGAAGCAAAAAGGCAAGTTATAGGGGATGTTGGGATTGATAGTTTAGCTGGCCCAAGTGAAATATTGATAATTGCCGATGAATCTGCGTCATCAGATTACATAGTTATTGATTTATTAGCTCAATGTGAACATGATCCCGCCACAAGAAGTGCTCTTGTAACTACATGCAGAAAATTAGCAAATAGAGTACTTAAGAAAATAAAGAAAGAAGCCAATACATTAGCGACTTCTAAAGTCATTTTAAAGTCATGGGAAGAGAACGGACAAATTATCCTTGTAGATAACCTTGAAGAGGCAATTGATTTTGCTAATAATTACGCTCCGGAACATCTAGAATTGCAAACATCTTGTAACAATGAAATAGTTAATAAATTAGTTAACTTTGGCTCTCTTTTTATAGGTCATCATAGTCCTGTGGCTTTTGGCGATTATGTATCTGGACCAAATCACACTTTACCAACTATGAGAACTGCACGCTATAGCAATGGACTTTGGGTCGGCAATTTTATAAAAGTATCCTGTTATCAAAAAATAAACAAAAAAGGCGCAATTGCTCTTTGCGCTGCAGGTTCTCATATGGCTAAAATAGAAGGATTATTAGCTCATCAACGATCTATTAATATTAGGACAGGAAAATTATAGGTATATTAAGCGACAATAAGTACGAGCCATAAAATCAACAAGTAGGAGAAAGAGGTTAATATGTATGAATGAAATTAGATTGGGAA
>Ga0180732_1001033_pt1 | contig 18804 bp, 5 predicted proteins | sample KR11_01MetaG_FD_148674 | JGI IMG/M metagenome (GOLD analysis project Ga0180732, IMG submission 148674) | Groundwater microbial communities from the Olkiluoto Island deep subsurface site, Finland - KR11_0.1 MetaG | ecosystem: Environmental > Aquatic > Deep subsurface > Groundwater | place...
AGACAGATACGCGGGATATAGCTTGTATGACTATTATCACGAAACCGTTTTATCCGGCCTTTTGAAAAACAAAACATATTATTTTAAAATTACGGCAACCGATATGTCGGAAAATCAGAGAGAATCTTTTCTGCAGAATTTTTCTACGAAAGGAATGAAAAAAGACGATCTTATCAAGCCGCAATTTACAGAGCAGAAAATTATGCAAATAACAAATAATGCTGCGGCAATTTTCTGGACTACGAATGAAGAGACGAGTGCAATTATTTATTATGGCACAGAAGAAGATGGATTGAAAAAAGCCGCCGGATTTAAAAGTCTTCAAAAAGAGCATGAACTTTTTATATATAAGCTGAGCCCCGGAACCAAATATAATTTAAGAATTACAGCCAAAGACAGGGCTGGAAACGAAATCAACGGCAAATTTTTTACTTTCAACACAAGCGATTACGCGGGCAATGGTCCGGATCTGTCTGTTTATAACATCAAGCCTTTGAGCTTCAGTGAAGAGCTGATTTTTGCGAGGAGGGCGGTAATTATGTTTGAAACAAACTTGATCGCCAAAAGCATAATACAATACGGCATTGCGCCGGGAAAATATAAATATAAAATAGTTGTTTCGGAATCAAGAAGCAGAAATCATCAGATAACACTGCCGGATCTTGAACCGAACACGGCCTATTATTATAAAATAACGGCTCACGATAGTTTTAACGGCAAGAAGGCAGTTGCTTCGGAAATGAGCTTTACCACAGGTTCTTTGAAGAAAAAATTGGCGGACGGTTTGCCGGTAAAAGATTCAGGGTATAAAGTATATGTTATCAGCGGGAATGAAAAATTGTGGATTGAAACCGCGGATGTGTTCAGCAAGCTTGGATATAAATGGGATTGGATCGCGAGAGTCGATGATGCCGTTCTTCGGGAATATAAAGAAGGCGCCGGCATTAAAAAAGCGAACACTCATCCCGACGGAACTTTGGTGAAATATTCAAATTCCAACGCGGTCTATTTGCTGGAAGGCAAAAAGAAGCGCCCGTTTTCCTCCGCGGAATCTTTCGTGAGGAAGGGATACAGCTGGGACAGGATTATTACTATTCCTAAAAGCGAAAAATATAAGGATGGCGAGTATTTATAAAATTTAAAAGAGCGTAAAAAAAACAGTCCTTTAAAGAGAAGGATTGTTTTTATTGCTGGTTTTTTGTTAAATAAATTTTTATCTGCTTAGCGCGGATCTAAATGTTACTAACCATTTTTACTCTGCGCCGAAAAAACTTTCGCGTTTCTTCAACCACGATAATGGAAAAAGCGACCGCTGTTATTTTCAGCCAATCGGAAGTTTCCAGCGGCACGGTGTTCAAAATGTTTTGCATAAACGGAGTATAAATCGCGGAAAGCTGAAGCATGATCACAATAATTGTCGCGCCAACAAGATATTTATTGGAAAAAGGATTCATTTGCAAAATTGATTTATCTTCGCTGCGGCAATTCCAAGCGTTAAACCATTGGAACACCGCTAATGTTGTAAGAGAAATTGTCCACGCTTTCGCAAGATCGGTTTCAAAATACTCCCAAAAAAGAAAAAGTGTTCCGATTGCCATCGCAAGAGCCATAAGCAACATTCTCTCAAGCATTAATCTATCAACTAAATATTTATTGGGCCGTTTAAATCCTCCTTTTAATAAGCCTTTTTCTTTTGGTTCCATTGCCAATGTAACAACAAGAAAACCATCAGTCACGAAATTAAGCCAAATAATCTGAGACGGTAAAATAGGAAGCCCAAGCCCCAAAATAATAGCGCTAACAATCACAAACACCTCTCCAGCGCTTGTGGAAAAAAGATAAAGAGCGACTTTTTTTATAGTTTTATATATGCTTCTTCCTTCTTCCGCCGCTGAAACAATGCTGCCAAAATTATCATCAAGCAAAATAATATCCGAAGCTTCTTTTGCCACTTCGGTTCCAATCTTGCCCATTGCCACGCCAAGATCAGCCGCAATTAATGAAGGAGCGTCGTTAACGCCATCACCGGTCATAGCTACGATTTCCCCTCTCTTTCTGTATGCCTGGATAATTCTCAGTTTATGCTCCGGAGCAACACGCGCAAAAACACTTGTAGAAGCAAGTTTTTCTGACAAGACTTCATCATCCATACCGTCAATATCTTCCCCCGTAAGCGAAATATCGCCTTCGCGAAAAATTCCCGCGTCCCGCGCGATAGTTTCCGCGGTGAGAGGATGATCCCCCGTAATCATCACCACCCGCATGCCGGCGCAATTAACTTTTTTTACCGCTGGGACAACTTCAGGCCTTAAAGCGTCTTTGATGGCGAAAAATCCTACAAAAGAAAGCGGCGGCATTGAATCGGGATTCAATGAATGTCCGGCATCATTGTTAGTGGCATAGGCTACCACGCGGAATCCTTGTTTTGCCATATCAAAGAATACTCCATCTAATTCTTCTTTCTCGTGAATCAGAAGTTTCTCTGATCGTCCTTTGCGCCATATCTTTTTGCACATCGCTAGAACTTTTTCCGGCGCTCCAACAACGCATAAGAAGTTTTTTCCATCCACAGCGCGCATGACAGCATGATATTTGCGTGAATAATCAAAAGGAATTTCAAAAACCATCGGAGATTCTCTTTCTAGGACATTTTTATGAAATCCGATTTTTTTGGAAAAAACAAGCATTGCCGCTTCCGTGGGATCTCCTGTTATATTCCATGCATTCGTTTCTTCCGATAGCGATAGCCTGGCGTTCGCGCAAAATGCCGCTATTTTTCCGCTCAAAATTAATTCCGGGTGATTCAGGTGATCTACGACTTTATTATTATAATTAATTTCGCCTTTTGGCTCGTATCCGATTCCATTTACCTCAAAAAACTTTTTATCAGCATAAACTTTTTGAACGATTAATTCGTTCTTTGTCAATGTTCCTGTTTTGTCAACCGCGATTATCCGCGTCTGTCCCAGCGCCTCCACCGCTTGAAGTTTTTTTACCAGCACATTTTGCTCGCTCATTCTTCGGACTCCCAGCGCCAAAACCAATGTCATGACAATCGGCAGGCCTTCCGGAATAATTGAAACAGAAATAGCAACGGCAGTCCTAAACATTTCTTCTGGCGAATTTCCGGCTGAAACTCCAAAAAGTATAATAAAAACACTAATAAAAAAAACCGCGGCCATGATTAACCGGGAAAGATACTGGATATTTTTTTTTAATGGAAGATCTGTGTTTATGTCAGTGATTTTCTGCGCTATTTTGCCGAACTCTGTTGCCAGTCCCGTGGCAACGACAATCGCTTTGCCATTTCCGCTTTCAATATGCGTGCCGCTGAAAATCATATTATTCTGATCCGCAACGGGTAAGTTTTCGTTTTCTAAAACAGCATTGTTTTTAAGCACGGGTTCTGATTCTCCAGTAAGGCTTGCTTCGTTTATTTTGAGCGTGTTTGCGGTAAGGACTCTTGCGTCTGCAGGAACCTTTTCTCCTTCTTGAAGAAAAATAATATCGCCCGGCACTAAGTTTGCGCTTTTGATAACCATCTCTTTGTTGTCGCGCAAGACCAATGCCGAAGTTTCAGTGAACTTTTTTAAAGCTAGAAGCGTGTTTCGCGCTTTTCCTTCTTGTATTGCGCCGATGATCGCATTGAAAAAAAGGACAGCAAAGATAATAGCGCTATCCGTGGTTTCGCCCATCACAAGAACTATCAGAGCCGCGGCAAATAAAATATAAATCAGAGAACTTTGAAACTGGCGAAGAAAAATAACCGCCATGCTATCAACTTTTGCTTCCGGCAATTTATTAAAACCGTATTCCCCCGTTCTTTTTTCCGCTTCATTTTTGGTTAGGCCATATTCATTCGAATCAAGCAATTCAAAAATTTCATTGGCAGTTTTTTTATGCCAATTATTTTCAACTGAAATATTTTCTTTTGTATTCATGCATTTAATAAATTTATATTTTAACTTGTTTTTATTATAACAAAAAAACGCTCGATTGGCGATGAGTTACGGCTTTATTGCAAACGGGTTCAATTTTAATGCGAAAGTATAAAAAATAATCCTTTAAGCAGAAAGGATTATTTTTTTGTTTTTGTAGCCTCAAGGGGAATCGAACCCCTATTGCCAGGCTTGCCCCGCGCCATAATGCGCGCGCAAATAGTTTATTATTGTTAGATTATGATTTCTGTTTGTACCGCCAAGGGGAATCGAACCCCTGTTGCCAGGATGAAAACCTGGCGTCCTAACCACTAGACGATGGCGGCATATTATATTATGGCGCGGGGATGAATAAAACCTGGCGTCCTAACCATTAGACGATGAGGCCATAAAAAATTAAAAGTTAAAAAATCAAAGTGCAAAATTTATATTTTTTATTGCTTTCCTTGCTTCTTTGCTGAAATCGGTTTAGAATTTGCTTGTTTACATAGTTAAATAATACTGTAATATACTAGCAGGGAATTTGGAGTTTGTAAAGGATAATAATGTAATTAGTAATTTGTAATTGGCAATTTGGGATTTATGAGATTATTGTGTTTTGTGTTAAAATATATTAGGATATTGGATATTTAGGATATTAGATATTAGAAATTAGAAACTGGAAACTGGAAACTGCCAGCCCGAGGCTGGTCCGCCTTGGGCGGAGAAACTGGAAATTATACCCTCTTTCTATGCGGTCGCATAGAAAGAGGGTACAAAAATAAAAGCGGCATTGAGATATTCGCGGGGCGGGAAATGTTAAGATGCTTAAAGATGCTTAAATATGTTTAAATGTTAAAATGTTAGTATGTTAAAATGTTAAAATGATCTATGATTATTCTGGCCATTGAAACATCGTGCGATGAGACGGCGGCGGCGATCGTTAAATTTAAAAACGGCAAAGCGGAAGTTTTGGCGAATGTCGTTTCGTCGCAGATAAAAACGCACAGCAAATTCGGCGGAGTTGTTCCGTCGCTGGCTTCCCGTATGCATTTGAAAAATATGGTTCCGGTCTTGAAGAGGGTTTTCAGGGAAGCGGAGAAGAAGCTGGACACTCGGTGTCAGGGACACCGAGTGTCTGGGGTTGTAGATTACATCGCGATTACAAACGGGCCGGGATTGATTCCGGCTTTGATGGTTGGAACGCAAGCGGCAAAGACATTGGCATACGCGTTGAATAAACCATTGATCCCGATTCATCATATTGAAGGGCATATATACGCTAATTGGCTGAGGCCAATTAGAATAAGTTCCAAGCTCCAAGATACAAATCACAAACAAATCTCAAATCTCAAATTACAAAATTATGAATTATGGAATCCTAAGTTTCCTGTATTATGTTTAATTGTTTCCGGCGGGCACACCCAGCTTATATTGATGAAGAAAGATCTGGATTATGAAATAATCGGCGAGACGGTTGACGATGCGGCGGGGGAGGCGTTTGATAAAGCGGCTAAACTTTTAGGAGTCGGCTATCCCGGCGGTCCCGTGATTGAGAAAATGGCCAGGCTGGGGGATAGAAATAAATTTAAATTTCCGCGGCCGATGATGAATAGCAAGGATTATAATTTTAGTTTTTCAGGATTGAAGACGGCGGTGCTGTATAAATGGAATATGGAATATGGAATATGGAATTTTGAAGATAAGAAAAAAAATGCGAAGCTTCAAAATTCCGGCGCAGGTTTTAATTCTGCAAAATTTTATCCTGACTTTCGTCAGGACTCCAAATTCAAAACCTTGCCTACCGGCAGGCAGGTTCCAAATTCAAAATTCAAATCTGATATCGCCGCTTCATTCCAGCAGGCGGTGATTGATGTTTTGATTTCCAAGACTGTAAGAGCGGCAAAGGAATATAAAGCAAGAAATATTATTCTTGGCGGCGGAGTTTCTGCGAACAAAGAATTGCAAAAGCAATTAGGAGAAAGAATAAGCAAGGAATTACCAATTACCAATTACCAATTACCAATTATAAATTTATCAACCGACAACGCGCTGATGATCGCGGTCGCGGGATATTATCATATATTAAATAACAAAAATATAAGCGATTGGAAGAGTGTCGAAGCGGACGCGAATTTAGTATTGGAATTAGCCATTAGTAATTTGTAATTTGTAATTTGCTTTGAATTACAAAATAATATATTTGTCATTTCGAGCGCCTCGCGAGAAATCTAAATATTGCGGAAATATCGAAAAATTATAGATTTCTCGCCTACGGCTCGAAATGACAAAAGATGGCATTTTGTAATTTAAAATAATTTGAATATGCGAATAATCTATTTTGAGGAAAATCAAAAAAATCAGTGGAATAAATTTATCGCCGAAAATTGTTCGGAGAGTTTTTTGCAATCTTGGGAGTGGGGGAATTTTCAGGAGAGTCTTAGGCGGAAGATATGGAGAATAGGGATTATTGATGATAATTTATCTAATGAAGATAAAACTAGCAAATCCCAAATCCTAAATTCCAAGTCCCAAACAAATCCTAAATCCCAATTACCAATTACCAATTACAAATTACTCGCCATCGCTTTGATTGTGAAATATAATTTGCCCTTTGGGAAAAGTTATTTGTATTGCCCGAGGGGGCCGGCCGTTGAAAAATCAAAAATCAAAAATCAAAAATCAAAAATTTTAAATCTTTTAATTAATGAAATTAGGAAGATTGCAGAGAAAGAGAAGGCGATGTTTTTAAGAATTGATCCGGCGACGCCCCTCACCCCAACCCTCTCCCGCGGGGAGAGGGAGAAATGGATTAAAAAATCGCCGAATGAAATTCAGCCGAGAGATACTTTGATGCTGGATCTTACAAAATCGGAAGAAGAGCTTTTGAAAGAGATGAAGCAGAAGACGAGGTATAATATTAGGCTGGCTGAAAAGAAGGGAATAAAAATTACGAATTTAGAATATAGAATTTTGAATTTAGAAAATTTTAAAAAAGGCTTGGATAAATTTTGGGAATTGATTGAAGAAACTTCGGCGCGGGATAAGTTTGCTTCGCATAATAAAAATTATTATTGGAAGATGCTGGAAAGCCTAAGTTTTGTTAAATCAGAAAAAAATTGTCATTCTGAATTTATTTCAGAATCTATTGGCAATAAGGGTTTATCCCGTTTTCAATTCATAGGACAAGATTTAGAGAAAATAGTAAAGAGTGATGGTAATAGGCAGAAGATTCTGAAACAAGTTCAGAATGACAGCTGTAGCTGTAATCAAAAATTACAAGCGAAGCTTTATCTTGCTGAGTATGAAAATAAGATAATCGCGGCAAATATTGTTTTGTATTTCGGGGATTTGGCGGTCTATCTTCACGGAGCGTCGTCCGGCGAATATAGAAATGTGATGGCGCCGTATCTTTTGCAGTGGCGACAGATTTTAGACGCGAAAAAAGCAGGATGCAAGAGGTATGATTTTTGGGGCGTGTCAGCTACGAAGGCGGCATTCGCGAATGCCGCCTTCAGGTTAAGGAGCGTAAATAAAAATAACAGCTGGAGCGGGATAACCCGTTTCAAGAAAGGATTCGGCGGGGAAGAAAAAAATTATATCGGAGCTTATGACGCGGTTTTTGACAATATCGGATACGCGGCGTATAGGTTTATAAAGTTTGTAAAGTTGAAAGTTTATAAAGTCATAAAGTAAATAGTAAATAGTAAATAGTAAATAAGTAGTTCCTGTTGAAATGGTCATTATTCTGTCATTTCGAGCGTGTCGCGAGAAATCTAAAAATTATAGAAATATCTAAAGATTATAGATTTCTCGCTGATGCTCGAAATGACAATAAATATATTTCAGCAGAGCCTAAGTAAATAAAAAAACAGATTATGAGATAATCTGTTTTTTTTGCGGCCTAATTTATTGTAAAGGAATTTCAATATCTATGTTTTCTACCCAGCTTTAGCTGAGGGTTTGGCGGCTTTAGCCGCCAGTAACTGAAGACTCGCGAAGCTAAAGCTTCATGAACCGTGCGCTAAAGCGCCGTAGAATATTTGTCGCGCTTTGCGTTTGTGTTAAAAGCCTATTTTACAAACTTTCCAAAACAACAATAAATAAAATTGTCAGAAAGAATCCCAATACAGCTCCGACTAAGACTTCTAAGGGCTTGTGCCCCACTCTTTCTCGCAGTATCGGATAGCCGTTTTTTTCAATTCCGGGTATTTCTCTAATAAGCTTATTCATAACCTTGCCATTATATCCTATGTTCGTCCTGATTTTTAAGGCGTCATAAATTACTATATAAGCCAGAACAAAACTTATGGCAAAAGTGGTTGAATAGATGCTGTCATAGCGAGCGACAATTATAACCAAAGAAATAACAAATGCCGTATGGGCTGAAGGCATATGCCCGGAAGTAAACAAAAATTTTAATTCTATTTTATTATGCCTTGTTATAGACAACAAAAATTTTATTCCTTGCGCTACGCATCCGACTATTATGGGAATTATGACGATAGGGTAGATCATATTAACATATTAACATTTTAACATATTAGCATATTAACATATATATAGATTTTAGTGAAGCGCGAGTGAATGTTATTATGTTTATATGTTTATATGTTTTTGGGCTGTGGATAACTTTTGCCGGAAATATTTGCGGTTATTTCTATTTTGTTGTAAAATAAAAGCAAATGTCTGAAATATTGGCTATCCGATATTTTTCTCAAAGATTTATAAATAGCTTTATCAACGCGGACACGAATCGCGATATAATTGTCCCCCTGATAAGGGGGTAGGGGGTTGAGAAAAATCGCGGAATAGTAGATTAAAACTAAAAGATTGAAGTATCTTCTTGACTTCTCTTATATAATCGCAACCTTCCTGTTTTCAAACCCCCCAGCCCCCTTATCAGGGGGAGTGATAACAGCAAATATTGAAATTTCTTGGCGATAAATTAAATATAATAAATGAATGGACAAAGCATAAAATACATTCCTCTTTCTGAAGCATCAAAGCTGACAAGTTATTCTCAGGAATATATCAGCTTGCTTTGTCGTCGGAAAAAAATGAAAGGGACAAAAATAGGGCGTAATTGGGTGACGACAAAAGAATGGGTTGAAAATTATATAAATGAAACAAAGGGCAATGGGCAAAACATTATTCCGGTTAAAATTAAAAGCGCGGAAAATACGGAGCTCAACTCCGAAACTTCGGAGTTGAGCTCCGTGTCTTCTTCGGCGGAAAACGCGCTCGCTGGCGATAGCATGCCGCCTGCCATCGGCAAGCTGATTTTAACCACTATCATTTGCAGTCTTTTTGTAAGCGGTTTTATTTTTTTGCAATTAGGATTTCAAAAGGGGGCGATTAAAATAAATCCATCGCAAGCCGTTAAAGGAACAAGCGTAAACATTGCGGAAGGAATAATTTCTATTTCTGATTCTTTGGATGCGATTAAAAGCGAATCGGCGAGATTCGCCATTAATAAAATTATTTCGCTGGATAATTCTTTGAGTATTATTGGAAATACGGCGAACAAAAAATCCGCCAATGAAATGGCGGAAGTTTCGGAATCTCAGAATGATTCGAATAGCTCTGACTTGACATCTGCTGATAGTATAACAGATGAAAATAGTTTGTCAAAATCTACCGCGACTAAAAAATCTCCCAACGGGGGAGATGATTTAGAGTCTCAAGATAGTTCGAGAAACTTAGAGTTAGCACCTGTTGCTGACAGTATAACATATAAAAATAACTTGTCAACCCTTATAAATAATTTTTTTGGCGGTGGATCCGCGGGGAATCGAACCCCGGAGACTCAGGTGCTAACCCTAAGCTCGGACCATCCCGAACCCACCGCGAATTTATTATATCAGATTAATTTAGAAAAATCAAAGCTGGCTCGCGAGATAATTTTTTTGAGCGGTTCTTTGGATTTGATCAAAAGCGAATCGGCGAGATTTGCTGAAAACAAAATAGCGTCTGCCGGCAATACTCTCGGCAATATAAAAAGCCAAGTTGCTTCTTTGAAGAGTTTAAACAATAAAAAACCAAACCCAAGAGTGGCGGGAGTTTCCACGGAAGAACCGAATGCTCCGGCGCGGAAGCTCACATTTTTTGAATCTGTCGGAACTCTGTTAAATGGAATAGGCGATTATTTGTCCGGCATTTTTGGGAAGACGGAAACAAAAATTGTCTATGAGCCGATAAAGCGGAGCCCTGACGAAAGTCAGGAAATCGCAAATTCAACAAATCCTGACTTTCGTCAGGACTCCGGACAAATAGCTAATCTTCAAAATAAAATCACAAAACTTGAGCAAGAAATTAAAGACAAAGAAATTATTACGATAACTGAAACTTTGAAAGGAGAGAGGGGGGATGCGGGTGAGAAAGGCGAGGCGGGTTCCGCTGGTCCTGCGGGCGAGAAAGGTCCGGCCGGCGAGCAAGGGCCAATCGGGTTAATCGGTCCTCCCGGAGTTGGCAATATAACAGTTGTTCCAAGCAGTCCCGTGAACACAAACACATGGAGCGGCTCTAATGTTTTTTCCGGATTCGGCTCTTTTGAATCTTTGGGGGTGGCTTATGATCTTTCCGCGGGAAGATCTCTTAGCACCGGAGGATCAACTTCTTTGGGATCAGATTCATCAGACGCTCTCACTGTCAACGCCACTTCAACTTTTAACGGTCCCGTGAATTTAGGAAATTCAGCGTCTTTAACCACGGGGACGGGGCAGGTAACTTTTGGCGGGAACATTGATGCCGGCAATGGCATAGATATCACAGCGGGAAACCTCACCGTCGGCGGAACTAACTTCGCTGTAGATCCGACAACTGGAAGCATAACAACGGCGGGAGATATTACGGCCGCTGGAGACATTACTTCCAATGATGTAACCGTCCTTGGAAATCTTACCGTTACGGGAGCTCAAACATATTCCGGAGCGGCGGCGTTCACATCCAACTCAACGGCTCCCGCGCTTCTTGTCAATCAACAGGGAACGGGAAATATTGTTTCTTTCCAAGATAATGGAGTTAATAGTTTTGTTGTTGCCGATGGCGGGCAAGTGACTATTACTGGAAATATCACCGTGGGCGGGACTTTGGGAGTGATAGGATTAACCGCTTTGGCAACGGGTTCCACGATCGGCAATCTTACATTGGCAAATGGAAGTATCACAGACAGCAGCGGTTTAATATCTTTTGATAATGAAAATCTTTCCACTACTGGAACGCTGGGCGCGGGCGCCGCTACCTTTACTTCGCTTTCTGTCGGCGCTGGTTCTATCACAGGCGGAGCAGGATCATTCACGACTCTTACAAGTTCCGGCAATACCACTTTAGGCACAGGCGCTTCCTCTGTTAACACCATTGGTTCTGTTACCACTCCCGGCGCTTTGACTTTGCTGTCTGGCGGAACATCCGCATGGACTAATACTTCAGGAAATTTAACTATTAGCGCTGCCACCTCTGGAATTTTGGCTTTGAATTCCGCTGGGGCGCTAAATTTATCAGCTGGCGCGGCTTCGACTTGGACGCTTCCGAATGTCGCTGACGTGCTTAATTTTGATTCCAATACTTTGTCAATTGACGCGCTGAATAATCGGATCGGCATCGGCACAGCAACGCCTCTCTCCACTCTTGATGTCCGAGGCACCATTGAAAACGGGCTTGTGGCTTGGTGGAGTATGGATGAGGGAACCGGCACAACGATAACTGATCAGAGTATCAATACCAATACCGGGACATTGGGAGGCGATGGTTTAGGAACCGATCTTCCTGCTTGGACGAATGGCAAGTTTGGGAAGGGGTTGAGTTTTGATGGGAGTAATGATTATGTTGTAAACAATCTTGATCTTTCAGGAACAAATAAGGTGACAGTATCCTTTTGGCTTAAAACTTATGCTGTAACTTCCCCGTCGGGAACTCACGATATGCTGATTGAATTAACTAATAATACCAATAGCTACACCACCGGCCTTTTTATAAATTTTGATGACCAAAATAGGTCAGAAATCACTTTGAGAGGAGATGTTGGTTATAGTTACTGGCGAACAGCAACTCCTTTGGCTGTAAACGCATGGGCTCATATTGTAGCTGTTTTTGACAAAAGCTTGTCCTCTGGAGAAGTCAAGGGATATGTTAATGGTGTTTTAGATGGTTCCACGATAACAGATTCCAATAACACGAACAATTTTGGCAATCATCCATTATATATTGGCTCAAGAGGAGGCACGACAGAATATTTCAACGGCTTCATCGACGAAGTCCGCATCTACAACCGCGCTTTATCAAAAAGAGAAATAGCGGAACAATATCGCCAAGGCGCTCCGTCTATGGCGCAAGGGGGAACAATAAGCGACAACTCGGCTTATACGGCTTTGACGGTTCAGCAAAATGGCGCGGGGAATATCGTTGACTTCAAAGACGGTTTAACTTCGGTCTTCAAGATCTCCGACGGGGGCAATATCACTGCCAGCGAGTTTAATAATATTGTCTATGTTGACGGCGCAAAATACACGGCTGATTCTTCAGGAATCCAGAATGCTTTAGACGATCTTCCAAGCACGGGAGGAAAAGTCGTAATTCCTGAAGGCACTTACAATGTAGACAGAGCCATGGACGCTTGTTTTGCTGATGACGGCGGAGTATATACCACTCAAACAACCGCTTGCAATGACGCCACTGCAAATGATATGACCCTTCTCCCAGCAGTCCCAGTAGTCAACGACGCTTACTATTTCGGCTATGATTACAGAACAAGAAAAGTCACCGTAAATGTCGGACAAGCGGGAGTGGGAACGGGGACTGTCGCATGGGAATACTGCTCCGCTGTGTCAGGAACAACCTGCTCCACTTGGACAGCGCTTGCCGGCGTAACTGATGGCACAAACAACTTTAAAACCGCTGGCGCCAATGACATAACTTACACTCTCCCAACCAACTGGACCAAAGCCACTGTCAATTCTATTGAAAAATACTACATCCGAGCCAGAGTTACAGACGCCACCTACACCACCCAGCCCCTCGGAACGCAGGCGTTCGGCAAGGGGAGCATTGTCATAGATAAAAGTTATGTCACTCTTGAAGGTGTTGGCGATGCTTCAAAACTTTATCTTGCCAACAGCGCAAATGTTACAGTGATTGAAGTAGGCAACGGCTCTACGGCTTATTCCAACATCGCCATTTCCAGTTTGCAGGTGGATGGGAATAAGGCAAACAACGCTGATACTTCGCATGGTATTTACTTTTATGGCGCTAGCGGAAATCTTATAACTAATTCAAAGATTAAAAATAATTATATTCATGATGCCGATAATTGGTGTATTTATTTGCTGTATTCAGAAAAGAATATGATAGATAACAATATTGTTAAAAATTGCGCAGATACTTCTCAAGGAGGGATAATATTTGAGCAATCGGATAATAATTCTATAATAAATAATATTGTACAAGATAATTTCAATGGTATATATCTTTATAGTTCAGAAAAAAACACAGTTTCAAATAATGAGGCCATAAGCAATACTGTAGGAATTTCGCTTAATTGGTGGGCTCACAATAACAGTATTTCTAGTAATTCAGCTTATCTTAATAATGAAGAAGGAATTAAAGTAATGAGGGCATCGTATAATACTATTACTTCTAATATTTTAAGAAACAACGGGCAAACAACAACTGACACATACAGCGACATTCTTTTGGAAGGAACGGCTGCTGTTACATATAATATTATTTCGAATAATAATATTTATTCTGATATTGTGAATAAAACCAAATACGGAATTTATGAAGCAAATTCTACCAATGATGACTACAACACCATTACCAACAACACCATCATCGGTCCTGTTACTGCCGCCATTCTTGCTCAAGGCGCCCACACCACCGTAGCCGGAAACAAGACGAGTTCCGCGACGGAAGGAATTTTTGACATCCAAGCCCAAGCCGGAGCTACGCAATCCGCGCTTACTGTCACCCAGTCAGGGACAGGCAACATCGTAAATCTCACTGGCAACTATCTCACTTCCGGCAAAGGAATATACCTTGCCAATCAAGAATCCGCTTTTTCCGGAAATGCTTTGGAAATGGATGTGGCTTCCGACCAGCTGGAATACGGCTATTTCTACAATGGCACGACTTATACCAATAATACTACTGAAGCTAACTCCGCCACGGGCACGGCTTATACTCTCCTTGGAGATATTACTGATGATATTTTCTACTTCGGAAATTCCGCCACTTTTGATACTCTAAACTTTGATATCGCCACTGCCGCGACTTCCGCTACCTTGGTTTGGGAATATTGTTCAACTATAGACGGCTCTAATATTTGTACAGTATGGACCGCTCTTACCGCCACTGACAACACAACTGGCTTTACCGTTGACGGCAAAGTAACCTGGACCGATCCCGGAGCTCTCTGGCTTACCGGTACGGTTAATTCTGTTTCCTCCAAATGGCTCCGAGTCCGCGCCACTGCTTTGGTTGGCACTCCCACTGCCAATTATTCCACAATTTCAATGTTCACGGGGAAATTCGCGTCTTTAAAAAACGCGGGAACAGAGAAACTTTACATCAATGACCAAGGAGATATTTATAACCAGCAAACCAAGAAAGATGTGTGGACTAATATGACTTTTGCGCCTGCTTCTATAGACTGGGGCAGTTCACAAGTTTATACTGGCAGAGATTATATTTACGCTTTGAGAGGAAATGGCACGACTGATTTCTATCGTTATTCTATTTCCGGTAATTCTTGGACAGCCATGACATCAATTTCAGCTACTGTTCATTATGGCGGATCCTTAACCTATACCGGCGGCAATTATATTTACGCTTTGAGAGGAAATGGCACGACTGATTTCTATCGTTATTCTATTTCCGGTAATTCTTGGACAGCCATGACATCAATTTCAGCTACTGTTCATTATGGCGGATCCTTAACCTATACCGGCGGCAATTATATTTACGCTTTGAGAGGAAATGGCACGACTGATTTCTATCGTTATTCTATTTCCGGTAATTCTTGGACAGCCATGACATCAATTTCAGCTACTGTTCATTTTGGCGGATCCTTAACCTATACCGGCGGCGATTATATCTATGCCACAAGGGGGAATGTTACAACCGCTTTTTATCGCTATTCCATTTCAGGAAATTCATGGACGGCTATGACATCTACCCCTGTTGCCATAGGCGGCACCACTCTAACTTACACCGGCGGCGATTTTATCTATTCTTTTATCAATGAAGGTTCTACCGCTTTTTATCGCTATTCTATTTCCAATAATTCTTGGACTTTAATGACTGCAACTCCGGTTGATAGCAGAGGCGGCACTAGTCTGGTTTATGCCAATAACTATATCTATGCTTTAAGAGGCGGCGGTTATACTAATTTTTGGCGCTACTCCCTCGGCTCCGACACCGGCTATGACAAAACCGCCAGTGGCGGATTGATGCTCCGCGGCAACATTAACGCGGAATCAAATGTAACTTTTGTTTCCCAGCCCACAACGGGCGACGCTTTGTCTTTGACTGCCACGACTACGGGAAACGCGCTCACCGTCACCCAGTCGGGGACGGGGAATATCATAGACCTAAAATATTCTTCCACTTCTCTTTTCACCCTCAACAATGAAGACAGATTAACTTTGGACGGAACATTGATGACGACAATGGGAGCTTTGAATACAAACCTCATAGACGATATGGAAGATATTTCGGATTGGACCGCTTCTGTTCCCGCCAATACTCCCGTGGCTTCGGAAACTACCAAAGTAAAAGTCAACGACGGGGCGATGACAATCACCACTAATGCCAGCAGTCTTACCACTGATTATGTCCGCAAAACTTATGGTTCGGTTCAGGATTGGTCAAGCTACGGCAGAATCGGCTTCTGGATTCAGGGAACGCAAACAGGGCAAATAATCTCTTTGCAGTTTAATGATTCTACCGTTCCTACGACTTCCGACTACGATATTACGATAAAAAACGCGAACGAGTGGCAATATGAAGAATGGGATATTTCCGGCATAACTTCCACTGATCGCGACGGAGCGGGCTGGATACAATTTATAATTGACAGCGTAACAAATACTCCCGCTTTCTACATTGACCAGTTGAGATTATATAACGCCTCTTCAGCCACGAACAGAATGGCGGAATTTTTCCTTGACGCCAATGGTTATTTAGTGATGTTTGGCGACGAAGGAGTGGAAATCGGCAGAACGAGCCCGGGCTCAAATCTCCCTTCAATGAAAATCGGATCCGCGACAGTGCAAATAAATAATCCCCTTGACCTCCAAGTTGAAGGCGACATTGGCATAGAATACAATCTGGCTTTCTTGAATAATAATACTTCTTATATCACTTCCGCGGGACCTCTGACAATTTCCGCCGGGGATTCCAATTCTTATGAAAATCTTACCATTACCACCTCCGGCACAGGGGATGTAATTATTGACATCGCGGATTCCGCCAGCGGATTCAAAATCGTTGGCACAGGCGGAGAAGTGTTTGCGGTTGACCCGTCGGGCAATGTGACCATCGGCGGAGTGAACGCCACGGATTCGGATTTAATCGTGAAAAGAAATATCTCAACGCAGGGAGGAAATATTACCGTTGCCAAATTGTCCACGCCGGCGAATATCACAGTTACTCCGGTCGGCACCGCCGGCACTACAACTTACGGCTATAGAATTTCCGCCATTAATGGCAATGGAGAAACATTGGCTTCGACTACGGTAACGACTGCGACTGGAAACGCCACACTAACCACTGCAAATTACAATAGTATCGCTTGGGACGCAGTTAGCGGCGCCACGGGCTATAAAATCTATGGCCGAATTTCTGCCAGCGAACTTTATATGGCAACCGTGAATTCTCCGGCCTTGACATATAACGACGACGGAACTGTTGTCACTCCGGCGGGAGCTTTGCCCGCTAGCAACACCACGGGCGGAAAAATCGCCATTAACACTTCAAGCCCCGCGAGGAATTTGGAAGTTTTGGACAATTCCGCTCCGCAAATGCGGCTGACTTACGACTCTTCCAACCGCGCCGAGTTTCAAGTCGGAGGCACGGGCGTTTTGACAATCACCACCGCCGGCACCGGAACGGATGTTATTGTTTATGACGATAACCTTAAAGTTTGCGCCAATGACGGGTGTCCGGCGATCACTATGTCCGGAACCGGCAATATCCAAGTTGAGGGCGATATATACGCGGCGGGCGGCTATAAAAATTCATTTAATTTTGCGCAATCTAATGTAACAGCTTCGCAACCCGCAGTTGCCATTGATGTCTTAGGTTTGACTGGAAATACTGAATATACTCTGCCTTACGCCGGATCCATAATTGGAATTTCTGTTGCTTCCAACGCGGTATGTACAGCCGGCAATCTCACGGTTGACGCTACGATTAACGGCGCGGCCACGGGACTTCAGGTGGCTTTGGAAAGCGTAACCAATACCACTTATCATTCCGCGACTCAAGGCGTGAACACTGATACTTTTTCCGCCGGCGATCGGCTGGGCGTGAAGATTACCACAGATGCCGGCTGGCTGCCGATAACCGCTGATATCGTAGTTACGGTTATAATTGAATACTAGATTGAAAGGCGCGTGAAATTTTCGCTACTCTCGGTAGTCCGTAGAAATTTGGTCATTTGGTAAATTCCCCTCTGTGAGAGGGGTTGGGGTGTGTGAAGATGAAAGCGTGTGAAATCGGATTTTACCCACCCCGTCCGCTCCGCGTCCACCCCTCCAAGGAGGGGATTAACGGGTCATACGCAATTTAGTTGTTTGTAGTAAATCAGGATGCGCGAGTTTATACTTTGAAAAGAAATAAAAAGGTTATGCTCCCCCTTTATCAAAGGGGGCTGGGGGGATTTCCGGGCTTGGCTGTATTTATATCAATTAAAATTATTTTTTTGCTTAGCTTGAGATAAATACAGCTCTGTCTAAAAGCATCATATTTATGTTGCTTACAAAACGCGAGGCGGAAATCCCTCTCAGTCTCCCTTTGATAAAGGGAGAAGCTAGTTTCTGGAATTTTTCTTTGGCATAACAAAAACAATTAAATTGCGTATGACCCGGATTAACCCACCCCGTCCGCTTCGCGTCCACCCCTCCAAGGAGGGGAATACAAATAAATTCCCCTTTATGAGAGGGGTTGGGGTGTGTATTTAAAATGAATCATAAATTCAGAATATATGACAAATAATAATATCGAAACAACAAAAGATTTTGACAGGTGGAATGAGAAGAAGAAAGAAACGGAATATAGCGCTAAAAATATTATTTTCCTATTATTCATAATCAAAAAAAATTCTTTTTAATTTTATCCCAAATAAGATTATTTAGCGCAAAAAGATTATCAAGAATAATTCACAAGGCGGGAAATCAAGAGTTTTTGAAAATTAAAGAAGTGCTAAAAAGAGCAATCGGCTTGAATTGAGCGTTAAAAAAAACGAAAGCCCCGCAAGCGGGGCCTTCTCGGCCGTTTGGTCAAAGCCAAACATTTATATCCCAATAGTAGCGCATCTAAAATTTATGTCAAGCCCAGTTCCAAATTTTACAAATAAGTATGATACGATTAAACTATCCCAAATAAATGGGATGATTTATGCCAAACAGACAATACTGTAAAATTAAACTTCTATCCTACCTTCGGGTTCCGCTGCGCCCGGTAGTGTGTAGACCGCGCCCTAGGCGGGCAGGCCTGCCTGCCGGCAGGCAGGAATTTGGTCATTTGGTTAATTCCCCTCTATGAGAGAGGCTGTCTAATAAGTGGAATTTACCCCTTCGGCTATGCTCAGGGCAGGCTCTTTAGGGTTTCATAAGGCATCGCTTGTTTAAGCTATTTTTTGAAATCCTAAAGAGCTTGTGCTGAATTT
>Ga0180732_1001034_pt1 | contig 18798 bp, 15 predicted proteins | sample KR11_01MetaG_FD_148674 | JGI IMG/M metagenome (GOLD analysis project Ga0180732, IMG submission 148674) | Groundwater microbial communities from the Olkiluoto Island deep subsurface site, Finland - KR11_0.1 MetaG | ecosystem: Environmental > Aquatic > Deep subsurface > Groundwater | place...
AGTCAATCAAAATAACTTTCGGCTCTCCTTCTATCAGCCAAGATCCGAAATGACAAACTATTCCTTCTTGCTTTAATTGCTCAAAAATATTTTTATATTCTTCCGGCTCTTTTTCTTCCTTAAATACTGTTCTGCTTTTTTCTTCAAAATACGGACCGATCAAAAAATATCCGTTTTTATAATACTTTTGCATCTGCTTCGCTTTTGAACTCAGCACCGTAAAAATTCCGCCGACTTTGTTGCAAGTCTCCCACGAAATTTCAAAAAAAATATCCGCCTCTGGCTTTAGTTTTGTTTTCATTTTGTTTTTTAAAAATAATAAATGAAAGCGCGACAATAACGCATATCACTGTTTTTTGCTTTCAAACTATTTTCATTCTATCACAGAACTTCCTTGTTTGCCAGAGATAAACAAATGTTGGACAAATGTCTTGAAATTAGAAATAAAATAAAAGCAGGCTATCTAGCCTGCTTTTATTCTGTTCTGCATTAAAATTTTATTTATCAATCAATTGATTTCCGGCATTAAATTTCGCGGATTTATGCGGGCTATAAACCAGAAATCAAAAACTAGCAGAATTGCCAGAAAAAGATTAAGCAACAAAACGCGCGTTGATAATTCATCTTGAACATAGCCATTTAAAGATAAATTAGTTTGATATCTGAATTTATTCAGATATGTTTCTTTAAAAGAAGCTTCATCTATTAAACCCATAACTCTTTCTTTATCTAAACTTTCAGCCAATAAAATTGAATTATTTTGAGCAATATATTTATCTATTTCTTGATTATTATTTTCTACAGTAATATTTTTGGCAAAACTTTCCCTAGGAAATAAAGACGGAATCCATTTTTCAAACGCATCGCTATCCAAAAAATATAAAGCGCTAACATTTCCCAAATAGCTGTTTGAAGCATCAATTCTAATATCTAAAGTTTCATCAATTTTGCTTATATTTTTTTCTTCTAAAAATAACTCTGTTTCATTTTTATTTTCAATAATAGGCGTATTTTCTTTTACTTCCAATTTTTCCACGACAATTTCCTCTTCCTTCTTTGGCGGATTATTTATTTCATTTGCTTTCTCTTCAAGAATAAGCTCAACATTTTCATTAAGATTATAGCCGCTCGTTTTTTCACTAGACAGCGGAAACGCAAACTCCTCTACAATTATAATACTTTTATTTCCTTCAAAAATATCTTCTTTGACGGCAATGCCGATTTCAGTAAAGTTTTTATTCAGGATATTTTCTCTGTGCGATGAGCTTTCCATCAAAGCTTTATGCGCGCCGTTCGCCGAAATAAAATCTATCGCTAAATTTTCGCCGGCATATCCATATTCATACCCGGCCGATTTTATAAAATCCCACGGTGTTGTTCCGCTCGGACTGTTGTGATCGAAATATTGAAACTTGAACATATCATTTGCTTTTTCTTGCGCCGCCATGGTCAATTTTTCATTTATTAAAAGAGAGGCAAGACCGGATTCTGTCCTAGATTTGTTAGTTAGACTTATCATATCTTGCGCAGTAATAGAAATAGCCGAAGAAGTATCCGCTAAGTTCATTTGCGCTAATGCGAAAAATAAAAAAACAGCGAATTTTATTTTTGTTTTATTTTTATTTTTTGTTTCCATTTTGTTTTTATGCTAGATACTCTCTATATATACAATAAAAAAAGGGCGATGATTCACCCTTTTTTATTGTTTATTCAATTGTTATGCTTACAGTATACACTAATTTTCTTCTTTCGTCAACGGCAAAAATTAAAAACTTTCGCCGTTATCTCCCCAATTTGCCAAGAAGTAAAACCGCATCTGCTTTTTGAAGACAAGCTTTCCTCTTTGATGGCTTTATTATTCTTTCCAAAATACGGCGAGTCGCAATTGAAATCAACTTTGGAAATATCTTTTATGGATAAATTATTTTTTTTCAAAAGAAGATCTATTTTGCGAAGAAGCTTTTTTGACAGATCTCGCTCATCAATCCAATTTGATTCAGCAATAATATTATTTTTTTCGCCTAATAAAAATATGCTTGCTTTATTGCCCTTAACTTCAATTTTGATTTTAGATTTCATATGATTATTATATTGCTGTATTGTTATATTGCCATATTGCTTCTTTTATAATCAAAAATTAATTTTCTTCTTCAAAAATTGTTTCTGTTTCAATATTTTCTTCTTCTATGGCATAAGGTATTTCTGTTTTTATTGCCTCTTCGTTTTTCTTATTATTGCCGATGCTTTTAATCTCGTCTATTTTGTTTTTCACATCTTCATTTCCAGGATTTAAAAGTAAAACCATTTCAAATTCTTCTAGGGCTTTTTCTTTATCCCCTTCTGACGAATAAATCAAACCGAGGCTGTAATGCGCGTTTGAATTGTTAGGTTCAATTCTTATTATTTCCAAAAATATGCTTTTTGCTTCATTGGCTTTTCCGGAATTATAATAAATTCTTCCCATCTGGAACGCGGCATTCACGCTTATATTTCCAATGTTTTCAAGAGAGTTTATCGCTTCAATCGCTTTTTCATAATCTCCTTTTGCCTCATAAGCCAGTCCGAGCTCCAATATCGCGTCCGCGTAATCATTTTTCAATTCTATGGCTTTTTTAAACTCTTTTATCGCCTGATCGGCCTTATCATCCTCTTTTAGTTTATAAAACTGCAAAACATAAATCTTGCCAAGCTCGGTATGAAGAACAGGATTGGTAGGCTCCAATTCAATCGCTCTTTGGTATCCCTTGATTGCCCATTCGTCAGCTTTCTCAATATTCAAATTTCTGTTTAATATCGCGTATGTTGACCCGAATTTTTGCTGGAAAGAAACATTATTCGGACCCAGTTCAACGGCTCTCTTTATGCGGTCAATCGCGCCTTTTGCTTCCAGTCCGATTTTTTGCATATCTTCCTCAGACGCGGCGCCCTCATTCTGTTCCTGAAGAATAGCCGCTAATTTTCCCAAAGAGACATTTGACAAATATACTTCATATTCGCCTCTGTAAGGATTTAATTTAATAATATTTTCAAGATCGCTCGCGCTTTGATCCAAGCTTTGCTTTACGACAGAATTTTTATACGCCATTTCAGCTTTATAAAATCTCGCTTGATAATAATATGACGCGGCAAAGGAAGCAAAGATTATAAGAAGCGCTGCCAAGGATATAAGAAATGCGGTTTTATTTTTTTTAAAATTGAGAATAAAAATATCGCTATTATCATTATTATCATTTGTAGGCGACATTCGCGAATGTCGCCTTCGTGATATAATATATTCCCCCGCCAAAATCGCCGTGAACAGCCAGAAAATAAATTTAGTCGTTGTTGCTTCAAGATACAAAAACTGGAAAAGGAGAAACGCGAACCAGGCGGCAAAGAGATAGGGATTTCCCCCTTTGTAAAAGAGCCTGCCCTGAGCGATAGCCGAATGGGGGGTTAGGGGGATTTTTAACAGCATCCTCAAAAACATTCCCATCGCCAAAACTATAATTATTAAATAACTCAACGCTCCCGCAATCCCGATCGTAGAAATTTTTTCCAAAATCTCGCTTCCGGCTTTGTCAAAACGAATATTCCAAAAAGCATTATTATTAAATTCGGATGGCTTGAATTTAGAAAAATCATAAAGATAAGTGCCCGGACCGGAACCTAGTATGGGGCGGCTTTTTGAACTGTCTATGGCGACTGCTATCGCTACGCCCTTTTCTATGACAACTTCCTTGGTAAATCCTTCTCTGGCCGTATTGCCTTCGCCTCCGGCTAATTTATCTCTGAGAAAATCAGAAATGGCGGAACTTGAGAAATTAGTTTGAGTGTCTTTGTTTATAAAAGTTAAACTGCTGGCAATAAAAATAAGGGAGATAAGAACTACCGCAATCAGTCCGGGCTCTAAAATCTTTTTAGAGGCTCCAAGAACCTTTTGGGAAATAATCCCCAGCGCCAAAACCACAGCCAGCGAAACGGCCAAAATAATCCAAGCCAGAATAAAATCAGCCGCCGCCAAAATAAAGAGAGATAAAATCACAAGAAAAAAAAGAGCGTATCTTGCCGCGATTTTTGAATTTTTATTTAGATAAGAAAGAGAGATAATAATCACGGGAATCAGATATATCGCCAGAACATTCAAAGACCCGCCGGCTAAATTAAACGACCTGAACTGCGCTTCTTCCCATGGAATAAATTTAAACCCTAAAATATAAAACAAGCCGACAATGGCGATAACAAACGCCGAAGCAAGAAATGTTTTAAGGAAATTATTAATTGTATTATTGCTTTCTTCGCGATAATTTCCAGTTTCCAGTTTCCAGTTTCTAATATTATTCACCGCTGTAAAATAAAACATCGCCAAGCTCAAATATACCGTCAAACTGTCAGAAAATCTCCCGTAAAATCCCAGAACGCTTGAAGTCTTATCAATGCTATATATTGTTGAAATTATTGCTATCAGAATAAAAATAATAATCGGAATGTCCAATGGAGTCCTGGCAAAAGCCAGCCGCCTGTCAATCAAAACCATTTTTATAATCCAAAGCAAAAACGCCAGACTCGAAATCACAAACAGCAATAAAGTTTTATTGAATTCATAAATTTCCATTGAAAGAGGGAGGATAAATATAGGCAAGGAAAAAACAAGGAGATACAAAAGCCATTTTATCGCTTTATCAAAAATTTTTCCGATTTTGTTATCAGTTAATTTTATGTTTTCGCTTGAAACTGTTTCATCGGAATTTTTGAGTTTTCTCAAAAACCCCGCGCTTTTATTAAATATTTTTTTATTATCTTTTTGCAGCGCCCCATCTTTTTGAAAAGAAGAATTAAAATCATCATTTTCTTTTTCCGCATCTCGCTTTTCCAGAAAGCTTGGATTAGTTTTATCAAACTCAGGCCTTGCTCCTGCCCGTAAATTTATAGATTCACTTTTTGGTAAAATATCAAAATGTTTTGCCTCAACATTAATTTTAACTTTATTCTCGTTTTCTTTCATTTTTATTTTATTAAAATTTAAAATTATTCTTGCCGTAATTCTAACACGAATTTATATTTTTATCAAATAAGAATACCTCCCCTTTCTCAATAGGGGTGGCTGTATCAACAGACGGGGCGGGTTGCTCCGATTTCACACACCCCAACCCCTCTCATAGAGGGGAATTTCTTTTCGGGGTGGGTAAATCCCCTCCTTGGAGGGGTGGCTGTATCAACAGACGGGGCGGGTAAAATCCGTTGTCCGCAAAAGCGCTCTTGACAGGGTTTTATGGTTTGATATAATGCAGTTATTAATCCTCGGCCAGGGGCCTAACTCCACACAGCGGAACCATGCGGTTCGGCCGGAGCCAAACTCCACATCATCGGCGGAGGGTTTTTATTTGTGCGGAAAACAGGACATAAAATACTTTTTGCCGCTTCTTTTATTTTCTTTAATTTGAACCCCGTTAGAAATAAAAACACTTCAAACGATTTCTAAGATATCTTTTTCCCATTCCTGATTTTAAATACTTCTCTCTTGCTTTAGCATCTTCTTTATTATGACAAACTTCATAATAAATGATTTTAAGTGGTCGTCTATTTTTAGTTGAAAAAACTTTGCCATCATTATGTTCTTTAAATCTTTTCTTTAAATTTTTAGTATATCCAGTATACCAACCTTTATCTTTTTTGCTTTCTAAGAGATAGTTATAATACATACATTTTTATTTATAAATTTCTAACGGGGTGAACATAAAAAAGCTCTTTGCTTTCAGTCAATCCAGTGAAACGATGAAGAATTTCTCCTTTCTTGTGCGGATTTTCTTCAGATGTCGGATGATTTTTTGAATTTTTTATCACATCCAAGGCCGATTTAAAATACTTTAATCTGTTCATTCTCTCTTTGGAATTTTTTTGAAATAAGTGCGGCCAGAAAAAATCAAAAAATATCTTTTGTTTTTTGAAATAGGCGGATCGAATATACGGCCTTCGCTTTGTCTTGCTTTTTATTTGATTAAACAAAATCAGCGCTTCTTTTCTGACCTCCGAATAGCTGGTCCCTGAAATCTTTTTTGCTTTTGCCTGATAAGGAATCATGATTGAAAACTAAGTTATTGTAAATTGATTGTCAGCCCAAGGCTGATCCGCCTCGGGCGGAAAAATTGGTACTTGAAAATTGAAAATTACCTAAGGTGCGCCGCCATTATATTCCATCTTCACCTGTTCCGCTGTCAGCGCGTAAGTGTCATCCTGAATTTATTTTTTGTCATCCTGAATTTATTTCAGGATCTTTAAGTTGCCACATCTGACTTTTGCTATATTTCACAATGCTTCCGTATGCGGTAAAGCAATGTTTGGTGATTTATGGGCTAATTCAGCGAAGCATAGAATAGATTCTGATCCGCCAGTGGGCGGACAGAATGACAGGTTGGTTCAAAATGACAACGCGGTCTATCTAAAGTTCACCGCTCCCCCATTATATTCCGAATTAAGCCACTTTGGAAGCTAACCTTCGCAAATAGCTATTTGCGAAGGTTAGCTTCCAAATTTCTCTAAGCGCCTATCTGAAGCTCACCGCGCCGCCGTTGTATTCCATTTTCACTTGTTCCGCGGTAAGGGCGTAGTTGAAAATTTTGACATCGTCGATCATACCTTTGAATGAATTTGCTGTCGAACCAATATTCCCAATTTTCTTTATTATCTGAGAAGAATCTGCAATCGAATTCGATGCCCTTTCAATTCCATTTACATATAAATCTAAATTTGCAGTTGTAGAACCGTCACTAACCAAAACTATGTGATACCAAGTATCCGATGAAAGAGCGGAAGAAAAAGTAAAATCTAGCTCTGTATTATTTTCATTATACAGTCTAAAGCCTGGATCAGGGGGCCAGTAAAAAAACCTCGAATAATCCCCCGCAACATATGCGTTGCCATATATAAACCCCTGCGCAGTGTCACTCATATTGATCCATGTACTTATTGTCCAAGGCGTGTTATCTGCAATCGTTATGGTCCCTACGTCCACATAATCATCCACTCCATCAAAACTCATACTTGAATTATATTTCCCCGTTCTTCCATTATACCATGCGGAGGTTAAAAGACCATCAGTACAAGTGCCAATGGCAGACTGCGGAGCAGTCGCGCCGATTGTGATCGTGCCGTTATTGCCGTTACCCGAAGAATCATTGGCAGTAGCGCCCTGGCATTCGTCGAATTTCCACTCCGCCACCGGCTTGCCACGATTGTAATCCCAAGCGATCTGGGCGGGGGTGCGGGCGTAGTTGTATATGCGGACATCGTCAAGAAAACCTTTTAACCAATAAGAATTTGCGTTCCCTTTTCCAATTCTTTTAGAACCACCTGTAGTGTTCATTGTGCTTAAAAAATTAGTATTATCTATACCTGCGGATGACCCATCATAATAAAAATAACCTACATTACCTGATTTAACCACTACTTGCTAACTTTGATATAAAACTTACCCCCCCCTTATAAAACTTCTCTTGAAATTTTATAGGATTGGAAGTATAATAATTTGATTATAGTTATTATAATCAAAATTTAATTATTATAATTCCAACTCTATGAAACAAGAAGAAGCTAAAAAAAATTTAAAGAGACGCATTATCTTTTTAAGAAAGGCGAAAGTAAAAATAAGATATCAAAGATTCTTAAAGTAAGCAAACTGACAATTAGAGAATGGCTAAACCAAGAAGATTACCAAGAGAAACGGGGATGGAAAAAAGACACAGCCAGAAAATATGCGGATAAATCAATTTCTGAAAATATTTGCAAAGTTAAAAAAGAACGAGTTGAGAATAAAAGATATTTTGTTGGCAGTCCGCATGTCCAGATGGACTATGAAGATCAATTTCCAAAACTTATAGTACCAACAACTTGGTATATTGATAAAGTAATTCGTGAAGCGGGGTTGCAAACCAAGAAGCCAAAAAAGAGAAAAAAGGGCGGATCAGAATATTTATTATATCCGATTCAATGCGTCAGGAATTTAGGATATGTTCAAGAATCAGCAGACTTTATCGGCAAGAAATATATTTTAGGAAGATCCGAGCCAATCAATATTTTCTCAAGCAGTTATTACAGTCCTTTCAAACTATACCAAATTAAGCGGATATTAGCGGAAAAATCAACTTACGCGATTGAGGAACTGATTAAGCAATGGCAGATGTATCCGATCCCCAATATTTTTCGCGAAGATAACGGTTTGCAATTCAGAGGCACAGCCAGAGGGAAAAGATATTTAGGAATGTTCTTGAGATTTCTTTTGAATCTGAATATAGCTCCGCTGTTCGGTTCTCCGTCAAAGCCATGGACCAATCCGCATGTTGAAGGGCATAACAGAGTTTTTAATGAAAAGGTTTGGGGCAATAATTTCTTCACTGGCTTGGAACAAATTGATATTGAATGCGAAAGATTCAATCAGGAAAGTTTGGACCTGTTTAAATATAAATATTCAGAGCTTGTCGCCAATGGTAATTTCAGATACTTGGAAAAGAATCAAAATATTATCACCGACAGATTGCAATCAAAGAAAAACAAGAAAATATATTTTATCAGATTTGTCGAATCAATTGAAGAGAAAAGAAAAGCCAGCATCGTAATTCTTAACGAAACAGTTTATCTGCCGGAGAAATACAATCATCAATTTGTTTTTGTTGAATGGAACATTGAAAAAGAACAATTGCTAATCTATTCGGAATATAAGAAGAATATTAATTTAATCAATCAGGTTAAATTTAGGTTGAATATTTAGGGGGGGGTAAGTTTTATTTCAAAGCCAGCCGGTAACTGTATAATCGCTATAGTTTTGATAACTTATAAAACCTTTTCCGTTATAGACATATAAATTCCATTGGTAAGGATCCGTATGGCTTTTCTGGCTGACAACAACCTCGGACAAAACACCATCTGGAACTGCTTTTATCCATGCCCCAAATGTAAAATTATTATTCGCAAGGGTACTGAGACTAGTACCCATATCCACATAATCATCCACCCCGTCAAACCTCAAACACTTCCCACTCACACACATATCTTCGGATTGCCAAGTCGGGTCAGATGATTCAACCCCGGAAGTGGCGCCGAGAGTTCCGTTGTTCGCGTTAATCGTGGAATCATTCGCCGTCTGGCCGTAGCCTTCGTCAAATTTCCAAAACGCCACGGGGCCAGGGCCTTTTTCCTCCGCGCCGATTGTTCCGACGGTGTAATTTGACGCGACAGTGGAAAAATCGGCGGACGCGAATCCGTCTGCCGCGGACGAGTTGCCGTAGTAATAATAGATTGTTTGCGCGCCTGCCGGAAACGACGCGAAATTTATATGGACGACGGTGCTGGCGGTTCCGCAGCCGGACGCGATATAATATGGCAAAATATTCCCGTCGTATTCCGTCCACCGCAAATCCCCGCAATCCGCCTGAAACTTCGTCGTGTCCGAAGTGTCAATCGTCGCCGAAATATAAACATTGCTCTCCGCGATCGTGTTGTTCGTTACAGAAATCGCTTTGCGATACAGCCAACTATCATCCCACCAATCCGCCGCCGCCGTTTCCGGCTTCTGCAGAAACGCAAAATACCCGGCAATAAGCAGGATTATGGCGAGGATTATGGCGATGAGTTTTTTGATGTTTTTTTTCATTTTGTTTTTTTAAGCCACTTTGGAAGCTAACCTTCGCAAATAGCTATTTGCGAAGGTTAGCTTCCACATTTCTCTATTCAATGGTTAAGCCGCCTAATTTTTCATCGAGATCCATTCCCAAAATACATTCTCGGGCAAATTCCTTGTATTGCTCCGGGCTTGGAAAAAGTTCACCCAAGAGTTCTTTGCTGATAATCGGCGAATTTCTTTTGCCGGCGTAATCCGCCAAACTGCAATAAGGATAATTCACGGCAAATTCGTATGCTTTATCAAACTCTTTTGCCGCTTTTTTTATTCCTCCGGGATACATTTCAAAAGTGTTTTTCACTTGGATATAAACGCTTAAATAATTCAAATAGGCGTCTTCGTCTATCAATTTCGCCTTATAAGATCCTTGGAACAAATTTCCCATTTCTTGATATTTATTGTTAAAATAGTTTGCCATTCCCGTACCTAATTTTAGCATAAATTTCGCTATGCCGCCATCCTTTATTTCTTTTAAAAGCAAATGAAAATGATTTTCCAAAAGACAGAAAGCGAGAATCTCCGCAATCGGCTCACGCTCCGGCCACTTTTCAGACCAAACAAAGCCTTTTTGGAAGCTAACCTTCCAAAGATGCTGAGAAAACTCACTATTAAAATAATATAACGCTTGCAGAAAACGCCATTTGTCATTTACATCGCGAACAATCGGCATTTTGCGGCTGCCGCGATTATAAACATGAACATAATTTCCAGTTGTAAAGTTTTCTTTTCTCATAAGTGTAAATTAAATGTAAAAATAAAGAAATTTTGGAAGCTAACCTTCGCAATTTCCCTAATTTTAAAAATTGAAAATTATCTCAACCGCCCCGCTAGTCCGTTATTATAATCCACCAGTATTTCCGCGGGCGTGCGGGCGTAGGAGTAGATGCGGGGTTCGTCAATAAGACCGGAGAAAGTTATCCACATCCCGACTCCTTGACATAATTTCTAAATATATTATACTGGTTATAGTGTCAAGTTTGAAAGACAATCGAATCCTGAAATCCGAGATTTATTCTCGGGTTTTTGTTTTTTCTCAATCTTGTGATATACTGTTTTTGTGGAGCCATTCGGGGCTGCCTTTGGCAAGGTCTTTTGAACTTGACACTCGGAAGGAGGGGTTCGATTCCCCTTGGCTCCACTTCAGAAAATCTTATTCTTCGCGAATAGGGTTTTTTGTTTGAAACTAATCGCTGGCTCCATAGTGGCGATTAGCCCTGTGGAGCCTGTTTGCAAAAGTTCTGCATTCGGGCTCCACAGCCCCGAGGGGACTATGGAGCCAGCGTGCTTATCTCAACCGCCCCGCTAGTCCGTTATTATAATCAACCAATATCTCCGCTTTGCCGCATGGGCATTTTCATGATATAATTCAGCCGTGGTGGGGATGGCATAGTGCGAGACTTGGTTTATCACCCATGGTCTTCGGGGCGCAAATCCCCGCATCTCCACCATCTAAAAGTTTTCCACAATATTGCTCTTGACAAAGTATTTTAATTTGCTATACTGGCAATATTGGGTGATAAGCCAGGTTCTTACATTATGTTAAGATCAGTAAAAAGTTCCGCGAAAGCGGGGCTTTTTGTTTTCTTGTTTGCAAAAGAATTCAGCCATTGGAAATTTATTGAAAATTGAAAATTGGAGTCCTGACGAAAGTCGGGCGAATTCCCGACTTTCGTCGGGACTCCCAGTTTCGCGCTTATTTCAAATGCGCCGCCATTCCATTATTATAATCCGTCAAAATTTCCGCCGGGGTGCGGGCGTAGTTGTAGATGCGGACAGAGTCGATGAAGCCTTGCCTCAATAATAATTCATGTTATAATAAATCCGTCGTGGGGATGGCAGGTCGCGAGACTGGGCTTGTCAACCCAAGTCTCCCGGGTTCAACTCCCGGCATCTCCACGACCAAATTTTATTGACATTAACATTGCTATTGACCCCGTTCCAAATTTTACAATATTATCTAATGACGCTAACTATCCTATTTTGCTTGAAATAATTTATTCATATCATAATTTCTTGTAAAATTTAGAACGGGGTTGACAAGAGTTTTTCCCGTGCTATACTATAAATAGTTGACAAGCCCAGTACTCGCGCCTGCTGAGGCGACCAATAGCCATCTCTTTTATGAGGTGGTTTTTTGGTGTCTGAAAATCGGAGTCCTGACGAAAGTCAGGAATTTGCCCGACTTTCGTCGGGACTCCCAGTTTCGCGCTTATCTCAAATGTCCCGCCAAGCCATTATTATAATCCACCAGTATTTCCGCTGGCGTTCGGGCGTAGTTGTAGATGCGGACAGAGTCGATTTTTCCACCGAGTTTAGGATATGCGAGAGCAGCATTATTAATACCGCCTATCCAAAATTTTTGTGTGCTGCTTCCCGTTTGTGTATATGCAAAACTTGTTTTTTGAACGCCATTGATGTAAATCGTAGCCACTGCGCCATCAGCCGTAACAGTCATATAATACCAAGTGCCTACTGCCATTCCTGATGGTACTGTTATGGTGTAGCCAGTGCCTATACCGCAATATATGTAACTGGTCGAAAGACCAAGGTACAAACGATGATTTGCCACATCATGAACACCAATGGCATTATATGTTTTTGAAATAGTATCTGGATTGAACCAAAAACTTAAAGTTTTAGGACTATCAGAAGGATAATAACTTGTTTCAACATAATCATTACTCCCGTCAAAACTCAACCCACTCCCAAATTTTCCCGTCGTCCAAGTCGGATCGGTTGCTTCAACGGCGGATGTGCCGCCGAGCCAGCCATCGTTGTTGTTGAAAGATTCATCATACGCTTTTTGTCCCGACCCTTCGTCGAATTTCATTTCCATCACCGGCTTTTTCTGGTTGTAATGCTGGCGGATTTCGTCGGCGGAAAGGGCGCGGTTGTAGATGCGGACGGAGTCGATGGTGCCGTCAGTGTAGTTTACATATGTTCCGACTTTAACTCCAATCTTTAGGGTTGCCGTTGAATTTATATTTACATTCTTGGCGTCTGTGTCAACGACAGCACCATCAAAGTAAAGAGTATTGTTCCCACTACCATTAATCACAACAGCCGCATGATGCCAGTTCGTGTCAGTAATGATGTTAGAGATTGTAAGCAGAGCTGCGTTAGAAGCACTTTGATAAAAGGCCAAATCATTACCTGAGTGCTGAAGTGCCCAGCCAACAGTAAAAGCATCATTCATTTTAGAGACAATGAAACCAGCATCACTGGCTACATCTAATCTAAACCAAGCAGAAACAGTCAAAATAGTTCCCGTATTCAAACTTGCCCCGTTCCCCGCGTCAACATAATCATCCACCCCGTCAAACTGCAACCCTGTTCCGCCCGGGCCGAAGGAGGAATAGCCGGTGGTGAAAACAGGGTCGTCTTTGGCGGGAGAAGTTGAAGACCCGAGCGTGCCATTGTTAGCGTTGCCTGAGCGGTCATAAACCGTTTGTCCTTTTCCTTCTTCCATATTCCAATAGCCCACAAGCCCATCGTCCCGCTGGTTGTTTTTGCCTAAATGCGCGGCTTTCCCGTCATTGTAGTCGGCGAGGATTTCGCTAGCGGTGCGGGCGTAGGCGTAGACTTTTACTTCATCAATAAGCCCGCCGAAATAACTTCCGGGAACGGCGCTGGAGGCGACATATAAATAACTTGCCGCGGAAGAGCCAGTGTAGGCAGTGGAGGATTCCAAGATTCCGTCCAGATAAAGTTTGAGATTTGTTCCGTCCGCGGCGATTTCCAAGTGATGCCAGCCGGTGTCATTGACGGTTTTTACGGAAAACAATATATCCGCTCCGTCAGCCATTACTTTGACTTTATTATCCATTGATTCCAGATAAACCGATGGATCGTTTGTTCCCTGCGAAAATAAATACTCATCAGCCGCGAAAGCGCCGTCTGACGATTTGAACCAGAGAGAATAGGAAAAAGCGCTCACCGCGGGAAGAGCGGTGTTGCTGCTTACATAATTGCTCGTCCCGTTAAAACTGATCGCCGACCCGAATTTCCCCGAAGTCCAGCCGGCGGAAGCGGAGGGAGCGGCGAAAAAGAGAAAGCCGCCAATGGCGAGAAGAATGGCGATGGGTTTTTTGATTTTTATAGTTTTTATAATCATTATAGTTTTTATAAATTTATGTTTCTCCTTCCTCGACACTCGGTGTCCCTGACACCGAGTGTCGAGCAAACCCAGCCCAGTCCAGCAAATCATCTTTCCGCTTGCTAGAATTCTCAATTACCATTTGAACATATTCCCGATAACTGGACGCACCCGACATACCCGACACTCGGTGTCCCTGACACCGAGTGTCCAGAGCGCCCGGAGTATCCGAAAACTGCGATAAAATTATTTCCTTGTCGCAAATAGTTCCATTTCTCAAGCCGAGATAATCTTTATAACTGCTCCATTTCCACTCTTCGGCTTTGGCGATCTTGTGTATTTCAACATTGCCATTGACATATCCGGAAAGCCAAAGGAGGTATTCATTGCTATCTATGTGAACCGCTTGGAATTTGCCTTGAAACAAAACACCGATTCTGCCGTATTTGCGGTTGAAATATTTCGCGTAGCTCATTTCCAATTTATGCAAGTATTTCTGAATGCCTTGATCTGCCAATTGCTTTAATATGGAGTGATAGTGGCTTGGCGCGAGGGAATAGCAAACAAACTCCACCAACTTGTCCCGGGTTTCTGGACACTCGGTGTCAGGGACACCGAGTGTCGGGAGACGGGCGCTCATATTCAAAACATTGTTATGATCATTCATTTTATAAATGAACTTCGCGAAATCTTTTTCTTCTCTAAAAATATTTTGGTCCGCCGCGCCTTTGTTGTAAATGTGATAATATTCTCCGTTGGCAAATTTTACTTTTCGCATAGTGGTTATTTTTCTGGACACTCGGTGTCAGGGACACCGAGTGTCGGGTTAAGTCAAATTAATGCAGCGTCCCATCGTAATTATTAAAACCCTCGTCATGAATCGTTGTCCCGCTTCCCTCGTCAAACTTCCACTCCAAAATCGGCTTTTTCTGGTTATAATGCTGGCGAATCTCATCCGCCGAAAGCGCGCGGTTGTATATGCGTACTTCGTCGATTATGCCGTTGAAATAATAAACTCCACTAAAAAGTCTTCCAATATTAAAATTTCCGGTAGGATTAGAGCCAGGCACAACAGTAACATTACTGAATGTTTCAACTAAACTGCCGTTAACATATATTTTAATTGTATCGGCGCTATCATCAAAAACCGCTCCTATATGGCTCCAAGACGATATGGGGATATTTGCAGCGGCCGTTGTCCAAGTGCTATAGCTCGTGCCATACCCTATAAAAATCATTACTTCGTCATAGTTGAGAAATAAATCATAACGGTAATTATTATTAATTCCTCTGCTTATAATGTCTTGGTATTGAAGAGAAACTGTATTCGGCTTTATCCACACATCAAAAGTAAAACTGCTTGTAATATTTAAACTACTACCACTCCCCGCGTTAACATAATCATTCACCCCGTCAAACTTCAACCCCGTCCCTCCCGCTCCAGCCGAAGAATACCCGCTCGTGAAAACTGGGTCGTCTTTGGCGACAGAAGTTGAAGCTCCGAGCGTGCCGTTGTTTCCGTTCCCGGAGCGGTCGTAAACTGTCTGGCCCTTTCCTTCTTCCATATTCCAGTAGCCGACAAGACCGTCATCCCGCTGGTTGTCTTTGCCCAGATGCGCGGCGAGTCCGATGTTATAATCCGCTTTCACTTCGTCCGAAGTTCGGGCGTATTGGTATAATTTGAAATGGTCAAGTTTGCCATCAAAAGGAAGAGTCGGAGTCGCATTCTGCGCGCCGATGTATAAATCGGTGGCTACATCGGAAATAGCGGTGGAGTGATCGCCCACCGCGGAAAGAACGCCGTTGATGTAAAGTTTCAATTCATCCGTCCCGCCTCCGTCTTTGTCGTAAGTAATTTCAATATGCGTCCAAGCGGAGCCGGCGCAAGGAATCGCGGAGGAAGTTATCGTTCGCCATGCGGCGGAATAATAAATCGCGCCTTCAATCGCGCAAGAAGAAGTCAATTTCAAATAATAAGCGCTCCCGCGATAAATTATGTAGCGATCCCCCGCAACATCCGGCTTTGCCCAAACTGAAAGAGTCAAGCGATTGCCCTGATCCAAAACCGCGCTGTCCGCCACTTTTAAATAATCGCCCCCGTCAAAATCCAAAACCGAGCCGGAGGCGGCGGAAGCGGACTCCTGACGAAAGTCAGACAATGGACTCCCAACGAAAGTCAGAATAAAAATAGCCGCAGCTAAAAAGAGAATCTTTGTTAGTTGTTTGAGCATAGAGATATAAATAAAATTTAAATGTCCTGACTCTCGTCAGCATCCCTGCCCGACTTTCGTCGGGACTCCCGCCTTACTTTCGTAAGGACTCCATGTTTATATCGGACTCCTGACGAAAGTGAGGTTCCAAATTTACGGACTCCTCACGAAAGTGAGACTCTGGAATCCTGACGAAAGTCAGGCTATGGCGCGCTCCATGTTGGATTGGCAGGCGCCGCGGGAAAAGTAGCGTCATTATTATTAAAACTCTCATCACGCGCGACCGTTCCCGAACCTTCGTCAAATTTCATCTCCATCACCGGCTTTTTCTGGTTGTAATGCTGACGGATTTCGTCCGCCGAAAGCGCGCGGTTGTAGATGCGGACTTCGTCGATGGAGCCGGAGAAATACGATGGATAATTAAGAGGAGCCGGTCTTGCACCAATACTAAATCCTTGTGAATTATCAAGTGATGAAGCATCGGAACCAGAAGCTGTGGTATCAATTCCATTTTTATATGCTTTAAGATTTCCACTATTATCTCTGGTAGCTACAACATGTACCCAATTAGTATCAGTAAAATAGGAATACTTTATCAAATCCCCAGTTGTTCCGTTAATGTAGAAATAGAGAGTGCCACTCGCTTTTTGAAGAGCAAAACCACTTGCTACATTAACTCCGCCTGTATTTATAAGAGTTCCGGTTGTGGCAAGCGCTGTTGGTTTTAGCCACATTTCAACACTAAAAGCACCTGTGCCAAAATTCAAACTGCTCCCCGCTCCCGCATCAACATAATCATCCACCCCGTCAAACTTCAATGCTGTTCCACCAGGGCCAGAGGAGGAATAGCCGCTGGTGAAAACTGGGTCGGATTTTTGGACAGCGGTAGTTCCGCCGAGCGTGCCGTTGTTAGCGTTCCCGGAGCGGTCGTAAACGGTCTGGCCCTTTCCTTCTTCCATATTCCAATAGCCCACAAGGCCGTATTCGTCAAGATTCGGCGCGGCGTCGGGGCCGCTGGCGCCGTATCCGCCCAGCACAAAATACGCGCCGGAGAGGAGGAGGGCGGCGATTGCCAAAAAAGCGAAGAGTTTTTTAATTTTATGGGTCATATAGGTCTTATGTGTCATATGAGTCTTATAAGTCTTCTCTCGACACTCGGTGTCAGGGACACCGAGTGTCGAGAAATTTCTTTCTCTCCCGATACAGCCGCTCCGTGAATCCTCCGTTTTCCAGAAATTCTTTTTCAAGCGATTCAAGCTGTTTGTCCAAGAGAAAGTTTGTTTGATGAATGAGGCAGATGGCGCAATTCGCGGCTGCCTCTGGCAATGGCATATAGGTCTCATAAGTCTTATAAGACCTATTCTGCGCGAAAGCGAGCTTTCGCGCCTCCTGCGCTTCCGGCGAATTTTTGCTCCACTGGCGCAAGCCCTTCTGCCGCAAAAAATCTTCAAAATCCAAAAGCAGTTCTTCCAAGCTTCCCCGCGCGATTCCGACCAGTTTCAATTCAATTTTTTTGGAAGTCCCAGAATCCATGCTTCCCTCGGCGATATTCTGTCTGCCCGACCGCGCCGCCTGAACCATCTGATCAACAGTTCTTGTATATGACCCATAAGTCTTATACGACATATGAGTTTTACAAAACTCCACCGTGAAATCATAAACGATTTCCGAGTTCTGAAATGACTTCAGCTGGCGATAGCCGCCGTGAGGCGGGATGAGTTTTGGATTGTTTTTGTTATAGGTCATATTGGTCTTATTAAGACTTATGGAAGCGAACTCGCTTCTGGGCTCGGAGTTGGCGTTCCCTCCTCCGATGGGGGCTTCGGCGTGGCAGTCGGCGTAGCTGTCGGAGTCGGGGATATTGGAGTTATTGGAGTTGTTGTCGCGGGCGTTGCTGGAGCTGGCGTAGTCGGGGTTAGCGCAGTTGGATCAACTGGCAGATCTTCCTGACTTTCGTCAGGAGTCCCGATGTCCCCTCCTTGTGAAGGAGGGGTAGGGGTGGTTGGATTCTCCGGCGTTGGCTGGACGACAATTTCCGGCGGTTTTACCACCGGCTCATATCCGGGCAATTCTTTTGTTTTTGTATCTAAAACTAATCCTATCAAGCCCGTATATTTCGTCGTTTCTTGAATAAATGTCTGTCCTTTCTTCTCTTCATTTTTCTGAACTTCTTTGAGATAAGCGATTTCATAATCAATAATCTCGCCCAGCTCTTCCGTGACATAAATTCCCAAATCCCGGCCTTCCAGCGCCGCCTTGGAAACAGTCATCTGCTTTTGCCGTAAAATTCCCTGCCAGACATCGTCTTGAATTCCTAAAGTTTTGTATTGATAGTCAACATAATAATTTCCATCTCCCCCTTTCGCAAAGGGGGCGGGGGGGATTTCGCCGCCAGCGTCCTCCGTCACATTCATAATTTCCATCGCCAAGTCAAAATTATCAAAGTCCGCCGCCAAAAGCGCGGAATTGTCCACGCCGCTTTTTTCCGTTATTTCCTCGCCAATCACATTTTTCTTGATATTTTCGTTTGACGCCACCGCTGACGCCACCGCGATAAAAGCAACCGCGATTATCACAGCCGTGAAAGTGTTGTATTTTACAAATGCCGCGATTTTTTGAAGCATAGTATTAAATTAATTTTTAATTTTGTAATTTTTAATTTTGTAAATAATTTTCTAATGATTAAATTTTAAAAAATTCACACACCCCAACCCCCATGGTAATTCACTCCTAAAAAAATTTCATTATTTTTGTCATCCCGAGCGACGATAGGAGCCGAGGGATCTGTTAGCGGATAAAATGTTTTTGCTAAAATAGCTTAATTAAGCAAAAATATAGTT
>Ga0180732_1001035_pt1 | contig 18785 bp, 11 predicted proteins | sample KR11_01MetaG_FD_148674 | JGI IMG/M metagenome (GOLD analysis project Ga0180732, IMG submission 148674) | Groundwater microbial communities from the Olkiluoto Island deep subsurface site, Finland - KR11_0.1 MetaG | ecosystem: Environmental > Aquatic > Deep subsurface > Groundwater | place...
ATTGGGAATAAGCGCCCAGCCAAAACAACGCGTATTAGTTTCCTTAATGATTCCACCAAGCCGATTCAAAAAATTATTCCGATCAGTGTTATCCTTAAAGATATCAGAACGCTCAATCCCGCGTGCTGTGATATGATGAAACGCCCCAGGCGCATCTATCCTCGATTTTCTTGGCATGATAACCGCTTAGCATATTAATGATAATCTGTAAACTGCAAAACTAAAGGGCGTCCCTAACTATACTAAAGGGCGTCCCTAACTATACTAAGGGCGTCCCTAACTACCGGACAAAACTAAAGGGCGTCCCTAACTACCGGATTATTCATGACCTTTTTTGATCCTGGACCGACCTTTAATATTTCTGATAAAATATTGACCAAATGTAATTATTACTTGAATGTAAATCGATTCCAGCGTATGTTTCATTTTAAAATCGATAGGCTGTAGTGATATTTAGCGAAGCGATCCGTAGGAAAATGTCACGCTTGACGAGTAATAATTACTGCACGATTTCAGTATATGTAAAAAGTATTTGAGATTGGTTATGCAGCCCTTTATTTGATACTATACTTATCTTGATATTTGAGTTAACTTTTGTTTTATGCCCTTGCAACTGGTTATATTTACATATATTATAAGTATTGAACAGGCTCAATTAATAAATTGCCCGGCTTAGGCCACAAATCAATTGAGGGCAGCAATGATTAACAACATAAATAATACTTTTTTGAAAATTGCAATTTGCCTTTTCTTTTTTCTTAGCGGTTGTTCTTCCCTGCAGAGAGCTGCATCAACAAACGATATCCACTTGTTGGAAAAGACAATTTCTGAAGGCAAGGAGGATGTTCAACGTAACCCGATGCCATTAATTATCGCTGCTCAAAAGGGGCATCATGAAATTGTAAGAATACTTCTTGATGCTGGTGCTAACCCTAATCTAACTGATTTTAGAAACCAATCACCTTTGCTATGGGCCGCGTCTAATAACCATCCTGACATAGTTGACCTACTACTGAAGTTTAAGGCTGATCCAGAGATAAAAGAGAGTGGATCTGGTCAAACCGCTCTTTTGGTTGCTGTTATAAAACAACATGAGAAAATAGTTAAATTATTGCTTGATCATGGTGCTGATCCAAACTTAACAGATAACAAAAACCAGTCCGCCCTTATGTTTGCCGCGTCTAAAAACCATCCCGACATAGTTGATCTACTAATAAAATTTAACGCTGATCCAGAGATAAAAGAGAGTAACTATGGTCAAACCGCTCTAATAAGCTCCGTCATAAGGCAACAGGAGAAAATAGTTAAATTATTGCTTGAACATGGTGCTGACCCGAACACACATGCTAAAGATGGTACCAACTCTTTGTCACAAGCTGTCATCAAAAATAATATTGCTATTGTTAGGGAATTGCTGGAAGCGGGTGCAGATGTAAACATTAAAAATAATTTTGGGACAACTCCTCTAATGTGGGCAAGCTCAAAGGGATTTATTGATATAGTTAAATTATTGCTTGAACATGGTGCTGATCCGAACTTAACAGATAACAAAAACCAGTCTGCCCTTATGTTGGCCGCGTCTAACAACCATCCTGGCATAGTTGACCTACTACTGAAGTTTAAGGCTGATCCAGAGATAAAAGAGAGTGAATTTGATCAAACCGTTCTTATAAGCTCCGTTATTCGGCAACAGGAGAAAATAGTTAAATTATTGCTTGAACATGGTGCTGATCCAAACACACATACTAAAGATGGTGCCAACTCTTTGACACAAGCTGTCGCTAAAAATAATATTAGTATTGTTAGGGAGTTGCTGGAAGCGGGTGCAGATGTAAACATTAAAACTAATGATGGTGCCAACTCTTTGACAGAAGCTGTCGTCAAAAATAATATTAGTATTGTTAGGGAGTTGCTGGAAGCGGGTGCAGATGTAAATATTAAAAGTAATGTTGGGACAACTCCTCTAATGTGGGCAAGCTCAAAGGGATTTATTGATATAGTTAAATTATTGCTTGATCATGGCGCTGACCCAACATTGATACAACATGACGGACTTTCAGCTCTTAAACTTGCAAATAGCTATAACTTTCAAACTATAGCTGAAATGATACGTTCAGCTATATCTAATGAATTTAGACATACTCCAAGCGTTAAACCTCATTCTCCCAGGAAATCAACTAAAGAATTTAACGTTTACACAGGCACAGGTTGGGCGGTAATAATTGGTATCTCTCAGTATCAATATTCTGGCCAAAACGGCTTAACCAACCTCATCTTCGCTGATAATGACGCAAAATCATTTGCTCGCACACTCCTCAAGCTTGGCTGGAATGAAAACAATATTAAATTATTGGTTAACAAAGATGCTACACAGAGGAACATCACGATAGCTCTTGAGTCATGGTTATCGAAAGCTGGTCCTAATGACCAGATTATTCTTTTTTGGGCAGGGCATGGTTATCCAAACCCGGAAGATTCTCAAAAAGTATATCTTGCCACCTACGATACAGACATTTCTATTCCCGCCACAGGTTATCGCATGGATAGGGTTCGCTCCATACTGGAAGAAATTAAATCAAAGAATGTAATTCTCTTTGCTGATACTTGCCATGCTGGAAAATTAATCACCAGAGGAAATGAAAGACGGGGAATATCAATTGTCCAGAATATTGACAAAATGGCACGGGAACAAAAAATTCCCAAAGGTTGGATTTTCATGGTTGGAGCTGATACTGACCGTCAGGCTATTGAGCATACTTCATGGACAAATGGGGCTTTTACTCACTCACTAATCAAAGGGCTGAACGGCGAGGCAGATGGGTTCCAAAGTGCTGGGATAAAAGATAGTATTGTCACAATGGGCGAATTAAAAGATTACATGAACATCTCAATGCCTAATGAAACTCAGAAAGTACTTGGAGTAGCAAGAAGACCTATTATCATGACCAGCAGCGGTGATCCTGATATTTGGAATCTAACTTTACAGGCAACACAATAAACAGCTATAACCGACCAGTCAATTCACTTTACCACAAGAAGCTCTGTCATGTGGGGTAACTTGTAATTTTATAAAAAAACCACACAAGAGGCACCGACCTTGATGCGTCTGGTGATTTCAAACAATGATAAAGGATAATAATAAATGGCACGACAAACTTTAGGGGAAACGTTGCGCTTAACAGGATGGCATGGAGCGGTGATGAGGAACGAGTGCCGCGGGAGCCAGTCCCTGGTAGCGCTTTGTTAAGCCTTCTTTGTTTTCATTTTTTTAACCAATGCTTCAGGGTGTTCCCACTCTGTACGAAGAGATTGTTCCTCTACGTAAGAACGGAACTTATAAAGTTGGTGCAACAGACTCTCTTGTTTAAAAGTAAGAGAGACCATCATAATTGTAATTAGCCCTCGGTAGAAATAATCCCATGCGTTCTTCGTAAATTCAGCAATCCTCGGTGTGCCTATCATGCCTGACACATGGAATCTGGGAGGATTGCCGCCATACATCTCCATAACGTGTGTAGATGCAGCATGAACATACCCGGAGTACGCTTGACTTAGCGTCCTATGCAATTCTTGATTGTCGCTTGGATTCAACTCTTGTTCCGGAATACGTGAAATAGCCGCATGAATTTTCTTTCGTGGAATTGTGGAGCGATTTTGTGTTGACAGAAACACATTATCTGGATTATCCAGCTCTTCCTGATAAAAGAGCTTCAAATACTTTTTATGAAGTTCTGTTGTTTCACCTGCTCGAATTGCTTGGCAAAGAAATAAGATATCTTCACTGAATTCATTGAGCATTCGAAATAGCGCGCCCAATTCTTGAACATATCCAGTCCTTAGCAACAATAGAGAAGCGTTCAAACCGCTTACCAACCTCGCGCATTTCTGAACCACAGCAGCCTCTACCGTTTCATTTTCGTATCGAAATACCTGGTAAGAGCCGCGCGTAACAAAAGCAGGAGGGGGTACTGTATTCTCGATTTGCCGGAACACTCTCTCAATGACATTTGCTATTTCAATGAAGAGATTAATCATCTTTTTTTGCGAGAAGTTCACCAGCCTGGAACCCAACAAGAGGTTGCTAAAGGCACGTTTAACTCATAAGTGGCAAAAGAAAAAAGCCGCACCGGGTTCCCGGTCGAGTGTGCAACGCCATGTTATAATATTCCTTTTTCATTTTTTGGAAAATAGCACCGACACATATCCTCGTACATTTTTTTGATAACATTATCTTTATCTGATGTTTTTGCAATTAAAGCAATCTCATTGAATGAAAGGAACGCTAAAAGAGCTATAAATTTAATAACTTCATTTATTTCTTCTCTGTCAATGGAATGAAATAGGCTACCATCTTTTAATCGCCTTGCAACAATTTGTATCCCACCGTGTGTATAGCTATGCATGTTTTTAAGTGCCATTTTCTTAATATTACTTAATGTTCCAACCCAATTTCGTTCTTTTTCGACCGATTCCAGCATTTCACCTAAGTGCAAGGGGAATTGATCTTTTTTTATTAGAGTGGCAATCTGTTCATCACAGGCACAGTGTTGTATCCATGCTGCACGAATGAAACTTTCAAACAGCGGTCGTACCAAAGCATAACTTGATGCATTGAGCGAATTTTCAAATAGTACAACAATTGCTTTTGAATGCTCAATCGCTACATCGAACAATGCTGCTGAGAGATCATTCCTGTCATTCGAGTCAAAACTTAACCCATCTAATTCTTTGTCTATTATTGCAAGTAAACTTCGTAGGTTTTTCATGTTTTTAAATTATAACCCATAAACCGGCTCGACCGGTGCAACTATTGGTTGTGTATTGACTATGTTTCAACGTGCGGTTTTTATATACTTTTCAACGTCTTCTGTTTTAAACAACCATTGTTCAATCATCCCGTCTGCTTCTTCTGTCCACTCCTCACACGCAATTAAATCTCTTTCTGAAACGGCTCTTAAATTATTAAGGTTATAGCCTGTTGAAATTTGTATATATGCTGGCAACCCATTTTCAACACGTTGTTTTAATTCAAGGGGTTTAATATTATATCTATCCTCAATATCTTTGCCTGTTAAATAGATGTCTTTAAGGTCGGTCGCCAAGCGATTTTTGCGTGTTCGATAAAAATTAAAACCCAAAGTAAATATGACACCGAAGTACCCAACAATAATGAGCACACGGCCTATCCATGGATGTATAGGTTGAAACATTCCGGCACCTCCAATAAAGATAGAAACAAACAAAAACAGCCAGTCTTTTATAAAAAATTTCATCAGCCATCCCCCACGAGATAGCCCACAGAATAAAAGAGGGGAAGCCGTTGTGGGATACGGCGTTCGGGAGCTACCCTATCCCCTCAATCTTTAATTACTTTTTTAGACATAGCTTTGATTTATGTGTTTTTTTGTTTAATCAGCTTGTGGTGCACAAGGTATTTTCGGCCAAGATGATCAATTGACCACTCTGTTCTTGATTGAATACCCTCCCATTCTGAGCCCATTATGCGTGCAACTTTTACGAACTTTGATCTTCTTAATTCTTCTAAGTGGAATGCGGCGATATTTGTTCCGATAGAAAGTATTCCAGCTATCTCTACATCCTCAACCTTTGGGTACTTCAAGATAGCCAACAATATGCGTTCTCTATCCTTTTCAAGTTTCTTTTTTATATTAACAGCAGTCTCTTTAGAACGGCCACTTCCACCGGCTATTTTTTTGTTGAGACTGGTTATATAAACAAGAAGGTGGATTAAAATTGAAAATTGAAAAACGCACAATACTGATAATCCAAGGAGCAGCCGGATTTCTGGTTTTGCTATTGTTTCAAACTGCAACCCTAATTTTTTCAACCATTCGTGCAGAAATATGGCAAACGGTACTAATAGGATTGTCATGACCACTAGCAAGCGCGACCATGTGGTTGGTAGGATTTCTTTTAGGACGTCTTTTATCATAGTAATCATCTTCGCATAACTAGTTAGTAGATAGTTTCAGTATAACTATCAGGAAATAAAAACTTAACAAAGATTATTTTGGTTTTATGAATGTTATGCAGAAAATGTATAATCTCATGAAACCAATCCCATCTGAAATCAAAATCCTTTATGACGCACTTCTGGTCAAAAGAGGTGTGCCGCTGAAAAACAAGAACCAGACCGGGCAAGAACAGAAGCAGGCGTTTACTGATCAGGATGAGATAGGGGCATTAAAGAATAAAAAGGAGAATATTTCAACAAAAAAACTGGTATAAAATCAAATAGTACTGATTGGAGACCTGTCTACAAAAATTAACAAAGCCCGCTCGATTTTTAATCCACAGATTACTCAGACCCGCCTGCCACTGCGAGGCACAAGCGGGCAGGTTGCACAAATTTTAGTGAGTTGTTGGGTTAAATTCCCCGAGGCTTGCTTCGTTTAGATTGTGAAAATCAGATCTTGCTACGGGGTAGTTCATTTACTGTCACTGTCAAAAAATCTAAGCCGCACTTTTTGGGGAAGGATTTTTTTCTGATAGAGTTTCTCGAAGAAAGTTCTTAGCCCTTTCAATTGCAGGGGATCAAGATTGTAGTTCAATAGCTCGTAGTATTTTCTGCAGATATCAATATCTATTCCAAGAATTCCTGAAGCTTTTGCGGCAATAGTTTCTAAATTCTTCTTTCCTTGTTCTTTTGAAAGACCAAATATTTTTATTATTGATGATACTGTATCAGGTCTTTTATCTGCGAATGATTTTCTTACCGCCCATAATGCAAAAACAAATGGCAGGCCCGTTAATTCAAGCCACATCTGACCAAGATCATAAATATGATCGAAATGAACATGCCATTTTTCTTTTAAAGCTTTGTCGCCGATAATAAGCGCTGCTTCAGCATGTTTTTTAATTTCATCAGGGCATTGAATCGGCATTATTTCAAACACAGGTTTTACTTTTTTTGTTAAAAAAAGAAGTTTTATCAGTTCTGCGGCTGCTGCAGACTTGTCTGTAATTATCACCTTTTTATTATCCAGCTTTTCCAAAGGCATTTTGCTTACAAGAATGACACTCATAACTCTTCCATGACAGGATATTGACAGGTCGGGAAGAAGCAGCCATTCATCCTGGTGTTTTGCATAAGCAACAGATGATACAGGGCTTATGTCAAGCTCTTCTTTTTCCATCATTTCATTTAAAATAGAGGGAGGTGCACTTGCTATATTCAGCCAGTCAGGTTTTAAACCATTATCTATGCCATAATATACCGGAGCTACGTTCATATAAACTATGCGACCCAGATTGACTGGCGGAATGGCCATGTTATTTTTAAATTGATGTTTCATTTATTGTAATTTTTCACGGAACGTTGAAATTAGAAAATAGAAATTGGAAATTTGATGAATTCGTAAAAAGTCGTTACTCCGGTAGATCCCGGATCGAGTCCGGGAGGAGTCCAGATGCTCTGCAACTGCTTGAAAAGATTGGATTCCGGCTTTCGCCGGAATGACGGGAAATGGTATTTTTTGACTTTTTACGAGTTTGTCAAATTTGGCCTTCATGCTTTTGTACTGTTCTTTCCAATTTCTATTTTAATCTCTCCCAAATTTCTACTTTCCAATTTCAAGTTTCAAGCCGTGAACGGCTATCATTTATTGTAATATTGTTTTGAAAGGTCCTTTGAAGTCAGCATGAACAATTGACTCTAAAAGTTCTGATTTGCTCGATACATCAACCGGCGCATAAACAAAAGCAGCGCGTTTTTCCGGCGTCAGGGAGCCACACATGTCTTCAAATCCTAAAGAGTTTGCACCGTTAACTGTTGCCATCGCAAGGATTTCAGCCGGCGGTATAGAGGGGAAAGATTGTGATACAAAAGTCATCTCATCGAATATGCTTAATGAGTCCGCACTGGCCAGGCTGTCTGTACCAAGACAGGGCTTTATTCCGGCTTTAAGCATACCTGCAAGATCCGGCATCATGTTATGAAGATTGAAGTTGCTTCTTAAACAGAGACATACACGGACATTGTGGCGCAAAAGTATTTCAAAATCCTTTTCTTCCGCATGGATAAGATGTACAGCCATAGTGTTTTCGTCAAGGACTCCAAGATGTTCTAAATATTTCACAGGGCTTTCAACCGGCAAATTCCAACCTGAAAAATCAATCCCTCTTTCTGACAGAAACTCTGCCCATTTGCCTTTTCCTGTTTGCAGAAACTCTATTTCATCTTCAGACTCAGCCAGGTGAATGGAAAAGGGGAGGTTGCTTTTTCGCGTAATTTCTTTTAACTCTACAATACGGTTTGGAGCCAGGGTGTGTGGAGCATGTGCTGCAATTGATTTTACTAAAAAATCTTTTCTGGCACATGTATCATCTACAGGTGAAGCATTGCCAAGAAATTCCCTGAACCAAACACCTGCAAGGCTTGATTTTGAAATTGTTTCCCATGTAAGACCAAGTGTTGAAATTTCGCCAATAACTCCGCAGCCGGATTCAGCAAGTTCTTTTAAACCTTTTATTGCGCCTGTCTTAAGAGTTTCCGGGCTGGCTGAGTTTCGTAATTCTATTAATTTTTCAACCCATGATTTAAAACCATTTTCATATTTAACCTTGTCTTTTAAAGCACAGAGTTCAAGATGTGTATGTGCATTTGCAAGAACAGGCAAAAGTGCGCCAGGGCCATGATCAATAATATGTCCGCTGCATGAACCCCTTCCAATTTCCCTGATTAATCCTGATTCAACCCTGATATAACCGTCATTAATAATTGTCCACGGGTCGATAACAACCCATTTGGCTTTGTGTATTACAGGAGAGCTCATGATAAATGCGGCCTAACAACTTTTAATAATATTATAAAAGCAATCCCTTTGTGCTGCTGTGTAGCCGGCTTCCTGAATAAGGCGGATCATTTCTTTTTTTGGCAGCCTGAACTTTATTCCTGCTGCTGCTACGACATTCTCTTCTATCATTGTACTGCCAAGATCGTTTGCTCCGAATGCAAGCGCTATCTGGGCGATCTTGTCTCCCTGTGTCACCCATGAAGCCTGTATGTTCTGTATGTTATCCAGAAACAACCTGCTGACAGAAAGCACTCTGAGATATTCTACAGACGTGGTTTTTTCTACTTTTATACGAGTATTGTCAGGCTGAAATGTCCAGGGGATAAATGCGGTAAAACCGCCTGTATTATCCTGCAGATTGCGGATTTTCATTAGATGTTCAATTATATGTTCAGGCTTTTCCATATGTCCGAACATCATTGTGGCGGTTGTTCTAAGTCCGCAATCGTGAGCGGTCTTCATGACTTCCAGCCATTCATCAGCCGAGCATTTGTTTGGAGATGTTTTTTCCCTGATTTCATCCACAAGTATTTCAGCGCCGCCACCGGGGATTGAGCCCAGCCCAGCATCGATGAGTCTATTTATGGTATCTTTTAGGGACAGGGAGGATTTTTCCGCTATAAAGGCTATCTCGGGTGGAGAGAATCCATGTATATGAATAGGGAAATTGTCTTTTATAAATTTTAAAAGATCAATGTAGTAATCAAGCGAGAGTGAAGGATTGAGTCCACCCTGAAGAAGAATCTGAGTTCCTCCGAGAGACAGAGTTTCTTCGATTTTTTCTTTCAATTCTTCTTTTGATATTACATAAGCATTGGCATGGCCCGGAGGACAGTAAAATGCGCAGAACAGGCACCCTGAAATACAGATGTTGGTATAGTTTATATTTCTATCAACCACAAAGGTAACAATGGGTTCGGGATTCAGGGTTTGTCTTTTCTTATTTGCCAGATCGGCCAGCGTAAGAAGTTCAGCATTGTTAAGCAATGCAAGTGCTTCTGATGAGTCTATACGCTCGTTTGCTGCTGCTTTTTCTATTATTTTGTCTAAATAATTCATATTTTGTAACTACTAAGGTTCACGTTCCACAGTTTTTTTAATTAAAGTATATTTGATATAGAGTTTCAGATAAATAATTTCACAAGGCCAGAAGGAGGAAGGCGTATTAGTTATACGTCGACGACTGATAACGCAGTGAAATTATTTATCTGAAACTCTATAAAAAGAATCACGCTCAACCGGTGTGAAACCGGCAGAAGATATAAGGCGTTCCATCTGACTGCGAGTTAAACCTTTTGCTGATTTTGCTCCTGCCATATGCGTGATCTTTTCTTCAATTATTGTACCATCCAGATCATCGGCCCCAAATGAAAGAGCCACCTGTGCCAGACTTTCGCCTATCATTACCCAGTAGGCCTTTATATGGCTGAAATTATCAAGCATAAGACGCGCCAAGGCTATGTTCTTTAAATCGTCGAATGCTGTTGTGCTTGGGAGATGCGACAGCCTTGTATTTTGTGAGTGAAAGGCAAGAGGGATAAATGCTGTAAATCCTCCTGTTTTATCCTGAAGTTCTCTTAATTTTATAAGGTGATCGACGCGTTCATTAAGTGTTTCTATATGGCCATAAAGCATTGTTGCATTTGATGTTAATTCTGCACTGTGTAAAGCTTCCATTATTTCAAGCCATCTGTTGCTGTCTATTTTTCTTGAGAAAAGCTTTTTCCTGACTCTGTCGCTCATGACCTCAGCGCCTCCGCCCGGGATCATTTCAAGTCCGGCCTTTTTTAATTTGGCAATTGTTTTTTCTATTGATAAGCCGCCGATTCTGGCAATATAGTCTATTTCTACTGCTGTAAAAGCTTTAATTGTTGAATCAGGACGTACTTCTTTGATGGTATTGAGCAATTCGATATAATAGTCAAATGAAAGGGAAGGGTTGAGCCCTCCAACAACATGTAATTCACGGACAGGTTCATCAATACGTTCCATAAGTCTTGTCCGTACATCATCGATGGAGAGAGTAAAGGCATCCTTTTCTCCATCTTTTCTTGAAAATGCGCAGAACAGACATCTGTTCGAACAGATATTTGTGAAGTTTAAATGCTGGTTGTAAACATAAAAGGCTCTGTTACCATGATGTTTGCGGCGAACATAATCTGCCAAATGTCCTACGCCGATCAGATCATTGCTTTTATAAAGGGCAATACCATCTTCAAAGCCAAGACGTTCTCCTGAAACAACCTTGTCTTTTATTTCATATAAACGTTTATCTAAAAAAGAATATTTCATAATCATCATTCAAAATCTATAGACTTTCAGATAATTAATTTCACAAGGCCAGAAGGAGGAAGGCGTATTAGTTATACGTCGACGACTGATAACACAGCGAAATTAATTATCTGGAAGTCTATATAATTGTGACCACTTGGTCATTGCATATAGAAATAAATAAGAAATTTAGCAAGAATTTTTTATCAGATTTGAAGCCATCAGCTCGGGACAAAAAAACCCGCCATTACGGCGGGCTTTTTTATATTGAAGATTGACGATTGTCGATTGAATATTGAAGGTATTCTATTAATTTTATAACAAAAAGACAGAGCGAAGCGATACAACAAATATTCAATATTCAATATTCAATATTCAATTTAGGTTAAAGCTTGCTTCCACAATTTGGACAGAATTTATCTTCTTTATTTATCTGGGCACTACAATTCTGACAGCGTTCACGAGGCAGTGCAAGCTCAATGAGAAGCTGGCCTTTTTTGACCGGAACCATTTTCTTATCAGCTTTATAGTCGGCAAATACAAGAATGCGTTTTACAACACCTCCAACAGGTGAGGTAACTCCATATTCAACCTTCATTAGTGCAAGGTTAAATATCTCTTCACCAGCTTCAACATTATCGCCGACTTTTTTGTGGACAAGCCAGAGGTCGGCATCAAATGGAGCGCCAATGTGATAGGGGTTGTCTTCGTTCGCCATTTCAACTCCGCGCTTTTCTACAGCCCCTTTTTCAACTTGTATTTCCTGTACAAAAACCTCATGATCCAGTTTATAGCGAATTCGCCTGGTACCATTCTTACTGATATTTCCGATGTGCATTACTTCTATTGTATGTACCTTTCCATCAGAGGTATGAAATTCGCGTTCAACACCTGTTTCCAAACCCTCAAACCATATATCATCCGGAAGCACGTTCGGATCGCTGAATTTTTCAAGATTTTTTATCAGTTTTAAGGCATCTCCGGGATGATTAAGATAATTAACCAGCTCATTTTCGTTCGGTTCTCTTCCGATGTGACCAGTAAGTTCTTTCTTTAATTCATCAATATCAACAGACGGCAGGAAATTAAGAGGACTTTCCTCTGTTCTGTTGGCAATAGCTTCCTCATATTTATCTCCAAAAACTGACTGATAAACCCATACATGAGGCCATCCAAGAGGAAGTTTGCCGAATTTTCCCAAAAGAAGATTTTTCAGAGCATCATTTGCGTTGATAAATATAATCCGGCGATCTTCTTTTGTTTTTTCGTCAAGTTCATCTTCCGGAACAGAAGTAACTTTCTTTAAAAGATCTGTGATCCTTTGTACCTCTGTCATTCCGCCACGTTCATAGGCATTAACAACCATTAAATATCCGTTGGTCCAGGTAACCTGAGAGCCCGGTGTAACGTCATGGTATCTGATCAGCTTTCTGTATAGTTCAAGGACTTGCAGGATGCTTGGAAGCAGGAATGCATAGCCTTGTTTCAGGGCGCTTTCCTGGCTGCTTGAGGTTGCACCGCCCGGCAGCCCGTGCAGTGTTACGTCGTGATCAACCCCAAGAAATGTCGGTCTGCAGTAATGATCATAAACAGGCATAATCTGTTTTAATACAGACGCTGTTTCCCTTATTCTATCTTTGTCAAGACGTGTCTTTAAGCCGAGTTCACCTTCTATATAAGCTAACACAGGCATAACAGCCGCCTGGCCATAGAATCTTACACTGGGACCGTCACCAACATCCAGAATTTTTGCTCCCGCCTTAGCAGCAGCGCCAAGTGCAGGTACAGCCAGGCCGTCTGTAGCATGACGGTGATATTGAACAATCAGGTCTGGATACTTGTCAAGTATTTCAGATACAAGACTTCTTATAAATCTTGGAGGACATACTCCTGCCATATCTTTAAGGCAGAAAATTATTTTTTTGGATGCTTCGTCTTTGCTGCATTCAAGAATTCGTCCTGTCATTGAAAGTATCTCATCAAGCACGCCGAGATAATGTGGTTCATCAAAACCTTTTGCCCAGCTCAGACTTATAGCTGGTTCGAAAATACGATTTTCAGCTTTCAGGGCGATTTCTGCGAAAGGCACCATATTTTCTATATGATTAAGAAAGTCAAAACACCGTATTACATGGTAATGCTTAATTATCAATTCACCTGTTCGCTGCATAATCTCCCGGCATTGCGGAGCATAACCGAGGATATTTGTTGAGCGTATTAGTATAAGCTTTTGTGTATTCGGCGCAAAATTATTCCAGTCTTCAGCTTCTTCCCAGGGATCTGTCATGCAGCCAAGCATTCCAACGTGATAGTGCGCACCGCCACCGTTTTCAATAGATACATATCCGCATCTGTCAATAAGCGGACCTATCAAACGGTCTGAATAAAGCCTGAATCTATTCCCGGTTTCCGACTGGGTAATGTCTCTGGGTGTAGTGTTGCAGAACTCAACGTATTCTGAGTTTCGCAGTGTATCAAGGAGTTTGTCCCTGTTGCCATTTGGATCAAATGGGGGAGAATAAGAATGGTCGTTTGCTACTTTTTTTGAAACAGAAGAAACGTCAACTGCCATTGGACCGACTATGGTATCGCCGTATTTTCTGTATTTTCCGAGGCCTAAATAAGGATTATATCCCTTTGCTGTAATTTCAGCCATTAGAGATGAAAGCCTTATCTCTTCAGGCACATCTTCAGTATAAACCATTAATTCAGGAGTATTGTCGATGAATTTTGTATCAACTTCACCTTCAATGAATTTGGAATGAGAGATAACTTTTTTGTGAAACGGAATTGTTGTTTTTAAACCATCTATAAAGTACTCGGCAAGCGCTCTCTGCATAACTGCAAGGGCCTTTTCCCATGTTGCACCATGTGTCATGAGAAGGCTTCCAAGAGAATCATAGGCTTTGGGGAATTCATATCCGCTGAAAATACATGAATCAAGCCTTACTCCCTCGCCGCCGGGAGAGAGATATCTTGTAATCTCACCTGCATTGGGTTGAAAATTTGCCTTTGGATCTTCAAAATTTATACGGCACTGCATTGCGAATCCCCTGGGTTTTAATTCCTCCTGGTTTAACCGCAATTTTTCGCCAAAGGATACTCTTATCATTTCTTCTACCAGATCTATGCCATATAGAAGTTCTGTTATGCCGTGTTCAACCTGAAGCCTGGTGTTAGCTTCAATGAAATAGTAATTCAGGTTTTCATCTACCAGGAACTCAAAGGTGCCGATAGAGTCATAATTAGCAGCCGATACTATTCTTAAAGTTGCATCTTTTAAAGCTTTTCTTAATTCCGGAGTTACCTTTTTCCACGGTGAAGGGGTTATTTCCAGCAACTTCTGGTTTTTTCTCTGTGTAGAGCAGTCGCGCTCATCAAGCACAACTGAATTGCCGAATGGTCCACAGATGGCTTGTATTTCCAAATGCCTGACCGAAGTTAAAAACTTTTCAATATATAAATTAGGATTGCCGAAACTGACCTCTGCAATAGCTGAAGCCTTCTCAAAATTCTGTTCAAGTTCTTCCTGAGAATTAACTATTACAATCCCTCTGCCGCCGCCGCCGCCTTCACTTTTTATCATGACCGGATAGCCGATTTTTTTGGCTGTATTTTTTGCTTCATCAAGAGTTACCGCATCATCTGAGCCAGGAATAACAGGAACATCAGCTGACTTTGCAATTTCACGGGCCTTAACTTTGTTCCCCAGTTTTTTCATAGGATCTTCAGAGGGACCAATGAAAATAATTCCATTATCTTTACAAAGAGAGGGGAATCTATTATTTTCTGCTGCAAAACCCCATCCAGGATGAAGAGCCTGTATATCGTGGTTTTTTGCAACGCGTACAATCTCATTTATATCCAGATATCCACCTTCGGTTCGAATAGTATATGCCTTATCTGCTTTGGTTACATGCGGTGCTGTCTTATCTTCTTCCGTAGCAAATGCTACATAAATACCCCCCATTTCCCGAATGGTTCTTCCTATACGAAGAGCAGGTATACCGCGATTAGCAACTCCTATCCTAACGTTTTTAATTGGTGAATTCATTGTAGTTTATCCTCTCAATTAAGGTCTTTTTGTAAAAGTTCACCACGGAACGACACGGAGTTTCACTGAAAATTGAAAACAATGAGTAAGTGCAACTACTCAGGTTCACTGTTCCAGTCGTGAACCTAACAACCTGAACAGTTACGATAATTCAGTGTAATTCCGTGAAAATCCGTGGTAATTACGTCTTTTTTAGAAACATTTTCCTGCTGGATCACTTCCGAAACTTTTAATTTAAAATATCATCATTTTTTTGTCAATGTGAAAATTTGCCGGCTTGGGTATAGACTTTCAGATAATTAATTTCACAAGGCCAGAAGGAGGAAGGCGTATTAGTTATACGTCGACGACTGATAACACAGTGAAATTATTTATCTGAAAGTCTATAGCGGCTTTCATATTGACGTAAATGAATGTCTCAGGTAAACTTATAGCAGTCCAAAGGTTCACGGTTCACGGTTCACGGTTGAAAAAAACAGAAGGTGGAGGAGAATTATGGGGGTCCTCTTTTGAAGATTTAGAAGTTTGGAAAAAATCTTGCAGATTATCAGTACGTCTTTATAAATTATTAAGAGATTGCCGTGAAAAAACCGTGAACTGTGAACCGTGAACCGTGAACCTAATTAGTTACGAGAATTATATTATGCCGGGATTGAATATTTTTACCAGCAACCGTCTTGAGATACTGGCCGAACAACTATCAAGGATAATAGGCAGTCCTTTTAGCAATACTTTGCCTTCTCCGCTTTCGCGTGAAATTATCGTTGTCCAAAGCAAAGGAATAGGGCGATGGTTATCAATGGAGCTGGCCAGGCACAATGGTATCAGCGCAAATATATTTTTCCCCTTTCCAAATACTTGCTTAAATGAGGTTTTTAAAAAACTAATGCCGGATATGCCGGAGGAGTCTCTATTTGATCCTGATATTATGACTTTCAGAATTATGGACATCTTGCCGGAATGCCGGCACAGGTCAGGTTTTGAAAGTATTCAAAAATATCTGGCAGATGATAAAAATAAGCAAAAGCTTTTTCAATTGTCTGAAAAGATTTCAGAGACTTTTGACCAGTACCTTGTTTTCCGGCCGGATATTATTTTTAAGTGGGAAGAAGGCAAAGAAGATCACTGGCAGGCAAAACTGTGGCGTGATCTTATATCCGGCAGTGAAAATCAGCATAGAGCATGGCTGAGAAAAGCCTTTATACAAAAAGTCAGGGACAGATCCGATAAAATATCTGATCTTCCTGAAAGAATATTCATATTCGGCATATCCTATCTTCCACCATTCCATACACAGGTATTTGTAGAATTATCCAGCGTTGTACAAGTTATTTTTTTTGTTCTGAACCCCTGTATGGTTTATTGGGCGGATATTGTTTCCGAAAAAGAGAAAAGTAGAATTAAGAGAAAATACGTTGCAAGAGTTTCCGCATTGGATGAACTCCATCTTGAAACGGGAAACAGTCTCCTTGCATCTATGGGGAAACAGGGAAGAGATTTTTTTGAACTTATCAGTGGATTTGACTGCGAGTCGTATGAACTTTTCGAGGATCAGGCAGAATACGACATGCTTTCATGTGTTCAGTCAGATATATTATATTTAAGAGACAGAAAACATGCTGAAAATAAATTTTTAATTAATGTTGAGACAGACACTTCCATTCAGGTTCATTCATGCCACAGCCCCATGAGAGAAATTGAGGTTTTGCACGATAATTTACTCGCGATGTTCGAAAAAAACCCGGATCTCAAACCAAAAGATATTATAGTAATGACGCCCGACATAGAGACCTATGCTCCATTTATCCATGCTGTATTTGATGCCCAGGCGTATGATTCATTGCGTATCCCTTTCAGCATTGCAGACCGCAGCATTAGAGAAGAAAGTAGAATTATTGATTCATTTTTGTCAATACTCGATCTGAAAAACAGCAGATTGGGAGCAGATCAGATTATTTCTCTTCTGGAATCTTTAGGGGTAAAAGAAAAATTCGAAATGACTGAATCGGATATACAGATTATCAGAGGCTGGATAAATGATACAAGAATCAGGTGGGGAATTGATGCTATAAGCCGGACCAGCTTAAATCTTCCTGCATTCCATGAAAACACCTGGCGAGCCGGCATTGACAGGATGTTGTTGGGATATGCGATGCCAGGCCATGAAAGAAATATGTTTTGCGGAATTCTTCCTTATGACAATATTGAAGGCAATGAGGTCAAAATTCTGGGAAGATTTCTTGAATTTCTGGACAGAGTCTTTATGAGTGTAAAGGACTTAAACCAGGCTAAAACATTATCCGGATGGCATGATGCTCTTAATTCTATAATTGACAGGTTTTTACCCCGGAATGATGATGATATTGAACGCGAGATAGAGTTTATCCGGCATGTTATTAATGATATATTAAGGATACAGGAATTATCTGATTTTGACGAAAATATAGATATTGAGGTTATAAAAACATATCTTGAAAGGCGTTTTAAACGCGAGGATTTAGGCTCGGGTTTTATTTCTGGAGGGGTTACATTTTGTGCGATGCTCCCAATGAGAAGTATTCCGTTTAAGGTCGTATGCCTTGCAGGTATGAATAATGACGCATTCCCGCGCGGTTCAAAAATTTTAAGCTTTGATATTATAGCAAAAGACCCAAAGCCGGGAGATAGATTAAGAAGAAATGATGACAAATATCTTTTCCTTGAGGCGCTTATTTCGGCAAGGAAGAAACTTTATATCAGCTATGTGGGGCAGAGCATCGAAGACAATAGTCAGATTCCTCCGTCTGTTGTTGTAAGTGAGTTGCTCGACTACATCAAGGAAGGCTTTTATGTTCCCGAAAAATGCATTCTTGATCACGTTATAACCAAACACAGACTACAGGCGTTTTCTCCAGAGTATTTTAAAGGAAACAGTAAGTTGTTCAGTTATGCCGAGGAGAATTTTGTTGACAGCAGAAGAACTTTTGGATCTGAAATGGCTTTACATTTTGTTTCGACAGGACTTTCAGAACCGTCAGAAGAATGGAAGGCCCTGGATATTGAAACTTTATGCTTTTTTTTCACCAATCCTGCCAAATTTCTGATTGAAAGGCGACTCGAAATATTTCTTGAAGAAACATCGCCTGTTTCAGACGACAGGGAAGCATTTACATTAGAGGGCATTGAAAAGTATCATATGGAGCAGCGACTTTTTCAAAATTGCATATCAGGGTTTGACTTGAGGGATTCGTTGCCTGTATATAGAGCAATGGGGCGCCTTCCTTGCGGCAATGTAGGGGAGTTTTACTACAGAAAATCAGGAGTTAATGTAGAAGATTTTGTCGGCAGAATAGACGATTTTAAAAAAAATCTTTCCCCTATCCAGGTTAGTCTGGATGTTTCAGATTTTAAAATAACCGGTGTGCTGGACAATATTTTTGAGTCTGGCCTGGTTAATATCCGTTACGCAAACAGGAAGTCAAAAGATCTTTTAAAATCCTGGATCTATCACCTTGTTCTTTGCTCATCGGCTGAACAAAACTATCCGAAAAAGAGTCATCTTGTTTGTAAAGATGAAACATGGGAATTTGATCCTGTTAGAGAAAGTAAAGATATTTTAGAGAATCTTCTTGCGTTATACTGGCAGGGATTATCAAAACCGATTC
>Ga0180732_1001036_pt1 | contig 18783 bp, 23 predicted proteins | sample KR11_01MetaG_FD_148674 | JGI IMG/M metagenome (GOLD analysis project Ga0180732, IMG submission 148674) | Groundwater microbial communities from the Olkiluoto Island deep subsurface site, Finland - KR11_0.1 MetaG | ecosystem: Environmental > Aquatic > Deep subsurface > Groundwater | place...
CCAAGGCTGATCTCTTCACGTTCATTAATGTTTAACTGATAACAATGAGCCATATGCAACTCCTTTCTTTTGGCATATTATACCAAAGTTAAGTGTTGCATTTGCAACTTGAACCCAAGCAGTCTTCTTTTGTGCTCCTGCATTTAGTGCAAGACAAAAAGTAAAGTCTGTCCCCTTCTTTCCTAAAAAATGCTAAAACACTTACAAACAAAGGGCTTTTGTCATTCCCGTCTCTTTTTTGTCATTCCGGTCAGTCTTTTTTTGTCATTCCCGCGCAAGCGGGAATCCAGCATTTTCTTAAGAAATTTTCTATATCATCAACCGGATACCCTGATTTAGATCCAATTACAAAATCGATTCTGGTTTATGCGCTGCTTTTACATTGTCAAAAGAACCGTCCCTGTGACATTTTCCTTTATAGATTTGGGAGAGCATTTTCTTATTAATTCTGAAACTGGGCCTACTCTGGTTTTCTTGGTTAAGCCCCACCGCATATTTGCTTGATTTAATATCCACTCTTTTGGCATTATTTCACCATCCTCTTTTGTAAAAATTTCGATTTATACTTATAATCAAACTCCGTATCTACTTCAACTAAATCATTTTTAATTAAATGGGCGTTTAAAAAAGTTTTATTACTTAAATAGAGATAGCAAAGCAAATTATTTTCTTCGTCATGTTTTATAGCATCAAACTTTATAAATACTTTTTGCCCTAGAGCCTTTTCTTTTAAGAATTGTATAGCTCCACCATTTTTTTCTGGTCTTTCTTTTACTCCTAACAATCTAATTTTTAATCCATTATTCAAAATTAAGATTTTTGGGGAAATTACTTCTTTCACAGTATAATATATTTCTCTCTTAGAATAAGAATTATCTATTTTTGAACCAAAACTTAATTTTCGGGGATCAATTTTCTTATCAAATTTTATCGGATCCTGGAAAATATAAAGCAACTTTTTTATCTCTTCCTTAAAGTCAGTATTTATATTTTCCTGCTTGATTATTTCAAAGGTTTCATCTTGAAAAATAGTTCTTTGTCTTAATCCAAGCTTTTCTTTTATGATTGGTAAAAAATATTCATTTATTTCATATCCAATAGAATTTCTATGAAGATTTTTTGCCGCTAAAGAAGTTGTTCCACTTCCTAAGAAGGGATCAAGAATTGTATCACCCACAAAGCTAAACATCTTAATAAGTCGTTTTGGCAATTCTTCAGGAAACATCGCTAAATGTTTATCTTGTTTTTCGCCAGGGAAGTTCCAATGCCCGGTAAAATATTTATTCCACTCTTCTTGTGATAATTTTGATTTTTCTTTCATCTCTTTGTTTATCTTCGGAGCATTCCCATATTTTTTAAAAATTAAAATAAATTCATAATCAATTTTAAGAATTCCATTTCTAGGATATGGAAAAGATCCCATTACTGTTGCTCCGCCAGTAGTATTGCAAGTAGTAACTTTTTGCCAGATAATCGCTCCCATATAGTCAAAGCCTATACTTTCACAAAACTTAATTATCTCTGTCCTTATCGGAATAACTTTATATCTTCCATAATAGACTGAACGTGCAAACTGATCGCCAATATTAATACATAAACGACAGCCATTGTGTAAAACCCTATAGCATTCATTCCAGACTAAATTGAGATTGTTAATATACTCTTCATAATTGTCATTAAAACCAATTTGCTTACCATTGCCATAATCTTTTAATTGCCAATATTATTTAATTAGGGACACATCCCATTTTTTTAATCAAGCACCTTTGCAAAATCACATATGGAAAAATCATGAGCCTTATCGTGAACATAATCATGAATATTATAACATTATATAATGAAGAGCTCTACCCTTACCTTGAGACTTCAATACCTGTAATTCGAGAAGTTTATTTATTTCATTTAATGCAGCCTTATTAGAAAGCTTGAACATCTCTCTAACGTCTCGATTGGTTGTTTTTCCATTTTGATTTATAAATTCTATAATCCTCATCTGTCTTTCGGTTAAGGCGATCTGTTTGCCTTTTGCTTTCCTCAGTCTTTTACTACTGAGTCTTACTATTCTTTCTTTAACTGCTTCAGTACTTATATTTACTCCTTCTGTAAAATATTCTAACCAATCAGTTAAATCTAACGTATCTGGTTTAACGCTTTGTAATGCTTTATAGTATGCTGGTCTATCAGAATCATAATAATCATCAAGGCAAAAGAATTGATTGGTATCAAAACCACGTAAATAGAGAATTAAAGCAGCAGGGTGAATTGAGAATTGTTTCTCTGGCGGCAGAGATTTTGGTAAATAATTTCACTATTTTATTAGTATATTTAAAATTTGGTTTAAACATTTTTTATTCCTTTTTATAAATATCTGGGGTAAGTTCTTGAAATTTGAACAAAATAGACAGGCGAGACGCCTGTCCTACGTTTTCTCTTTTTTATATTCGACAAAAGGTTTGGAAAATCCTTCTTTTTTAAGGGAAAAAGTTACAAGATGCGAGGTGCGAGTTTTTAGCCATTATAGGGGCGTATTGTAATACGCCCCTACTTGTTAAATATTTTTTGTTTGGTTATTTCCTTAGATTGTAAATAATTAATCCATATCTGAAAGGGAGGAGCTGCCCAAGATATAATTTTCCTGGAATAAACGGTTGGTTTTATCCAATTTTTTAGATAATTTTTCCAAAAATACTAATAATAATTTATTCCCCAGCTTAGGATCTTCTTTAATCAGAAGTTCAAGATTTTCCTGCTTTAAAAAGAGCAGTTCTACAAACTCACTGGCCACCGCATTTACCCGATGTCTTTCATTAACAATAGCTGTCTCCCCCAGAAATTCCCCGCTGCATATATCGGCTAAAATAATCTCTTCATTTCTTTCATTGTATTTAATAATACGCAGACAGCCTCTGATCATTATATAAAAAGAGGAATCCTCATCACCTTCTTTAAAGATAAATTCATCTTCTTTGTAGGCTTTAACTGCAGATATCCGAGCAATTTTTTCTAACTCCTCTTCGCTAAAATCTTTAAACTCTTTCATTTTCTTCAATATTTCTTTTTTCTCTTCCAAGCCAATTTTTTCATAATGTTCTTTATCGACAGTTACATCGACTTTAAATAGATTCTTTTCTTCCATTATTCTTCTTATCTCTTTTTTATTCTCCAGGGTAAAATCTATTAATTTCTCCCAATACTTCTGTATCTTCCTGTAAGCGGTAAAAGGGTCTTTTTTAGGTATAGCCTCATGAATACTTAAATATATATTTTTTATAGATTCCTTGCAGGCTTCTACTTCATTATTTGCCAAATACTCCAGGGCAAGCAACAGGTTGGTCTTAAAAATTTTGTTTTCGAGTTCATCGGTCAAAAATTCTCCGGGATATGGGAAAAAATCTTTTGCCGATACTATCCGCATATTACTTACTTCGTATTGAGAATCAATTTTAGATTTTTCGTAAATAAATCTATAGATATCCTCTCTGGTCCTCTTCCAGATGGGATGGGTCTGTTTGGGAGGCAGATGTTTTATGCTCAATTTATTATCCAGGAAAAAATCAAAACCAAACATTTTCGCATTGATTAGATAATCGATATCTTCCCCTCTGGGAATATTGGGATCAAAAGCTACTATCTGGTATAAATTTTTATGAACTACCATAGCCCCGCCAAAGACAAAGGGGGTATGCTTAAGCCGGGGCCCGCAGCCGATTATCTTATCAAAGGCTTTGGACTTACTCCCAAACCTATTCCAATAAGTCATCCAGGGCTCAATGTTTACATCATCATAATAATTTCCATATTTATTCAAATAATAACCGGCTACTCCATATACAGTTTCACCATATACTCTTTTCCCGATGAATTCCCTGGCTATATCCATAAAGTCAGGATTTTCAATAACTTCATCATCATCAATTAAAACTGTAATATCAGAATTAAGTAAGTGAGAAGCGAATATACACATATTCCTGACATTGGCATAACCCTGTAAGCTTAACAAAGAAAGCACATTCTCCTTTAATTGAGAATTTCTACCAAATCTTTTAATCTTCTTTAAGGTCTTTCGAGTAAATAGATAGGTTTCTACTTCCAGCTTTACCCCTTTAACTATCTTTCTTGCTTTTTCTTCTGCCTCGTGTTCTATTTCCATATGGGTTGGGCAAATTAATATAACTAATTTAAAATCTTTCTTTTTTAATATCTTCATACTTTCCAGGGTCCGACCCAAGGTCCCTTCCTCATCAATGGGGGTAGCATGGTCATAGACAATATCCCCTTCTTTAAAACCAATCTCATTTTTCCGCCCCCAATAAGTAGGAATAACTACTACAGTTCGCATAATTTTCTTTCTCCTTCTCCTTTGTGTAAATAATTTTTCGTAAAATTATCTTTCCTTGGTTAAAATATTACTTCTTTATATATTTTTTCTACTTCCTTAATGGTATTTTCCCAGGAAAAATTATTAACCGCGTATTCGTGTGCCCGCTTTTTTCTTTCTTTTTTATCAGGTCTTACCAGCTCATTAATGATAGCTTCCGCCAGAGCAATATCATCCTCTACATCAACCAGGGCACCAATATCTTCATTGATAAAATCAGGCAGCCCTCCCTGATTGGTGCCTACTACCGGGGTTCCACAGGCCAGTGCCTCTATAGCTACTAATCCAAAAGGTTCACTCCGGGAAGGCACAGTACTTACATCGGCAATATTATATAAATCAATAAGCTGCTCATCACTAATATACCCCAGGAAAAAGGTATTTTTTAGCTCTAAAAAATTTTTAAGTTTATTTAGTTCATCATATAGTACTCCATTACCGGCAATTAAGGTCATAACTTTTTCTTTCATCTGATTTTCATATATTTTAGCAGCTTTTAATAATATGTCTACCCCTTTAAAATAGGCTAATTTCCCGGCAAAAGAAACAATATAATCTGGAATTTCATTTATGCCAAACTTCTCTAAAGCTTCCTTTCGGGAAACATTTTTTACTTTGAAAAGCTTGGTATCATATCCGTTATAGACAATTTTTCTTTTCTCGTCCTCTATATGGTAGAGTTCCTTGGTTTCTCTGTCTACTTGTTTCGATATGGTAATAACTTTTCGAGCATTTTGAGCGCCCTTTAAGGCGTAAGTATGATATCTTTTATCTTGCTTAAATCCTTTCAGGTCTGTACCGTGTACTGTTGCCACATAAGGAAGATCGGTCTTTTGGGCAGCATAAGGGGTAATCCAGAGATGCTGGGCGTGAATAATGTCAGGTTTAAATTTATCTGCCTCTTCGTTGGTAACCCTAACCATTATATCAATATAGTCTCTCATCTGCTTTTTATTTAATTGATAAAAAGTGGTATTGCTCCTGGGATGACTGGTAAAACAGGGAAAATTAAAATCAATTTCATAATCTTTGCTGTTGTCACCCCTAAACATTATCGGTCTCATTTTAAAAATTTCCGGGGGTACCATTCGATTTTCCGGAAATATAACTTTAACCTTATGCCCAATTTCGGTTAATTCTTTGGCTAAATTTTTAGTGTAAACTCCGCTCCCCGAACCCTCCAGGGGGAAGTGATTGATTATTAATATTTTCATTTTTTACCCTCCCCATTTGTCTAATTTTTTGATAAAACCATTCCAGGCTCTCATAGTATTTTTGTATTCACTAATTACCCGCTCTAAATTACGGTAAGATATTTCCAAGGCCTCGGGCAAGATTAAAAATCTCTCATCCTTAAGATAAGAGGCCACGGCTTTGGAGCCAACAATTATATTTTTCTTCTGTTTGTTTTTTACCTCTTCTACATCTTTGCCTTTTAGCCAATTAAGAAAAGGATTCCGTCCTATCCAGCCCAGACAGGTATAATAAAATCTCTCTTTTATAGATTTATCTTTTTTTATATCTGGTACCTCAGGATAATTTCCAAAAGTATTATGGAATATTTTGGTATCTATATCGATACATTTTTTATCGCTCTTTTTTAATTTAATTCCCAGAAGGGTATCCTCTCCACGAGATAGAACATTCTCGCCATTTACATTATACACTGTAGAAAAAAAAGGAGGTAATTCTTTAAGGGCGCTTAGTTTAATTGCTACATTTCCTCCTAAGATTTTATTTGTTTCAAAAACTTTTCGCTTTTTATCATTATCTAAATTCAGACAATTATGTTCGTCGAAATTTCTTAAAAATTCATAAGCACCTTCTTTTTGTAAGCCAATAAATAATTCCTTCATCCCGGTAAAGCTCATGTGGGGAATAATGTAATAGCCGGAGTAATCACTGGTGGTAATAATAACTTCTTCTTTCCTTAGATATTCTAAATGTCTTCCGATAAAATCTATCTCTTTTTCCTTTACTTCATCGTTTTCTTTTACCAATACTCTGGGATAGACATCAGTATCTACAAAAACTAATGTTTCTGAACCGCTCAACAAAGCCTTGATTAGGGCATAATTTCTATTCAAACCATAAGGCACTAATTCATGCTTTTTTAAGGAATGACAATTGAGTAAAATTTTTATATTTTCTGTAGATAAGCCCATTTTTATTAGTTGGCGCTTTATCTCCGGAGCATCGTTTATCTTTACCAGAAAGACTTTGACTTTTTTTTCTAAACTTTCTACCAACCGAAAATCACAGCCATGGGAATACACAATTATTATACTGTAAATTTTATGATTATGTTTTGAAGCATTTTCTAAAAACTCATCTATAGGCTCTAAAGAATTAAAATCTTTAGTTATTACCCCTATTGATATTTTCACCAAAACACCCCCTTTGATAATCCTAAAAGCTATTATTTTATGATTAATTATACCCCCTAATTCCTAAACTCATTCCCTACTAGTTACTACTTCGATCTCCTATTTGCCTGTCCATTTCTTTCAGATAATTTACGTAAGCTGAGCCTAACTCAGTAATAGAAAAAGTATCCCCTTCCTCTTCCCGGATAAATTCTAAATCAAGGAGGGCGCCTAATATGGCCTCCCGTTCTTCGGTGTCGGATATTTTAGGCTGCCATATATTATCAAATTCTTCTCGGTTTGCCGATTTGGACTTATGAAGCCAGAATAAAACATATTTTGCGTATAAGACCAGATAGGTATCAGCATAAAGAAATCGCCATCTAATGTTTTCCTTTTGCAGTTTTCGAATATATTTAGCCATCTCTTCTTCTCTTAAAACGACAGAGTCTGTATCTTGAATTTCTTTATTTAATATATTGTCCCGCTCAAAATCATAAGAAGGAGTTAAATCACCGATATTAATATCTGAAACTGAACCGAGAAATTGTTCTTGTTTTGACTGTTGAGAATCATGTTGTTCTAACTTTTTAGCAGTAAAAAATTCTTCAAAGAACTTGTAAATAGGCTTTTCAAATAACAATATACTGAGAACCAAATACACCATTATTAAGGCAACCCAGGAATTGGTTATTTCTGCTAATGATGGCTTTACCGGCCACCAGATCAATAAAAGAATGCTGGCTATCACAATTAATAAGATAAATAAAACCACCGCAAAGATAATTCTTTGCATATTCAAAATTTCTATTTTTTCTCTTAAATTAATTTTATTCATCTATCTTATTTCCCTCCTTAATAGAAGAATTCGATAAAAAAGAAAAAATTCCTTTTTATTTTGAAAAAATATATGTAAAATCTTGATTTTTAATGTTAATGTTTTTTTGTTTTCACTAATAGTCCTGGAGCCATATTTTTTCACTCCACTTAATATATCTCTTTTATATAAGATTCTACCACCCTTTTAATAATTTCTTTATTTTTATTAGTATGTCTTGAACATAAAATTGGTTTCTTAATTTCCACTTCAATTTTGTTTAAGCTTCTGATAAATTTTGCTCCCCTCGGCAAAACTTTATCTGCTCCTTTAATTTTTATGGGTACAATAGGAACCCCTACCTTGGTAGCCAGATAGGCAGCTCCCGCTTTAATGGGTAAATCATCCTTTTGATGGTCAACTCCTCCTTCAGGAAAAATTCCCAAAACTCCTCCTTTCTGTAATATTTTCAAGGCTTGTTTTATGGACTTAATATTATTTGTATAGTTTTCTCTATGAATCGGGATAGAATTAGCTTTCCGTAATAAATAACCAAGCCAACGTATTTCAAAAAGATAGGAAGCGGCTACAAAAATTACTTTAGGTCTAACCGATACTCCCAGGATAACCGGGTCTAACAAACTTGAATGATTAGCTACAATAATAAACGGACCATCCTGGGGTATATTTTGTTGACCGGTTACTTTAAGTCGAAAGACCAATTTAAAAATAATCCAAAAAATATATTTCGCAATAAAATATAACAAAATAATCTACCCCATTATTTATCTCGGGTTTGTTCTAAAATCCAATCGCCTATTAATTTTAAAGCATTAGGTGAAATTGTTTCTTCAATCTTTGCATATTCCGAAGGTAATCCTGTCTGGGCGGTCTGAAAAAGATGATTAAGATCGGGTAATTCCTTAATGGTAAAGTTTTTGTTATCACCGGCTTTAAGAGCTTCCTCGATAGCACTAAGATTCTCTTTGGGAGGTACCTGGAAGTCTTTTTCTCCATTTATAGCTAATACCGGACATTTTACCTTGCTTAAAGTTGGTTTAGGATCATAAGTCAGGAAAAAACGGGACCAGGGAGACAATAAGTTCTGAAGCTGAGCTTTAAGATACTCTTCTGGGTCACTAATCCAATCTTTTTCTTCATCGCTTAACTCCGCCAAATAAGCCATAACCATCTGCCGGAGTCTTTCTTTAGCAATTTCATTATCCTCTTCTCCTTTTATAACAGAAAATATCTTCTCATTAAACTGACGACTCTTAGCAATCTCTTCTTCATTAACCCCCATTGCTTTTGAAATTAAATCACTCTGTAAATATAAAATTTCTTCTCCGGTTAATCCTGTCCCGGCCATTAATACAATAAAAGCCACATCCGGTGATTTCACAGCTACCATCGGAGCAATCAAACCGCCTTCGCTATGACCAATAAGACCAATCTGCTTTGGATTAATTTCTTTTCGAGTCTTGAGATATTCTATTCCTGCCAGAACATCTAAGGCAAAATCTTCACTGGTAGCCTGGGAAAAATCACCGGTAGATTTTCCCACTCCCCGATCATCTACCCTGAGGACTGCAACGCCCTGGCGAGTCAGATAATCTGCTAATACCAGGAAGGGGCAATGGTTAAATATAGTTTCATTACGGTCCTGTGGTCCGGAGCCGGTAATTAATAAAACTGCTGGGAAAGGACCCTTCCCAGGTGGCAGAGTTAAAGTTCCTGCAAGTGTAATTCCTGCTTCCTTATTTTCATATACCAATTCTTCTTCTATGTAAGGATAAGGTTTTTTTGGTTCCTGAGGCCTAAGGATTTCCACTGCTTTATCTACCCGCTTAACCGTAAGGGGTAAAGTCTGTCCAGACTGTTTCCACTCTCCCTCAATAACTAAAAAATCTTCACTGACTTTCCCTTCATAAATACCTCCTACAGATTTTACTTCCAGGCGCAAAGTATTATCTTTAAAAATAACTTCTTCCACGGGAATACCAGTTACTCCCTGGTCAGGACTGTCCAAAGTTGCAGTTAGAGTACCATCCGGACCCTTAGAAATCTTAAATACAATTCTAAGTTCTACTCCGGGAGCTTCTAACTTGCCCTCCCAGATACCCTCGATACCAGAAGCAGGAGCAACTTGTTGCTGGGCTGAAACTATAAAAAATGCACTTCCTATAATTATTAAAGTAAAACAGATCAAAATGTTAAACAAAATTCTATAAATCTTTTTCATTATATCTCTACTCCCTTTTTTTATTTTTAAAAATTATCAATCTACAACACTCGAATTAAGATACTACATAATTGATAGTAAAAATAATACGAAAATAGCTTTACCTCTTTATTCTACAAAATACGCAAAAATCCTCTTTTTATATAAAAATTTTTAAGCAGACAGGTGATAGAAAAAAGTGGAAGGGATTTGATTTATCAAATCAGAATTCCAAATGTTAAGACGTGATTCTAATTACCGATTAAATCTTTCATATAACATTTGCGGATATGAGAAGTTGCGAAGCAATTTGATACATAGTTAATATTTTTCAAACCAATCCTGGTTTAGGCTTATTGCTCTTCACCATGAATCTGCGCATTCTTTCTTGAAGCCTTTTTCCTTAGGGCTTTTTCCTGACGTTTTTGGTACATTTCCCGAATCCAAACATGAACAGGAGCCTTCCATTTTTGTGTCTTGCTCGGAATATTCTTTATTAGACTTCTCGGGTTTAGGCCCATCTCTTTAGCTATTCGTACTGTTTCTTCATTTAATCGACATTTCTTTTTTGCTTCGGCCCATTCGGTTTGTTTTTTATTATTACTGGCCATTAAACATCTCTCCTAAATATGTTAATTATTTAATCCAACTTGCTATCAAATTGCTGGCACTTAATTAAACCACAAGCTCAGATTGAGGGAGGAAATCATGAATAATTACACTTTAATCTTCATCAGTTTTGTCTACCATTTTAAGTCGAAACTGCCATCCCTCGTATGAGGTTATCATCCGTCCGAATTCGTCCCATGTAAAATACTTTCCATCAATTATAATAATGGGACTGTCCTCACCAAAGCCATACTCTATTCGCCCCCGAATAACCCCTGGGCTAACAAGCGTCCAATTTCCATGAAACTTCTCTAAACTTTTATGTTTCATCAGTCCTTGCAGCCGATTAAGCAATTTTATTTTAAGGTCACTTATATCACAAGAAAAGCCATCAAGAACACCTGACATATAGCCGCCAGGTTCTCCTTCTTTTAATTCAAAGGCTTCAATCAACTTCCCCGTTGGCACCAATAAACTCCTAAAATGAAATGTGTGTTTTCCACCATAACTGTCCTCAAGTGTAATTGGATCAAAATTAACAGTCTCGAAATCAATACCAAGTTCTTGCGATATCTTTTTATTAAAGCAGTTAAAACAGTGTCTTTTGCCATCTTCAGGCGAAATGACTGTTTCGTATTTTGGTACTTTTGCGCCACAATGATCACAAACCACCTTCATTATAATTGCCCCCCCCTCTAATAGTAAGTTTAAAGTAACGCTCTTTGATATTCAATATTGTACCAAAATTTAAAAATAATTTACAATAAATTTAAATTTTTCTTAATTGATTTTTCAAAATAGATTTGCACTTTGTTTAATAACTGCGACTCTAATTATCAATTATTTTTTACCAATATCTTTTCCCCTTAATAAATTTCTCGGTTCCTTGTTTTTTAATTTTACTTAGATTTTTTAGATAGGCATCTTCATGAATGGGTTTCAAGAAATCTAATTTGGTGCAAGTTTCAAATTCTTCACATTCCCAGCAGCCTTGAATATTCTTTTTTTCGCAACATTTTCTGATATTACAAAACGGGGGTCCGCCTCCGTCTCTACAAACTTTACTGCAACGCAATCTAACCATTGCCCCTAAAACAGTATAGCATTGTTCATAATCCTTAAATTCTTTAAAGTATTTGGTTAACCCTTTGGAGACTCGGTCAAATTTTGCCTGTCTTAATTTTTTCCTCAAATCTCTGGTTAAATCTGCAATCTCTCCCTTGTAATTAACACAATCTCCGCAATAAAGTCCGCAATAAGCAACTAATTTTTTATCTTCGTTCATCGATCTCAATACCTTCCTTTCTTTTATTGTTTTTATTCCCTCTTCCCTTCTGAAGGATGTATTTCTATTAAATTAATTAATCCACATCTTACTTTATCTTTACTGCAAAAATAGCAAAAATCCTCTTTTTATAAAAAAGTTTTTGGTTTTTATATACGATATATTGACAATAATATGTATATATGATAATTTAATCATATATAAAGAGAAATACTATGGGGGTATATTAAATATGTTATTAGAAATGCTAATTGGCGGACTAATTGCTTTAAAAGAATATGTTGCCTTACATGTGGTAACTTGTCTTATTCCAGCTTTTCTTTTAGCGGGTGGAATTATTGCTTTTACCTCTCGTGATATCATTCTTAAATATTTGGGAGCAAAAGCAAAAAATATTATTTCTTTCCCCTTAGCGGCAATCTCTTCCATATTTATTGCAGTATGCTCCTGTACCGTAATTCCGGTTTCAGCCGGAATCTATCGTAAAGGCGGAGCAATTGCCCCTGCCTTTATTCTTTTATGGGTTGCCCCGGCTTCCAATCTTTTAGCAGTAATCTATACTGGAAATATAATAGGGTATGACATGGCCATAGCCAGAATTATTACTGCTTTTGTTACTGCTTTCGTTATGGGAACAGTAATGTATCTATCTTTTCGCAAAGAAGAAGCAGAGAGGATGGTAGAAGGAGAAGAAGGAGGAAACAACGACAAAAAAATTATTGCCGGAAAAGATATAATTTTACTCCTCTTAATTCTTTTTAGTTTGCTTTCTCCTAATTACTTTATCACTAAGGGTCCCTACTTGCATAAGGTTTATGTTTTTGCCATATCTATCTCTATTACTTTTTTATATGCTTACTTTATTATTAAAAAAGATAGGATTTCTAATTGGCTTAAAGAGACCTGGTGGTTTGTGAAATTAATTTTTCCTTTGCTTTTAATAGGAGTATTTATTGTAGGAGTTATCGGGAAGATTCTTCCCCAGCAATGGATAGAGCACTGGCTGGGAGGAAATTCTTTGCTTTCCTCTTTTTTGGCTACCCTTATTGGAGCAGTAAGCTATTTTGCTACTATGACTGAAGCACCTTTTGTGGATACTTTGATGAAATTAGGAATGGGGAAAGGCCCGGCCCTTGCGCTGCTTCTTTCTGGACCAGGAATGAGCCTTCCCAATATGTTGGCCATAATAAAAGTATTTGGCCTTAAAAAAGCTTCAGTTTATATTGTAACTATGGTTATCCTGGCTACCATAAGCGGTTGGTTTTGGGGAAATTATATTTTTTAGGAGGTGAACAAAGATGAAAATTGAAATTTTGGGAACCGGTTGTCCAAAGTGTAAAAAACTGACCGAACTAACTGAAGAGTCGGTCAATGAACTTGGTGTTTCAGCAGAAATTATTAAAGTAACAGATATCAACAAAATTATCGATTACGGGGTTATGGTGACCCCTGCTTTAGTTATTGATGGAGATGTAAAGGTAGCAGGTAAAATACCAAGCAAAGAAGAAATAATTAAGTGGATAGAAGAAAAGAAGTAAAAATTAACAGAGCGCTTTAAATAGTAAAGGAGAGGTAAAAAATAACAATGGATAAATGTTGTTGTAATACAAAATCAAGATTGATATATTCTTGCTCGGGCGCTGCTAACACCGGAGAAATGGCTGACCAAATTTCAAGAAAACTCGCTAAAGAAGGATATGGTAATATGACTTGTCTTGCTTCTGTAGGTGCCCATATTTCAGGTTTTGTAGAATCAGCAAAGGGTGCAGATAAAAATAATACTATCGATGGATATTCCGTTGCTTATGCTAAGAAAATCCTTGAACATATAGGGGTGAGCCCTACCAAATCATATGCATTAACTGAAATGGGAGTGGAAAAAGGAAAGACGCCTTCAACCGAGGAAATAGTCAGCAAGATAAGTAATAAAATTAAAAAAGATTTATCACTTAAGGCTGAGCAAGAGAATAATACTGAAGGTGATAAAAATAAAATCAGATGTGAAAGGATGCTAACTAAATGAAGAGAAGAAGATATATTTATATCATAATTTTTTTAGTACTTTTAGCTGCTGTCTTTGGTTTTAAAAAGGTATCTAATAACACTGAAACTAGTTTAACTCAAGAAGATGTAACAACCGATGAGATAAAAGTGACCTTTGTAGAACTTGGGTCGGTTGGCTGTATCCCTTGCGATAAGATGCAGCCAATTATGAAAGAAATTAAAGAAGAATACAAAGGACAAGTAAAAGTAGTTTTTCATGATGTGAAGACCGCAGAAGGCAATCCTTATATTAAGGAATTTGGCATTAGGGCAATCCCAACTCAGGTCTTTCTTGATAAAGATGGAAATGAATATTTTAGGCATCTAGGGTTTTTTGCTAAAGATGAATTAATTAAAGTTCTTAAAATGCAAGGAGTCAATTAATGATAAGAACTATTTTTGAATGGTTATCTAATTCTCTCCAATTGAATCCAATTATTGCCTTAACCGCTTCTTTCATCTGGGGAATATTCAGTATATTATTAAGTCCTTGCCATTTAGCCAGTATTCCCTTAATTATAGCGTTTATCGGAGAGCAAGGTAAGATGTCAACTAAAAGAGCTTTCTGGCTGGCAACCTCTTTTTCTCTGGGTATTTTAATAACTATTGCCGCTATCGGTCTTATTACCGGACTTTTAGGTCGCTTGCTGGGTGATATCGGTTTTTATGGCAATTATATAGTGGCAGTAATTTTTTTCATTATAGGCCTTCATCTTTTAGAAATCATTCAATTGCCTTTTCGAGGAAAAACTAATCAACCAGCCTTCCAGAAAAAAGGATTGTTGGCTGCTTTTGGATTAGGCCTTATTTTTGGTATCGCTCTTGGTCCCTGTTCCTTTGCTTATATGGCACCAATGTTAGGTATCGTATTTACAATTTCACTAACACAATTTTTCTATGGAGCTACACTTCTTTTTGCTTATGGTATTGGTCATTGTTCGATAATAATCTTAGCTGGAACCTTTACAGAAATTGTGCAAAAGTATTTGAATTGGAATGAAAAATCTAAAGGTACAGTTTTAATTAAAAAAATATGTGGTGTTCTAATAATTTTAGGCGGGATGTATTTAATTTGGAGTATTTGAAAGGAGATTAGTTATGGTTAAAGAAAAAAGGGGAGGCTTAAATGTTTTTGAAAAATATCTAACGGTATGGGTCTTGTTATGTATTGTTATTGGAATTATTTTTGGTAAGATTATTCCCGGGGTAGCAAAATATCTTGATGGATTAGCAATTTATATTGGTGAAGCACCGGTTGTTTCCATACCGATTGCAGTTTGTCTATTTTTTATGATGTATCCGATTATGGTAAAGATTGACTTCGGGGAAGTGTTAAAAGCAGGAAAATCTATTAAGCCGGTTGGACTGACTTTATTTGCTAACTGGGCAATAAAACCTTTTACCATGTATGCTATATCTATCTTTTTTTTAGGTTTTCTTTTTAAAAATTTTATTGGGAGTGAGGCAATGGATTTAGTAAAACTTCCACCTGGAGCAGATTGGGCAGTGGGAACAATTCATGGGGCTGGAACTGTAGTGATAAGCAATGGGATGAAATTGCTCGAAATTCCTCTGTGAAGAAGTTTTCTTGCCGGAAATATCTTATTAGGTATTGCTCCCTGTACAGCAATGGTCTTAGTTTGGGGTTTCTTGGCGAAAGGTAACGATGGACATACGCTGGTTATGGTAGCAATAAATTCTCTAACTATGCTTTTTCTTTATGGACCACTTGGTGGATTCTTACTTGGCGTAGGAAAATTACCAGTTCCCTGGCAAGCACTACTACTTTCTATAAGCATTTATGTTGCTCTACCCTTAGTGGCAGGTTATTTTTCCAGAAAATGGATAATAAAGGCAAAAGGCGAAAAATGGTTTAAAGAGAACTTTTTACACCTTCTTACTCCGGTATCAATTATTGCTCTTTTATTTACGTTAATCTTACTTTTTTCCTTTAAAGGTGAAATTATTTTAACTAAACCTCTAACTATACTATGGATAGCTATTCCACTTTTTATCCAAACTAACCTTATCTTTTTTCTCACCTATGGATTAGCAAAACTATTGAAACTTAATTATGAAGATGCTGCTCCTTCTGCGTTAATTGGGGCAAGTAATCATTTTGAGGTGGCCATTGCTACCGCTGTAATGATTTTTGGCTTATCTTCTGGTGCTGCTTTGGCAACAGTGGTAGGAGTTTTAATTGAAGTTCCAGTAATGTTGATGCTTGTTTCTGTTTGTAAAAAAACGCGAAATTTCTTTTAAAATCAAATTGCCTGTCTATGGTTTTTATTTATTTTTTTTCTGTGTCCCGAAAAAAGATCAAATATATAATATAGGCAGGTAATTTATTATATTTACCCAGTTAATAATTTTTTATAATAAGATGAATTTCTGGTTTTAAGTATTTCCAAGATAATACTTTCGGTTACTTTGCCTACTCCGTTTATTCTTTTCAATTCTCTCTTTATCGATGATAAAGGTTCTTTTAGTTGTGAGATTGAATAGGCGGCATAACCATAGGGAGAAGTTCTTCCTTTTAGTTTTAAAAGATAATCAATATGCTCTAATATTACTACCACTAAATCATTTTCTTCTAATATATCTTTATAAAGGGCAAGAGGAATACGAGGAGGAATCTTATATTTTTTCATTATACTATTAAAGGTTAGATTTATGGAATTATAATACTCTCCTGCCGCTTCTCCCCATTTGTTTTTTTGGTATATATTTTCATATTCCCTAATAAGTTTTGGACATTTATTTCTGAGTGTATTAAAAAAATAATCTTTCTGCTTCCCTTCTTTTAAAGTCATTCCCCCAAAGATGATAAAATCCAATCTTACTTCACTCGCCTTTCTTATAGTCTCTTCCATTAATTCTGGTGTGTCAGTTATAAAAGGAATAACCGGGAGTAAAAACATACCACAAGCAATTCCTTCATTTTTAAAAAAGGTGAGGGTTTTCAATCTTTCACTGGGAGGCGGGACGCCGGGCTCAAAGATAGCACTTATTTTATCATCTACTGAGGAGAAACTAAAACTTACAATCGTTCTACTTTTTTTGTTAATTTTTTTAAAATATCGATATCTTTCTTAATAAGTGTTGATTTGGTCAGAACGTGAACCGGAAAATTGTATTCGTCCACAAGTTCAAGAGCTCTTCGGCTTAATTGATACTTCTCTTCAATTGGTTGATAGCTATCACCGACACCGCCGCCTATCATAATAAAACTTCTTTTGAAAGGAGCACGTTTTCTTTTGGGGTCTAATTCTCGTCGTAAAATCTCTACGGCATTCACTTTAATAGTTACATCTTCCCCGAATTCTCCATCTACATAGTAGCCTTCTGCTCTCCCGTCACAATAGATACAATTATGAGTACAACCTCTGTACAAATTCATTCCATAACGGGAGATAAACCAGGAATCTATCTTCTTATATTTGCGTAATATAGATTTTGCTTCAATTTCCCTAATAGTCATCTCTTTTATATATCCTTTTCTTATATTTGTACTCATCCACTTTTAATAAATTCATCACTTTAATAGGCTCTTTCTTTATTAGTATTATTTTATTCGCTAAATCTATTTCTTTTTCCTGCATTATCTTTTTAAATTTTTTATTTTTTATTACTTCCCTCTTTAATTGAGATGCCTTTCCTAGTTCAAAGCTTTAGGTGGGATAGAAAATATTCTGCTATATTTCCCCCTCACTTGGTGTGGAAGAATTAAAATGAGGGAGCTTTTAAAATTTAAAAGGGGTTAATTATAAGGGTTGGGGAATTTTAAGGGGTCAAAATACTCCTAATTTTGAGGTATTAAATTACTATTTTTTGGATTTTTTCGTGCGTTACAAAGCATTTTTTAGATGGTCGGGGCGAGAGGATTTGAACCTCCGACCTCTTGGTCCCGAACCAAGCGCGCTTACCAAGCTGCGCTACGCCCCGAAAAACATAAGACATACGGTTACTATTATATAATATTAAATTATATCATAACCATCTATTCGGGGCTACTAATTTATTCGTGTTGAGTATCGTGTATTAAGTATCGCGTTAAGAAAGAAAAAGAAAATAAATTAAGGATAATTAGAGAAAAGACTCAAGCATAAATTTTTCGTCTAAGCACCCCGCTAAAGTTTACGTAAATTTTCATTTTGTTTTTATTTACTTATAATTATTTTAATTTGATTGCTGTTTTTAATTTACTGGCAATGAAGGAAGCGGCAATTATTTTTAAAATATCACCGGGCAAAAAAGGCAGCATACCTACTGTTATTGCTTTTTTTATTCCTATCCCTGTGACCAAAGATAATTGAGTTATGCCTATAATATATAGAATTAATGTTCCTATTATCCCTGCCAGAAAATAATAAAAAATATTTTTTTCATTTTTCAATTCCATTATCTTTCCAACAATAAGAGCACAAATTATAAATCCAAATAAAAATCCCCCGGTTGGTCCAAATAAAATACCTATCCCAGCTTTAAAGCCAGCAAAAACTGGCAAACCTACTACGCCCAACAACACATAGATTATCTGGCTTGATGCTCCCATAACGCTCCCCAGGGTCATAGCTGCCAAGAGAGTAAATAAAGTCTGTAAAGTAAGAGGAACAGGATAAAGAGGAATCGAAATGAATGCTCCCACTGCAGTTAACGCAGCGAATAATGAAACTAAAGTCATTTGACGGATATTTATTTTTGACATTCTTAAATCCTCCGATTTTTTGATAAATTAATGTTAACCAAAATAATATCTTAAGTTAACGGTAATGTCAAAAAAATTTAAATGATGGTTCCGGAAATTATTTCTACCAGTTGGCTATCTTCTTTTTTTAAAATCAGTGCTCCACTTTCGTTTATATCCATCGCTTTTCCTGTAATAATTCTCTCTCCCATATCTACTTTTATCTTTTTCCCCAGAGTGTGGGAGCATAGTTTCCATTCCTTCAAGATAGAAGAAAATTCTCTTCTTTTTAATATTTCGTAATACTTTTCAAATTCCTGCAAAAAGACCTGTACTAACTTAACCCGCAAAACCTCTTTACCTAAAATTTCTTTTAA
>Ga0180732_1001037_pt1 | contig 18779 bp, 25 predicted proteins | sample KR11_01MetaG_FD_148674 | JGI IMG/M metagenome (GOLD analysis project Ga0180732, IMG submission 148674) | Groundwater microbial communities from the Olkiluoto Island deep subsurface site, Finland - KR11_0.1 MetaG | ecosystem: Environmental > Aquatic > Deep subsurface > Groundwater | place...
AATAAAAACCTATCAATGCGAATGTGGCGAGGACTTCTACGAAGATGATGTTAATTGTTTGAATTGTGGCGAGCCAATAGACAAATCAAAATTAAAAGACGAGGAAGTTGCTGACATTAAATATACAAAAAGAGAGATAAAAATAATCGCTTACGCTGGATTCGTAGACAATAAACTTGATTTTGGTTGGATAGAAAATGAAAAATTCCTTGATGGGCTATATGGTATTTTTAGAACAAAAAAAGAGGCAAAAAAACATTATCAACAGGTTAAAAAAGTTGAAATTAAAATAATCAAATAACTATGACCACCCATCAATTAAAAGCTCTTGCCGAATGGTTATTAAACGGCGAACACGGCACATCGTCATTATGCCTTGCCGGTATGATGTTGGGTAGCACAACAAACTTTCGACTTGACACGCCGTCCGACCCTGATGATTTTCGGCGATGCTATTTGCTTATAAATTATCTTCCCGATGGCGTGGCGCTTTTCAAAAATAAAGTTGTTGGTGAAAAATGGAAAGCCATTGCAGAAAATTGGGAGGAATTGTGCCGCCTTTTTGAAAAAGAAAAAATATCGGGATATGCGCCGGAGCTTTATCAAAAAATGAAAGATTTGGGATTATGATAAAGACAGATATAATTATTTGCGGCGATATAAACAAAGAAAATATAAAAATTATTAAAAAGCGATTATCGCAAAAAATACTTTTATGAATACCAAAGAAAAAATGTATCATCTTTTGAAAGTTTATAATCCGAATCCCGAAATACTTGAAGAAGCGAAAGAATTGTTAAAAGACGAATTTGCGCGCGGAGTTGCGTGGGGTATAACGATTTTATTGATTTTTTCGGTTGCAATTTTAATTATTCAGCCAATTTACTAATGAGGTGGTCGAACAAAGCGACAAGATAACAATAAATGACTTGCCGGACTTGAAAGACCTTTTGGCTACGGACGGAGTTTATGACTACCAAAAAGACCAGAATTAGTTTAGAATTGAAAAGTATGATATAATATAGCTATGAAAAACTGAAAAAACCATTTATGCCCATTGGATAAAGCGAGTTGAAAATAATGAGGTTCGTAAAGAAAAAAAGTATTAGCTATGAAAAATCATCTCAAAAAAGTGTTGAAAGAAAAGAAAATGAGCCAGTATAAATTGGCTCAAATTAGCGGTGTGTCAAAATCGGCTATCTATTTTTTATCCACAGGGGAACGGCTTGATATTACAATATCCTCAGCCTCCAAGATCTGCAAGGCGCTTGATGTTAAATTTGAAGATTTATTTTACGATAAAAAGTAAAATTATGGATTGGAAACTGCTTTTAGACAACCGGTGTCCAAATTGCCCTAAATGTAATGATAATTTTTTATTCAACCTCACGGTTGTTAATGGAAAAATGCGGCACAACTCCTGCGGATTTGAGATAAGCGAAAAAAAGTATAAGGAGATTGTTAATGACCGGGCCGCTGCGCGCGTGGAGGAATATGCAAAAATGCCGGACAGGCCATTTGAATACGGCCATCCGTTGGAAAATACGGCCGGACAAGAGATATTTTAATATGAGACCATTTATCAAAAAAATTAAAGAGGGAGAAGCAAAGAGCGATGCGGTTATTGGATTTAAGATAACTCCTTTTTTTCAAAAATTCCACGGGACTCCGGAAGCAATTAAATATGCAAGTGGATTTTATTATTTTACCATTAGTTTTTTTCCTTTAAGAAGTTGCGGAATACATTTTAGTATTGCTTTTGATCCGAGACGCGGAGGCAGTGAGCCATTATTTAGTTTTTATATAGGCACAAGATTTTTTTAATAATTTCAGCCGGGGGTCCCCAAGAGTTTCTCGGGATGGAAACTCATTTTTTGGAGGATGTAGGTTTTTCTTTGTTCCCCTACTCCTCCCAGCTGAAATTATTATAGCGGGGTAGAGTAGCGGTTTACTCGGCGGTCTCATAAACCGCGGATGCCGGTTCGACTCCGGCCCCCGCCACAAAATATAAGTAAGTCCTCCTGTGTTGGAATACCGTAAGGCGTTCCGTTAAAACAAGTGGCACTATATTTCCGGAATAAAAAAGAGGGACTTTTTAGCCCCTCCGAGGATTACTCCAATATCTTGAAAGCCAATCTGATTTTAACGAGATAAGCAAGTTGCAGATTGCGGGTGAATGAATGGTGCCGGCCGACAGCTCTCATTCTATTTTCCAAATACCCGTTCCTTAAAAGATTTTCAATCGTCCAGCGCGTTTCCTCCGTAAAATTTCCATAGGCAGAGAAATTGTGAATGCTATTGATCTGAAAGGTTCCTCCGTCCATTGTGCCATTAGTGTTTCTGTTGACCGCATTATCATTAAAGTTGCTTTCAACGATTCCGATAGCCAGCAAATCTTTTGTGCAGCGCGCAATACTTAATTTATATTCGCGGCACAGCCCGGCAATAACCTGAATCTTGGATTTCTGATTATAAACCGCAAGAGATGAAAGCGCCGGTTCAAATCTTGATTGATACGCCCGATCCGCTTCTTTCAAAATATATTGATTGTAATGAGCATTTTCAAAGACCCGATAAAAGGCCTCTTGCACGATAAGCCCAGAGAAGACCGCGGAAAGAGCTATGCAAACGAGAATAATGAACTGCCACTTTATAATCCTCTTGGCCTCCGCTCTATTGTAGATACGAATGCCATTATAAGAATAGCTTGTCATATTATTTTGAGTCCGTCGCATAGGATTACGAACTCGGTTAATTCAATGTTCTGCTTATATTATATCGCATTTGAGAACTATTGTCAAGAGGCGAAATAAGCACAAAAATAACATAAATTATCTTTATTATTAAAATCTGTGGATAATATAGAACAATTGCGAAGTTTCATTTGCCTATCAGATATTTGGTTATTACAAGAAAATTTATAGCTGAAATAAAATGATTACCAAGCCCACAACTTATACGGCTCAATTCGTAAAAAAAGAATTGCAAAGTATTTTGAAAGAAATTAGGGACAATCCCAAGATTATTTACATTGGAGAGGTTTTTGAAAGCCGGTCATATCCGCGTCAAGTTTATAGTGTATGGGCAAACGATTTCTCAAAAAATAAAAAGATTTCGGATACTATAAAGCAAATTGATAGTATTTTAGAGAGCAGGGTTAACGTTGGTGGATTGCGCCAGAAATTAAGTCCGGCAATGGTCATTTTCAACCTCAAAAACAATTATGGCTGGAAAGATGAAAAACATCTTGACCACACCACAAAAGGCGAAAAGATAACGACAGATGTTTCAAAGCTCACGCCGGAGCAGAGAGATGCCCGGCTGCAAGAATTAACGACAAGAGAATAATTATGAAAATAATAAATTGCGACAGGTGTGGATCGCAGATTTTACCAGTTGATGCTTGGTTGTTTAGTCCTCTTTATTGTTGGTTGGGGCGTATCTGCGCTTTTACGAAATCTTACAGAGCTTTTGGGTGGTATCATTTATCATCTGTTTTCTTAAATCGCGGATTGTAGCGTCGCAAAATTATGAAATAAGCTCAAATATGCCAAGCATAGACTTTCTTCATCCACCAAAAGACATAGAAGCAAATAAGAATTGGCGCATTCAAGTATTGGAATTTGCGCGGGACAATTTGGAAGCGCAAGCATTGATTCGCTCGAAGTGCGCCGAACAGACAGTCAACGCTTTTATTTATTTCTGCAATGCTTTCGGTTGGACTTACGACCCGCGCGAGGGCGGAGTTCCGCATAAGCCGCTTATTCTATGGCCAAAACAGATTCAATATGTAGAATGGCTGGAATGGTTGCTTCAACGGTCTTCAAGGGGAGAGAGAATAAACGGCTATGTAGATAAGCCGCGCGGCATTGGCGCGTCAGTCGTTACGATGTCTTGGGTAGGCTGGCATTACCTTTTTGATAATTTCACGGCCCGGGTTGGTTCGCGCAAAGAGGACTTCATTGATTTGAAAGGCGAGCCGGACTGTTTATTTTACAAACTTGATTATCTTTTTGACAAACTCCCAGCTTGGATGATCGAGCCGCAAGAACGCGCCTCAATGATTTACCGGCGCAAAGACACCTCCGGCAACACAATCGTGGGAGAAACAGCAAATCCTAACTTTGGAAGAGGCGGCAGGAAGTCAATCACTATTTTTGATGAGTTTGGAGCTTGGGAATGGGCGCGTGCCTCGTGGGAGTCCGCGGGTGAGGCAACTAACTTTCGTTTGGCAATCACAACTCCGCCGCCAGCAGGCAAAGATTCGCACGCTTATAAGCTGTTAATCGGACAAGCCGGGCGCGTTATAAAGTTTGAGTTTGATTGGCGCGATGACCCGCGCCGCAATGATGCGTGGTTAAAGGAGGCAAAAGAGACCAAGTCGGAAGAAGAATTTGCCCGGGAGGTTCTGAAATCATTTGAAGGCACGACCAAAGGCAAGGTTTATGCAATTTCATTAAGACACGCTGATGTTGTGCCGGAAATGGAATACAATCCCGAATTGGCGCTGTTTGTGTCGTGGGATTTTGGACTGGATTCGGTGGCAATGATTTGGTGGTTAAAGAACTTCGCCACAAATCAGGTCTGTATGCTTGATTGCTATTCCAATGAGAACAAAGAAATTGATTATTATGTGCCGTTTGTTAAAGGAAATGTCGGAAGCGGACTATTTAATTATTCAGAAGCTGAGCTTGATATTATCGCCCGGCATAAGAATTGGAGCAAAGAGGCAACACATTTCGGCGATCCGGATGTCAAGAAACGCAATTTAATCACGAAAGAGAGCGTTCGCGACCATTTGTATCAAAAACACAGCATTTATGTTCAGAGCCAGCCGTGGGGCGGTAGAGAGTGGCTGGATTTGCGCAACAAGACGAATCTTTTATTTCGCCGGTTGACGATAAACGAGAAATGGTGCGAGCCGGTATTGTCTGCGCTACGTAACGCCAAGTTTCCGGAATCAAGAGAGGGAAGCCAATCACAGCACGAGGCAAATCTGCCGATTCATGATTGGTGCCTTGTTGGCGAAACAAAAATTAGAACTCTCAATGGATGGAAAGAGATAAAAGACATACAAGTCGGCGAGTATGTCTGGGGCTATAATCAAGATCGAAAGATATTGGATATTGGCAAAGTTGCAAAAAGCGGTAAAACGCGTCTAAATGCTGAATTGGTTGAAGTAGGATTGGATAATGGCAGAAGTATCAAATGCACGCCAGACCATAAGTTTATGTTGCGGAATGGAGAATATCGTGAAGCGCGTGCATTAAAAGTCGCAGACAGTTTAATGCCGTTTTATGAACTAAATGACAGCGGATATATTAAAATAGATTTGAATAATGGCTCATTCGCCAGAGAACACCAATACGTTTTTAATAGATTTAACGGATATACGGAAAGCGATTATGTAATTGATCATATTGACGGCGACCATTTTAATAATTTGCCTGAAAATTTGCAGAAATTAAAACTCAACGAACATTGTTATAAGAGTTTTAAGGGAATTAACGATCACGCGTCAAGAGAAGAAATTGACCGCACCGATTATAGCAGAGAATTTTATGACCACTCATTAATTTATAAAATCTGCGGGTATTGCGGAGAGGAGTATCGCGGTTCACATAAGACGCTTTATTGTTCAAAAGAATGCTCAAAAGACGCGTGGAAACAAAGAAATTCGCCCGAAGAACGGATAAAACGCGACCCAAAATACGCAGAGATAAGAACGGTAGCGAGTAAAAATTACGAGCAAAGACACGCGCGTTTTTGTGAGATATGCTGTTTAGAGATTACAAGAAAATCTAAAAGATGTCGTAAGTGCGCGAAAAATCATAAGGTTAGATACATTAAGTTTTTAGCTGAAAGACAGGACACTTACGATATAATGGTGCCGGAACTTCATAATTTTGTTGCCGAAGGAGTGGTAATAAAAAACTCAAGTCATTTTCGCACGGCCGTAGAATACTTTGCTGATAATGAGCCGGAATCAAATATCGTGAAAACGCAGGTGCAATCAACAAGCGTATCCGCGCCAGTGTCAAAGCCGCCGCATATTGTAGAGGCCGAGAGAAATGAGCGCGAGCGCCGAGGTATTGACAAAACTTTGGAAAATATTCGGACTGTCGTTGGAGGAGCTGGTCCGGATAGCGGAGACAAATTTCGTGTGATATAGTGTTTTATAGAGGATATTGCGGTTACGACTGCGGAATGCGTGGTTAGGTTGTGAGAAAAGGCAACGGAGCATCGGCAAAAGCCAAACGGTTCTTTATTCTCATAGTGTCCAGCTTGTCAACTAAGACACTATGCCAAAACTCGAATCCCAACTTGAGAAGGTAGAAACCGAAAAGCTGGAAAAAAAACAACTCAAATACTCAAAAGACGAGCAGGAACAGGCTACTCGTGTTTATGGTTGCCTTGTCAATGCGTGGGAGCAACAAAATATGCCCCTTGATGAGTTTGACGGCCGGTCTTTGCTGCAACAGATGGAAATCAATCGCAAGGTTCGCAACTCATTTATCACTCCCATTTTGAATGACGGCGAGGTGCGCGTCGTTACCGGCACGGCCGAGGGCAAACTCGATAGCGTTTTTAATTCTGTTTTTAATCAGAATTTGGAAACAGAGATAAAAGCGTTCAATGAATTTGATATTGAGGACTATGAATTAGGCCGGAAGCTTGGCAACGCGGTCAAGCGGACAAAACAAATCGAGAGAGATGAAGACATTAACGAGTCGGCTTTAAGAGAAATCTTATCTATGCCGGCTGTTTTTTTACAGGAAACAAATCAGGATTTGTGGTATTACGACCGAGTATTGACCAAAAGAAATTGGGATGATCTATGGAATTTTGAAATACCGGAATTTGAGGAGAAGAAATGGATGCGCAAATGCGATGCGAGAAAGGTATTATGGACGGCCGATCAGGTATTCTTGGCCGATATTCGTATTCCAATGCGACTTTTTCAGCTTCAACCCTACATTATCACTTATCGAATAAGAGGTTATACGGAAGCAAAAACTATCTATGGCCAGTCGCCACGATGGAATAATGTTATCCCGGGCGCTGTAAAGCACGAGGAGATGGATTCCAAATTTGAAACCTCTAACTGGCGCTTTACTCAAAAGTTAGCTAATGACGAGGTGGAGGAGATAGTTTATAAATCGGTATTTGGCGACGAAATGCAGGTTTATTTGAATGGCGTAAATATGCTTCCGGTTGGTTGTCCCTATATCGGAATTGGCAACAAGTTCAAAGTTTATGATATGACGATGGAGGGCGGGAAAGAAATCAACCCTAAATTTGCTTATCGCAGGCCTCTTATCTCAATGGTGGCAACGCTTCAAGCATTAAAAGACGAGGATTTTCGGTTGATGATTTTGAAGCGCCGTCAAGACATATTCCACCCAATCGTTACGCAAGCTAAGGCGATTTTATCCAAAGATATGTGGCTTCCATCGGCCATAACCTACGGAATAAACAAAAATCAGATTGATGACTTACTTGATAATCGCGGTATCAATCAGGGCGACCAAATAATGAGCGAGATGATTGAAAAAGAGATTGAGCGATTTATCAATGTGCCGGAGATTCTGCAAGGCATTACCGGAGAACGCCAGCAAACCGCGCACGAGGTCGCGCAACAAATGAAGCAGGCCCTAATCAATCTCGGCGTATCGCTCACCGCCTACATCCGAATGGTGCGAAACTGCGACTATTTGCGGCTTTATAATATCCTCTCAAATTACACAACTCCCACGGACCGGAGATATGGTAGCGAAAAAGGCGAATCAGAACTGACTTATCGCAATTACAGCATTCCGGATGTGGAACTCTTTGACGGCAAAGTAGGAACTGAAATAATCCAATTCGTTGATAGGCAACTCACAGAAAATGAAAATGAGCAGGTTTTGGAATTGGAAGAAAAAAGCCGCGCCGAAGGCCGACCGAAAGCATACAGCTTTATCGATATTACAAAACTTCGTTCTATTCCTTATCTTTTTTATATCAACGTCATCATCACAGAAAAACGCTCATCTATTCTTGAAAGAGAGATATTTAAGAAAGATGTGTCCGATGCTATTGAACTCGGCGCGGCCGTTGGTATTCCGGTTAATGGCGATTATGTAACGCAGGAATTTGCCAAACGCGTTAATCTTGACGCGCGGAAACTTTATAATGTCCCGATGCAGATGCTTCCGCCGCCGGAAATGGCGGGCGCTGGCCCGGGCAAGAAAATGCCAATGAAATCGGCAATGGATACATCGTCTATGATACCAAATAGAACAGCATAAACTAATTTGAAATGGCATAAAATAAACATAAAATCCCGCTTGTTAGATAATAACCATCACGAAATTATCTACTAAACGGGATTATATATGTGATGGTTAATTGATTATATTATAACATCTATGATGTGGATTAGTAAATTATTTGAGTTGCGAGGATTGCGCGCCAGACATTCGGCGCTTATAGCGAAATGCACGGGGATGCTCAAAGAAAAAACAGAGTTGCAAGACCAACTTGCAAAATACAAGGAATGGGAAAACAACCCATTTTTAATGCTGAAATCAAGGTTGCCGGAACTCAATTATTCTGAATTGCTGTTGGAATGGGATAAAAACGGCGACATTGTGCCGCTTCGTTTCAATTTCAACGCGCTTCCAAAATCGGATAGGCAATCGCATTTATCGGAATCAAATATTATTCATCGTTCAAAAGCATTCCATAACGAAACGAATTTGTTTATTAAAGACATCCAACGACAGATTGTTTTAATTTCTGATTCCGGAGAGACGAACAAGATGCTACGCCAACTTTTGATTTTTGTTCTTGCGATTAAACAACGCTTCGAGATGTTGTCGAACATCTACGAAAACGAACAAAAACCAAAAAAGCCGATAGATGAACATCATCCAATCGGCCAATGACGGCTTGTTTTAACCCCGACAACCATCAGCCAGCGTCCGGGCTTGATCAATTCGGACCGCAGGTTTATAGGGGAATTAAAATAATGTCTATGGAAATTTTAGACAATGAGGGCAATAAAGTGGATTTGCCCTTAGAGGGAGTGGAGAATATTACTCAACTCTCTGCAAAAATAAAAGAACTCCAAGAGGGCGCGGACCCTAATTGGAAAGACGCAAGAGAGATAATTAAAAACCACGATGCTCTCTTGGGAAACGCAAAAAAGAATCTCGAAACTTTGGGATTCGAATTAAAGGCCGATGGAACGATTACGAAAAAAGAGGAAAAGAATCCCGACCCTACGCCAAAAGACCCGGAAGCGGTTTATGAGGAGAAAGAAGCTCAAAAGGTGGAGAAAAAGCGCCTCTCTTTGGTTTCTAAGGCCTCAAATGGCGATGCCAATCGCGCGAATGTGATTGAAGAACAATACAATCGCTTAAAGGGCGGCAAGGTAATTGCGGACGAAGAAGAAATGGAAAAACTGATGGTAGATGCCGTTTATTTGGCTGATAAGGAAAGAAATGCGGCAGGTGGAGATCCTATGCATAAAATAAATAGTCCGGCACCCGGCAGCGGCCCGGAAAGAACAACAAAAGTCGAAAAGGAAAAATCAATTTCACAATTAAAATCAATGGGTTATAGGTTCAAGACCAAAAACCCGGAGAAGGAACTTACTCAATAATATGTCAAAAGACAATAAAGTCGGCGAGGGCGCTGATGATAAAAAGCCCAAAGAACCAAAAACGCCGGAAGTGGCTCTTGAAACTAAGGTTGATAATTTAACAAAAGGCGTGGAGTCATTGACGACCGGATTAAATAGTTTGGTTGATGCCATCAAATCAGAACGCGAGGAAAGACAAATCCTTGAAACCCAAGTTAAATTTATTGCTGACAGATCCCGGCAACAGATATGGGACGACAAGCAAAAAGACGGCAAAGACAGCAAGAAAAAATATCGCCTTTCAACTTTTGAAGGCAAGGTTGTCGTCGGGTGGACATCAATGAAACAGAATGTCATTTATCAACAGGAAAATAAGATGTGGGTCGAACGGCTCACCACAGAACTTATTTTTGAAGATGACAGCCGGAAAGAGGTTGATTACAAGAAATGGCAGACAGAACAGATTATGATAGATGTTCTCTACGACGGCGAAGAACTTGCCTCTGACGGCACGCGTATCTTGAAGTTGGTCGCTCAAGATGGCAAAAAGTTCAAACTCGATATAAAATTTTGCAATTGATATGAGTAAATATTTAGGCACAGAGAAAATTCATACCTTGGAGGATGTGAGCGAAGACGAAGTAAAAATCGTTTTGAAAGACCAGACCGTTTATCTTCTTCCTAAAATTTTGGTGGAAAAAATGGTGTTCAATGAACCAGTAAAGGTGGAAGGTTTGGATGGCCGGAACGCGGACGAGGACTTTCAAGCGTGGAAGTTATCCACAGTTGCGAACGATTTGGTAAATTTATTTACCAAAGTTTATCGGTTGCGCCACAAGGAAGTTGAGACGCTTTTGGCCTTCATTCAAAACAAGGTTAATAATGACTATAATCTCGCACAAATGCTCTTGTGGGGAAAGGGTCATTATGAGATAACTCTGCAAGACATCCGCGATGTATCCGATAAGGCCGCGAAAGAGGAACTTGACAAGGCCAAAGAGAATAATAAAATTCTCCAAACTGATCTGCAACACAGAAAAGTGCAGCGCGGAAGATAATATGCTATAATTGTAATTGGATAGACAAGCTGGAAAATTCCGGGCCGGTTAACCTCCTTTCCCGGCCCGGGAACTTTCTCACTTGTGAAAGTGAAACAATCTATTCAGGGGAATAAACCCCTTGATACAAAAAATCACATTCCTCACGGGCAGGCAACCCGTTGTAAAAAAAGCCGGATGCGCAGTCGTTCGGTTTTTATTTAGTCAATAAAATAACCGGACGCACATTTCATAATTTATAAACTAAATATATGGGAGACAATGAAACATTGAACCTATATTTCAATCCGTTGTTCAAAACTGGCGCTTGGAAGCTCACAAAACTTCCTATTATCGCAAGCGTTGAGATGCTTGCCGGCGGTGCAATTTATAACGTTCAAGACGGTACTCATACCGTTTGCACGGCATCAACTCAAAATTTTGCCGGTATCATAATGGAAAAGATCACATCAACTGATTCCGATTATGCTACCAGCGCAAAATTGAAAGTCGTAGCTGTTCCGCTTCGCAGGGATTCTGAATGCGAATTCAAGGTAAGCGCGGGAACTTTAACGCAGGCCGATGAAGGTAAGGCTGTAAAATTCAGCGATTATCTCGGCTTAGCCGTTGATACGGCCGGAACCGATGGCGCCGCGCACGCAGTTATCACGAAGTATTTGTCTGCAACAAGAGGTCGCTGCAGATTCTTGTTAGATTTTGGCTCAATCGATGTAGCCTAACCACTAATTATTAACTTATTCAAAACTAACTCGACATTTCTATAAATTTAGAGACAAACTGGGTTCTTAGCGGAAGTAATCGGGGTTGGCGGTTGAGTCGCTGGCCCCGGCCCATATAATAATTAACTCAACTAATTATGCCAAAAATGGGATTTAAGCATTCTATTAAAACCAAAGAGCTTATAAGTCAAAATAGACGAGGAAAAAATACTGGAAAAAGACCGCAATCGTTGATAAATAAAATCTCTGGCAAAAACAATTATGCGTGGAAAGGCGACAAAGCAAGTTATTTCGCAATTCACGCAAAGATTCAAAGACAGAAAGGTAAGGCAAAAAAATGTGAGCATTGCGGAACAGAAAAGGGAAAAATAGAATGGGCAAACAAAGACCACGAATATAGTAGAAACCCAGAAGATTATATATCGTTATGTGTAAGGTGCCATCGGAAATATGATGTAGAGAATGGTATATATAATTTCTATGTATTCGGTCGGCTTGTCTCGTAATTTATAGAAATGTCGCGGAAAATAATGAATACAACCATATAGAACTCAATAAGCTCACGCTTGCTGATCTCACATCATTGGTGGAAATAATGTGGTTAGATAACATTAAAAGCGCCGATAGGTCAGCTTTTAATTCGGGTATCTTTCAGGTTATACCAATCGCCCAAAATACAGGCGATTCCCGCCGAATGAGCGAAATCAACATCGAGCAATATGCTCGTAAAAAACCGGAAGGCGACCAAGCTCAACGCTTGAGAATCCAACAGGGTTATACGAAAGACCTTTTGTCTTATCGCGTTGCCTTAGATGTTGGCGTTACCTTCGAACAAAGAACACAAAACAAATATCCGGAAGTAATGTCTGCCTTGACCAGTATGGTCGAGCTTCCGTTCAATTCAATGGAATTGGATTTGCAGATGCGCATTGCAAACGCAACCGCCACTTCCTATTCTGATATGGACGGAGAAACGGTTGATACCACGACTGGCGATACATATGCGTGGGCTTATTCTGGCCACCTCGTAAGAGGAACTTCCGATACTTATCGGAACATCTTGGCGAATAACCCCCGTCTTTCTTCCGGCGCGTTAATCGCGATGCGCAGAATGGCCGTTGAGAACGCCATTGACCAGTTCGGTCAGAAGATTATCGGAATCAATTACGATATTCTTTGGACGACCGATGATGAGGAAGATATCAAGATTGCGGAGGAGTATTTGCACTCCACCGGTTCTCCGGATTACGATAACCCGGCCGTGAAGAATGTCTGGGCATATCGTTTCAGGCACGTTATCTTGCCTCGTGTCGCAATGACCGCGCTTGGCGTTGTTTCTACTTCAAAGCGTCATTATTGGGGCCTTTGTTCTTCCAAATACGTAACGGCATATCTTGGAATTTGGGAAGAACCGAATGTGATCCCGATGTTCAAGAAAATGGACGGATCGGATAACTGGGAAACAGGTGTTCGCGCGGGTTTTGGAATTTGCGTCGTTTCTGGTCGCGGATTCTGCCTGAGCACAGGAACGGGCGAAGCATAGAGTAAATATAGAGTAAATTAAGCCAAAAATAGGTTCTTAGCGGAAGTAATTGGGGAGATTGGTAACGTCAATCTCCCCGGCCTATAAAAATAATTAACGTTACTAATTATGAAAAATATCTTAAAGTGTTTAATTTGCAATCAGATTATAACTAGACGCGGAAAAAGATTTTGTTCATTACAATGTTTTGGAAAGTTTTGGGAAAAAGAAAAGAAGCGCTGTTTGATTTGTAATAAAGAAACAAAAAGACAGCGTAAATTCTGCTCTATCTCCTGTCGAGGATTGGCAAGAAAATATCCCCGTCCCAAATGTCTCATTTGTGGAAATCCTGTAAGATACCTATCCTCAAAACTTTGTTCCAAGAAATGTCAAGGTTTGTGGCAAAAAACGCACTTGAACAAAGGTAATATTGTATTAAGCAAGAAAGGTAAAAATCATTGGCATTGGAAAGGCGGAATTTCAACATTGCGCGAACAAATTAAAGTGACTAACGAATATCTGCATTGGAAACTTTCCGTCTTTGAAAGAGATGATTGGACTTGCCAGAAATGCCACAAAAAAGATAGACACGGAGTTCACGCGCATCACATCATTCATTTTTCCAAAATTATCGCAATGAACAAAATTACTTCCGTTGAACAAGCGTCGAATTGCAAGGCACTCTGGGATATAAAAAATGGCATTTGTCTTTGTGAAAAATGTCATTTCAAAAAACATTATTATTAAACTTACTACTATGAAAGACAAAAAGATAAAAAATCTTTTGGGTGGCATATTATTTACAGTATGCCTGCTTTTCGTGGTCGGTTTCGCCGTAGTTAAAGCCCAGACAGCCGTTACCGGATCTTCTTCCGTAGATGATATATTCAAACTTTGGTTAGAATACAAAGTTGCTGAACAAAAACAAGCGGAACCTCCTGTAACGGAAAAGGTAGCTGGCATTGGCACGAGAACTGATATTGTTATTGTCCAAAAGACAATAGATATGGACGATGTTACCACTACGACCGGCGCTGTTGCCGTTAATCCGGTAATGGGCGATTGGTATGTGGAAAATATCAGCGTGGCCACCAATGGTTATACTATGGCATCAGGGACATTTTTCTCTATTGAAACCTCTGACGCTGGAACTTCCGGCACAAGCACACTATTGCGAACTGCCGTAGACGCTTTAACCGCTTCAAGCACTCTTGATTTCTTCTCACCGACTGCTCCCAATGCAAACGGAACAATTACTGGTTCCGTTTCTTCTACACAGAGAGCAGTATTGAAAGACGGAAAGAGTTTGGTGGCAAAGTGTTCCGTTGTTGATTGTAAGACTCATACTCATCAAGTTGCCGCCGGAACAGGTGGCAAGATCACTATTACTGCTATCTTGAGGCGCATTGATAACTTCGGAGCGATATTCGATTAGTTTTTCACTTGTCTATCCTTCTTAAGAATTAAATATTTATTATGGATACTCATAAATTATCCGCAGAACAACTCGTTCGTCAGCTCAAAGTTTTGGGCGCGGTTATTGACGAGGATGTGAAATTTACAAAAGACGAATTATTGGGCGCGTTGGAAACGCACTTGAAAAATAAATTCGTCAAAGAGGTCAAGCTCACAAAAGAATTGCTCGAACAAAAAGTTGAGAGCGGCGAAACTTTGGCCGAAATTGGATTCAAGAAAAATGATGTTGTCTTAGTTCTTGATTCTGAAAAAAACGAACCAAAGAAAAAAAAGATAACTCATTCTTACGGACCGGCTGGGAAAGCCGTTTTATCCGTAGAGAAATTGGAAAACGGAACGACAAGAATCAAATTGGCGGAAGATAACGCCGTTATTTTGTTAAGCGCTGAACAGGTAGAAAAGGATTTACACGCATTGTAAATTTCAATCTCCGCTTTAGGGCGGAGAAAATAAGTTTATAATATATGAAAAAATTACTTTCTTGGATAATTCCTATATTTATTATTTTAGTAACAACAATTCTTGTTAAAGCCGATGAGGTTGAGAATACCGATGTCAAATTGCCGATAGAAAAAAATAAACCCGTGGAAATACAAATGACGATAAGTGGAAAAACCGTTTCTATTGCTGAATTTAATATCAAAAAAAATGATGTAGTCAAAAAAATAAATAATAACGCCTTGGATAAGGTAACCACGGAGGAGTTGAGCGAAATAAAAGATGTTGTTCGCATTCAATCTCAAAAATGCAAATCAATATACGTAGGAGGGGTATTTGATTGGAATAAAATAAAAAATCTTCTTAATAATAATTGTAATTAAAATATGAAAAAACATATATTTGTAGTTAGTGCAATCGCGATCGTTTTAATAGTCTTGGCGTTTCTTGGAGGCAGGTATCTTAAACCCGATGCGCCGGCTGGAGGGACATCAGTTGATAATTTAATAGATGGATTGACATCTACCGCCACATCTACCGGCGGGACGTTCCCAATTAAGGTTTTGGACACGAATTATGGCCGCGGATACGCGTTGATTCAAAATGACAGCGCTAACGATGTCTATCTTTGGTTTCAAGATTTTACGACAACAGCAAACGCATCAACTACGGTTGCTGTGAATAAAGGGGTGTTATTAAAACCGGCCGGACATTATGAGATGCTACCTGAAAATCTGATTGTCGGACAAGTGTGGGCGACGAGCACCGTTAGTGGTTCAAGGATTTTGATTATAGAAAAATAAGTATGACTTTTGTTAAGGGTTCAATACCCTGGAATAAAGGAAAGAAAGAAACAAGACCGGATGTTTTTTGCAAACATAGTTTAGCGAGCAAATTATAATAGGGAATACTGGAAAAATATTTTATCTTATAAATAATTAAAAATATGAAAAAAATATATTTATCTTTATTTGGGGCGGGATTGATAGCGATTGCCTTTGTCTTGACTACGAAACTTGTAGAGGCGCGACTTTACAATCCGACCAATCTTCAAACTATCAATGGGAATCTCTTGCCGGATGGGAACCTTACCCGAAATATCGGATCACCGACATTACAATGGGCAAATGCCTATCTCGGCACTCTCACCGCCACAGTCGCTTTGAATACCGACGAACCTCTTACCGTCGGCAATGGCTCGGTATCCTCCACCATCAACGGCTCATCAACTTCCACCTTTCCATATGGCGTGACCTTTGCAACAACCGGCGGAAATGTGGGAATTGGAACAGAGAGTCCGGGCAGTAAACTAACCGTCTTGGGCGTTACGGCATTGGGCAACGGTTCAACTACGACTACTATCACCGGCTCATCTATTGCTTTTGGTAATGGAATGTTGAGTGAGTCCGGTGGCGTCGTTCTGCTTAGAAATGCTGCGGGCGGAGGAAATATAAATTTATCAGCACTGGGCGCCAATCTTGGTTTTGTAAATGTCACACCCTCTAATCCATATACTGCCGTCAACCAAAAAACCTTCGGCGTGGATAGTAATTTCTTCAATGTATTCTCAAGCGGAAAGGTCGGCATCGGAACATCTATCGCATCCAACATATTAACTGTTGCATCATCAACTCTTACCAATTTAATAGCATTTAGTAATGGTTCCACCACTTCCACTTTGGCGGTCGGCAATCGTGGCACGGCAACTTCCACTTTCTATTCCGACATCTGGGCTCCATATAGAGATTTGCAGATTGGTGGCTCGGCTGGAACAGGCAACTTTTGGACAGGCGATGGCACCGCGACAACGACAATCAGGGGCTCCGGAACTTCAACTTTTGCATCAGGTGTTCAATTTAACAGCTCTATGGCGGCCAGCGGATTATCTCCTGCCGCCGCTACCGAGTACACGGTCTGTGTCAGCAATACAACGGGAGATATTTCAAAAGCATCTGGATTGTGCACCGTGTCTGCGGCAAAATATAAATCCAATATAGAATCCCTGCAAAGCGGGATAGATGCTCTGATGAAATTCCAACCCGTCAATTTTATTCTTAATGCCGATGGCTCGGCTCACATCGGTTTGATTGCCGATGTGGTAGAACAGATTGACCCGAAACTCGGAGTATATCAGAATGGCGAATTGCGGAATTATGACCAAGCGGGTGTGTTGGCTTACATCATTGCCGGCGTGCAGGATTTCTATGATAAATTTATTCATTCAATTCAGATGTTATGGAGCTGGTCGCAAAATAATGAAAATCGGATAGTTGAATTGGAAAAGCAGGTTAATGATTTGCAATTACAGATTCAAGAATTGAAAAAGTAAAATGTGTAGAATTGATTAAAATGTATAGATTTAAGAATTAAACTACTCAAATATGTCCAAAAACGAAATCTTTGACCACGAAGAGTCCGAGAGATACGAAGCTGATAATTTGAAGCCGTTTTTAGAAATTCTGCGGGATAAAGTCAATTCAAAAGATACGAAAGTGATGGCGATGTTTTCACAGCTTATAAAATTATCAGAAAGAGTAATTGAATATACTGATAAATTACAGCAAGAAGGCGACAACGGCGCGGCAGAAGCGGCAGTGAATTTACGCATAGAGAATGAAGTATTGCACCGCCGACTTGGTGATAAATCCGTTTGCGATAAATGCGGCGGAGATGTGATGCTTTCTGATTGTATAGCTGTTTGCGGAAAATGCGAGGAAGCAAGACCGCAAGAGGAAAAAGACGCGGACGGGTATGAGCCAAATTTTGCAAATTGGCACTGGAAAGAAATAAATTGGACAGAATACAGTTTGGTATAAGATTTAACTCTTAATCATCTATGGAGTGGTTAAAAATTCCAATACTAAATAATGAATATTATGTAATAGTTTGCGTAGGGCAACCGAAAGAAGTGATGAAATTTACCCGAAAACATTTTGAAGACAAGGAAATTCCCGAAAAAGAATTTACTGATGATACAAGGGGCAAAAGTTTTTCAAGGAAAGGATATCCTCCATTGCTTTACATTAAATTAAAAAGTTCTGACACGGATTTCTTTGGAACGCTTGCTCACGAAGCAGTCCACGCTGTTCAAAATATTTGGGAAATAATAGGAGAAGAAAATCACGGAGAGGTATTTGCCTATTCTGTCGGAGCTATCGTAAGAGAAACCGCAAGATTTATAAAAAAGAAAGCGTCTTAATTCTTAATTTATTTCGCAAATGCGAATGCGAAGGAGAATAATATGGTCAAACATCCAAAAATTTTAGGGGTATCGATAGTTTCCAGCGTTGATGTTGAAAAATATAGTTTGTTTATTAAAGGTTTTTTGGCCACCACTGCGACCGGGCTGGCTTATTTTGGCATTGTTCTGCCTTTGGGGGATATAAGCCCCTTGATTGACCAACTAGGCACGCTGGTATTGCAAATTTCTGCGGCAGTAGGAACGGCAATCACGATCTATGGTGGTATCCGCAGATTGATTAACACTTTACGAAAATGATATGGAGAAGTTTTTTACTGAAAATCTTTTATTAAACATCGGAGGAATGGGGCTTGCGGCAATAATGATGATCGGCCTTATCATAGGAATAAAAATTTTAGTCGGCGTTATTAAAAAACAGAATGCGGAAGCCAACGCGCGGCAATCTGAATTTAATAAAGCGATGACCAATCATTTAGAGCATACTTACCAGTCAGAAATGGCCCGGGCGGAATCCGACAAAGCGCTTGCCGCCGCTTTGGGAAAATTTAGCGAACAGCTGGACAATTTTGTGAAATGATATGATATTCGGAATTTTAATGATTGTCGCGATTGAACTATATTTTTGCGCCATCGATGTGAATAAAAAATCTTGGTTATATATCTGTTTGGCGGTGATATTTGGAATGTTATTTACTTATGATTTATTAAGACCTTTTATATGAAAAATAAACTTGGC
>Ga0180732_1001038_pt1 | contig 18759 bp, 24 predicted proteins | sample KR11_01MetaG_FD_148674 | JGI IMG/M metagenome (GOLD analysis project Ga0180732, IMG submission 148674) | Groundwater microbial communities from the Olkiluoto Island deep subsurface site, Finland - KR11_0.1 MetaG | ecosystem: Environmental > Aquatic > Deep subsurface > Groundwater | place...
GGTTTATCGCCCGCACGATGTAAATGACCATTTTTATACCAAAATTTTATACCATTTGCCCATATTATCGCCGGTTTGTCACCCGCACGATGTTCTCGACCGTTTTTGTACCAATATTTTGAACCATCTCTATCTATCTGCGCAGGCTTATCGTTATATGAATGCAGTTGTCCTTTTTCATTTAGTGTTGGCATCATTTTTTAATCACCTTTTTTGTAATATAAATCTATCGTATGCGTTTTCCATTTTTAAACCATTTTTTTGACCCATCCGCCATTATTACAGCAGGCTTATCACCTTCACGGTGTAGTTGACCATTTTTGAACCACCGCTTTGAACCACTGACCCATACTGCTGCAGGCTTATCACCTTCACGATGTAGCTGACTATTTTTGTACCAAAATTTTGTGCCATCATCAAATATTACAGCAGGCTTGTCACCTTCACGATATAGTTGACCGTTTTTGTACCATTCTTTTGTACCATCTACCAGTATTGTAGCAGGCTTATCGTTATATGAATGCAGTTGTCCTTTTTCATTTCGTGTTGGTATCATTTTTTAATCACCAATTATCATAATATAAATCTATCGTATACGTCTTCCATTTTTATACCATTCTTTTCCATGTTCGAACCATCGCTTCAATCCATCTGCATATATTGCAGCAGGTTTGTCACCCCCACGATGCTGCAGACCGTTTTTGTACCAAAATTTTGAACCGCTAGCCCATATTATAGCAGGTTTGTCTCCTGCACGATGTTTTAGACCATTTTTAAACCAATATTTTGTGCCATCTGCATATATTTCTGCAGGCTTATCACCATCACGATGCCGCAGACCATTTATGTACCAAAATTTTGTGCCGTCGGGCCATATTGCCGCAGGTTTGTCTCCTCCGCGATGTAACTTACCATTTATGTACCAACTTTTTGTACCATCAGCATATATTATAGCAGGCTTATTATTATACGAATGCAATTGTCCTTTTTCATTTCGGGTTTCTGTCATTTTTTAATCACCATTTTTCTGTAATCATTAGAGGGCATGTACCCTCTATCTTGGTCTGCAATCATGCAATACCGTGCGGTCATTTTTCAGATAACTATAATTTCCTATTCGCCAATTTTAAACTTATTTTTTAGCTTTAGTCTTTTTCTTCTTATTTAAATCATCAAGCCATTTTCGCTCAAATTTTCTAACGGGATCTTCCCGGGAAACCCTGAAATCAAACAATGCTTCTTGCACCCCGCAATCACTGCATATATCTGTCTTATTATCTCTGCGGCTAAGCGCGGGATAATCAGTTGAAAATCGTTTGCATCTCGGGCATCTGAATTTTTTAGTTACCATTATATATCATCATAATTTTTTAAGGATAATACTCCCATATGCAATCAACCTGTGCATGTCCACCTGAATTATTAATATATTTTAATATTTTCTTTTCAAACTCTTGGCGCGTCAAATTTTTAAATTTCACGGCTTCATTATTTTCTATCTTATACTGGCCGGATACTATCCACAAACCTGTCATTTTTTGAACACCATTTTTATATTATTTTATTAGGCTAAATAAAGTCCTTTTCTAAAGGCTTTTTGAATTATTGTGAATTGTTCTGAAATCACCCAGATTAATAGTTTACTATAGACTATTAATCTATGAAGCTACCGGGTATCTTTTCGTGATAGTAACTCCTGTTACTTATTTTTTTAGTCTTTAATAGATACTCCTGTTACTCATTTTGATTATATTATGTGAAATATATATTTTATTAAATACTTTTATTAACTTCGCTTATAATATCTAAGCATCTCCTTTATTTTATTTAATTTTAAGTTTCGCCCATCCATAACTTACGGCTATATAATATATAGTGCCAATTTTAACTACGTCTCCAATTGACATCGACGTATGGCAGACTCCTAATTTTTTTAAAATAACCTGCCCAGGATCATTATCACTGCTGCAAGGATTCGTCCAGTAAATATTATATTTATGCCATAATTGGTCTAAATCTTTATAGCTTTTAATATTCTCTTTGTATGGCATTTTCTGCCAATATTTTTTAAATTGCGCCTTAGAAACATATACTACTTTAATATCTTTATTATAATGTAAAATAGGCCAATACTTCTCAGCAAACTTACTCTCACTTGGGTGAGGCATATTTACATAATATATTGTTGTTTGAACCATCTATTTCGCCCTTTCATAATAAATAACAGAACGGCCAGGTTGATTGCCGGTCACTAATCCTTTTTTTACAAAAAATTTCATTATTTTAGTTACGTATTGAGATGACAACCCTGTCTCAATTGAAATAGCGGAAGCCGCAACAGGAAAGTGATAACTATCTAAAGCCATCAATGCGTCATCATAATCTCTTTGTTTTTGCTGTGCAGATTTTCTCATAATATATAATAGCTTTACATATATTTAAACTTATCTATAATTTAATCTATTTGGTATCATTAACTAAAATATTATTTAGAGTATCATTGCATTCAAGCCCTTTCATAATATATAACTAAACGACCAGGTTGATTATCGATCATTGTGTCAATCACTAATCCTTTCTTTACAAAAAATTTCATTATTTTAGTTACGTATTGAGGTGACAATCCTGTCTCAACTGAAATGGTGGAAGCGGTGATAGGAAAATGGTATTTATCTAAAGCCTTCAACGCATCATTGTAATCTCTTTGTTTTTGCTGTGCAGATTTTCTCATAATACATATTAGCTTTATACATATTTAAAATTATCCATAGTGTAATCTATTTGATATCGTTAATGTGAATCTAAAAACGATTGGCCCGAAAGTGTAAAACTTTAGTACATTGAGGCCTCTATATATACATCAGACACGCTTTTTGGGAGAAAGTATTTAACTTTTATTTTTGTCGTAGACCAAAAACAATTAAATTTTCTATTCTTATGCGTTCTGGGCGTTTAAAAATGACGTGCAGCGATTCTTATTTTTTGATGAAACCTACAAAATAGTACAGGCCTTATAGGCCTTATAAGCCTTGTTGTTCCGCTGTATCTTGTTTTTTCATAAATATTCAAAATGAGTAACAGCTAAAATATGTGTGTAATCACTAAATAGTAACAGTACCTGCTGTTATTCATTTTATTTTGTCTTTTGTTGATACAGATAACAGAGGAATAACAAGGACTACAACAAAAGCATAGTATTTTAATACTAAAAACTTAACTATATACTAGTAGTTCAGCTGTATCTTGTTTTGTATTTGTCATATTACAAAAAATGACTATTATTAAAAAAATTAGTGTAATCACTAAATAGTAACAGTATCCGCTGTTATTCATTTATTTTATTATTTCTAAAAATAAGATACAGCGAAGCAACAAGGACTGCGAGAAATGCAGTCCTTGCTGCAGTCCTTATTCAAACCTTAATAAATGTATCGTTGTAAGTGTTCAAAACAAGTATCCGCTAATATATATATATATGTGTGTATATATATATATTATTATTATTATAGCAATAAGGACTACAAGGACTATAAGGACTAAAAACTTTTCTTTTTTTTTTAAATATTTTTTACTAAAAAACTTGCAGCGATTCAGTACGTTGTATTTTTGCATATTTATACATAAAAATAAATATATATGTGCTGCTATAAAAAAGCAGTCCTTATAGTCCTTGTAGTCCTTATTTGCTTCGCTGTATCTTGTTTTTAATAAGGACTGCTTTTTAGATGCAGTCCTTGCAGTCCTTGTAGCTTCGCTGTATCTTGTTTTCAATAAGGACTATATTTAGATATATTCCTTGTATTCCTTATAGCTTTACTGTATCTTGTTTTTAATAAGGACTATATTTAGATGCATTCCTTGTATTCCTTGTATTCCTTATTTGCTTCGCTGTATCTTGTTTTTAATAAGGACTATATTTAGATGCATTCCTTGTAGTCCTTGTATTCCTTGTATTCCTTATAGCTTCGCTGTATCTTGTTTTTTCGTAAATATTCAAAATGAGTAACAGCTAAAATATATGTGTAATCACTAAATAGTAACAGTACCTACTGTTATTCATTTTATTTTGTTTTTTGTTGATACAGATAACAGAGGTATAACAAGGTATACAACAAAAGCATAGTATTTTAATACTAAAAGCTTAACTGTATACTAGTAGTTCCGCTGTATCTTGTTTTGTATTTGTTATATTACAAAAAATGGCTATTATTAAAAAAATTAGTGTAATCACTGAATAGTAACAGTATCCGCGGTTACTCATTTATTTTATTATTTCTAAAAATAAGATACAGCAGAACAATAAGGTATGCAAAAAATGTATACCTTATTGCATACCTTATTGCGAGACTTGCCGGGGAGAAAATATGAAAATAAAAATGAGTTATAGGTGGTCTAGGTATAAATATATATATATATATATAGATATATAATATTATTATACAAGGTATACAAGGTATATAAGGTATGAAAACTTTTCTTTTTTTTAAAATATTTTTTACTAAAAACTTGCAGCGATTCAGTATGTTTTTTGCACATTTATATATAAAAATAAATATATATATACTGCTATAAAAAGTCATACCTTGCATACCTTGTATACCTTATTAGACTTGCTGTATCTTGTTTTCAATAAGGTATACAAAAATAGTGCATACCTTGCATACCTTGTAGTTCCGCTGTATCTTGTTTTCAATAAGGTCTATAAAATAGTGAATATTTTATATATTTGTATACCTTATTACTTCGCTGTATCTTGTTTTCTAAAGAATCAATACATTTCATTTTTTAGAATGATTTTATCAAGTGTCTGTTGATCTTCATCCGGTTGTTCTGATTTTTCTGTGTAGATTTCATTAAAACTTTCGGTATCTTTAAGTTTTAAAATTATTCCTTGCTGTACTTGTTTTATTTTAGAATCAATGTCTATTACATAAATAGAAGTTTTTTGTATAGTATGTTTGGTGATGTAACTAGCATCCCATCCAATCGCTATTAGTTTTTCTGAAAGTACTTTTAGATTCGGGATCTTAGTATTTTTCAATAGTATATTCAATTCGGATACAAAATGTTTTTTTCCAGACAGAACTATTTCATTGTCTTTTGTAAAGTGGATTCCTTTTACTGCAAATTTTATCAACAGGTCATCTGATAATTGTTTCCCGGCGGATAAATCCCGCGATTGTATAATTTCATAAGCCGAAGCTCTGCGGGTTAACATATTTTCTCCAAGCATGTATGTTATTTCAGCAGACAGCAATTTATTCATACAGCTTTCAAGTTCTTCTTCTTCTGCGTTGATAACGGTATTAGTTTTGTCATCAATATTTTCTATTGGGTTAAAAATATAGTCTATCTGGGCAAGAGCATATATTTTTTTAAGCAGCATCTCTCCGACAAGTAAAATTTTAAATTTGTCATTATCACGCGGATTTTTCGTCAAATCTAAATTACAGGCACTAAAAATTTTATTTATTTCTTCAACAAGGGTGGTATCTTCTCCTGCTAGCTGTATTATGGCTTGTCCTACGGTATTAATATTTTCTGTCAGAAATATTTTGTCTTCAACAGAAAGTATAGTCATATCTTTTTCGCGAAAGCCTTGCAGAATATGTATTACGTAAAGCCTGTCTTGTACGGCTGATTCAGAGACTTGAAAAGAATTGGCCGTCATAAATATTGGTCTGATACCATGGGTATTGCTGATTGTTCCATTTCTGTTTCCTCTAGATATTTTTGCGCCTAGCCGGCTAGTTGCACCCGTTTTTATGATTGGGATTAATCGATAATTTCTATGAAAATTTTCTATTTCATCTATCATCATAGGCCTAGTCGTATAGACTACTTTAGCTTTAAACCGTACGCCGGTTCCTTTAAATACTTCGTTGCTTTCTGAAAATTGAGTATTCCATAAATCCCTGACAAAAAATTCTAATAGCTGTGATTTACCTTCAGATTTTGATCCCACTATAGATACATATGGAAATAATTTAATGCCCAGATCAAACATCGCAACCCTGAATACCGATGACAATGATAAGGCTAAAATATTACAAATTATATTTTTACTAGATGGTGATTTACCTAGTGTATTAATTATCATTAAAGTTTTTTTAAGATTTATGATCTGTTTTGCTGTTAATTTTTCTTTAAAAAGAGAGTCTTCTTGTTCGACATCTTCCAATTCTGTTATAGTATAGTCTCCTTTTAGTGTACTATTATATGGAAATAAAGGTACTAATGTTTTTTTGTCGAATGTAAATATGCCACAGTGAGTTGTGCTGTTACATATTTTTATTTTGTCTGCAAAAAAAGTCAATAAATCTTTTCGTATAAATTTTGTCAACGGTTTGACGTCACTTGACAATTCACTTTTCCATTTAGGATTGACATTGAATTTTTCAATTATCGTTGTCGAAAGACTCGCAAAATGTTGTTTGCGGTCTATGCAGAATTCAAATTCTTCTGTGCCGCGAATCATCTTACAAAATATTTTATTAATTATTTTTTTATTTATGACGTCGTGGTGTTTTGCCTGAAGGATTTCTATGTTAGAGATAAAAATTATTTCTTGTTCTTCTGTATATGTAGATTTTCCTTTAGTCCTTACTACAGTTTTATAAAAAATTATTCCACCGTCATCCGAATATTTTACTAATATATTAGCATCAATTTCTTTAGTTTCTAGTGGTTTAGGTGATAAATATTTGCATTTTTCAATATCACAAAAACCATTTTCTTTTAGGGACTTACATGTTATATGAGTTATCCCTTTTTCATAAACAAAATTTATTTGTTTTTTTAGATCAACCACCGATTCTTGTTTAGTATTTTTTAAATTCCACGCTGATAATTTTTCAAAGGTTTCTTTGGCGGTCAATCCTTCATTATTGAATTTGGCAGCCAGTATTACACATCCTCGGTGGACGCCATCAGATTCTCTTCCGTTGTTTAGAAGAGTATCTACTGCCGGACAGACCCAGCTAGACCTTATAGTTGATGAATTTGTTAATATGTTTTTAAATTTTTTTTCTAATTCAACAGCTTCCACTAATATTTCTTTTACAAAAGTTTTATCAAGCTGAAAGTCACTTCCATCATATTTTTTTATTAGCTGCAAATATTCATTTTTTCTTTTGTGATGTTGTGACCATTCGACAGAAATCATGCGGCATTGTTCAGCCATTTTTGGGTCAGGATGTTTTCCTTTTGTATCAATAAAATCATTAATTATTTTTAATTTTATTATTTTTCTTTCAAAAGGAGTAAACTTTTTTAGTTCAGGATATCTGAATCTGAAATGTACATGTTCGTATGGAGTATCTGGGGTTGTAGACCAGTGTTCAAAGGCTATTTTTAAATCTATTAGCATTTGTTCGGTTTCTCTAGTGTCGTTAGCATCACAGTCTAGAGATATTTCGTCTGGAAGAATCCTTCTAAGCATTATTTTTTCTATTCCTAATGTTTTTAAGCCGGTTTGATAATCTACCCATTTAGTAGTATAATTATCTGAAACTTCTAAGACTGGAAATCCTTCAGCGGGTTCTGTTCTAGTAGATGAAGATAAGCTAAGTATTTCTGAACTAGGGTATTCTTTATAGAATTTGTCAAGATATTCTTTTTTTTTATCAAGATATTTTTGATTATCCATCTGCAACGCCATTAAAAGTTATTGACTAAAATAATTATATGATATTTGAATCTTAAAATATTATATGTAGAAGTATTAGAATTAATAGCGGGCACCCCCTGCGTGCTCACTAATATTTTGTTTGGTATCATCTGCAATCGAACAGATATCAGAAAGATTGATAGCCTTTAATTGTTTGGGAGAATGAAGTTCTATATATATAAATAGTCTATCATGATTGACACACTTGCCAAAATGTCTAAAATTATCTTTCATCAAAATATTGACGTTCTTATTTTTCCAAATGTCTAATAGCAATTCTGTATCCATCTCATCACATCCCATTTTAAAATTTCAATTATAACATATTATTTATTAGTCATCTTCATATATATTCATTTATACACTAGAAAATATATATTATGAATATATATTTTCCTGAATAAATAAGTATATAAACCTGTGCGTCTATTTATAATCAACGAAATTTAAAACAAAGGTGATAATATGACAGATGAAAGGATAAAAGATTTGGCCGCAACAATGGGGATTGATGCTGCAGAGATTGACACGTTTGTAGAAAACACACGAAAATACTCAGAGTCATTTCCAACATTTTATATCCCTGAAGACGGGACAAAAGTGTATGCTACATTTGAATCTGACGAGGTAAGAACTGGAATCCAGACAAAGTTTGGAGACGCTAACGTGACAACCGTAATCGAAGACGACGGAACAAAAAGCACATTATGGTTGAAACCTAAAGGTATTGCGGCGAGGGCTTATGTGCAGCAGAAATTGATTCTTGGTAAGAAGCAGGGAAAGGAGCTTGGAGATATCGCAGGACAGCGTTTTGCATTTTGGAAAGATGATGTGGATACCGAAAAGTATGGTATTGTGAAAGGCGTCAGGATGCAGCAGGTAAGTCTTCCAAAAGTAGAAGATTTGGCCAAAGAAAGTGAGTCTGAAATAGTCAAATAAATAAATATTAATATTATATTATTATGGAGGTGACTGTACATGAACAAAAACGATTTAGATAGATTTTCAAATGAGCTGATTGGAAAAGTAAAATTTGACAATCCAGAATTTACACTAAAAGATTCTCGTCGCATTATTGGAAAGGCGTATACGAAGATTTCAAAAGAGGTTAGAGACGCAAAAGAAGCTGAAGATTCCACAGATAAGGATTAAGTATGTACTAATAGTACATATGTATACTAAATACATATGTATTAATAGTATATATTTTTATGATTACTATTAATAAAAAATTTATCGCAAAGAAGATTCCAATAGCAGTGCTATTGACAAAAGCATTAGAAGACTCTGATAGTGGAATTATTAAGCGTTCCCCACATGCGTAGGGATGAACCGGGAACATACGCTATCAGAGACGACGACACGACGCGTTCCCCACATGCGTGGGGATGAACCGTTATAACATATATATCGGTTTCAATCACCCAAGCGTTCCCCACATGCGTGGGGATGAACCGTAATCATGACGAATACCAACGAGTATTTCACGGCGTTCCCCACATGCGTGGGGATGAACCATCACCGGCATCAACGAAATATCATTATGCGTTGCGTTCCTCACATGCGTGGGGATGAACCGAAACAGAACAAATGCTAATAGATTTAAAAATAGCGTTCCCCACATGCGTGGGGATGAACCGGCTATTAGAAGAATCAAAAATAATTTATGTGAGGTTTTTAAATGAAGTCTAAAACTAGAAGTGGCCAAGCTTTGCCAGTCTTTATGGGACTTTTTGGAGTAACTGTTATGATATTCTTTATAGCTATTATTTTAGGAGTAGATACAGTTGAAGCGTCACATCTTGGTGTAGCCGAAAAATTTGGTGAGATACAGTTTGTACAACAGCCTGGTATCAGATGGACAGGACTGTTCACAAGAGTCCATTCGTATGATATGAAGACTAGAAAAGTTATTGTCACTTTGGATGAATCTAATAGTGCAGTTGATAAGACAGGTCAAGCCGTTTATGCTGTTATCAATGTGAATTATAAAATTAAACATTCACCAGAGACTGTCCAACAATTATATTCTGAAGTTGGATTGTCAGATATTGTGGCAGATACATTGAATCTAGATGCTATAATTGCGGAAGCTTTTAAGCAGACTACTGTTTCGTATGAAGCATTAGAAATTCTCGAAAAACGACAAGCCGTGAAAGAACAGACGATTGAGACTATCAAAAAGAATTTTCCACAAAAATATTTTGAGATAGAAAATATTGTTGTCACTAATATAAGATTTTCACCTGCATTTGAAAATGCTATTGAAAGGAAAAAGGTAGCTGTACAGGACGCTATCACAGAAAAGAATCAGCTTGAAGTGGTTAAATTCCAGCAGCAACAGGAAATAGAAAAATATAAAGCGGAAGCAGAAAAGATGAGATTGCAGCGTGAACAGATAACTCCGATGTTACTTCAGCAAGCCTGGATTGTAAAGTGGAACGGGCAGCTTCCAATGACAATGCTGACGTCAAGTGAAGCAAGTAATTTCTTGCTGCAGATTCCTGTTGCAGAAAATCAGGTGTGATAAATGATATTTAGATTGTTACTGTTTGCTATATTAATATCAAGTATTATAGCAGTAATAATAACATTTATTTTTTATCGTAAAGAATTTTTATTGAAAATCTCTGCTGCCAAGATTGAACATGAACATAAGTTAGACGATAAATATGCAGAAGATATAATAAAACAAGTCAACAAAAAAAGAAAGAGGCGCAAACATTTTATTTAAACATATGGAGGAATTTTAATGGAAGATTTAGAAAATACGATAATAGGATTATTAGAAACAGTTCCTAGGAATGGCATGTCAGCATTAATAGAAAGCTTAAAGCGAGAAGGATTCTTTACGTCACCCGCATCAACGAAATATCATTATGCGTTTGAAGGCGGATTGATGATGCATAGTTATAGTGTATATGAATTATTTAATAAGATGAATATTGATTTTAATTTAAATCTGTCTAAAGATCTATTAATAATTTGTCCTCTTTTGCATGATGTCTGCAAGATGAAATTATATCATACCACCCCAAACGGAATTAAGCATAATGGCATATCTGGTCATTCTAAATTAAGTTTAGAAATTCTCAAAGAACATATTGAATTAACTAAAACAGAAGAACAGATTATTTTTTATCACATGGGATTTTACGGCACTACCGAATTTAATTCTAAAAGTGGCGAATATAAATTACAAGAGATGGTTAATACATATAATATATCTAGAATAGCAAAATTATTTTATTTTTGTGATGACATGTCTACTAATTTTTTAGAGACTGATGTTAAAAAGTCAGGTGATTCGAAATGACCCAATTTTATATTGCAGGACCTTTTTTTAATTGTTATGAGATAGAAGTAGTCAATATCATAAAAAATAAATTAGAATCTTTAGGGTTTGAGGTTTTTTCTCCAATGCATAAATTTATGTGTCCTCCTACAGCAAGTCCTGGTGTCCGGAAAGATACTTTTGATGGAAATTTAGTAGCAATTGAAGACTCAGACTATATAATAGTTATAACAGACAATAAAGATTTAGGAACGCTGTTTGAAGCTGGATATGCTTATAAGTGCAATAAAAAAATAATTTATTTTTCGCAGACACTTGGGAATAATCCTTTCAACCTTATGCTGGCCCAAAGCGGGATCTGCATAACTACTAGTTATGAAAGACTTTTTAGTGTCCTGTCTGACATTAAAAATAATATTCCAATAGATTCTAAATTTTCAGGACAGATAGAATGATATACTGCATTATATATATTGTATAATGAATAATAGAGTGGTTATATGGGTGTTGACAGCAGACTAAACAGAGGTATACATAATGATTGGGGGACTCCTCAAAAATTATTTGATACACTAAACGCTAAATTCAATTTTACGTTGGATCCCTGCTGCAATGAGCTGAATAAAAAATGTAATAAATATTTTATGACAGAAGATGACGGGTTAACCAAAGACTGGAATAACAATATAGTATTTATGAATCCGCCTTATTCTCGTGGTCTTATGGCCAAGTGGATCAAGAAAGCTTATCTTGAAAGTTTGAAATCTAATTGCGTTGTTGTCGCACTGATTAGAGTTTCAACAGAAACTAATTGGTGGCATAATTATGTTATGAAAGCAAAAGAAATATGGTTTATCCAAGGGCGATTATGTTTTGAAGGATTCAACCAGGCTTTAGACAATAAATATACTACAACAGCACCTTGTATGCATGCAAGTGGAATAATAGTGTTTGATAAAAGCAGAAATACGAAATACCCAATATTTAAAGCGGCTGATTCTGTTGGAAATGAAATTTAGTCTTCTGCGTTATGGCCATCTTCAAATCCTTCTTCATATATTTTATTAATGATTGATGCAAAAGCTTTGTCTGTTTTAGCTTTCTTAATCATAGGAATAAATCTTAAAACATATGCGTCAGTTGGTATTTTTTTCTTTATTTTGATATTCATATTATTATTTACATAGATAAGTTTAAATATGTTACTTATATTCTGTAATATATATATTAAATATATATTTTCAAAAATATAAATATATATAAACCTAGAAATACAATATTATGTTATGGATATTATACAGTTTAAAAAATTTGTTAATAATGATCATAGATGTCTTAGTATTATTTCTAGATTTAATTTTAAGTCTAAATTACACCAAGAGTCTGTTGCATCGCATAGTTTTTATACTACTTTATATGCGTCTATGATTTCTGATATACTTATTTCTTATTATCCTATTAAAACAGAGTTAGTATTGAAGATGGCTCTCGTTCATGACGCTGAGGAAGTAGTCCTTGGAGATGTGTTAGCTACTACAAAAATTGCAATAAAAGAAACTTATAATAAGCTTGCTGAAAGTGTTGTTGATGATATATTATTTGATTACGCTCAATATTGGAAAAATTATAATAATACAGATTGTTTAGAATGTATAGTTGTAAAATTTGCAGATAAGATTAGTGGAATTTCATTTTGTAAAAGCGAGATTGAGCTTGGAAATAAATTATTTTTATCTATACTTAAAGAGTATAGGGTAGTAATTATAAAATTTAACTCGTATCGTTATCCAAACCAGGAAGTATATAATATTTTTAGTGAGTTGATTAATTTTGTTATATTCGATATTGATAATGTTTTGAAATTATTTAAAAATAATAAGTAATATTTTAAAAAGAGGAAATAATATGGTTAGACAACGCTGGTATCATACTGAAGAAACTAAAGTAAAGATGTCTAAAACACATATTGGGATGCATCACTCAGAAGAAACCATAAAGAAAATGCATAAAAAACATAAAATGATAGCTCCATCAAATAAAAATAGAACTAGTTGGAATAAAGGTATTCCTCTTACAGAAGAAACTAAAAAGAAAATGTCTGAAAAATTAAAAGGCCATGTTGCTTGGAATAAAGGTATTCCTCGCGATGAAGAAATTAAAAAGAAAATATCTGAAAAATTAAAAGGCCGTATTGCATGGAATAAAGGTATTCCTCATACAGAAGAAACTAAAAAGAAAATGTCTGAAAAATTAAAAGGCAATACATATATGAAAGGTAAACACCATACACAAGAGACAAAAAATATACTTGCTAAGAAGATGATGGGGAATACTAATGGATTTAAAAAAGGTCAGAAGTTATCAATAGAAGCAAGACAAAAGCTATCTAAGATGTTTTCAGGCAGTAAAAATCCGATGTATGGAAAACATTTTTCTAAAGAACAAAAAAAAAGGATATCTGAGTCAGAAAAAGGAAAAATTATATCTATAGAGCATCGAAAAAAAATATCAAAATTTAATAAAGGAAAAATATTATCGATAAAGACTAAAAAGAAAATGTCAATAAGTCGATGTAAATATCTTTCTGAGAAATCAGGAACTTTCTCAAATACATTACCAGAGCGCATATTAAAAGCACAGCTATTATCTAATATGATATTGTTTAGTTCACAAAAACATATAAAAGGACAGTCTAAAAATTTTGTAGTAGATTTTTTTATAGCGCCTAATATTGTTATAGAAGTAGATGGAGATTATTATCATTGTAATCCAAGAATATATCCAGATGGGCCAAAGTATAATATACAAAAAAATCATATTATTACAGATGCAATAAAAGATAAAGAACTATTTGAAAAAGGATATATCGTTCTTAGATTTTGGGAATATGATATTAAAAATAATTTACATTCATGCGCAAATAAGATACAACAAACTATAAGGTGAGAAGATGCCAGCTGATATGACGAGAACTCCATTATTTAAAAAACATATTAGAAAACAATTCGTAGATATAAAATTTAATATTGACGTCGATGCGATTGATGTAAAACTTATCTATGCACCTAGCTTAAAAGAATTACAAGACTTTATTCCTCAGTTCTGTTCAGCCACTTGGTGTGATAAACCTGGCGAAGGACCTGTATTTGAAAAACTAAAACCAAAGATGTTAGATTATTTTTTTGATAATAAAGTTTTGCCGACAGCATATGAATGTGTCAATCTAGTTTTTGAAGTGACAGGGATTGAACACACTACTGCATCGCATCTCATACGACACCGGACGTTATCATTCTCGGCCCGGACACATGCAGACAGAGATAATAGAGACGATGACTATACTATTCCGGGTTCAATAGCAGATTCAAAATTTAAAAATAGATATGAAAGAATCTGCAAAGATGCGGTGAAATTATATGGTGATATGTTAGATACCGGTGAGATTTCTACAATGGACGCGAGAGCAATCTTGCCGCGGAGCGAAGAGACTTATTATTATGTGCGCGGGAACCTAAAAGATATGATGACATTTATTAACACTAGATTAGATGTCCAGACGCAGCCACAGACTGATAATATTCTAGCGATGCTATTTTGGCGTGAGATTTTAAGAGTCTATCCTCAATTATATGGAAAGATAGATTTCAATAAAAAAGATTTATTTTATATTTCTGCAGCACAGACAGATATTGGCCATAATTTATTTGCGCCAGCAAAGAAAAATGATATTTTTGGTTGGCATCCAGATGATTTCATATATCCTAGACACCGTGATGAGTTTATGGGGGCATCGCATTATTTAAAACGAAAAAATTTAATTGAAGCTCAGATACGAAAAATTGTATGTGATTCTAATTCACTTAACAAAGATGATAGTAATGTTAATAATAATTGAAGGGCCCGATTTAGTAGGAAAGACAACCTTAGCTTTACGGTTAGCCGAACAGTTTAAAATACCTATTTTTAAGCATCACAAAATAAGTTCTAAAAAAGAATGGAAAAACACAGTAGATTTTATTGGCCACGTGACATATGATATTCTCAAACAGATTGATTTTTCTAAAAATAATTTAATAATAGACCGGTTTTTTGTGTCAAACAAAGTCTATAATAATTTTTATTACAGGCCGTATGATATATCATATTTAAAGACTTTATATGAAGATTTTCCAATTGATAATATCATATATATCCAGTTGACGGCTACAGATAATGTTTTAACAGAAAGATTTAAAATTAGATCAGACTCATATATTCCAATAAGACATATATTAGAACTAAATAAACTTTTTTTAGAAGAATATAAAAATATTAAATATAAAAAAATTCTTATGGCCGAAATTACAACTTTTAGTGATTTATGTCTTTTCATATTGTCAAATACAGCGCGGGAGGTAGTCTAATTGGTATTTCAATTTACGGACAAAGCGTTGGATCATTTAGTTAATATAAAGACTACAAACGAAATTTTAGTAAATACTACTTTAAAAACTATTATGATAAAAAATAAAGTAAAAGTTTTAGAAGATTTTGTCTTATATGAAAATAAAGATAAATTAATGGTTTGTTTATTTAATAAGACAGAACAAGAAATTATGAGTTTTTTATATCGCATAAAAGATTATGATAAATTTAAGATTGTAAGCATCGAATTAGACAGTAATTTTTTAATATCTAAATCGATGAGAAACGGGTATGACAAGATTCTTGTTAAGATTCTTAATACTGACGATTATAACTATTGTTATCTGAGAGAAGATATTGCGGCTGACAGCAATAATATAATTGATAAAAAAATATATACTACAATTTTTGGAGACAGTGTTGTAAAGATACCAAAATTTAAAGCAAGAATGTTTGATGCTAGCGTTTTATTTGAAGATGATATAAACGCAGACGTTCGGTATTATTTAGCTAATATAGATTCTGCGGCAGACATTGTTCCGTCATACAGGATCGCTAATATTGACATAGAGACGAACGCTTCTGTTGATGTAATAAAAGCTCCGGCAGAAATAATATCTTGTGTTCTGCATGACAGCTTCACCGGAAAATACCAGTATTATTTATATCATCCGGAAATTATTTCAGAAACAATAGAAATAGATGGTGAAAATTATTTTAGGTTCAGTGATGAAAAAAAGATGCTACGTAAATTAATTTATGATCTAAAACAGTTTGATATAATAACTGGTTGGAATATCCTCAGCTTTGATATGCTATATATAGTATCTAGATTCAGGACGTTATTTCCTGGAGAATCTATGAATACTATTTCACCATTAGGCTATGTCAAATTCAATTTAAATATTGATGCTGACAGATATGATTTTAAAAATTTTAATATTGCAGGCATAGATTTAATCGATGCAATGTCAACATCATTAGAAGTCTTAAAATGGAAAATCGATAGGCCTGAAAATATGGCGTTAGATACTGTCGCAAAATTTTTATTCGAAGACAAAGCGAAAATTGATACAGCGTCACCAGCTATTTTGTGGAAAGAAAAACGGTTTGATGAATTATTAGCATATAATAAACAGGACGTAGTGCTTGTACACAAGATAATAGATAGGTTAAATTCATTCGGGACAATCACGGGTCTGCGTAAAATAATCCCGTGGATAAATATTTCTCAATGTCAATATAATTCAGTCTTGATTGACAGGATGATGCTTCATGAGTATAGTGATAAGATATTTCCATCTAAAAAGTATGTTGAGCATTCTAAACTTATTGGGGCTGAAGTTTTGGATCCTGTCCCAGGGATTCATAATAATACAGCCATATTTGATTATAAGTCAATGTATCCGAGCATAATAGATACATTTAAGATTTCAATTGATACTATTTCATCAACGGGAGATGTAAAAATAAATAATATTAAATTTGATAGCACTAAAAAAGGATTGTTGCCTAGTTTGGTTGGGGTATTATTGAAAGAACGCACCAAATATAAAAAGTTAAAAGATGACGCGACAGACGAATTGACGAGAGATGAATATCTGACATTAGAAATAGGAATAAAACAATTAAATAATTCTTTGTATGGAATTTGCGGGTTCCCTAGTTTTAGATTATATAGTTTAGAAGTAGCGTCTTCAATTACTGAAGTAGGCCGTTTTTTGATAGAACAGACTAAAGCTTTTGTAGAGCAATTGACAACAGCAGAAATAGATGGAAAAATAATAACTTTTGATGCTAAAGTAGTTGCAGGAGATACCGATAGTGTATTCATACGAGTATCAGACTATCTGGAAGGGACTGACGTTGAAAATATTTTTAGATGGATAGAAGATAAGATAAATGAAAATATGGAAAATTTTGTAAAGGCTTTCACTAAAAATGAAGACGTGATTAAAAATCATAAGCTTCAGATAGAGTATGAAACTAAATTTGATAAGCTAATATTGCCGGCTGTAAAGAAAAAATATGTAGGGATGGTTTCAAAATTTAAGGGCCGTAAATTAGATGTACCTAAATTATATACCAAAGGATTTGCGATAATAAAAAAAGATACGCCCCAATTCATTAAAATAAAGCTTACGGAGCTAGTGATATCAATTTTGGTTGACCACAAGGATTTAAATAAATTAAGGTCGATAACTTCAAAAATATATTTAGACATAAAAAATATTGAGTATACTCAATTGATGATTTCAAAATCCATGAGTCAGAATATAGAAGATTATAAAAAAGTCCCGCCACACGTAAAAGCAATGATATATTCTAATGAAAATTTTGGGTCAGAATTTTCTAGATTAAATTATAAAGGGGGTCTCCTTTATGTCAAATGCACAGCATTAGTTTTATTTGCTAAAAAGGACAAAACTATTCCAAAAGTAATTATGCTTGATGCAGATATGCCATTTCCAGAGAATTTTAAAGTAGATTATGACAAGTATTATGATCTATTTATAAAATCACCAATAGAAAAATTAGTTCCTGAATTAGCATTAAAAATATTTACAATGAATACACTAAGAGCCTTTATGGTAAATAATGGGGATGATAGATGATGGAAACAGTAACAGAACGATTAGAAAAATTTTTGATTGAACAGAATGAACAAGGCACGAAGAGCCATAAGCCTTTGGCAAACCATGAGTTTTATGCTAGCAGCGCCGGGGCTTGCCCTAGATATTTATATTTCAGTAAAAAACTCGGAGCTCCGAAATTTACAACTGACACTTTAAAAATATTTTTGGTAGGAAATCTAGTTCATGATTTCATCCAAGAAAAAATATTTAAATCAGGTACTAGTGAACAGTCGTTGATTTATGAAGAAGGTCCTGTTATAGTCCGCGGGCGATTAGACCATCTAGATGGTGATGTAATATTTGAATTTAAATCTATAAAAGATGTGCAATACGTAATAGATAAACCTAAGGTTGAAAATGTATATCAGCTGATGATATATTTAAAAAAGTTAAATTTAACATCTGGACGGTTAGTTTACATAGAAAAAAATACATTTAAGATTGTAGAACACACCGTTATATTTGATGAGGATATACTAAAAGATGCTATGAAATCATTTCATATTGCATACCAAGCCCTTGAAGCTGATATATGCCCTAATGGAATAATAGATGATAATATCCAAAATTGGAAATGCCGCTTTTGTGATCGCAAAGATGATTGCGCAAAGCTGTGAATACTAGCAGACGTATATAAAGAAATATATATTATTGATAATATAAATATATATAAATACTAAAGGCTAATTATATATCATTAAAGATATAAATAGGTGATAATAGATGGCCGTGAAGTCAATTAGATATAATTCTGA
>Ga0180732_1001039_pt1 | contig 18758 bp, 23 predicted proteins | sample KR11_01MetaG_FD_148674 | JGI IMG/M metagenome (GOLD analysis project Ga0180732, IMG submission 148674) | Groundwater microbial communities from the Olkiluoto Island deep subsurface site, Finland - KR11_0.1 MetaG | ecosystem: Environmental > Aquatic > Deep subsurface > Groundwater | place...
CTGAGGTACGGCCCCCCGTAACGATACAAGAAATCCATGGGCGAAAAGCCAGCCAGGCTGCAATATTCGGCTAATGGTGACCACACAACATATGGTATGCGCTTGAGTCAAGTGCATACCCACATAACATTTTTAATTCCATCCTTAAGATGTTTGATATTCAGAGTCACCATCATCGGATAGACCATTAAAAAAGTCAGCGGCATAATCAGTGATTTTAGTGATTTAACTATTTCCTGATTGATAGACCTGCCAAAAAGGAATCCCAGACCCATCATCACCGGAATGGCCCAAATAAGTTTTTTATTGATTGATAGAAGAAATTTCCACATAAAAGCCCTCACTAAAATAAATCAACGGATACTTTCACAAATTATCCATGGAGAACTTCCATCATTTTGCTTCATCAATCATTGACCTGACCTTGGCAAAGGTCTCGGCAAGGGATTCAGGAAATTGGGGATCAACTGGGACCATTTCCACAATATCGGCTGCACTGTAGCTCATATAGCGGATCTGCGTCTTTCCTTCTTTGGTAAAGACCATGACAAATTTGGGCATCAAGATCGCACGTTCAGGATTGGCGGTAAGACTTTTATCCGCCTTAGTTGGCTTGCAGACCTGCATCATATGCAAGTCAAAATCTTCAGGAACGACTCCACCATGTGCGCTGAAAGTTTTTTTCATATCCATGCTGTCGCTGTTATTCACAACAAAGGCGTACTTGCCGCAAACTGCCTCAAAATCACTGGCAAATCGAGCAGCACTTTTAGCGGTCTCCGTCTGATACAAATTTTCGTTCCTGTTCATAATTTTCCCTCTTTAAATTAAACGTCCTATATTCTTTTCCGGCACAAGAAACACCCTTCTGCCGGCTTCTCGTACCACAAAGCGATAATGAACATATGCACAAACTAATAGCGCTATGACATCTTGTCAAGTAAATCCGTGTCCCTTGACCTGCTGCAGCAACAAATTTCTTCCATCCGGCACAAAGAAATTGTCCATCACTAAAACAGATTGAGAGAACAAACAAGTGACATATGGGACAATATCAAGTAAGTTTTTTAATTTAAAAATATTCCCTATCATCCATATAATTTTCAGAAAAGATTCAATCTTGCAATGTGTTGTCAATCCACCTTATCATTTTTCTCTCATCCCTATGCACCGTAAACTATTCTTCTTTTTTCTCCCTCTGGCTCTGCTATTTTTACTGCAGACCACTCATGCCCAAGCCAGCGAAGACGGAGATGTCCATTTTTCTGACCTTATAATTACCACCTCAAAGACCCATCTTCTTCTTTTTGGCATCATCAACAATGGCGTTACCGATGAAATGCTGCAAGGATTACAAAATGGTATCCCCATCCAGTTCACCTTTCAAGTCGAGCTTAACAAGACAGAAAAAAACTGGACAGACCTGCAACTTGTCACCATGCAATTTCAACACATCCTCACCTATGACACCCTGCAGGAAAATTACAGGGTTGAAATAAATGAAAAAAATCAAAAAGTAGAATCATTCTCAAAACTCAGCGACGCCCTGAAATCCATGAATGAGATCAACGGATTATTGGTTATTGAACTGTCCCAGCTCATACCAGACAGCTCCTATCAACTGCGACTCAAGTCAACGCTTTACGAAAAGACTCTCCCCATGAAACTTCATTACATTGTCCCTTTTGTCTCCTGGTGGAATGTGGAAACTGACTGGCACACCATTGAATTCACCTATTAAAAACGCAACCCCCTTGTGCGCATGGACAGATTAGCACAAAACAGCCCGCAACCTGATCCAACTTCTGAAAGACCTGTCCTGAACCCGGCCCAGCGTCTGCAGAAAAAAAGGCTCATCCGCCTGGTTATCCTATCCTGCCTCTGCCTTATTCCTCTCTTGACCTGGCTGGAAAAAAATCTTTTCACCAATGACATTACGCTACCCATCAACAGCAACATTCTGCTCTTTGGTATCATCAATCTCAATGTGCTACTGGCCCTGCTCATGTTTTTTCTGGTTTTGCGCAATCTGGCAGAACTCCTCTTTGAAAGCCGTCAGAAATTTCTCGGCTTCAAGCTTAAAACAAAGCTGGTAACATCGTTCATCTGTCTCTCACTAGTCCCCTCCGCCTTGCTTTTTTTCGTGGCCCTGCAATTTATCTCCACCAGCATGGACTACTGGTTTAACACCAATATTGAACAATCATTGCAAGAATCTCTAAAGCTTGCAAAATCAGTTCTTCAAGAGCGGAAAGAACAGGTAAAAGCAGAAAGTGACTTCATTGCAAAACTTCTTTCCAAAGAGGAAATAACCCCTTACAATGCGGAAGCTATCCAGATATCTCTGGAAAACATTATCACTGCTCATCTCGCTGATGGCCCGGACAGTCTTACCTTGATCACTGACGATCTACATCTGGAAATCACTGCCTCCATGCCGGTGCTGACAGGCCAGACACTGCCGACAATCCCGCTCAACACTCTGCACGAAGCACGAAGTAAAAATGAGAAGATTGTCCTCGTACAGGATTTCGCCCAAGGAGACCTGATACGTTGCATTGCCGAGATCCCCATGCTGCATCTCCCATCCCAAAAATCAATTCTGGTCACCACACGATTCATCAAGAGTGAACAAAAAGAGCGAATGACCATTATCACTCAGGGTATAGAGGACTACCGTCAGCTCAAATACATGAAGAAACCCTTCAAATTCTGGCTCCTTGCGCTTCTGCTCATCGTTACCCTGCTCATCGTTTTTGCTGCTATCTGGTTTGGTTTCTATATTGCCAAAGGGATTACCGGACCCATTGATAAGTTGGCTGCCGCCACAAGAAGAGTTGCCGGGGGAGATCTGGGTTTTGTTCTGGAGAAAAAAGCCGACGACGAGATGGGGCTGCTGGTGGATTCATTCAACACCATGACCACCAACCTCAATTTCAGCAATAGCAGGCTGGAAGAAGTACATACAGCCCTTCGGAAAAGTTCTCAGGAATCAGAACAGCGTCGACGTTACACTGAAATTATCCTCCAAAATGTCGCTGCCGGTGTAGTCTCACTGGATAACTCCGGACGAATCACCACCATTAACCGCTTCGCTGAAAAACTTCTGCACATCAACAAGGCCCTTTTCCTCAATCGACACTATCAGGAGGCCCTGCTCAAAGGACATGCCGAAATCATCAGCGGTTTTATCAACGAATTAAACATCACCGGCAAGGCATCCATTGAGCAGCATCTGAAGCTCAGCATTCTTAAAGAAAAGTTTTCATTACTGGTCAATTTTACCCGGTTGGCAGATGAAAATGGCAACTCACTGGGCTTTGTAATGGTCTTTGACAACCTGACCAAGCTGGAGAAAATGCAACGCATGGCCGCATGGCGAGAGGTTGCCAGACGCATCGCCCATGAGATAAAAAATCCGCTCACTCCTATTCAACTCTCGGCCCAACGACTGCGAAGACGTTACCCTGAGATCCTGAACGAAGAGGACGGCATCTTTGATCAATGCACCAACACCATTATCAATCAGGTAGATGAGCTGAAACGGCTGGTCAGTGAATTCTCCCAATTTGCCAGGATGCCCAAGATCCAGCAGGCAGCAGCCAACCTCTGTAAAGTTACCAAAGAAACCCTTTTCCTCTATCAGGAAGCCCATAAAGAGGTTATCTTCACCTGCAGTGAGACAGAACCCATCCCCATCTTCAGCTTCGACGCCGAACAGATCAAACGCTGTCTGATCAACCTCCTGGACAATGCTGTTGCAGTTTTAGCTGATGGCGGTACAATAGACATTTCCCTTTCCTTAAACGATGAAAAGGAAAGCGTTTTTATAAAGATATCCGACAGTGGCCCCGGCATTCCCGAGGAAGACAAACCAAAACTTTTTGAGCCCTATTTCTCCACCAAAAAAACAGGGACAGGACTGGGATTGGCCATCGTCTCCACCATTGTTGCTGACCATAATGGATACATCCGGGTACAAAACAACATCCCCCATGGCTCAATCTTTATTATTGAACTACCCCTCTTTCAAAAAGAAAGCAGCTAAACCCATTGTCAAAAAATTACTGTAACATTGCTGTACCGTAACGGCCCTCAAGCAACAGATCATTTATTGTTTCCAGGAAACGAAAACAGGAAGAGATGTCAAAACGAATTCTGATCATAGACGATGAAGTCAGTATCCAGGCATCTCTTGCCGGTATCCTCCAGGATGAAGGTTTCACCCCTCTCTGCGCCTCTTCGGCCGAGGAAGGAATAGAGCTGCTTGAAGAAGAACAGGTTGATCTTGTCCTCCTTGACATCTGGATGGGAAAAAATATGGATGGCATGACCGCCCTTGAAAAAATCAAGGAACGTTTCCCTGTACCGGTGATCATGATTTCCGGACACGGCACCATTGAGACAGCAGTCCAGGCAACCCGTAAAGGAGCCTTCGATTTCATCGAGAAACCACTTTCATACGACAAGATCATTCTCGCCATTAACAATGGTCTGCGCTTTGCCCAACTTGAGCAGGAGAATCTCCTGCTCAGAGAGAACAGCAGAAAACCGACTACATTGACAGGCAAGACCGCAGTGATCAAAGCACTGCGTACCCAGATTGAACGGGTCGCCCCGTCAGATGCCTGGGTACTGATTCGCGGCGCCCATGGCACCGGCAAAGAGATCGTAGCCCAGTCTATTCACCAACTTTCCCAATCGCACAACAAACCAATGGTCGAGGTCAACTGTGCCGCGATCCCGGAAGAACTCATCGAATCTGAACTGTTTGGCCATGAAAAAGGCTCGTTTACTGGTGCCCATACCAGCAAACGAGGGAAATTTGACCAAGCCGACGGCGGCATCCTCTTTCTCGATGAGATCGGCGACATGAGCCTCAAGACCCAAGCCAAGATCCTGCGCATTTTACAGGAGCAGAAATTTGAGCGGGTTGGCGGTCACAAGACAATCAGCGTCAATGTGCGGGTGCTGGCCGCAACCAATAAAAACCTGGAAGAAGAGATAGAAAGGGGAAACTTCCGGGCCGACCTGTTCTGGCGTCTTAACGTCGTACCCATACAGGTTCCTCTCCTCCGCGAACGACTGGAGGATATTCCTCTGCTGGTGCAAGAACTAGCTCAAGGATTGGCTGCCAAAGGTATGGGGCAGAAAGAATTTACAGATGGTGCCTTTCAAACATTGATGAGCCACTCCTGGCCGGGAAACGTCAGGGAGCTACGAAATTTTGTCGAACGGTTAATCATCATGTGCCCAGATCCCGTTATCAGCGAAAAGGAAATTCATCTTTTTCTGACTCCCGGCACTACTGGTGAGACTACACATGACCAGTCAGGCCTGCTCCCCTATCTGGCTGCTGATTTCAGAGAGGCAAAAAAGAGCTTTGAACGACATTACCTCCAGTTAAAGCTTAATGAAAACGAAGGCAATATCTCCCAGACGGCCGAACAGATCGGTCTGGAACGGAGCCATCTCCACAAAAAACTTAAAAGCCTGTACATCATTGCTGAAAGCTAAAAAAACAGTTCAATGAAATAGCTTTGCCAAAGAATGACATTTTCCGCTTCAAACTTGATGATCTCGTAAAAAGTCTAAAATGACAAGTTCTGCGTCAATGATTTTAGTAGGTTACATGCTCTAAAATCGCTAAATTCGGACTTTTTACGAATCCATCAAACTTAAACCTAAAACCTTCTGTTAAGGAGTTACATCATGGTTTTCCCTGAATATCGACCACGCCGACTACGCAGAAATGAGACATTCCGCTCACTTATCCGCGAGACCCAGATCTCTGCATCACAACTCATCTACCCTCTCTTTGTCATGCCCGGCAAAAACAAACGGGAAGAGATCCCTTCCATGCCCGGCGTCTTTCGTCTCTCGATAGACCAGCTGAAAAATGAAGCGGAAGAGTGTCTGCAACTGGGTGTACAGTCTGTAATTCTCTTTGGACTCCCGGAGAAAAAGGATGCAGTCGGTTCCGGCGCCCACGCCAAGGATGGCATTATCCAACGGGCCATTAAAGAGCTGAAAAATAAGGCGCCAGAGATGATGGTGACAACCGATGTCTGTTTGTGCGAATATACAGACCATGGCCACTGCGGCTGTCTGATCGGCAACACAGTGGACAATGACGCCACCCTTGAGATCCTGGCCAAGACCGCCCTCTCCCATGCCCAGGCCGGGGCTGATATGGTGGCTCCATCCGACATGATGGACGGCAGGGTGGCTGAGATTCGCGCCGCCCTTGATGAAAACAACTTTGACATGATTCCCATCATGTCCTATGCCGTAAAATACGCATCCGCCTTTTATGGCCCCTTTCGGGATGCCGCCAACTGTGCCCCACAATTCGGAGATCGCCGCAGTTATCAGATGGACCCTGCCAATAGTCGTGAGGCTATGCGCGAGGCAACTCTCGATGTGGATGAGGGGGCGGATATCCTTATGGTCAAGCCGGCCGTTGCCTATCTTGATATCATTTCCAGACTCAGGGATGAATTTGACCTGCCCATAGCTGCCTACCACGTGAGCGGTGAATATGCCATGATCAAGGCAGCTGCGGAAAGAGGATGGATAGACGGGGAGCAAGTCATGGCCGAGACTCTGCTTTCCATTAAACGGGCTGGCGCCGATATTATCCTTACCTATTTTGCTAAAGATATGGCTCGCTATCTACGCAACAAAGGATAGATACAACAAACACAAAAAAAAGGGATTACTCTTACGAGTAATCCCCTTTTTTTATCGAGAAACAGAATTTTAGCACACAGGCTACGCCCGGATATCTATCCGTTTTTCCAAAATATTTTCTGCAACAGTTTCACTCTCATTTGGCCCTGTTTTCCCCTGTTCTGCACTTTCACCTGCGGGAGGCACATTTTTGGCCATAGCCAGAGCCGCCGGCGAAAAAGATGTGTTATCGACAGCACTTTGCGAACTACTCGACACATTATTTTCTTTAGTGGAAGTCCCTCCGTTAACAGAAGGACGCTGTACCCTTTCTGCCCCTGTAAGCGGCGTCATACCTGTCATTTGACCAACCATAATCACACCTCCTATTTAGAACTCAGAAGAATCATTCCTATAATTATTTTTAACATAATATTTTTCCAGCTCCCTGGCAAGAGTCTTATACCAGGATTCTAAATAAACACGAAACTTTCTGCTATTCAACCAAATCACGCAGACCACTATCGCCCCCATCAGATCAGCCAACAGATCCAACCCACTGACCGAGCGTTGGGGAATAAATGACTGATGAAACTCATCACTCATTGCATAAACAAGACAGAAAAAAACCGTCTTCAAGGCCACTTTGATCAAAGAGAGCTGCTTCTCCGAGTTGAAATACCACAACACGGCCATGGCAAGCAGACCATAAATCGCTATGTGACAGATCTTATCCGCCCCAGGAAGGGGTGGCAGATGAAGGGTATTACCCGATTGATGGGAAAAGAAAAAAATAATCCCCATAACAAGAAGCATGGGGATTATGCGTAGAAGAAAAAGCAAGCGACTCCGTCAGACTGATGGCTCAATCGGATTCGGTTTGTCCTGCTTCATATGGACCATACCGAGCTGTTCTGCAGAGAATCTTTTTTTTATGCGTTTCATTGCAGCATGAATCTCTTTGGTCGGATAACCAGCCAGCATCTGAACAGAACGATCCGCATAGGCTTTGATCTCAAATTCCCGATTATGAATGGCAAAGATATGGCTCCAATTAACCTCAATGGTTTCAGGGCTCTGATCAATAGGAACATCGAGTGCCATTCCAGCCTTGGCCAACTGCACGCCATCGGAATCAGTAATCTCAAGCAGCCAGGCATCACCCTCCACCGTCGAGAAGAGAATGAAAACGCCAAGCTCCTTGACCTTTTGTTTTCCTTCAAACGCCGCCTTCTGAATCAATTCAATCTCATGGATCAGGGAGACCTTAAAGGCCTGCTCCAGACTCCTGGGGACAAGCCCAGCCTGCTGTTTCAACAAACAGCAGTGTTTGAATTTTCTTCCACTTCCGCAGAAACATTGCTCATTGCGTCCTATTTTTCCCATTGCCCACCTTCCTGTCCGTCAATCTTAACCTTCGTTTTATTATATTATTACGAGCATTTGCTATATCCGCACTGATGACAGGTCTCACAACCTTCTTCAAAAATCAGCTGGCCGGAACATTCCGGACAGACACTGGCAAAACCATGATGAGTTCCGGCCATAAATGATTTAAACAGTTTACTCAACTGCGCTGGAAGATCTAGCATATGTCCACTGGAACGGTCAAGCTGTTTAATGATCTCGCTGGCAGGGATATTGAAGCGCAGAGCCAAGGAGACCAGACGGCAGGTGGTGGTCCACATGGTTGACTTATCCTTCAGATCCACACGGTTGTCAAAGGGGAACTTGGCAAAGACCTCCATGGGTTTCTCATTCTCATCAAAACAGACAATGATATAAACTGATTTCTGATCCTGATCCTTCAGACGATAGCGTTTGGCATTCAAGGTGTCCGGCAGATTCCTTTTTACCATGCCGTCACAGGAGACCATGGCCACCTGCTCGCTTTCCCCTGATCCTCCGGCATTCAAGACCTGCGAGTCCCTGGAGCCATCGCGATAGACAGTCAGCCCCTTGCACCTCAGCTGATAGCCGAGCAGATAGCATAATTTCACCTCTTCACGGGTGGCGCTGTTGGGCAGATTGATGGTCTTGGAGATGGAGGAATCAACCCCACTCTGCTGCAGGATCCCCTGCATCCGGATATGATCCTCAGGCCTGACATCTTGGGCAGTACGAAAGACCTCCTGCCAATGTTCCGGGATTTCGTCATGGCCAATCACCGTGCCACTGTCTGCCACCTTGCTCATCAACTCTTCCGAGAAAAATCCCTCCTCCCTGGCAATCTGCTCAAAATATTTATTGACCAGAATAAGTCGGTCCCCGTCCATCACATGCTTGACCATGACAATAGAGAAATAGGGTTCACAACCCGAGGCACAGTCAGCAATCATGGAGACAGTGCCTGTGGGCTGGATCGAGGTCAAGGCGGCATTCCGGCGGGCACCATATTTATTGACGACAGGATCATAGGCCGGGAAAGCCCCTTTATCCTCCGCCAGCTGCATGGAGCGTTCTTCGGCCGCATCACGGATAAACTGCATCACCTCAGAGGCCACGTTCCGTCCTTCCTCACTGCCATAGGGGATACCCATCTGAATCAGCATATCATGCAGCCCCATGATGCCAAGACCGATCTTCCTGGTCTTCAGGGTCATCTCCTCGATCTCCGGGATGGGAAAACGGTTACAGTCAATCACATTATCAAGAAAAATCGTAGCCGTCTGGCTAACCTTTTTCAGCCGTTCATAATCAACAACCTGACCATGGGTGACAAAATTGGCCAGGTTGATGGAACCAAGATTACAACTCTCATAGGGAAGCAGCCACTGCTCACCGCAGGGGTTGGTGGCCTCAAAATCACCGAGCTGCGGGGTCATATTGGCCCGGTTGGCCGCATCAATAAACAACACCCCCGGCTCACCATTATGCCAGGCGAGATCAATGATTTTATCAAAGACACTGCGTGCATCCAGGCAGGCAATCACAACTCCTGTGGCAGGCTCAATCAGATCATACTCGTGCCCCTCCTCCACCGCCTCCATAAAGGCATCTGTGATCGCCACACTAAAATTAAAGTTATTAAACTTGTTCTGGTCCTCTTTGGCACAGATAAAATCCATAATATCAGGATGATCAATGCGAAGAACCCCCATATTAGCCCCCCGCCGCTTTCCACCCTGCTTGATGGTTTCAGTGGCAGCATCAAAGACCGCGGCAAAAGAAAGGGGACCAGAAGCAACACCTTGGGTGGATCTGACGGCTGCATTCTTGGAACGAAGACGTGAAAATGAATAGCCGGTTCCCCCGCCAGTCTTGTGCACCAACGCCCCGTTACGAATGGCAGTAAAGATACCGTCCATGGAGTCCTCTATGGGAAGGACAAAACAGGCAGACAACTGGCCAAGATCCGTCCCGGCATTCATCAGACAGGGCGAATTGGGCAGGAAATCCAGATGATATATCAGGCGGAAGAATTCTTCGCCCAGTTCGGCGCTCTGCTTTCCCTTACCATTGCCCAAGGCTACGGCATCAGCCACCCGATGGCAAAGAGTCTCCCAGGTTTCCACCGGCTGCCCGGCATCATCTTTTAGATAGTAGCGTCTGGCCAAAACAGTCTCGGCCGTAGCGGTCATCTCCTGCTTGGTGTGATCAGGGGTCATATCGTACCTCTTATTATCGTCTGACAAATCAATAAATATGAAAAATTTCTCCTAAAATCTCCTGAACACCCCGCTTCCAAGGCCGGAAGATCTCTCCCAAAAAAAATGTCCCAATTAATGGGACGCACAAGATATATACACCACCCTTGCGGCATTACTCAAGGAGATTCTACAACATATTGTGTCAGAGGCTTAAAGCTAATTTAACAACTCCTTAATATTCAGGAAAAAAATCACAAATATATAAGATGTTTTTTCTCTCTTCATTCCCTCTCACCTTAATGAGATTTTACAAAGAAAAAAATACGCAATGAAACATTTCCGTCGCCCTGGCATCCATAATTTCCTGATGGATTTTATGACACGACTGATGTATTTTTAAAAAATGAATAACAATTTCATCATCGAGGGAACCATTGCAGATGTAGTAAACGGGCAGTTCTTCAAAGGAGGGCTTGAAGTAAGCCACGGCATAATTAGCCGAATCTACAAAAAAGCAGATGTTCCCGACCAATTTATCCTCCCTGGCTTGATTGACGCCCACATCCATATCGAAAGTTGATGATCTCGTAAAAAGTCTAAAATGACAAGTTCTGCGTCAATGATTTTAGTAGGTTACATGCTCTAAAATCGCTAAATTCGGACTTTTTACGAATCCATCAAAGTTCGATGCTGGTTCCTTCGGAATTTGCACGACTGGCCGTAGTACATGGTACGGTAGCAACAGTGTCAGATCCGCATGAAATTGCCAACGTTCTGGGACTGCACGGCATTGATTTCATGATCAAAAACAGCCAGGGAGTTCCCTTAAAATTCTTTTTCGGCGCACCAAGCTGCGTACCGGCTACATCATTTGAATCATCAGGAGCCCACTTGGGACCCGCGGAAATTGCCGCACTTCTGGTAAGAAAGGACATTAAATACCTCTCCGAAATGATGAATTTCCCTGGAGTTATTAATAATGACAAAGAGGTAATGGCAAAAATTGATATCGCCAAAAATCAGAAGAAACCTACAGATGGCCATGCACCAAGTCTTACCGGAGAGCAGCTCAAAAAATACATTGCAGGCGGCATCACAACCGATCACGAATGTTTCACATTGGATGAAGCGCGCGAAAAAATCGCTTATGGCATGAAAGTGCAAATCAGGGAAGGAAGCGCCGCAAAAAATTTCGACACACTCATTCCCTTAATTGAAAAAAACAGTGAAGACCTCATGTTCTGTTCGGATGACAAACATCCCGACGAACTGCTGGAGGGACATATCAATCTGATGATCAGAAGAGCGATTCAGTTAGGATATGATCCTCTTCAAATCTTGAAAGTGTGCACGCTAAACCCGGCACGTCATTACCAACTTGACGTTGGACTTTTACAACAAGGAGACCCTGCCGATTTCATTATCGTAGATAATTTCAACGATTTTAACATCGCAGCAACCTATATCAACGGGCAAGCAGTGGCCCGTAACGGCCATTGCCTTTTCTCCACCGAAAAAGGAGACACGCCAAATATATTCAAGGCATCACCCGTATCCATGGATAATATCAAAGTTCCGGCCCTGGCAGGCACGATCAGGATAATCAGAGCAATTGACGGTCAACTGATCACCAAACAGGAAACAGGGGAAGCAAAGATTAAAAACAATCTGGTGGTAAGCGATACCGAAAGAGATGTTTTAAAAATAGTGGTCATAAACAGGTACCAGAATGCTCCAGCATCCGTGGCCTTTGTCCGGGGATTTGGCCTGAAACTAGGGGCGATGGCTTCAACCGTTGCCCACGACAGCCATAATATTATAGCGGTGGGAACAACAGATAAAGAGATCGTCAATGCCGTCAATCTGCTGATTAAGTCCAAGGGTGGGATCGTGGTGGTGAACGGAGAGGAACAATTACATCTACCACTACCAGTTGCCGGCATCATGACCAATCACAACGGGCAGGAAGTAGCAAGCATTTACCGGCAGCTTAACACGGCTGCCAAAAAATTGGGAACACCTTTACATGCCCCTTTCATGACACTTTCATTCATGGCGCTGCTGGTTACTCCAGAACTCAAATTAAGTGACAAGGGATTATTTGACGGAACTCAGTTTGACTTTACTTCTTTATTCGTTTTTTAGACTCCACTCATAACTTGAAAGACAACCCCCAGAACATTGATGCCCTTTCCTCGATGATAGTTCTGAGACAGACTCATTTCCCGAACCGGTAAAAGCCCCAATCCTCCAAGGTTACATTTGTGCAAACTCAGTTCCGCGTCTGGACGGGGAGTTGATAAAGGATTAAATGAGCGCGGCCCTGATCTCGTACTCGCAGCAGACGATTGTCAATCACCACCACGGAGTGACGGTCTCATTGCCAACCAACAAAAATCTACCAGAGCGACAACTGACATGGTTTTCTGTCAGCCGCTAAAATATACCTAGCGAGGGGACTCCTTACTCAATCCGACATTTCCAGAATACAAACTAATATTTACACCCGATGTCAAATTGGTTAAAATTTATCTTGGCAATTTAAATTTTGTACAAGATACCTTCCCGAGCCACCGAGGCAAACCACGATGTTTAAAGTTATGGAAAGAAAGAAAATACTCATCATCTGGCTGTGTGGCAGTATTACATTAATGTTCACAGCAGCAGTGGTGTCAATACTGATCTGGAATTTTATTCACCAGCCGGAATTGAACTCACACTGGAAGCCAATCACTGCATTTTGGGGCATGGTATACCTTGTACCTGTTGGTTGGCTGTTATCGTTTTTGACACCGTTGGGCTGGGCGAGTATTTTTTTCATGGGCCTAAGTGTTTATAAGAAATGGCCCGCTCTGCTCCTGGGGGCAGCAATCAGCACGGTCATATCAGGAGTATTCTGGCCGATGACCTATGCCCAGATGATGGGTTATTAACTACATGGCAGGATGAGTGTGTTGTCGCTTCACCCGGAGCGCAAAGAATCTCCATTCCCCTGTCTTTGATTTTTTCTCATTTCTCATCTGGAGCAACCCATGTTTAGAGTTATTGCCTTTCTCGTGGGACTTATTTCCCTGACTGTAGGATTACTCAATTACGATAAAGAATTAGCTTCAGCGCCGGTCCCGGTATTGACCGGCGCCTTGGTCATGCTGATCGCGATGTTTAATCTTTTACCCAAGATTCGACGATGCCCTTCCTGCAACAAAAAGATCCCAACGAAAAGCAAGATCTGTCGTTTCTGCGGTGCCAATCTCCCCCCTTTGGATTAACGAGATATGCAGAATAGATTTCACCGGATTGCGCTGGACAATAAAAAAAACCCGCTATCCTTTTCAGGACACGGGTTATTATTCTTCTTTAGACTGCCTGACGTTTTGAAATGGTGGGCGAGGCGGGATTCGGACCCGCGACCTTCGGCTTCGGAGTCCGAGAAGTTGATTTTCCTTTCTTTTTCTATCTTTTCCCATTAGTATATATTTAGCCTTGAATTTAAGCAGTTAAACGGCAAACGACTTACATATTACTTCCTATCCTTTCCCATAAAATACCATATCCAAGGTTGGAACCAAGGTTGGAACGGAAATCTTCCCCCCCAAAGGAGACCATCATGAGTACCCGCCAAAGACACAAAACCAAGTACCCTGGCGTTATTTATCGAATCCCCAATGGAGAATATGCAGGGCAGGCGGAGAAGGTTTTTTACGCCATTTACAAGCAGGACGGGAAGGTAATTGAGGCGAAAATTGGCGGGCAGGTTCAACATGGCATGACGGCGGCCAAGGCGTCAAAAATACGGGCAGAATATATGACCGGCGCACGTCTCACGCCACAAGTTCAGCGAGACAAAGACGAGGCCGACAAGCTGGCCGAAGAAGGCAAGCCGACATTTCAAAAGCTATGGGTACATTTTGCCGAAGAAATGCAAGGGAACACTTCCTACAAAGATGACCGTTCACGATGGGAAAAACACCTGGCCCCGGTCTTCGGAGATAAAACGCCCGATGAGATCATAACCCTTGATCTTGACCGGCTGAAAGCGAAACTCAAACGGGATAGCCTATCCCCCGCAACGACAAAACACGTCCTGGGACTGTTACGACGGATTATCAATTTCTCTGTGATTCATAACAGGTGCCCCCGTGTTGACCCTGGAAGGCTTCACTTTGCAATGCCAAAACTCAACAACGAGAAGACCGAAGACCTGAGCCCTGACGAGCTTTCAAGGTTGATTACCGCCATAGATCAAAGTCCTGACTGGAAGGCTGCTGGTGTTCTTCGGCTGGCGATGCTTACCGGAATGCGGCGCGGTGAACTCCTGGCCCTGAAATGGGGCGACATTGACTTTGATAAAGGCTTTCTTCGGATCGTCTCACCAAAGGGCGGAAAGGATGCATCGATACCATTGAACGACAGCGCGACCCGTGTCCTGCATGGTCTACCCCGCACAGAAAGCGTCTATGTGTTCCCTGGCCGGAATGGTGCCCGTTCCTTTGATCTGAAAAAGCCCATTTCAGCGATCAAGAAGGCGGCCGGTCTACCGGCAGACTTTCGGCCCTGTCATGGACTGCGTCATTTTTTTGCCTCTACCCTGGCAAGCAGTGGAAAGGTAGACTTGCACACGATCCAACGGCTCCTAAATCATCAATCTCCGAGCATGACGCAGCGATACGCCCATTTAAGAGATGAGGCCATGCGGGAGGCGTCAAACGTCATGAACGCGATTATAGAGGATGCCGTTAATGGATGAGATTTTATACCCGGAATGCCCACACGACGATGATATACATGATGCTTTTTTCGATGCAGAACGCTCTTTCCTCCTGTCAGAAAAGCTTGAACATCTCCGGCCTTTGGTGGAAAAGATGCAGGTGGGGCAAAGGCTTTTCTCTGAAACTGAGAGCGTTGCCGTGAAGTTGCGTTCCCTTGCTGGAGATTGTCCGAAGCTTCATATAGCGCGACTTCTCCAGGAGCTGCAACGCCTGAAAGCCAACGGTCACAACGAAAAGGAAATTGCTATCGCTGAAAAAAAATGGATTGAACCCGAACGGCTGTTTGAGAAATTTAATGGATTGATCAGAGGGACGATGCGAGAGATCGAGCTTTCCGCCCATGCGTGGAAATATCAGAAGCTTGCAAAAAAAGGGCACGCCTTCACTGTTGGCCCAAAAGAGCCGAGGCTTGATGCTTTAGGAAAAGAGATGCGGCGCACCGCCGAAAGTTTCCGAGAGCTGAATGGTAAATTACCCACAGCGAGAGAACTTTTTCAGGAGATCCCCACAGGCGGAAAAATTCAGGAAAAGGACGAAGACGTTATTTTCTGGAGAAGCGGAAACAAGGAGCATGAAACCACCTTCAAAGCTTTTGGAAATCGGTATAGCCGTATAAAGAGAGATTTTTTGCAAAAAAAATAAAAAAACACACTTTCTTAAAATCCCGGTTTTCGATTAGCCGGGATTCCCGCCCCCTATATTTACCCTTGAAGGCGATCGATCACCGATGGCCACTATTAAAAGGGTAAAATCATGTCTGAACTTCCAAAAATCCTTGATGAGAAACAACTGGGTGCCCTGCTGGGCGTTTCGGTGAAAACCACACAATCTTGGCGACAAAAAGGGCGCGGCCCGGTCTGGTACCGCTGCGGGTCACGGCTTGTCCGGTATCGCCTGGAAGATGCCTTGGCCTTTCTTAACCAAGGCCGAGCTTCCGAGCTTCCCGGAAAGTTGGTGTAAGTCATGGAAAATAAAAAAGCGGCCACCCCCACCCTTGAGAGAAACCGCCTTGAAAATCAAAAGAATTTTACCACAAATTCGCTGGAACATCAACGGGAAGCGATCCTTTCCTATCTACGAGCGCATGGCAGCATGACTACGCTCGAAGCCAGGCGTAATTTGGATGTCCTTCATCCAGCTGGTAGGGTCGCTGAAATTCGGCGGGCAGGGATTGAGATTGACCTTGTCTGGTGCGTCGATCTTTCAGAAAATGGACGACCGCACAAAGTCGGGCGGTATATCTTGGCCGGTGGAGCGTGACCCATGCGCGGCATTTACCTTGAAAGTGACCTGCTGGCCTCTCCCGCATTTAAGAGCCTGTCCCGGTGGGGCATGCGCGTTTACCTGGGATTCCTGAGCCGTCGTGTCATTGTCAAAAAAAGAGACAAAAGCCGGGGAGATTCGCACGTAATCACGAACAACGGAAAAATTGAATTCTGCTACAGCACAGCACTAAGTGACGGCATTCCCCGGCAGAATTTTCGTGATGCCGTTGATGAGTTGATCAGCAAAGGATTTATCGATCTTTCTCACCAAGGCGCAGGTGGTCGGTCACGTGATAAGAGCACTTATTCTATCGTCGAACGATGGCGAAAATGGAACACTCCGGACTATCAGGAGACACCTCACCCGCGAATCAGGAACACGAAAGAGGGGCAAGGCTGGTCTGCCTACCACACACAAAAAAAGTCGGTATCGAAATCGATACTCCAAAACCCCCCTTCGAGTATTGAAATTGATACTCGAAAACAGAAATCCAAGGTTATTGGAGTATTGAAAACGATACCCGGAAAAAAGAACCAAAAAGCGATAAACGCATGAAAGGTTTGACGAAACACCGATTTTGACTGTTTATGGTTTGGAGTATCGAAATCGATACTATCTTAAAGAATCACCAGGTTAAACAAAGCGAACGCGATTGAATCAAAAAAGGGTGAAAATGGCGGGCGCGTTTTTTCAGGTAAAAAAAAGAGTTCATCACAAATGAAAATTGAGGTCACAATCATGGAAAATTCCGCTGACAAAACAAACCAGAAACAGCGTGGCAAGCCATTTCAAAAGGGCGTGAGCGGTAATCCATCCGGACGCCCTCAAGGAAGCCGTAATAAGGCCACTGTCGCCGCGTTAACACTCCTGGAGGGTGAGAGTGCGGCATTGACCAGGAAGGCCGTAGAATTGGCATTAAATGGCGACATTCAAGCTCTGCGAATATGCCTTGACCGGGTCACACCGACCTTGAAGGCAACATCAAAACCACTAAATGCCCGTCTTCCGGCTGGCGGTTCATTGGCAGAGCAGGCCGCGAATGTGTATGAGGCCGCAAGGCTGGGCAAAATCACACCCGACGAGGCAACGGCCTTAATGGGATTGATTCAGGGTCAGATTAAAATCAAGGAACTGACGGACATGGAAATAAGAATGGCGAAGCTGGAAGGGAACCCGCTTCCTATCGTAACGCCTGAGGCATTTATTTAATGGAGGCTTTATCATGAGCGATTTAAAAACACACCTTGAGGCCCTGGCTGAACTGCGCAACATAGCGGCAAGGAAAGGCCAGATTGCGGCAGCGGTTGCCGCTGAAGTTGCAAGAGGTAAGGCTATGGGATTGTACCAACAAGAGCAGGGAGATAAGCAGGCAGAATTTACAGAAGTTTTCAGCCAATTGATTGAAAGCTTACCAGGTTGAAAAGGAGATCATGAGAAATTTAAAAGGCAGACTTGAAAATCTTGAAAAAGAGCGGGACAACCTTATTCCACCAGAGCCGGTGAAAGTGTTCCTTGATCCCGTAGAATGTGCGGAATATCTGAAGATGAACCCTGGCGCAACAGCTGTTCTGCTTAGGGCTGTTGATTTCAGAAAGAAAAATACAATGGAGGTTGCGCCATGAGCATGAAGGCACGATTAAGACAGATTGAAAAAAGGAAAAGGGTTGAAGTGTTACCGGAAATCATTTTTTGTCGCAACGCTGAGGAGGTTACGGCAGCCAAGAAGAGGCAGGGAAAGAATATTTTATTTATCCGCGAACATGACGACAGGTCAGTCAGTTACGCTGGATAGTTAAGGCAAAAAAACCAAAAAGGAGCATTACAAATGAAAGACATCTACTCACTCGTATCGATGCAGGGAAATATTAAAACCGCTCAGGAAAAGGCAATGGGCGTCATTGAACGCTTAGGCAAGGAGCTTGAAAAAATCGCAAAGGAGCGCGAACACTATGGCCCTTCTGAAATGTTGAGTAAGAAAGAAGCTGAGACCCGCGCAGAGCATTCAGCGGCTGTCATTGAGCATTATCAAGCAGTTGTAGCGGCTGATAATGAGCTTGCGGGTTATCGGGACAACTGGATGGACATTGAACATATCCTCTCTACCCGGCCAGTGTCGACACCCATGGGCCAGCACATTTTCAAGCCGATGAATCAGAATGATGAGGCCTTGCAACGTCTGGCCTTGGCTACCGAGTTGAAAAATTGTTCCTCCAAGGAATTGACCGCACGGGCTGGGGAGGCGTTGCGTGATAAGAAGCACGGCGAACTGTATTTGATCCACAAGGAGAACGTGACGCGCCAAGGCTCCCCCGGATGGGAACCAGTGGATTTGACCGGCGTTGTCCTTCCAGACCAAAGGCAAGCGAAAATCTGTTTCGCTTATTCACGGGCGGCCCGACTTAATATGGCGATCCTGGAGAAGTCCGCGCGCGGCGTGCATGTTGACCCCACAGAGAAGCTT
>Ga0180732_1001040_pt1 | contig 18750 bp, 23 predicted proteins | sample KR11_01MetaG_FD_148674 | JGI IMG/M metagenome (GOLD analysis project Ga0180732, IMG submission 148674) | Groundwater microbial communities from the Olkiluoto Island deep subsurface site, Finland - KR11_0.1 MetaG | ecosystem: Environmental > Aquatic > Deep subsurface > Groundwater | place...
CAAGACATGTAGGCTGGGAGAACATCAGGAACGTCTTTCGGTAGTTTATCCACATCTGTTATTATCCAAGACAATGTTATTAAGAGAGTGGGCTATCAATATGCTCATTTTGATTCGGAGATACTGTATAAATCAGAAAGGTATATATATAATGAAAGAAAGTTTCATATAAGGTGATACGATGGAGCCACTTAAGGAGCCACTTAAGATTAGAATAAAGAGGCGCATTGAGGTCTACCTCGAACTTGACATAGATGGAATAAGGAAACTTGTATTGAACTTATTGCTGAAACTAAAAAAGGTTACAGTGGACATGTTATTTAAGGAACTCAATAAGAAATTCAGGGTGTCCTACAGCGCGGTAGCTTCGACGCTGGGATATATCCATTCAAAACTCGGAATTCTGCATGTCTTCAAGGAGTCCTATAAGACACCTACTGTGTACTCGTTAAAAGAAGAATACGTTGAAATGATCAAAAGCGCATTGAGTAGAAATGTTGCCATAAGTTAACATATCATGGAGCATATTTCGTCGTTCAATCCGATAATGCGCAGAATTATTTTTTCGTTAATTTTTTTATTTCTCAATCCAGTGACAAATTCATCCAGACTTACCACTCTTTTGCCCGACACAAGATTATCAGCATGCGCGACGATCTTTTCTTCAAGCGTTATAGGCATATAATCTTTAACCGGAAGACCGAGATCTGCCGCTTCCTCCCTGGGTATCCCTGCGCCAATATGCCGTTCAATGATATTAACGAGTTTTTCATCAAGCCCGTTCTCACGCGCTATGCAGGCGCCTTCAACTGCATGGAAAATCCCATGCGTTCTTGACCTGCCTATATCATGAAGCAGCCCGCCGAGATACACGATCTCAATATCGATATCAACATGCTCCCCTCTTCTCAGAGCGCAACTCCTTATATCCTCTGCAATTTCTCTCGCATATGCAGCCACAGCCATGCAGTGCTCAATAACTCTGCCTGAGCATCCCGTTTTTGCCAGCAGTTCTATCGCTTCTATTTCATTCAAGCTATTGCGCTCGAAGCCAGTTCTTCTATTTTATTGATCCTCTGTTTCAGCGCCTTTACCACAGATTCGTTCTCCTGGTATTCCAGATCCTCACCGCATACCGGGCAGATGAACAGGAGATCCGACGCTGTCTCAAACAGGAAACGGCTGCACTGCGCTTTGCAGGTATAGAACACCTTTCCGTCCTCGAATTCAAGTTTTGATCTGAGGTTCTTTAAGATCTTCTTTGATTCAAGCACAAGCTGGCTGTCCATAGTGCTAAGGTCAAGCCTCCAGAGGTACGTGAGCCAGCCGCTGTCCGTGTCCCTGACCCTGCGGTAAACAGCAAGCCTGTTCTCGTATAATATGAACAGGGTCCTGCGTACTATATTCAACAGGACGCCGGTTGCCTCTGCGATCTTTTCATCAGTTACCTCAGTTTCAGGCATTTTTTCAACTACCTTGAAACCTTCCTCTCCGATAAGATTTATGAAATATCCTTTGATAACAGGATCATTTAAATTAGACAAAAAACATCACCTATCTAAATAAGCTTTAATATGACATTAAACTTCCGTCATCCGTATAATATCTTGCGTTGAACGTTCAACTTTATTTAATACTATTTCCCGTGTCCTGCCGGTTTCAAGAAGTGTGGTGATGGGTTCATCCTCTCTTACGATCCATCCATTTTCCGGGATATCCGCAGCTCGTTCCATTTTCATGCGCTTGATAAGCCATTCATACAATCGCTCACTGACAACAGTAGTTTTACGAGCATACAGGACGTTCCTGGCAGCAAAACACTTATGCTTCACGGGTTCAGGAAGTTCGCCGGAAAACGATCTAACATGTGAGTCAAAGATATTGATCCCGCATGAAAGCTCTATTGTATCCAGGCTTCCCTGGAAGCGCGGATTGACCTCGATGATTACTACTCCATTTTCTGCCTGGATAAAATCGACGCCGTTTGACCCCATAAGACCGAACTCAAGCGCTATCTGCCTGGAATATTCTATCATCTCGTTTTTTCTATCAGTGAGAAATGGCGTGACGTTCCCACAGTAAGCAAAAGGCACCCTTGTCAGCCTGGGTATCCCTATCAACTGCTCATTCAGGGCTATCACACGGGCATCATCTCCTGTCCCTATAAGCGATGCGCTGCACGGAATGCCCTCTACGAATTCCTGGGCTATGAACCCGCTGGTTTCGCTTCTTGCCTGGATAGCTGCAAGTTCACCATCATCCCTGACAACAGAGTTCATCATGCCGCCTGAACCGCATCTGGGTTTGATCATAAGGGGAAACCTGAGTCCTGTAGCTTTGGAAAGCGGTTCGGTTTCAGGATGAGGTATGCCAAGGGAGTGGAGCTTCCTTGCGAGATCCAATTTATCATTGACCTTTTCTGCAACATCGGGACTATTTCCAAGAACGTTCTTAAATTCCAGTTTCTCAAAACCAGGACCAAGTATCACTCCGTCCATTTCCCCAAATGTTCGGGCAAGTTCGTATATCTTTTCCTCAGACGTATTTTTAAGGGGGAAGGCAGAATCAGCGCAGTTAAGCATATCTACATCGCAGAAATTATCGAGTGAATATACCGTGTGTCCCGCCCTTTTTGCCGAACAGGCTATGCTCCGGGTACTGTTGCCTATCACCAGGATATTCATTTTTCCCTGACCTCTTTTCCCCTGCTTTTCGGGACGATCTCAACCTCACCGCCGCTAAACTGTGTTTTCAGGGGGTCAGCGCTTGAAGATGCCGCAAGCCGGTCAAGAACTATTGCAAGCGCTGCCACTTCGGAGTGCGGCTGGTTCCCTACAGCCACATTCCAGTCAGCAAGCCCGTAAAGTTCAGGCGGGACTTTTTCCGCGCCCACGACGATCAAAAGATTTTCAGTAATATTTTCAGTAACAATATCATTGATAACATCCGGCAGATTGACGCCGTACATGGAAAGGTGGAGCACTTTGCCTCCCGACTCTTTCCATTTTCTTATCTCGTTCTTCCAGTTCGTGATCCTTTTAACATAGAATGACCCGCCCCACCTTTGCGTTACTTCGCTGATGCTTTTTTCAATGCCGCTGTCATCAGAATCAAGAAGCATACCCTCTGCACCCAGAGCGCGGGCTGTAAGTCCCACATGCGTTGTTATCCGCTGGTCTCTCTGGACGCGGTGTCCGAGTCTTAATATTACGGTTCGCATAATTCAGATATATATTGTCTCCCCAATTACCGGGGCAATGGATTTTACGTCTATTTCTTCTTTTATCCAGTCTGCAAAACCCTGCGTATTATCCCCGTGAACCGGGAAAACTGTTTCTGTGCCGTTATCGCAGAATTTTTTTACAAGTTCTTTTAACTGCGCGTCCCCGCAGTGCGCCGAGAAATCATATAGTTCCAGTCGGCAGTTCAGGTGTATTATTTCGCTGCGGTCTTCAATATAACCGCTCTCCATCGCTTTTCGCCCGTTCGTGCCCTCTGCCTGGTAACCTGTCAGGTGTATCTTCGACTTAGGGTCGTCATATATCTCGTTGATATAATACAGTACAGGACCGCCGTTGAGCATGCCTGCGCTTGTTACGATAATGCAGGGTTCCCGGATCAGATTCCTGCGCTCTTCGGGCTCTACTATATTTGATGATGTGAACACATTCTTTAACTTGTCTATGTCCCTTACGTATTCCGGCTCTCTTTTCATGATGTTGAACACATCCACGCCCATGCCGTCAACATATGCATGAAGCCCGTATTTTTTCAGGATCAGCATTATCTCCTGCGTCCTGCCTATGCTAAAAACTGGAATTATCGCTTTTCCGCCGCATTCTACGGTATCTTTTATGGATTCGATAAAACGCTCCTCCAGGAGAGCCCTAGGCGTATGGTTTCTCCCGAAATATGTACTCTCAGTAAGAAGAATATCGCTTTTGGGATACTTTGTGTCCGCTCCATTTAAGAGTTCAGTCTGTATCGTGTTTATGTCCCCGGTATAAAAGAGGCTCTGCTTATCTTTTTCCAGATAAACAGAAGATGAACCTGGTATATGACCGGCATCATAGAAACATACATTATAGCCTGATGTCTCGAACTCCTCCCTGTATTCCACAGACCGTGCCCTTCTCTCGAACTCATGGATCTCTTCGTTATAATATGGTATGTTGTGCCCTCTTCTCTCAGATATCTTAAGCGTGTCCCGCGCAAGCAGCCCCGACAGCCTGGCAGTGACGCTGGTGCAATATATTTCTGGTTCAAGGTCCATGAGATTGGGCACAAGCCCGCAGTGGTCAAGGTGACCGTGTGAGATTATCAATGTCTTTGGACGAAGTCCGTTCTTTGGATAGCTTGGCGGGTCAGTGGGTTTTATGCCATAATCGAGAAGAAGCTCTTCATTTATGATAAAAGCAGACCTGCCAACTTCGCCTGCCCCGCCTAAAAATCGTATGTTAATGTTATCGCCTCATATTGAATTTAATCTGATGTCACATATACACGCCTTGGTTTATTAATTCTTATGCCAGCTTTTAACTTGACGAAGTCAAGTTTGGCAGAACAATTTCAAAAACCTTATAACCAAATCAAGCGAATCTCACCATGTGATCAAAATATGGTCGTTAAAGTAGGTTTTATAAAACTAGGAAATCTGGGAACCTCACAGGTAATAGACCTATTACTTGATGAGATTGCAGCGAGAGAGGGAATTGCAGTGCGCGTGTTCGGGACAGGCGCAAAGATGGGAAAAGACGAAGCTGCGGAAACGGTATCGTTCAAGAACTGGAAACCCGACTTCGTGGTCATGATAAGCCCCAACTCAATGGCACCGGGACCAACAGCGATGCGAGATGCCTGGAAGGACACGCCATCGATAGTGGTATCTGACGGTCCGACAAAAAAAGAGGACAGGGAGAAGCTGGAGCAGGCTGGATTCGGCTACATTATTCTGCCGGTTGATCCTCTTATCGGAGCCAAGAGAGAATTCCTTGACAGCGTTGAGATGTCAATCTTCAATACCGATGCATTAAAGGTATTGTCAGTATGCGGCGCAATAAGGCTGTTACAGACCGAGATAGATAAGGTCATAGACCAGGTTGCAGCAGGCACAAAACCCCTTGCTCTTCCAAAGATACTCGGAAAGCCTGAGAAATGCGTGGAGAGCGCAGGATTCACCAATCCTTATGCAAAGGCAAAGGCTCTTGCAGCACTTCACATCGCGACAAAGGTTGCAGAGATCGACTTCCCTGCCTGCTTTGTGCTGAAAGAGGTTGACCAGGTCGCCACAGCTGCGGCTGCGGGACATGAAGCCATGCGCGCGGCGGCAAGACTTGCGGATGAGGCGCGTGAATTGGAGAAAGCGAATGATTCGGTCCTCAGGAAACCCCATGCAAAAGATGGAAGACTGCTGACCAAGACAAAATTGCTGGAAAAACCCCAGTAAGTTTTTTTTTAAAGGAAGTTATTTTTACTTCCTTTCTGTTTTTTTTAAACGTATAGGAAACTATAAACGCATATCCCCATCCATTAGTTGCCGATTCATTTTTTTCGTTTCAGGTATTCTACTACAATCTCTTTTTGTAGTTCTGGTGTTCTGCTGTCCATAAGAAAAACAAGGAAATTGTTCTTAGTTGCTTCGGTAATCAAATCCATAAATGCAATGATAGCTTTTTTAGAAAAAGCATTGTTTGAAAAAAAAGAATTCAATTCGGGGTCAGTAGATAGGTTATGACAGTAGCCCTGTATGTTTTCTGAGGTCAATCCAAGAGTGGAGTGGTGAGAGTATGGCTTACCAGAAACAAGAACTTCAGAGAAGTTAGTATAAAGCATCATTTTTACAAGACCATCTTTTATATCTGCAATACTTGGTATGGGGGCACCAGAGCTATGTTTTTTCTCCATCAGGAAGAGTTCTTTTCCATAAAGCAAAACCTCATCAATGGTGAAATAATAGAATCCTCCGAGATAATTTTTAATTGTTATGGTAGCCTTATCTTCTATTACGCTTTCTTTTGGTTGGGTTGTTTGATACTCTCGATTCTGCGCAGAAACTGCGAGGTCTCTTGAATTGCTTTGGAATTTAGCAACACTCTCACGAATAACCTTAACCCGGTCAGAAACACCTTTTTCTCCATGCAATACAACACCCGTATTCTTTGAAATATTTTGGTAATGAAGCTTGCTTAATTCTGCAACATTTAGAAGGTTCTTGTTCAATTCGTTTAGATTCCAGTGAAGTGCGTCAAGCTTATACTGTGAAAGCTCATCAAGGCGGTCTTTGAGGTAATCGTAGTCGAATTCTTGATCGGTAATCTTATGAGAGTAGGTGGAATTCTTTTTAGCGTTTTTGTAATAGCCAAGAATAACATATACTCCGAGCAAACTCATGAGAGAAACAGTATCCCACTGAATGAAATCCCTGTCGCCATCTTTGCCTTCATCCTTGAGAAATGGAATTATCGTAATACGTGTGCGTGTATTCATTGTGTCGTAAACACGGGCGTAAGGATAGCTACGGGTGCGTTTTGGGGAAACCCAATGGCTTATTGCAAAAGTATTGTTTTTGTAGGAAAGAAGAAAAGCTGCTTTAGAGAAGGTAACGCCTGAGAGGAGATCATCGATGCCGAAATTTTTAAGTTGTTGGCAAAGGTTAGATTCATATTTTAGATTTTCAATTTTTGCATCAATTTTCAAACTATTACCTCGCATATTGACAAAGCGTTTGTTGAGCCAGCTCGGAATTAATTCGCTCAACAGCATAGTCAATATATTCACCCTGGATTTCAATCCCAATGTGCTTCCTCCCAGCTCTTTCGGCAGCTAAATTTGTCTGTCCGCTTCCAGCAAAAATATCTATTACAATATCGTTTTTATAAGAATAAAGTTGGATAACACGGTCAGCAAGTTCAACTGGAAACGGGCAAGGGTGAATATTTTCTTGTGGGGCAACAGGACGAATTTTCCAAACATTTTTACTCTTCTCACCTTGATAGTCTGACAAATCGATGCGGTTGTTTTCTTTCTCTTTCGAAGTGCGAAACCAATAAATATTATCTTTATTTTTCTCGGCGGGTTTTTGGAAAACAAGAACATACTCCGCAACAAGGCTTGGATAGTAATAACCTGGAAAAGGATGTTGTAAAAGAACGCCAGACCTGCGATCACGTGCTACTGTTTTTTCCCAAATAATATCTTCTTTGAACTTCCAACCGATCTCTTCCATCCAAGAAACAAAGTGAAAAGGAAGGGGGGTTCGTTCACCATTCCATAGAACGGGGGAAATGTTCACAACATTAAACCCCCCGGGGCGAACAACTCTGAGTAATTCCCGAAATCTATCAACCAAGAATTCCTTGTATTCATCGTAAGAAATATCTTTTCGCTCCCATCGTTCTTTTTTGCCATTGATCTTTTCTACATGCTCTTCGTAGTTTATTGCGTTTAAATAGGGTGGTGAAGTGAACGCTAAAACTATTTCATTCTCAGACAAGGTTTTGAGAACTTCTAAACAGTCGCCTTGAATAATTTTTCCATTTCCGATACGAAATTCCCTAAACATTTACTTACCTACTTTAATATCATGTATAGTAAATCAACTTATCTATTTAAGCACTGATAATGTACTATGGCGTCAATAAACCGTTGGATTGCATCTCTAAATTCCCCAACCATTTTTCAATCTGATCGCTTCTCGACAGGGATTTCCACACCTTAATTTGGGTTACATCCTTATTTAAAAAGTTTATTCAGATTTTAAAGCGTTACATTTTAATTTGTTCAGGCGTGAAACCCTTCTTGATAAGGACATCCTTCATCCTGCTCTTATGGTTTCCCTGAAGTTCTATAACATTATCCTTTATCGTTCCACCGCATGCGAATTTTGACTTCAGGTAACTAGTCAATTCCTGCAGGTTGATCTCACCCGGGTTTAGTCCCTCTATCACGGTGACTTCTTTTTTATATTTTCTCGTATCCACTTTGATCACGATTCGCTGCTGTTCCTTTGCCACTTCTTCGCAAATGCAAAGCTCACTGGGCAATCCACATACGGTGCACATTTCTGAACTCATTTGTTAGGTTAATCCTCCAATCTTATATTACTCAAGAGTATTATATAGCTTCTTAATGCTTCAGAGATTAAGATATAATAGTTTAGAGATAGCGAAAAATATCGAGATATGCAGGACGCTGACGAGCCAGATGATCGGTTTGATGTTTCGCAGTCATATACCGGCCGATTACGCAATGATATTCGTGATGAAAAAACCGGCATCAATAGGCATACACATGCTCTTCATGCGCTTTCCCATCGACGTTATTTTTTTAAATGAGGAGAAAATAATTGTCGCAATGGCACACCTGAAACCGTGGACAGGGCATAAATCAATGAAGAATATAAAATATATAATTGAAACCAACCCGGGCGCGATAGAGAGATATGAACTTTCAATTGGCGGGCAGATGGAATTTGAGGATATTTGAAGAGGATAATATGACTTTATCAGGTGAATTGACGGGAAATGTCGTGATCACGGGAAAGCAGGGTCTCGGGGAATTACATGGCACAAGTTTTTATGGTCGCCCGAAGGGTGAAACACTTGAGCTTTCTCTTACTGAGAGCGCATATCTCATTTATATTAAAAAGATCACGGTGAAATGTGCCGAAGAAGAACTTGATTTTGAAAGGTTCTTTATACGGGCATCGAACATTATCAAAAATTTCGAGCTTTTCTATATAGTTTATAAAGACCTCAGGGAGCGCGGATATTATATCCAGCCTTCAGATATAGGTTTCAGGGTATATCCCCGCGGCGGACATCCTGGAAAGGGTCCTGCTGAATTTCTGGTGTTCGTGACTTCTGAGAGGATCCCGCTTCTACTTTCTGGTCTGAAAAAACATCTTGATAATTCTGATAATAAAAAGAAGCGTCTGATCCTTGCAATAGTGGATGAAGAAAGCGATATTACCCACTATGAAGTCAGAAAGCTCATCCCGTCAGGCAGCTCTGTTCAAAAACCGAAAAAGCTGCATTCGGTTGTCACCCTTCTTGAAGACAGGTGTATGGTCTGGCATCCTGAAGAATCAAAAATGCTTCATAAAGAGGGTTTTTTCGGTAAACCCATAGATGAAGGTCATCTGCAGCTATCGCTAGTAGAATCCTGTTATCTTATGAACAGCGGGGTCATGGAGATCGAAAAGCGGGACCATGAAAAGCTGGATTTTGCTGAGTTTTCTGATATTGCGACAAGGATCGAATCGGATTTCATGTTAAAATACAAAGTATATGAAAAATTGCGTTACTCAGGTCTTGTCCCCAAGACAGGATTCAAGTTCGGGACGCACTTTCGTGTCTATAAAAGCTTTGATTCCATCTCACATTCAGATTATCTTGTTCATGCCATTTCGCATGACCACATTTTTTCACTCCAGCAGGTTTCCCGCGCAGTGCGGCTTGCCAACAGCGTAAAAAAAGAAATGATATATGCAGTTGTTAGCGACAGTATAGAATTTATTATATTAGGAAGAGTGCGGTTGTAGTGATGAACCCTCATCAAAACAGCCAGCATCGACACTTCATTTTTACTGTTCTTCTTTCTGTTTGCGTTTGACCGCTTTCTCAAGTTTTTTTGCCCACATATCCTCGACCTGTGTATACTCACAATCAAGGAAATGCGCCACTGCTTTTGCGAGGGCATCCTTGGTGCTTATCTCGCCTGTCTTTTCTTTCAGTGCTTCGATATCGTCAACTGTAAGAACTGTCTGTGCATGCATTATTTTAGCCATTTTCTACCTCCTACGTAAACAAAGTGACGCCGCAAAGTTACGGCCCCACTTTCTTATACATCTCATCATCATAGGATAGTATTTAAACATTACGCAAAAGAGCTCTAAAAAATAAATTTATGTAGATCTTTTTTTCTGTATCAGGAACGTGATGAGCAGTGCAAAACCAAGAACGTATGCTTCAAACCCCGGAGATTTTTCAGTGGCTTTTGGCATCTCCTCTGCTGTAGTGCCCGTAAGGCTGTTTTCCGCCTTCAGAAGATCATCGTTCGAAAATCCTGCATATTGCAGAGCCACTGGATAATTCTTTCCACCGAAAGAAGCAAATGCTTTGCTATTATTTTCGTTGCCGTTTGCAAGATATGTCTCAGCTTCCATGACCGTTTTGCCCAGCTTTTTCGCTTCTCTTATACTTTCTTTTAATTGCCTTGCCATGTCGTCATTAGCAACTATTTTAGCCAGTACATCTGAGTATGTTGCTTTTATGCTTATGGTATCGCCAATGTGCAATTTTTCGGGTGTCCACGTGGGTACCATGCGACCATACTGGAACATTTTCTTGAATGGTTCTGGCTGGACTGAAATTAGCTCGTATGATTTCGGAAGAAAGACCTGCGCTCTTATATCGGGATCAGCAGGGGGGGATGTTTTGACGTCTTTCCCGGAAATTATTGCCATAGGCGCATTAACCGGGACTGAAAGAGAATAACCAGTATTATCTTTCGTCGCTATTTTTTCAGATTTATAGCCTATGCGACCGCTCCACCTTTTCCCTGCTTCTACAGGTTTATCGAAAGTCACGATGATGCTGGCGCCACCTGTAACTGTTTCTTGTTTCACAGCAGGCGTATTGAATTTCATATCCCCGTTGTCACTGATAGTTGTTCCAGTACTCTGTTCCGTATCGATAGTGACGCTGAATGGGACAGTGAATGAAAAACCTTCAAGAGCCGATGGACCTGGATTCTGCAGTTCAGCCTGTATTATGACTTCAACAACACCATTTTCATCGAGCGTAACGTTCAGCACCCATCTGCTAAGGGAAACGTCTCCTGCCGATGCCGGATAGGCGGTCAGCATCAGTATTAGAAAATATACCATTAACTTCTTCGTCATCATTTTATCACAGTGGATATACAACATTCATAATTAATATCTTTTGCGCTGGGTAATCATTAAGTAGTTTCCACCCAATAAAAACAGATATGTTTCCCATCACACGCATGCGACGGCTTCGCAGGGATAAGTTCCGTCCACTTGTCCGTCAGACTGAACTGGACGTAAATGACCTTATATGCCCCATCTTTGTGGATGAGACTATAAAAAAACCGGTTGAGATAAGCTCAATGCCAGGATACTTTAATATACCCCCCGATATGGTCGCTGACGAGGCAAAGGGCATAGCCGACCTTGGCATCCCCGCAGTTATCCTTTTCGGAATACCGCATGAGAAGGACGAAACAGGCACTCACGCATACGGCGATAGAGATGTCATCCAGGAAGCTGTGCGCGCCATTAAGAGCGATTGCGAAAAAGAGATCATTGTCATTACCGACCTTTGCCTGTGCGAGTACACATCCCATGGTCACTGCGGTATGGTGGATAATGACACGCATGAGATCCTTAACGACCCCACGCGTGACATACTTGGAAAAACAGCGGTGAGCCATGCCCGCGCCGGGGCGGACATCGTTGCGCCATCGGGTATGATGGACGGCATGGTCAAAGCCATACGATGCGCGCTTGATGATAACGATTTCCTTAACACACCCATAATGTCCTATGCCGCAAAGTATTCTTCAGGATTCTATGGTCCTTTCAGGGAGGCTGCCAAATCAGGATTCTCATTCGGTGACAGGGCTTCTTACCAGATGGACCCCGGAAACTCGGATGAGGCGATGCGCGAGGTGGCACTGGATATCGATGAAGGGGCTGACATCATCATGGTGAAACCTGCCATGCCATACCTTGATATCATCTATCGCGTGAAAAAGCAGTTCAAGATGCCTACGGCTGCGTATCAGGTGAGCGGAGAGTACTCCATGATTAAAGCGGCAGCGCAAAACGGATGGCTAGATGAGAAAAGAGTTATGTACGAATCGCTTTTATCCATCAAACGCGCAGGTGCGGACATGATACTAACTTATTTCGCCAAAGACATGGCGAAAATACTTAACAAATAATGCCAGGCTATAATACACACAGGCGGTTTAATTACGCTGTGTTTCTAATTATGGCTGCTTTATTTTATTTCAGGGATATAATGCTCTTTGATATGGTGCAGTTCTTCGTACTGGGAGCGGGATTTTTTGCAGGAACTGAATTCATTACTCCTGACCTTGATATCGAAAGCAGGGCGATAAAAAGGTGGGGGGCATTCAGAGCGTTGTGGTTTCCTTACAAAATGATCTTCAAGCACGGGAAAAGTTCCCATAATATCGTGTACGGAGCAGTGGTGAGACTTTTATATATCGGTATTATCATTTTCGGTGTGTATTATCTCCTGTTCAGCGCCCTTCCTTCAAATATGATGATCATACCATTTGACATTGTTCTTATTTTCCTTACCGGGATAATTATAGCCAATGCGCTACATGTGATGCTGGATATGCTGTTTTGAGGTGGGATGTAATAGGCGTCGAAGGCAGGTCGGTATACTTAAATATTATCTTCCACATATATTATTGATTGACAAGACTGGTGATCGAGACTTGAGTAAACACTTGAGCGCACATTTCATTTTGGAAGTGTTCATATTCGCGATAATAGCAGGATGCATAGCTATCGAACCTGTAAACCAGCTTGAAGATCCATTGCCACAAATCCCGGAATCTGTTCCCACTGGCAATGTGCCTGTCATTTCTCAGCCAGAAACAACGACAAATGCCTCAGTCCAGCCAACTGTCAATATCCAGGAACAATCTAAAAAAGCCCAGCCGGATGAAAATTATTCAGAGGCTGCGGAAGTGGATTACCGTGAATATGTGGACTGGTTCTTATTAAATAACAATAATATCAGGTATTACACCCCGGACGAATATGTATGCGGTCAGTACACTGTTGATATGTTGAACGCCTCGAAAAAAGCCGGATTCAATGCATATTTCGGCGCCGTCAGGTTCTCAGACAAAACAGGACATGCCCTTGTTGCATTCAAATCCACATTTTCCGGGTATACTTCATGGTATTTCTTCGAACCTCAGACAAACAAGCAAATGACTCCCGAGACGATAAAAGGGATCCTTCAGGAAAGAATGGGTGCCATAGTTACTGAAGTTACCGTGTACGGCTATTATGATGATGCCGGGGATAAGGACCCGGCGACATGGCACTTTGCCTATCCCCTGTATAACCAGAAATATTAGGGCTACTGTATCGTGACTTTCAGCATCTTATCGCCCTGTTCGATCTTCTTCACAACATCCTGTCCTTCAATGACCTGCCCGAATACGGAATGCTTCCCATCAAGGTGGGGTTGTGGATCTTCTGTTATGAAGAACTGGCTTCCTCCGGAGTTGGGGCCTGAATTAGCCATAGACACCGCTCCTTTAGTGTGTTTTAACTTAGGATGGAATTCATCACGTATCGAATATCCGGGACCGCCTGTTCCATTTCCTTTAGGGCATCCGCCCTGTATCATAAAACTGCGTATTACCCTGTGGAATTTAAGCCCATTGTAGAACCCCTTCTGCGCCAGGTCTATGAAGTTCTTTGTGGTTATGGGGGCTTCTGATTCTTTAAGTTCGAATTTTATCGTTCCTTTTGGTGTTTCTATGATGGCTGTTCGGTTTGGCATAAGTATCGTGGGGACTTAGAGGAGGTTATTGTATATGTGCTTTTTGAAAGCTCATCTATAGCATGATTCTTGTATTTCACTACCCACATCTCGAGGTGTGGATGGGCTACCCTATTTTGACTTTCGAACCACTGACCAATCTTTTCCGATCTATGTGTCCTCTGACGCGAGGTATTTCATCCACAATCTATATAAACTAAGTATATCTAATGTATATATGGATAGTGAAATATTATATAATATCCACACGCTTCCCATAAACTTCAAGAAACACGCTGCTTTGATGCTGCTGTTGCGCTTCGAATTAAGCCTGTATTTACAATTAGGAAAAAAGCACTCTGGATAATAACCGTGGAGGAATGCAAATGACCACCTGCCCAATATGTGAAACGCCCATGAAAAAAGAGAAAAGAGAGCTCAAGAAAGGTATTTTCGCCAGGGTCGAGATCTGCCCGAAATGCGAAGACGAGTGGATAGATGAAAAAGGATATGAAGCCCTCTACAACCTGTTCACAAGAAAGACCTTCAAGATTGGCGGAAGCCTTGCGGTCAGGATACCAAAGGAGATCGCAAACGTAATCGGATTAAAAGAAGGCTCTGAAGTAAAGGTTGCAGTAAAGGAAAAGAAAATCGTAATTGAGGCTGCCTGAAAAATAAAATCAAAATACTTAGACCCATAATTCTCAGGATTATGAGTCTATTCGTAACTTGAGTCTCTGAACGATCCCATCAAATCCACCATCAAAGCTTGCAAGATATTCTATATCCCTGCTATTCATAAGTTCTATGGTCGTGCAGTCGGTAAAACTCAGCTTCTTACTGGCATATTTTACAAAAATTTCCCACCCTTTGTCAAGAACCTCTTTATCCACAAAAAGCAGGTTCATGAATTTCTGCATGTCCTTTTCCTTATTTCCAAGTATAAAATCCCGGACTCTTGCAGCATTCCTGACATCTCCTGTTTTGTAAAGCAGGAAAGTCACAGCCTCGTCAAAAACCGCATTCGAGGTAAATGCAGCCCCATGCTTATTTTCTATAATATCATCAATAAGACCAGAGGCTTGCGCATGGAGCTTGTCCTTCTCATTGACATAGGCAATGAATATGCCTGCATCGATGAAAATACTCATCTTCTGGCTCCGTAAACCACAAAATCTATTTCTTCTTCACTTGTCTCAACTCCCATGTCACACTGGAGACTTCTTATTTTCTTTTTATCTTTCTCTGATAAGGGAAGCTTTGATAGCCTGCCGAAGAAGTTATCTTTTCTCGACCTGACAAATTCGATAAGCTGTGAGAACAACTCCTGCTGGGTTATTTTCTTACCTGTTTTGAGAGTCAATTCAGCCTGAAGCATATCAAACAGGTTTTTATCTTTATCAGATATCTTGATATTTTCACTCATAAGTAAAAAGATAACTTTATCTTTTATATAGTTTTCTACAAATTGAAGCATTTTCAATTCGTATTGATGAATAAAATTGTATACTATGGAATATAAGAAACATATAATTAACCTAAAATAGAATATAGCAACACAAGAAAAAAACAAGACATACGAAGGAGGCAATACAATAGTCGAAGTTTCACTCGTCCTTCCAGCTTACAATGAAGCTGAAAGGATCGAAAGCACTGTAGAAAGAACAGCCGCAGCTCTTCGCGATTTCACATCCTCGTTTGAGATAATCATAGCAGAGGACGGAAGCACGGACGGTACAGACAGGATATCAGAGACCCTTGCAAAAAAATATGATTATGTGGTGCACCTTCATTCAGATCAAAGGCAGGGAAGGGGACGCGCCCTGAACCGAGCTTTCAAAGCGTCAAAGGGAGAGATCCTTGGTTACATCGATGTAGACCTTGCAACCGATATGAGACACCTGGAAGAACTTGTCAATTCCATCCGGGACGGCAATGATTTTGCCACGGGCTCCCGCATGCTTCCCCAGAGCAATGTCAGGAGACCTTTAAAGAGGGGATTTGCGAGCAAAGGATTTAATTTTATCACGAGAACCATGCTCGGCTCAAAACTCTATGACCACCAGTGCGGATTCAAAGCATTCAGGCGCGACTCGCTTTTTAAGATAATGGATACTGTAAAAGATACGCACTGGTTCTGGGATACTGAATTATTTGTCCGCGCCCAGCGTGCAGGGTTCAAAGTCAGGGAATTCCCCGTAGAATGGAAACACGGAGGCGCCACAAAGGTTAATTTAATAAAGGATGTCTTCGGGATGGGTTCGCAGATATTCAGGTTGTGGTATGAGTTCTTATGGCAAAAACAAGTAAAATAGAAATGGGATGTGATTATGGGATTTGGATTGCTGTCTGAGCTGTTCTATGTAGCGCAGTGGTACCTGCTTATCGTATTTCTCGGAATAATAACACTACCGCTCACGGTCAATATCTGCCGAAACCTTCCAGACCGCGGATACTCAGTATCGAAGATACTCGGTATACTGCTTCTTGCTTACGTTTCCTGGGTCATGTCGTATGCCCTGGGTTACAGCAGGAACGAGATAATGCTTTCAATATTTCTGGTATGTGTTTTTTCTGCCGTTATCTATATTAAGACAAAACCTGCGATCGATAGGAAGCTGCTGCTCAGGAATGAATTGATATTTGGCGTCGTGTTCCTGCTATTCCTGATCATAAGAGCCTACAACCCGGAGATACACGATGCAGAAAAGGTCTATGACTTCATGGTCCTCAATTCTATCCTGAATAGCGCAAGTCTTCCCCCGCATGATTCATGGTTTTCAGGTTACAAAATAGACACGTACTATTATTTCGGCTCATTTACGATCGCCACTCTCACGAAACTTCTCGCGATCCCCTCGAATATAGCATATAACCTGGGAATGTCCCTTTTGCCAGCACTTGCTGCAGTTGCTGCATTCGGGCTGGGCTATAATCTGACCAGTGATAAAAAAGGAGGCATTGCAGCATTATTCCTGCTTGTATTTGCTGGCAACCTGTACCCTGCCGGGGTAATATCCGCCCGTGCGCTCAACATAACCACAAGTCCCTGGGGAAACGTGCCCAATATTATGAATTACTGGGGAGCGACACGAATTATCCCAAATACTGCTAACGAATTCCCGTATTTCAGCTTCATGTTCGGGGACCTGCATGCCCATGTCATAGCCATTCCCTTCGCGCTGCTGGCTATTACGTTAATATTTAACCTGTATATCTCAAAGAAATTTCAGAAAACATCCATCCTCTTACTGAGCCTCGCACTTGGTTCGCTTTTCGTGTTCAATTCATGGGATTATGTCACGTATTCCGCGCTTTTTATAATTGTGGTGTTGATCCAACCCTGGAAGATTGAAGGAAACAAAACAAGAGAAATTCTCAAAGACCTGTTAAGACGATCCGGCATTGTAATTGCAGTTCCCATACTTGGACTCCTGATATTCACCTTTTTCTTTATCGATTTTCACTCTTCAAGCATACAGGGAATAAAATCCGTCACTACAAGGACGGCGCTGCTGAATTTTCTGGTAATATACAACCTGTTCTTATTCCTGATAGTCTCGTTCCTGTTGATCCATATCCCGGAATTCAGGCATAAAAATTTGATACTGGCTGCCCTTTCGGCAGCGGCTGTTGCATTATATTTTGTTCCCAATTTTCAAACCCTTGCAGTATTTGTCCCTATGTCTTTCCTGACCTGCATGGGCATATACTTTTTTTACAGGAAAAACGACACGAACAGGCTTTTTGTCTCAGCCATGATAGCACTCGGTCTTTCCATTCTTGTGTTCTGCGAATTGTTCTATTTTGATGACCTGTTTTCTGGTGGTGAGGAAAGGTTCAACACTGTATTTAAATTTTATAACCAGGCGTGGATTCTCTTCAGTATAGCGTCAGCTTATGCTATTTATGATATCATAGACAAAAAATACAGAATGAAAAAGGCTGTGCTTGTTATTTTATCAATACTTGTCGTGCTTAATTCCCTTTATCTATTTACAGGCACATTTGCAAGGACTGGAGAATTGAAGGGAGACGCCAGTCTTGACGGCATAGCTTTTCTGAAAACGGCTGATTACGGTGATTACGACGCAATCGTCTGGGCAGGTGGGAACCTTAATGGGACTCCTGTTATCCTGGAAGCGCCTGGTGCGAGTTACAAGGATTCCTCACGAATTTCGGCATACACAGGGATACCGACTGTCGTGGGTTGGGTGGGACATGAATATATGCTCAGGAACAATTGGGGGGAAATATCGGCTCGCATCAGGGACGTCGATACCATTTATGAGACAGAGGATAATAACGAAGCTATGGCGCTGCTGCGGGAATACAATGTGTCATATATTTATATCGGGGATAAGGAACTTGGGAAATACAAGCAGCGAGGCTTGCAGAAATTCGAGAACACCTTGTATTTTGAAAAAGTGTACAGGGGCGTCGCGGAGATATATCGCGTATTGTCATGAATCTGGAAATTTTTGGGAATCGAAGGTTTTTTCCCAATTGACCCGAAGAAATTAAAAATTTCTTGATCCATACCGTTAAAGCTTTTTACTTACAGGGAGAGACTCAAAAGGTATTATTACCATTTTTTAGAATGTTAGGATAGGGTAATCAGAGCATTTATAATTTTTATCTCATTCGCTTATGAAAATAGTTTAAATATTTAAAAATAATTAAATAATATACTTCTATATTTTAATGAGCAGTGATCTCAGGCTTTATCGACTAACTTTTCAAGGATTGCTTCAAGGCGGGTGTTATGCTCATTTATCCCTGTCACCATTACTTCAAGACGGGTATTATGCACCCTCTGTTCCCCAATAAATGTACCTAACAGACCGGACAGGTTAGTGAATCCTACATTCATATCTGCGTTTAAGTTTTCAAAACCCGTTTTTAGCAGCAAATTAGCCTTATCCAGCTTTCTTCCGATATCAATTTCATCATCTGAGGAAGCCTTTGAAAAATCATCTGGAAGATCAATAAAAGGCAATAGTTGTTCTTTGATATCTACAATATCAGCACCGCTCTCTTCCCCTCGAATCTTTATTGTATGTGTAAAATTCTCGATTACGCTATCTGCACCACTGCAGAGAATCTTTACACTACCATCCTTCGCATTAAAAACCAGACCAGGCATACCAAATGACCGACCAATATGTTCTACAATAGACCTAAACCC
>Ga0180732_1001041_pt1 | contig 18742 bp, 20 predicted proteins | sample KR11_01MetaG_FD_148674 | JGI IMG/M metagenome (GOLD analysis project Ga0180732, IMG submission 148674) | Groundwater microbial communities from the Olkiluoto Island deep subsurface site, Finland - KR11_0.1 MetaG | ecosystem: Environmental > Aquatic > Deep subsurface > Groundwater | place...
ATAATCGACCACAGAGTCGGCTATGAACGCGGTTCATAAATGAACATGAAAATTGAGTTTTTCATACCAGTACACAGAGGGCACAGAGTTGTAATAGTTCTCTGTGTCCTCTGTGCTCTCTGTGGTTTTTCAAACCAGATTTTAAAACCAATTTATATTTTAATTTGTTCAGGAGTGAAACCCTTTTTGATAAGAACTTCTTTCATCCTGCTCTTATGGTTTCCCTGAAGTTCGATAACATTATCTTTTATCGTCCCACCGCATGCGAATTTTGACTTCAGGTAACTCGTCAATTCCTGCAGGTTGATCTCACCGGGGTTTAGTCCCTCTATCACGGTGACTTCTTTCTTGTATTTTCTCGTATCCACTTTGATCACGATTCGCTGCTGTTCCTTTGCCACTTCTTCGCAAATGCAAAGCTCACTTGGCAATCCACATACGGTGCACATTTCTGAACTCATTTGTTAGGTTAATCCTCCAATCTTATATTACTCAAGAGTATTATATAGCTTCTTAATGCATCCAGTAATAAAATATAATAGTTTAGAGATGGCGAAAAATATCGAAGTATGCAGAACACTGACGAGCCAGATGTTCGGGTTGATGTTCCGTTCCCGTATACCGGCTGATTACGCGATGATATTCGTGATGAAAAAACCGACTTCAATTGGTATACACATGCTCTTTATGCGCTTTCCCATAGACGTTATATTTTTAAATGAGGAAAAAGTAATTGTCGCAATGGCGCATCTTTTGCCGTGGACAGGGCATAAAGCCATGAAAAACATTAAATATATAATTGAAACCAACCCGGGCGCGATAGAGAGATATGGATTTTCAATTGGCGGACAGATTGTATTTGAGGGTATTTGAAGAGGATAATATGATGTTATCAGGCGAATTGACAGAAAATATCGTGATCACAGGGAAGGAGGGTTTAGAGGAATTACATAGAACGAGTTTTTATGGACGGCCTAAGGGTGATTCACTTGAGCTATCTCTTACTGAGAGCGCCTATCTCATCTATATGAAAAAGATCACAGTGAAATGTGCTGGAGAAGAACTTGATTTTGAACAGTTCTTTATCAGGGCATCAAACATTGTTAAGAATTTTGAGCTATTCTATATAGTTTACAAAGACCTCAGAGGGCGCGGATATTATGTCCAGCCCTCAGATATAGGTTTCAGGGTATATCCCCGCGGAGGACATCCTGGAAAGACTCCTGCGCAATATCTGGTATTCGTGACTTCAGAGAGGATCCCGCTTTTAGTTTCGACCCTGAATAAGCATCTTGATAATTCAGATAATAAAAAGAAGCGCCTTATCCTGGCAATAGTGGATGAAGAAAGCGATATTACCCACTATGAAGTAAAAAAGCTCATCCCGTCAGGCAGTTCTGTTTTAAAACCGAAAACGCTGCATTCTGTTGTCACACTGCTTGAGGACAGGTGTATGGTCTGGGAGCCGGATGAATCAAATATGCTTCATAAAGAGGGTTTTTTCGGAAAACCCATGGATGAAGGTCATTTGCAGCTATCGCTTGTTGAATCCTGTTATCTTTTGAACAACGGGATCATGGAGATCGAAAAGCGAAACCATGAAAAACTGGGTTTTGCCGAGTTTTCCGACATTGCGACCAGGATCGAATCAGATTTCATGATAAAATACAAAGTGTATGAAAAACTGAGAAAAAGCGGGCTTGTTCCCAAGACCGGGTTCAAGTTCGGGACGCACTTTCGGGTTTACAGGAGTTTTGATTCTATCTCACATTCAGATTATCTGGTACATGCAATATCCCATGACCACATTTTTTCACTTCAGCAGGTTTCCCGCGCAGTGCGGCTTGCCAACAGCGTAAAAAAAGAAATGATATATGCTGTTGTAAGTGACAGGATAGATTTTATTGTATTGGGAAGAGTGCGGTTGTAGTGATGAAACTTCATCAAAACAGCCGGCATCGACACTGCGATTTTATTCTTCTTCTTCTTCTTTTCTTTTGCGTTTGACCACTTTCTCAAGCTTCTTTGCCCACATGTCCTCAACTTGAGTATATTCACACTCAAGGTAATGAGTCACTGCTTTTGCAAGAGCATCCTTTGTGCTTATCTCCCCTGTCTTCTCTTTCAGCGCGTCAATATCAGCGACTGTAAGAACCGTCTGAGCATGCATTATTTTAGCCATTTTACCTCCTATATAAACAAAGCGACGCCGTAAAAATACGGTCACACTTTATCATTTATATCTCATCATCATAGGATAGTATTTAAACGTTACGGAAAAGAAATCTTAACTAGTTAATTAGCACTTTATTTGACAGGATTAACTGGATGGACCGGGTAAAATTAATTAACAAATCCTATTAATTATATAAATAATTTATTTATAAAGTAAAATTAATATTATCCGTCGATAAATGATAATCGAGAACTGTTGGTTCAAAGTTTTTTTCTTTCCAGATACCTCTCACAAACAGCAAGGTCATCCAGTGTATTAACATTCAGCGCAAGCTCTTCATCATCCAGGATAAGATTATAATCCTCCTGCTCTTCCCGTATCCCCCCTGCATCAAGTATGTTTATCCCGCACGGGACAATGAAACCGCCATTCTTATGGAAAACAGTATCAGGTCGAAGACCAAGCCGTGTGCACACCTCAAGCTTCATATGAACCGAAAGGGCAGGAGTGTTAACTTCCCTGTATTTTTCAATTGTCCTGTCTATCAAGGCAGGTGTAATAAGAGGCAGGTCTGCCATTATAATTAACACACCTCCTATAATACCTGCTTCCTCTACTGCTGATGCCATATCGTTCACGAACCCATCGCCCTTTGTCGTTATCATCATGACATTCTTATGCTGTTTAATAAAATCAATAAGCCAGAGGTTCGTTTTATTGACCCTTGGTGATGTAGCGACAAATATTCGATCAATGTTCTTTGAAGCAAGCAGCGCCTCAAGGACATAGGATATCATTGTTTTTCCCAGGATCATGGTGAGCGGTTTTTCCTCAAGTCCCAACCGTTTTCCCATCCCTCCAGCCATCACTACGGCATCCATACATGCCCTCCGATGAACATAAGAGCTGCCAGGCGGCCTATCTCATTGGATGCTCCTACGATATCCCCGCTCACCCCCCCGAAATGGCGGTTTGCCGTATTTAGCACAAGCAGTCCCGCAGACTGGGATACTATGAGTGCTCCAATGCCAATTGATCCAAGAGAAAGATAACAAATAACCCCGGTAAAAACAAGTCCAGCGGCAAGATCGGATATCTTAGTGTTATCCACAGTCATCGCCCCGAAGCCCTTATGGATACTCTTTCCGAAAGCCGCCACCGTAACCATAGTCTGTTTTGCACATGTCTCAGCAGCGATTAGAGCAGAAGGGATCAGATAGGGGAAAATCTCCTTTTTTTCTGCGATCAAAACCATAGATGAGAATACACCTAAAATGGCTAGGATACAAAAGAGCATTCCTCCTGTACCCACAGCAGTATCCCGCATTGCTGCGATCTTCTTTTCCCGCGATCCATGCGCCACCACCCCATCACCAAAGTCAGCAAGACCGTCGATGTGGTTAATACCTGTAAGATAGTAAATAAAGATAATTACAACGAAGGAAGTCAGTATTGGGGGAAGCGCTGCAGAAGAAGCGTAGCCGATCCCCGCAAGCAGTAACCCGACAACTGCGCCAACGACTGGAAAAAGGTAGATATGCTTCATGAGCTTCTCGATGCCTTCCATGGTTATTCCCACAGGTATTGTGGTGAGAAAGCCAAAACCAGAGCGAAGCGCAAAAAGAAGTTCTCTCATCCTGCAAACCCGGTTTTCCTTTTTCTGGGGAAGGTCTTTTTTACCTTACCGCCATCGTCTTTTCCTCTTGAGTACATGTTCGCTGATACACCGCCTATGAGCCCTGCAATGACATCGTCCATGAAAGGCCCAAGCGTAGAAAGTATGCCGGGCTTTAATTTATCGAACCTGACATACTCAAAGATACCTTTGTCACCGCTGATGTATTTGGCTATGCTCATCCCGATAACCTCGTCCACTATAAGGTATGTAAGATCCTTATCGAAAGTCTCCCTGGTCATACCGGGCAGGTTGCCTTTCTCTCCTTCTTTTTCAAGGAGCATGCCTGCGTATAATAAGATGCAAAGGTTAGTGTCAGAGAGTGCAAGTTTAAGTTCTCTTTTGAAAACCTTCTCTGCAATATCCCTGTTCTCAACGCCAGGATGCGGGACGTAGAGTTCCATGGCGCTTGAGACGAGCACTTCTTCTGAGATGCCGGCTTCTTCGAGGACTGTCATTATGCTCCTTGCTTTCTTATTATTGACTTTTTCTGGCTGGTCCTTTTTAGTCTTTCCTTTTATGGTTGATAATTTCATGATCTTCTCCAGGTCGTTAACCGCTATTAACTATAAAAACAAAATCTAACTGCCGTTTGATGCTATGAAACGGATTTAAACCGCAGATGATGGCGCCCAGAGTCACGTCTCTGGAGGACGTGTCCACGTATGCCCTGCGGGGCATACGTGTGCGCGGAGTCGAGAACCCGCAGGGTTTCGGCAATGATAAACGCAGATACTTTTTTACGAAACTGCTATCATTATTTTTTTCGGGAAGTTTCTTATTATTTTCCAATTCCATTTACAATCCTTCTAATTTCTACCCTTGGCTTATAGAAATTTATCAACAAACAAAGTTTGAGACCTGTTATTCTAAGATAATTTAAACATTGAGCAATATGGATATCATCTAATTCTTTGACTGTTTTTAGTTCGACGATAATTTCGTCATTAACAAGAATATCTGCTATATAATCACCGACTAAATTATCTTTATAGTGAACCTTTAAAGGTGCCTGTGGTAACGTTTCCATTCCTCTCAATTTAAGTTCTACATTTAAAGCATTCTCATTGACTTTTTCAAGGAAACCAACCCCAAGAACATTGCTAACTTCAAATGCAGCCGCGATAATTTTCTCAGATATAGCATTTAATCTGTAATCTTCTGCGTCCATTTGTGGTTCCTATTTTTTTCAGTTATAACGTCTTGAATAACGCTTCTCCGTATAAATTTTTTCAAAATCTAATCAAAGCCACCTTACCTATCAAAAAGGTTCCTGCTATAACAAGTAATGATGAAAAAACAACTATATTAACTGCCCTCTTAATATGAACCGGCCCTGGCTCATCATACTGAGCCCCAAGAACATGATAACCCACCTTCTCAAGCCTCACTCCGAGCGCGCCTGAGACCGCTGCCATAGACCATCCTGAATTAGGCGATGCTGTCCTGCCATGGTCTCTGATGCAGGTCCTGACAGCTCCCAGAGGCTTCCCGAAGAAAACTGATGCCATGAAGATAAATATAAGCGACAGCCGCGCCGGGATCCAGTTAACGATATCATCAAGCTTAGCTGTTGCGTAACCCAGTTCTATGAACGGTTCTTTCTTGTAGCCCACCATTGAATCAAGGGTATTTATCATGCGGTATGCAAGTGCGCCCGGAAGACCGAACAGGAGAAAATAAACCAGCGGTGAGAGGATGCCATCCACGAAGCTCTCTGCGAGTGATTCTATAACTGCGGAAGACGCCTGGGGCTCGTTGAGACTTCCAGTGTCCCTGCCCACGAAGGTCTTGAGGTCTCTTCTCACCTTCTCGATCATACCTCCTTCAAGGTCTTTTTTTATCCCCAGCGCAGACACAATAAGCATTCGTATCGAAAAAGTGGATTTCAGGAAAAAAGCGGCTATTACCAGGCTTATCAGATCTTCTCCCCATGAAACTATCACAAATCCGGCAAGTAAGACCGTCCCTGTGCAAAAAGCTGTCATGAAAAGCCCGTAAAGCTTCCTATGCCGCTTCGGAGCGCAGCTGACAAAAAAGTTTATAAGGTTTCCCATCCATACTACTGGATGCAGGAAGACGGGCGGCTCACCAATCAATAAATCTAACAAAAGGGCGAGAAGCAAAACCTGGAGCCAGAAATCCAGGATTATCATAGTGCAGGCTCCATCGCATACTTCCAGATATCTTTTATCTTCTTATTTTTCATCAATTCTTCCAATACTTTTTCGGCTATTTTTCCATCGTGGATGAGCCTGCACCCGATACAGCTCCAAACAGTGCCGCCTGTGGATTTCTGGATGATTTTTCCACCAGTCCTCGTATCTTCGCATGGATAGAAAGGACAGAAGCAGAAAGTGCAGTCCTGTCCTTCAAAGTGACAGGGATAATACTCGCAGTCCACCCTGCTCCTTGCAGTTGCGCCTTTTTCAAGCGCCTTTCCAATTTCCTTTTCTGCCAGTTCCCTGCCCCATTCAGATATCACCTTAGAAAGCGCTTTTATCAACTTCCTGTTCTCCTGCCTTTTCCTAACAGCGACACGTATGTGGTCCTTGAGTCCAAAAGAAGCGCAGTCCCGGATAATTATGCCTTGTTTAAGCATCATTTCCGTAAGTTTTGCTGAACCAATAAAGAAATCACGGATATCGACGAGAATGAAATTCGTATCACTTTGATATGGTCGAAGACCGCGTATAGCGCTTAAGCATGAAGAGAGCCACTTCCGCTCTTTTCCGATCAGATCAAGCGTTCTCTTGATGTAACCCTTATGACCTTTTAGAAGATGTTCCCCGACCTCAAGGGCTACTGAGTTGAGGCTCCAGGGAATGCGGATATTGTTCAGGATATTAGCAAATTCACTTGAAGCTACGGCAAAACCGATACGAAGCCCCGGAACTGCAAATGTTTTTGTTAGTGAGCGAAGCACAACAACAAAATCATTTGAAGCAGCAAATTCAGCGATGCTCTCTTTCGGGTCTGAAAGTTCGATGAATGCTTCATCAACGAACAGGAAGGTCTCTGAGGCTGCGCATCTTTGGGCAAGCTCAAGTACTTTTTCGCGGCTGATGAGCGAGCCTGTGGGATTATTGGGGTTGCAGAGAAAAACGGCTTTTGCGCCATCAGGTTTTACATTCAGTATGTCGCTGTAATTCACCTGACCTATTGTGGCTCCGAACAGCCTGCACTGGAATTCATATTCACTGAAGGTCGGGAAGGGAATAATAACCCTGTCGCCCGGTTCAATCACGGCTTCTGCGAACAGGCGGATAAGTTCAGAGGAGCCATTTCCCGGAACAATGTTCTCAGGTTTGACATGAAGGTATCCTGCCGCTGCTTTCTTAAAACCGTGATACCTGTTGTCCGGATAATTGCCGATATTCTTTAGAGCCGCTGCCAGGGGTTTTGTCAATTCCGGCGGTCCAAGCGGATTCAGGTTCACGCTGAAATCAATAAGTTCAGCCGGGCTAAATCCTGATTCCTCGGCGCTCTGGGCTACTCTTGCGCCGTGGACGCATGGTGATAGTTCAAATACCTGTTTTCTGATACGATCTATTAATGGCACATGCCCTTTTTTGTTAGAAGGTATTATTAAAGTGCGTATTTCAAAAAATATAGGCAATTTCTTAAAAATATATATTCGTCACTGACCCCGGACGTCGCTTCGCTCTGTCCGAGGCATCTTGTTGATGCTCTAATATTGTACATAAATATTATGTAGTGAATTTTTTAAAATTGATTGTGGGTAATTGTGGGTTATAGTATCTACCGGCGGATTTGCCAAAAGATGCGGCTGCCGAAATTTTGGCACAGATGCGGGATTAAGGATCAGATTTAGGATTAGAGATAGCTAAGACTGGCTAAATAAAAAAAAATGGCAAATTACCTATTTGCCAATTCTTCTCTGGAACAAGAACATTAGACCGATTATGGAAATGACTGGTATGGCCATTGTAGGGAATTCTGGGATATCATTTTCCGCAGCTACCCCACTTAAAGAGACATCATCCAAATAAAGAGGAATAGTTTCCCCGGTATTAAATAATACTTTACTTACTAGTTTTGTGTTATCTACGGGTACAGTAAATTGAGTCCAAGTAGTAGAAATCATACCGCCACCCCACATTAACTCAGAAGTTGTAGCATCCGAATATGTGACTGTTGCATATGCAGGCCCGGTAAAAGTATCACTGGCCTTTCCCCAAAATGTCAGGTTACCACTTGTGCTTACTGCAGGGCTAAATGTCTGGTTGATATAATCCATTCCGCCCATAGAAAGACTGTACGTTCCTGTATGATGGACAGTTGTCACACTGCCGTCAAACACTGGACCTACTAGGGACCAACCTGTGGTATCACCTGTTTCAAAACCACCATTAATAATCAATTCACTTGCTGTTCCTGTAGTTGTAGATATTGTAATCAATATTCCAACTAATATTATCAATCTTATATTTCTATTCATTAACTTAACCTCCATATATTTGTTTATCCTTAAACTATTTAGCAGCATCGAAAAAATCCAACTAACTTTAAAAACCGCATTTTTACTTTGATGAACTGAAGGAACATAATATCAACTATCATTTTAAAAGTTTTTCCAGTATATGAAAAAAGCCAACAATAAACTTTGAATTTTTATGAAAATCTTGAAAACGTAGAAATCAATTGATAGCCCCAGCTAATCAAAAATCGGGCTTATATTTATTTTGACTTTGTCACATTTCAGAGCAAATCGCTATCGGTAAGTCTAATCTGACAAAGTCAAGTTATTTCAAACAGATTAAATATAAATCTCGAAACTATGCGTCGATTTGACTTCATTCTGTAAATTAGTCAGCAGCAATAATTGATAAGCAACAAAGTTAAATTTTGAATAAAGCTCTTTACTCTCTTCCATTACTCGCCTGACATCAAATTTTACTGTGTTCTTAATATGTCCATGTATTCGTTCGCATTCTTTTCTGAGTTTATAGGAATCCGGGAAGCTCTTATCCTTCAAATTCTGGTTTCTTAGATACATCCCAACTTGCTCTATCCTGCCATTTTCATACAGGAATCTGAGCTGGTCATCGATTTTCATATGTTTTGAACCGCCCAGCCTATGGCGTCAATAAAGCTTCTGTCTTAAAATTTTTTAGCCACCCATCAATATCCATGTCAGAGATATCATCAATCTCATCACCTATCATCTCAATAAATCCCCGAAGAATCCCTGGTCTATTAGCATCAAACCTTATCAGTGGAGACTGTGGAAACGTCCGAATCAATTTTCTCGCATCCTTAATATCCGCATCAGAAACATTTTGCATATCCCGAACAAAATCCAACACATCATTAATAACTTTATGGATATAGTTTTCATTTTCTATATTTGAAAAAACAGCAAGCAAAGCACCATATTTTTCCATCTCTTTAGTAGTTCGACTCCTGCCAGTCCTTCGTCGGATATGCATTCTGCTCCATCGATGATTCAACTCCTCGATACCATTATTCCTTACGATCTTTATCTCCTCACCATTTTTATTCAGAACTTTCACAAAAAGTTCATCCATATGGTTTTGGCAATTCTCAAAAATTTTCTCTGAAATCGCAATGAAATCGCCCCCTAGTTTCCTTCCTTCGTCCCTGATTTTCAAAATAGTTTTCTTCAATTTTTGATCCATTTCATTAGCCATTGTCGGAGAATTATTTTGCTCTTTTTCACTTAATTCTCGACTCACTCGCAGCACTTTTCTGATTTCTTCGAACCAATTCCAGATGCATTGTATTTTCTTATACCACATCATCACTTCGTTCGTATCCACCATCTTTTTCAAATATTTATTAAACTTCAAAACAAACCCAATTTTTTTATTATGCCATGCATTCCACATCACGATCGTTCTGAGCATTCCCAAAACTTCCACCAATCGATTCATAACTTCCAGATATGGCAGAACGAATGGATAATCTGATTTTATCTCTCTCGGATGAAGGACGTATTCTATCGCAAGCCTAACCCAGTAGTATTCAGCAATCACAATTCTTTCTCGATTTGAAATTCCATCCATAAGGTTCTTTTTCAGAGATAGAATCCTGGCAAGAATTTTGGTTTTCAATATTACTCTTCGCAGCTCTTCATATCGATGTTTGAAAATGATATCCCCAATGTTTCGAACAAAATGGTAATGGCATATTTGCTGTGCAACTCCTGTAAATACCTCTGAGACTGAAACAGTGATCTCTTCCCTCATATCCCGTACCACCGTGAGAGGTAATCCATAAATAGCCTTGATATTTTCAAGGAACGGTTTTATGTACTCCCGTCCTTCGGAAGGCATGATCCAGCTATCGATTGTAAGCCCAGTAATTCCTTCTTTGGCTGTGAATGTTATTTCATCGCCTGATTCAGCACTTCCATCCAGATGAAGAATATATCCAGCATTTTTTTCGAATAATTTTTTGATCTGAGAGCTGTGGTTTTTATGAATAACATAGAATCTGAGAAGGAATTCTTCAGATAAGTTCGATATCTCTCCCGTTGAAATTTTGATTCCCCTTCCTTCCAAAAATAACTGTATCTCCGTTCGTTGATAGTTAAATAACCATCTTAAGAAACCGATAGCAATCATTACCTTTGTATCGAAAGTTCTCCTTTTTGGACAAATCTTATTGAGTATTGAAAGAGTTGTGGCGTTTATTACACCATGGTCTTTACAATATTTAATCGGAACTCTTAGCAACCTATCTCCTGATAGTGTTGTTATCCTTCGTTCATATGTTGTTTGGGTTTCTGGTTCTTTTTTGCATATCTGGCAGCGACTCTGGTTCTTTATTTTGATTTCTTCTTGTAGAAGAGGGAGATGGAGTACGTTTTTTTTTCGAAGTCATAGTTTATGCCAATTCCTGCAAGGTCGTCTTTTCGAATTGGCTGTCCCATATTTTCTAACATCTCGAAGAGATCATTTGCTGTCAATGCATCCTGCATCAGTCGTAATGCAAGATATGAGAAGTGAACGGGCTCTATTGGTATTTTTGTTGGATTTTTAGGGTCGGTGCCTAATGACCGGATATGCTTTTGAACACATTTTCCATTAATCCATTGATTTTCGACTTCTGCATAGTATATTTTACCGCGTTGTTTTATCTCTCTAATAAAGCTCATATTTCTAGTGTAATGTTACACTAGTATTTTACACTATTGGTTCATGTTATATTCGATAATCATTTGGTAAAATTATGAACTGGACGGGCTATTGAGGCAGATTTAATTGATTCATACTAAAAAAATTGCTACAGAAGACTTATTGACGCCATAGCGCCCAGCTTCCACATTTTATTTGCCCAATGATCCAATCTTTCAACTTCGCCCTCTTCATTTATGACTGCATCAACCGTAACGAAATTAACGGTTTAGCTTTCAATTTATACCAAATATTGGCATGGTTTTCAAAAGAATCATAACCACCATCCAGACAGTATTCATTTATTTTAGCATTCATTTTTATTAAAGCGGTTATATGTGTTGGAAGTTGAGTAGAGTCTCCTACAAGCCCATCCGTGTAATTCATATAGATAGGAAATATTCCGATCATTGTAATGTGGGCTTTATCCAATTTGGCGTCTTTAGAGTCTATTAGTTTGATGATCTTTTCACCTATCATCATCATAATTTTATCAATTCCTTCAACTGAAAGTCGATATTTCACGAAATGATGCAATGTGCCACCAGATGGTATCATTGTTTTACCATCTTTATCCTGAAAACCAAGTAGCCATGCTTCATCTTCCGACAAAACTATTTTCTTATAGGGTTGCTGTCTGAAGAATTTTACAACAGCAAATTTTATCATCGCAGCAACATCATATTCGAAGTGCCACTCTTTATCGCTGTAGAATTCTTTTTCTACGATCTTCGCTATATCAGATATGTCCAGGAAAAATAATAATTGACATATGGATACACTTGTTGTTGTCAAATAGTTTTTCAGGGAGTCTGTTACAGGTATTCCTTTATACACTCTTGAAACTTCTTTCATGGGGACAGACTTAGTAAAGTATTTAAATCTGTCGGTGAAAGAATATTGGAATTGTGCGGATGCTGGAGGGGAGATCGAGAATTTTATTACGAAGATAATTTAGTGATGACCTGCTGTATTGTGAAATCAGTTCATCCCAAAAAAGGAGATAGCTTTTTAAGTCAAAGGGCTAATTGGATTTCTTCAGTATCCCCGAAGAACCATTCTATTTTCTTCAATATGTGCTCTTCTCCTACCTAATTTTTGAATTCTAAACGATTGTACTCTATCAAATGTAGAAATTTGGGTATTGTCCTTAATTACACCGTCGTAGTTTTGACTTCACAATTATTATATGCGCGCCTATTTTTATCTTGAATAAGTTGTTTGGGATTTATATCCATATACGAGCATGAATCCCCATCGCCTTCAGTCACTACGGTATACCCCGTACGATGTACGAGGCCTGTATAAGATATATCAACCCAATTATTTCTTAATTTTCAACTACATACTCTTTTCATATAACATCCCGGCAATATGTTCAATAAATTCCCTGTTCTCAAGCCCCTCTCTCCACCTCTCCGGAAAAGCACCAATCCCATGCCGCGCCCCGCACAATGCGCCCGTGATGCAGGCTATGGAATCCGTGTCGCCGCCTGCATTAACAGCCTCGATTATCGCTTTTTCCGGCTCATCAAAGTATCGTGAAAAACAGTAGAATGCAGAAGGTACGGTCTCATCAGCCAGATACGAGGTCCCAAGCCGGGCAAATACCTCATCAGGCTCTTCATCCCGGATCTTGAAGGATAGAACTATCTTATCCCCAAAACCTTCATCATACTTTGATGCCCTTGCACTGCTCTCTTTGATAATTTCTGGAAGAGCCATCCCGTCAATCGCGCATCTTACGCCCACAGCCACCGCCACCGCCCCGGCTATCGCGCCGTTGCTGTTGTGTGTGGGAACGGATGACAGCGCTGCATTTATCTCGACTTCTTCAAGGTTTCTGTAAAAAAGCCCTATCGGCGCCGCCCTCATGGCTGAGCCACATGATGGCAGGCTGCTTCCTGATTCTTTCCAGCTTATGCCTGAATTTAATTTAGCAATAGCAGATGAGCTTGAAGGGCCGACAAGTTCTTTCCTGGAGGGGTCAGCCATTGCAACGGCGCCCCAATGCGCTATCTTTGTTGCAAAGTCGAAAGCATCGAACCCGCTGCATTCTATCAAAGACTGAGCCAGGAGTATCATCTGTTCTGTATCATCTGTGTACTGTCCCGCGCTGAGTTTTTCACCGGGACATCCCTCCGGCGCTTTGCCATAATCATTAATATAGCCTTTATTAAGGATGTCTTTCCTGCTTACCCCCTCATTCTGCTTACCCAGTGCATCGCCTATAGCTGCGCCAACCATGCAGCCGGTGTACACGCTCCTTAGTTTCCCGGCATGTGTCATTTAAAAAAAAATAATGGGTTAATAACCCATTTATAACATATCCTTAAGATGGAACTTGAACGGTCCAAGCGTTCCGCCGTAGTTCCCCGCAGTTATTTTCTTGACACCTGGTACTGTTACAGCAGCATGTATCCCTGCTTTCATTGACCTGTTAATATCTTCAACGCTTAGCCCATTTATCACTATCTCAAAGATGGCATTAACGTCCTCAGGCACTTTCGTATCCTTGATCTTTGTCTTTATCGATGGGCAGAATTTTTCATTTGTGCTTGCTTTCATGAATTTGTAATTCGTAAATCCCATCTTTGAACCGCTTGCAACTATACCTCCCGGAAAAGGCGTAATAGTCCCGTCCTCAAGAGCAATCGCATCTACCGCGTTCTCAGCCGCTGCAAGAGCAGCCATCTGGTTATCTGCCATAATGAAAAAGTTGCCGCCTGCTACTGCGTCCTGCGCCCCGATGCTGTGCTCAGCGACAAAATCGCCCTGCATCATTGGTATCTTATACGCTTTTCGCCCGCCGATACTTGCTTCTGACTCAAAACCATCACCGAAGAATTTCAGCTTGAACCCTGTATCGAACTGCTTCTCCGCCTTTGGCAAACCGTTCCACATCGCTGCTGTGGGGGCTGTCAGCACGCACTGACCAAGGCGTTTTAAGAGCTGCTCTTCAAGTGACTTATAACCGAAAGTGCATATCTGGATATATGCCCCAGGTCTTCCATCAGGGGTCTCATTTCCGGTGACCACTTTCTCCACACCCGCCTCAGCAGGACACATAATAACAGATGTTCCAAAGCCAGTTGCTTCCTGGGCTGCGACAAGTGCCCATTTCTTAGTCGCGCCTGTTATCAGTACTCTTGCTATTTTTATCGGAAATGCTTCCGCAAATGTATCTTCTATCTCTACTCCATTAAGTTCCATTGTAATCCCTCACATTGATGGACCCAAAAACATTCAACCACGGGCCCAACAAGTAAATCATGTCTTAAGATTATTACTTAATATATGCTTCGAAATGTTTCGAGGCAGAAGAAAAAAGAAAACGTTTTTATTTATTTATTTTATCATTTCACTGATGGTACGGTATGCAAGTTCCTGCATCCTTACCGATGTTCTCCCTGGCCCTGAGAACTCATCATGTGCCATTACGGTCGCGATCTCTTTGCCTAGCACGAAGATGGCATGTTTGTGTTCAGCTTTGCTGCGGTGCACATGTATGGGGCTTATCTGAAGGTTCTGGTACTGGGCGAATTCACCAACACCGTTCACTTCAAAAAACTTTTTCATCTGCACCATAAGGGTGTGTAGCTGAATCAATTCTTCCTTGTGTATATAACCGACCTCCTAACTTTGGCTTTCCTGTACATTGCCGGGTTTGGCAATGTAATCTTGTGAGTGTTATTCAATATTAAAACTGTTTTGCACGGATAACAACTTCCCACTTAATAGACTTAAATGTTTCGATTTAATCATAACGATTCATCACTATTATTTAATCTTATTGTTTAACGATGATGGTCTGGGGCAAAACGCGCGGTTCCTCTTTGATGCGGAATGTGTAGGTGCCAGCAGTAGTAAAGGTATAATTGAACCCCCTGTTCATAAGTATCGCCCTTATTTCACCAGGTGTCCAAAGTCCCTGATCGCTTACAAGGGTAATTTTATAATCGTTATCATTCACCCATTCAACCGTATCTCCGGAATAGATCGTTAGTGTAAGATTCTGGTACTCAACCTCTTTTGTATATGTGGTTTCGATCACTTTTCTGAATCCATAATATTCATCCACATAAACCTTGTAACTTAATGGAGTTCTTGCAGTGTCAGCAGGTGTGATCGTTGGTGTACTAACAGCAACAGTCTCCTGAACTGTTACAGTTGATGTTGATGTGGCTGCAGGAGTTTCACTGTTGGTATCCATACACCCGGAAAAAGCTGATAAAATGATCACAATGAATAATATCTGAATATATTTAATATGTTTCATACCTCACCATATGATTATTGTAGCTTTGTATAAATAAATCTATCGATATAATCTTGGTGTAATTTAAAAGAAGGGATAAATGATATAACTTAAAACCTCATTATAAAAAGGTGTGCAAAAAGAGTTCAGAAAACTTGTTACTATCAACCATGCAAAGAGAATAATAGAAAGCCTTGATATCAAAGCTGGCATTTCTGAGGTGAACATCATGGATGCGTCTGGTCTGATCCTTGCAGAGGATGTTTTCTCTAATGTTGACGTACCCCCTTTTGACAGGGCTTCCATGGACGGTTTTGCAGTTCGCGCATCTGACACATTTAAGGCGCGTGAGGATAGACCCGTAGCTTTGAAGCTTGCAGGCTCTATCCTTCCTGGAATAAATCCCGATATTAAAATAGATGATGGAGAAGCCGCCGAAATAGCCACAGGCGCAGTAATGCCTGAGGGCGCTGACGCGGTTGTGATGGTAGAATACACAAGAATAGGTAAGGAAGTGTTGATACTGCGTCCCGTCTCAATCAACGAAAATGTAATGCATGCCGGAGCAGATATCATGGCTGGTGAGAGACTGCTTAAGAGGGGGACATCTCTTGGACCAAGAGAAATTGGACTGATCGCTGCCTCTGGCAGGCGGACCGTTAAGGTGAAAAGGCTTAAAGTGGGCTTGATCTCCACAGGGAATGAACTTGTGCGACCGGGGGATGAACTCCAGCCAGGGCAGATATATGATATTAATTCCTTTTCTATAGGTTCTGCAGTAAAAGAATGCGGCGGGGAACCGATGTACTTCGGTATAATAAAAGACGAAAGGAAAGAACTGGAAAAAGCTCTTAAAAAAGCGGCAGAAGTGTGCGATATAATACTTACTTCAGGCAGCACATCAGCAGGAACTGGCGACATGATGTACAGGATTATAGGTGATAACGGCGCCCTCCTTGCCCATGGGATAGACATCAAACCAGGAAAACCCGCTATTATCGGCAGGGTTTTCGGGAAACCGGTTTTCGGTCTTCCGGGATATCCTGCTTCATCGCTTACGATCTTCAATGAATTTATCGCCCCGGTGATCAGGAAAGCCACAGGGAAAAAGAAGGAATGGTTGAAAGTGCAGGCAAAACTTGCATCCCGCATCCGGACTGATGGGCGAAGCCAGCTTCTTCCTGTGGGGCTTGTCAGGGGATTGGCGTATCCTGTGGATAAAGGCTCAGGCGCAATAACCACGCTTTCCGAGGCAGACGGTTTTATCGAGATACCATCTGATATTGAAATGATAGAGGTAGGAGAGGGTGTAGAGGTCACACTGTTTGGAGAAATTGAGACGCCAGAACTGCTTTTCGTGGGGAGCCACTGCCTTGGGCTTGATGTGCTTGCAGATGTCGCCGGACTTAACATGAGGGTTATCAATACCGGTTCATCCGGGGGTTTAAGCGCAATTCGCAGCGGGAGTGCGGATATTGCAGGGGTGCATCTTCTGGACGAATCTGGAGAATATAATCTACCATTCCTTGAGAGGTTCGGTATTAAGAATGCCGTGCTGGTCAAAGGCTATCTGAGGGAACAGGGCCTGATCATAAGAAAGGACAGCGGTATTAAGGGATTTGAGGATATTCTTAATGTCAGGTTCATCAACAGGAACTCAGGTTCAGGAACACGGGTCCTGGTGGACTTGAAACTCAAAGAGATCGCCGCGGTAAAAGGAATATCGTTTGAGGATCTCACCAGCAGCATAGATGGTTATCACACAGAAGCAAAAACGCATAGCGCAGTTGCAGCAGCAGTAAAATTGGGAAAAGCTGAAGCAGGGGTCGGTATTCGTACTGTTGCTGAACTAAATGGTCTTGATTTCATTAAGATCGCGGATGAAGAGTACGATTTTGTAATACCCCAGGAACTTTTGGAAAGCAGGGAGATAAGTATTTTACTGAAAGCGCTGCGTGGAAAGGAGTTTACTGAAAAAATGCCTCATGGATTGCGTACTTATAAGAGAACGGGTGAGATTATCCCTGGTTATGGTGAAGTTCGAAAATAACGGCAATAACTATCGAAACAACTGTACATAGCAAGCATGTTAAATTTCTTATCCGGTGACCTATGTGAAATTGTTAGGTTTTGACGTAATATATAGGGATAAACACCGAACATATACGAACAGAAATGAACTCCGGTTACGTGAGTTCGTTTTGAGTTCGCAGGAGTTAGTTGTTAATTATTTTTCAGGGCATATATATTATACTACCAATCCAAGTTTTTCTCTTTTCTTATTTATATGCTCAAGTATCATTTCTGAGGCAATTATCGGGTCCTGCTCCACGATAAACTTTCCTCCAAAGATCTGTTCCGCTTTTTCAGTAACCAGGGATACAACTTCTTTGCTTCCAAGTATTGGCGGGGGAGCCCCCAGATGCACGGTAATACCCAGGGCTACAGCTCCAGTTCCAATAGCTGCGCCCTTTTCAGACACCCATTCGGCAGCCGAAGAAGCAATAGGAAGGTCCTTTATATGGATCCCCAGCTTCTCTGCGATCATCGATATTAATATTATTATTCGTGCATTATCAACACAGCTTCCGAAATGCCATACAGGCGGCAGCGGTCCATCAAGACCAGAGGCTTTACCTAGCACACCCAGGACGTTCTTTAGCTTATTACCGACAAAAACTTTAGTTGCATCCGGTGATAAAAGACCTACCCTTGCACATGCCTGGGCTGCGCATCCGGTCGCTACGATCAGCACATTTTGCGCCATTAGCTCCTTTGCTAATGCTGCATGTTTTGAAGTGCTCCTGGGACTTGTACATCCACAGAGCAGAACTATCCCCTTGATATTTCCCGACACTATTTCGTCAGTAAAAGCTTTCAAGGGATCCTGCGGATTCAATCTGGAAAGCATGTCAAGGCACGATTCAACTGAAAAACCTGCCATTAATTCCCTTGGTTCTGATTCAGGAAGGAAAATATCATCGCCCCTGTTAGGGAAATTCTCTATTGCCAGGTCCAGTATCTTTCTGGCTATTTCATCAGCATGTTCTTCTTCGAACGGAATATGCTCTGCATTTGTGAACCTGCCTTCTTTCATTGTTGAGATGATTTTTGTATGGAATTTCGATGCGACATTTTCAATGCTTGGAAATATGCACTGTACATCTACGATAAATGCCTCCACAAGCCCGGTCGTTATCACAAGTTCCTGCTCAAGGTTACTGCTGACCAAAGGTATGCCATGTCTGATCAACATCTCATTTCCTGAACAGCAGCAGCCCACGATATTGATCCCTTCTGCGCCCAGACGTTTTGCTTTGTCTAGAAACTCTTTATCTTCAGATAACTCAATTATCTTTTCTGAGAGGAACTGGGCATGTCCGTGGATAACAATGTTTACTTTTTTCGTATCAAGTACGTTTATACCTATTCTTGAACTGACAGGTTTGGGTATTCCGAATACTGCATCC
>Ga0180732_1001042_pt1 | contig 18731 bp, 25 predicted proteins | sample KR11_01MetaG_FD_148674 | JGI IMG/M metagenome (GOLD analysis project Ga0180732, IMG submission 148674) | Groundwater microbial communities from the Olkiluoto Island deep subsurface site, Finland - KR11_0.1 MetaG | ecosystem: Environmental > Aquatic > Deep subsurface > Groundwater | place...
GTCAGGATTTAAAGGCTCATGATGTAGATATATATGATGTTTTACTTAACAGAAACTATGCTATTTTTAATGATATTGGAATTAAAGATATTGACGTTATCAATTGTAAGAAAACTATTAATCTTATCTTTATGCATCATTTTAAAAACAAGAAGTGGATAATAGATTCCAATTTATCGGAGATGTTTAATAGATTCTTTGAACTTTGTAATGTGATTTTAAGTGAAAAAGGAATTATTTTAATTACTCCGTTAAGCAGTGAAAACGGAAAAGAATATTCCAAAGTTTTAGTGTCTAGTGCAATAAAGAATAAATTTGAAGTTTTACATAATAATGGTCATAGTAGACATAAATTTCGTAAGGCTTAAGAGGACGTAATGAATTTTAAACAAGGAATAATAATGGTAGCTTTTGGAAAGAATTATGAAAACATGGCAGCCCATTGTCTTGTCTATTCAAGAAAGATAAGCGATATACCCGTTTATGTTTTAACTAATATAAAAGGTCCTAATAGAAATGAGAAGTGGAAGGAGTGTTGTAATGTTGAATTTAAAGAATTTGATCTACCCGATGACCAAAACAGAGATGTAAAAACGTCCTGTATCAATTATACACCATTTGAAAAAACATTATATTTGGATTGTGATTCTATTATACAGAATCCGGGGATAGAGGAAGTTTTTGATCGTATAGTGCCTAATAAATTATTTGCTTGTTTTTATGGTCACTTTCATGAAGGGCCTACTAAAGAGCATTATCATTATCATATTGCAACCCAGAATATTCCTGTTACATTTCCCTTGGAAGTTTATTATGGCGCCTTTTTTGGTTTTTATAAAACAAAGGTTATGGTAGACTTTTTTAGATTATGGAATAAGTATTGGAAAATGAACACTGGACGAGAGATGCCTTCTTTGGCAATCGCTATACAAAAGAGCAAGATCGACCTAACCCCCATCAATAAAAACAATGATATTTTTGCATTTAAAATCAACGCTAACGCCATAATTCAACATGAACATCACAGAAACATTAGAATTTTAGTGGGCTGTCCGGAATTTAAAGCTTGGAAGCCTTTCGATATAGGACGTAAGATATGAATAAAATTTATATTGATTTAGGAGCCTATAGAGGCGGAACTATAAATGCATTTAGAAAAAGATTTTCTGATTTTGAAATTTATGCGTTTGAATGCAATCCAACTTTAAATAATATAGATTATGGTATAGATGTTACAACTATAAGAAAAGCAAGTTGGATTTATGATGGCGTGTTAGATTTTTATATTAGTAAAGAGCATCCTTCGACAGTCCAAGGTGCCACCATACTTAAACATAAGAAGACAGGAAATCTTGATATAACTCATCCCGTTGAAGTAAGATGTTTGGATTTTAGTAACTGGTTGCTGACTAATTTTATGGTAGAGGATTATATTGTTGTTAAGATTAATATTGAAGGTGCCGAATATGATTTACTAGATAAGTGTTTTGTAGACGGGAGTATAAATTTTATTAATGAAATATATATAGAATGGCACGCAGAAAAAGTTAATGTATCTATAGAACGACAGAATAAGTTGGAAGAACGGTTGAAAGAAATTTTGATACTCCATTTTGTAGAGGAGTTGAAATAATTATGGGTTTGCGTAAAAAGTATATTGATTTTATTTTTAAAAATATTACTTCTGTTGCTGGAAAGGAAATATTAGAGCTTGGAAATCAATACATTAGAAAAGATGGAATCGATGAGATAGATACGGTATTTAAAACAGGCAAGGAGTATTGGACCTCTCTTGGAGCGATTCATACTTCCATCGACAAAAATGGAGAAGATGGTACTTTAATTTATGATTTGATTAAACCGATTTTGAATTTTGATGATAAGTTCGATATCGTTATAGATATAGGAACTACATGTTACACAGGTAATTTAGAAGCGTGTCATAAAAATTTAATTAGAATGACTAAACCCGGTGGGGTTATTTTTCAGTTTATTCCTGAAAAAAATAGTAATTGGACTGCTGAGGAATATATAGATTTGAGTTATGTAAATGATTTGGCGAAACGGTTGAATGTAAAAAAAATAGAAGCTATAATTATTTTTGGGTTATATGGTAACTTAATTTCGTTTTGTATGGAGAAAGTAAAGTGAAAATATTAAATATATTTGCACATTGTGATGACCATATAATATTTGGCTGGCCTGTGCTACAGAATAAAGAATACGAAAAGTCCTTATTAGTAATTACAGTTCCGGGTCAAACGGCAGTGCTTAAAAGTTGTACAGAAATGAAAACGAAATATCTTGGTAATACATTGTTAAATAATAAGTTTTCAATTCAATTAAAACAACCTCTTTATGATGCGGTAAATATGATTAGGGATAAAATAAAGATATGTATAAATGAGATAAAACCTGATTATATCTTCACTCATAATCCAATGGGCGAATACGGTCATTATGATCACCAGTTGTTGTTTGATATAGTATATAATCTTGTAGAATCCATTCCTGTTTTAATAACTAACATATTGGTTAAAAGTCAATGTTGGTTGTCTAAGGAAACCATTCCAAAACAGTACCAAGCATTGTACCATAATAAAATAGATACAATAGAACCAGATATAGATTTTTACAAACGTCAAGCTGATATTTTTAAGGAAGAGAAAGTTTGGACGACGAACCAATATTTTAATTTTCCATTATATCCTAAAGAAACAAGTTTGTATTCTCTTGGAAAATTATGAAAATATTATATTTATGTAATAAAGATTATTACATGTACAAAACATCAAGGGTGAGATTTCATTCAGTGAAGGCAGTATCTGAGCTTCCGCAAGTTCAATTAAAATTTACGGGAGTTAATTGGGAAGGATTTAATCTCCAGAACGAAATAGAAATTTTTAAACCCGATTTAATATGGACTTATATGCCGTTGCAAATAAAGGGAATAGATAATATAAAAATTCCTAAATGTATTACATATAACGAAATGTGGAACGGAAATTTAACTAAAAATGAACTTATAAAATCTAAGATGAATATCGTTATTTGTCATCACAGGAATGAATACGAATATTATAAAAAAACCAGTTTAAGTAAGATGATGAAATTTTTTAATTTACCGCATTCCGCCGAAAAAACATTTTTTAAAGATTATAAGTTTAAAAAAGAATATGATTTATTACTTATTGGAGCCTTAAGTAAATATTATCCATTGAGGGAAAGGCTTGTTAGTATAATTACTAAAATGAAAAATAATTTTGTTTGTAAAGTTTATCCTCACCCATCCGGTAAAACGCCGGATGCTTATACTAATAAGTATATAATCGATTTTGCTATGGAGATCAATGCAGCAAAAATTTGTTTGACTTGTTCCTCCAAATACAAATTGCGATTAGGCAAGTATGTTGAAGTTCCAATGTGTCATTCCGCTTTGGCGGCTGATATGCCTAATGATGACGAAACAATGAAAGATTTTTTAATAGAGATTAGTAATGATATGTCTGATAAAGAAATTATAGACATCTTAACTTATTATTTAGAAAATGATAAAGCTTTGAAAGAAAAAACAGATAAAGGCATTTTATATATTTCTAAATACACACAACAGGATTATGCCGAAAGATTTTATAATATAGTTGAACAATGTATATGAAAGATTTAAAGTTGTTACCTGTTCCAAATGAAGAATGGTTACTTACGTATAATGAGGTTATGAGGGATAAGTTTATACAGATTAAATACAATCGAGAAAAACGAATTAATGAGAAAAAGGAATACATTGATAAGTATTTGCCGGAAATTAAGTACGGTGGTTTACGCGTGCTTGATTTAGGACCGGGTCCGGGAGAATTTTTAGAACTTTGTCGTTTTTACGGAAATGATATAGTAGCTATTGACAGTGATACAGATGCTAATCCGATGGGTAAATCATATGGAGTGTTGTCAAAGCTAATGAGTAAACGACAAAATATTCCCGTAATATACGGAGGCATTCAAAAATTTATTAATTCTTTTGACGTGTCAGGTTTCCCTTTTGATAACAATACTATAGATATTGTAAATAGTCAAGGTTCCATAGAACAGATATTTAGTGGTTATTCTGATAAGATTGAGAATAATGTTTTAACAACTTTACGTGAGAATAAACAAACAGAAGATATTTTTTATTCTTTTTTTGAAGATATATATCGAATGTTAAAGATTAGTGGTATTGTTTACATTTACGGTAATGGTTTTATAAATCAAAAGTATTATAATGCTTTAGTAAAACGAATAAGTTTAGATTTTCATTTTAAAATAACATATACTGATAATAAACGAAGACATAAATTAGTAAAGGAGTAGTAATATGATTAAAAAAGAAAAGTTTTTAAAAAGACTAGAACAAATAACCTTCAACGAAGATATAACTCCTATAGTTAGAATTGATAATGTAGCCACGCCAAAACAAAGTAATGAACTAAGTTGGAGAATTACAGATTTTCCTAGTAAGGAAGAATTGAAGGTTATGCAATATGTAAATGGAATGAGTACAGCGGCAAATTGTTATCTAATAAATGAAATTTGCAGGGAACTAACTAAAGATGAAATATATGTTAATATTGGTGTTTGGAAGGGAATGACTTTAATTGCCGGGTATATAAACACAATTTGTAAAATAATAGGCGTAGATAATTTCAGTCAATTTGGCGGACCGAAAAAAGAATTTGAAAAAAATTACAATAAATATAAAAGGGATAATAGCGAATTTTATGAACAAGATTACGTAAATTTTTTTAATAAATATAATCGTTATATTGATTTTTATTTTTATGATGGTGAACATAGTTATGAAATTCAATATCAAGCTATAGAACTAGTTATACCATTTTTAAAAACAGGTTCTTTAATAATGATAGACGATACCAATGGTAATAATCCTAGGAGTGGCACGTTAAATGCCTTGTATGATAATGATAGACAATATGATATTTGGTTAGATCAAAGAACCGCTCATAATTGTCATCCAACATATTGGAATGGAATCATTATATTGGAGATATTATAATGAATGAAAATTTATCTACGATGACTATAGTAAAGAATGGAGAGGAATATATAAGAGCAGCTTTATTATCGGTTAAAGATTATGTTAAGGAAATGCTTGTTTGTGATACAGGCTCTACTGATAATACGATAGAAATAATAAACGAATTAATAACTAAAGGATTAAATATAAAATTGTTGCACAGAGGCCCGTTTAGTGGAACTTGGGAAAGTAAAATTCCGGGACTAACCGAAGTGAGAAATGAATTAACAGAATTATGTTCTACTGATTTTATTTTAATAGTAGACGACGACGAAATATTTCCAAAAGAGATTTTTGAGGAATTGAAAGAAGTTTTGAAGAACAAAACAATAATGGCGGTAGCAATGCCGTTTTATCAATTTGTAGATAGAAACACTATTTTAAAAGAAAGTTTGTATCCTTGTATGAAAAGGGTAATTAATGTCAAACAAGTTCGTTTTCAAGGAACTTTCCCCAGGGAATCAACTCACGTAATTGGAGAAAATAAATGGCTTAGCAATTTTACAGATTCAAGGGTTATAACAATAAAATCTAGATTCTATCATTATAACCTTGCTAAAAAAAATGCTTTTCGACCTCGGCAAACACATTATGATACAATAAAGTTTGAAGGAAAACAATTAGAGGAATTTATAAATGACCTATGAACCAAAATATAGTGCCAAATGGGTACATAAGGATAGCTTAGTTAATTTTGAACAATACTTAACACCAATGGGAAATACTAATTTACAATTTTTGGAAATTGGTGCTTTCGAGGGACTTTCCACAAACTACTTTTCGGAGAAATTTTTAATCGGAGAAAATAATAACATAACGTGTATCGATCCCTGGATAAAATATAGCGAATCATCAGTGACTAAAATGAGTCAATATGATGAATGGATAAACGAAGGTACTTATGAAATATTTATAAACAATACAAAACATAACAGTGATAAAATAATTATAAAAAAAGGATTTAGTAAAGATGTTCTTCCTGAACTAGTAAAAGGTACTTACGATTTTATTTACGTAGATGGAGATCATTCTGAAGTTACAGTTTGGTTGGACGCAATATGTAGTTTCCCGTTATTGAAAATTAATGGAATAATTATTTTTGATGATTATAAATGGAACCATGGAGATAAGTCTCCTGAGAAAGCTATTAATAGATTTATGGAAGAATATTCGAGTAGATTAGAAATATTAAAAATAAACTATCAAGTAGTTTTGAGAAAAATTAAGGAGTAGTAATATGATTAAACTTGAACAAGATTTTACAGAAATAATGCGTGCAGCATACAGAGAGAGCGGAATAGAGAATATACTCCCACAATATATATCGATAAAAAAGTTATACGATAGATTTTTCCCCTTGTTAGAAAAGATTAGAAAGGATAAGTTTAAGAAAGGAATAGATTTTGGTTGTGGTGTATCCGCCGCCGTTGTTTTGGGCCAGTTAATGGATTTGGATATTATTGGAATTGATATAGATGAAGAATTTACAGTTTATCCATTAAGTAAGGGCGATTATTCTTACTTACCCGTACAAAAAAATCTTGCTGAAAAAGGATTTAAGATATTGCTTTTTGATACGAATTGTATTCCGTGGGACTTTGAAGATGATGAAATGGATTTTGTGTTTACCTTTTATAGTTTGTTATATGATTTTTCTTATTCGTATAAAGATAAAACTTTAATCGAGAATCGGTTAAGAGAAATGGCAAGAATATTAAAAAATAAGGGATGCATTTATTTTTATGGAGCGAAGATGTTGAAAGAAACGGGATGGACGAATGATCAAATTAGAAACATTATACAGTATAAAAATATTACGTTATACTAAAATGGAGGAGTAAAATGATTACAGTAATGTTACCATGCAGAAATAATATAAATTATTTAAGGGAAAGTATTGATAGTATATTAACACAATCATACCAGGATTTTGAATTAATTATTGTGGATGATTTTTCTGATGAACCAGTGTGGGATATTTTAGATACTATAAAAGATGAAAGGGTTAGGAAATATAAAAATGATAAACAAATAGGACTTCCTCAAACTTTGAATAAGATAATTGACCTTAGTAAAGGAGATATCTTTTGTAGACAAGATAATGATGATATAAGTCACAAAGATAAATTGAAATTACAATTGGAATTACTTCAGCAGGGAAACGATTTTATTGCTTGTAAATATCAGAAAATAAATGAAAATGGAAATTTGATAAATAGTACTTGGATTGACAATGCTAATAAAGCAACTCCTGAATTTATTAAAAAGAATATAACTAAGGAATCTTACATAGTCGGACCGGCTGTGATGTGGTCTAGAAAAGTTTTTAATACGATTGGTTATTTTGATCCATTAATGAAAATAGCGAGCGATTATAATTTTTTTGTAAGAATATTAAAATACTTCAATGTAAGAATAGTTAATAAAGTTTTATATTATCATAGGAAACATAAGGATTCTCACAGAAAATTCGATTTGAAATACAGACAAGAAGATAATATAAAAACCGATTATTATCATTTAGCTTTACAAAGAGCGGAAACTAATACAATAATCAAAGATAAGGAAACAAAATAAATGAAGTACATGGGAAGTAAAATACAAGGTTGGATGCATGATTGTGAATTACAATTTTTATATAATGAAATTTTAAAGTTACAAAAGGAAAGCGTTATAGTAGAAATAGGTTGTTGGAGGGGTAAAAGTAGTCACGCAATTGCATCAGCAATAAAAGACAGTAAAATAAATCATAAGTTTTATTGTGTTGATACTTTTAAAGGAACGAGTACAAGTGAATCTCAGTATGACCAGGCAAAGACCGAAGATATTTTGGAAATATTTAAAAAGAATATGATACAATATAATGTGAATATAATAGTTGGGGATTCTGCTAAAAGTGCTGAAAAATTTGAAGTTAGTTCCATTGATTTTTTATTTTTAGACGCAAATCATGATTATGATTTTGTTTATAATGATGTGATAAGTTGGTTTTCAAAAGTAAAAACTGGTGGCATAATTTGTGGACATGATTATAGAGATGGATATAAGGGTGTTAAAAAGTGTGTTGATGAGTTATTTTGTAATTATGAATTGTTTCCTACTTCTATTTGGAAAGTAATTACAAGTCATCCATTATAATAATTAAAAGGAGAGTAATATGTTTACTAAAGTATCGATAAAATTTTTACCTACTGTTGAACAATATATTAAATTACAATGTAATAGTGACAAAAGTTTATATACAAATTTTCCTGAGGTAAAATATGCGGACGAATATTTGGAGAATTTGTTACCCAAAAACGTATTAGAAATTGGCGCCGGTGTTGGTAGAGCTTCGGTTTATTTGTTCAAAAATTACAAGTGGACAAATACACAGTTTAACTTATTAGATGGTGATCGAGGTAATGTTAGTTTTGACGGATTAAGAAACAAAGATAAAGAATTTTATAATTCCTTGGAAATATCAAATATTTTTTGTAGAAGTAATGGATTATCGAATGTTAATCAATTCGATGCTGATAATGATGATTGGCTTTCGAACTTAAAAAATATTGATTTAGTATATTCATTTTTGGCAATAGGTTTTCATTGGCCTATTGATTTTTATTTAGACAAGATTTATGATATTTTAGTTTCTGAAGCTTTGGTAATATTTGGAATTAGAGATGTAGAAAAAATTGAATGGATAATAAAACAATTGAATGTTGTAAATAATAAAAAATATGAATTAATGCGTTTAGTATGCACTAGTAGAAACGAAAGAAGTAGTCTGTTGATTTTAAAAAGAAAGTAATATAATGGAGTGAAAATTCGATGAAAATTTTACTCGTGTTTGATGTTAAAAATTGGGCTCTGGATAGAGAAGCCGCAGCAATAATAAAATACAATCCAGAATATAATATTGAAAAGATGGAAGCCACTCGTTTTGAAAAGAACTATTTTAAAACTTACACTTTAGTACATAGCATGAATTGGTATATTCTTCATCGTTATTGTAAAGAAGTTTCCGGTGGCATAAGAAGTCATAATTATGAGTTGTTACATAATGAATTGGCCAATAGAGTATTTCCTAAATTTAAAGCTTTAATGACATGTTCTAAAAGAGTACATGATAAAGTAAAAAACAAAAATACAAATGTGATATATGCTCCCCAGGGAGTGATGCAAGATAAATTCATTTTCAGTAAAAGAAAAAAAAGAGATAAAATGGTAATGGGATTTGTTGGGCAAAAAACATTTGGAGGCTTTCCCGGTTCTAAACTTGTTGATATAAAGGGTTTTCATTTTGTGTTGTTACCCTTAATAGAAAGATTAAAAAAATATAAAAATATAGAATTTAAAGTATGTGATAATAATTATAGAAATGCTTTGCCGTTTGATACTATGCCTAGTTTTTATCAAGATATTGATTGTTTATTAAGTACTAGTATTGAAGAAGGAACACCAAATTCAATTTTGGAAGCTATGTCATCTGGAAGAACTGTTCTTGCCACTAATACCGGAATTGCTCCGGAGGTTATTAATAATTTTGAAAATAGATTCATTGTAGATAGGTATTATAATCAAGAACAAGCTAATATAACAATACAACAGTTTGAAAACACTATTATTTACTTAAATAACAACAGAGAATTATTGGACATATGGGGAGAACAAAATAGAAAAACAATAGAAGATAACTGGACTTGGAAGCAGAGAGCGAAACATTTTATTGAATTATTTAATTTATATAAATAGGAGCTTTGTATGAAATCATTTGAATACGAAAATTATGATAGTTATATTCGAGCGCAAATTGCTGGAAACATACAAAATCAAAACGGAGTGTGGGTTACTAAAAATAGTATACAAATAATAGTAGAATATATTAAAAATAATCAAAAAGAAATTTTATTGGGCATTTGTCATGGAGTTAGAACAGGGTATGAAGTAAGTCTTTTTAAGGAAGCTTTTCCGACCGCAAAAATTATAGGAACAGAAATATCACCTAATGCTGCTAACTTTATAAATGTAATACAGTGGGATTTTCATAAAGTTAAAGAAGAATGGAAAAATAATATCGATTTTATTTATAGTAATGCTCTTGACCATTCTTACAATCCCAGGGAATGTATTGACGGTTGGATGTCTTGTGTAAAAAAAGATGGATTATGTTTTATAGAATGGTCCTGGCAACACGCAGTTGAACCAAATGAAAGAGACCCCTTTGGGGCATCATTAGAAGAGTACAGAAAATTGTTTTCAGAAAAACATATAGCGAAGTGTGAATTAGAAGCAGATTTGAAAAGAGTTATATTCGTTATTGCACACAGATGATTAGATTTATATAAATCTTAAGGCATATCATTTCGTAATATTTAGTTAAATTTATTCTTATAAATAAATAGGGGGTTATATATCCGTGGCATTCACCGTATACAATCCAAATAGTTCTGTTGAGCTTTTTTTTAATACATATGATAGTACTAGAACTTTAGTTGATGTAACTAATCCTATAGCTCTTATTTATAAGAATGATGTTGATACACAAATAACTACAACAATAACAAACATCAGTACTGGATATTATTCTGGTGTTTTTACTACTATAGGTCAAACGGAAGGTTTGTTTAGAATAAACTTTACCGGAACGTATAATACCGAATCCATTGTAGTAGAAGGAAATTTTGGTTTAGCGGAAATATCAACTATACAATATTATGTTAACTTGGTAAGGTTAAAATTATATGATCATATTCCAGCATTGTATAAGTTAGATCCAAAAACAAAGAAGTTCTTGGATAGTGAAATATATGATCAGCTTGCCCTTACGTTGAATATGATTAACGTAACCGGTCCACTTATTACTAATTGGAGTTTTGATAATGTTCCTGTTTGGTCTTGGTTGATAATTGGTGCAACAGCAAGTTGTTTAGAATCAAGAGTAGTTCTAGAAGTTTTTAATAAGTTACAGTATTCGGATGGAGTAAGTTTAACAATTGATCGCGTTGGCGGTTTATCAGCCGCTGCCGCTGTGCTTCGGGCACAATTTACAGCTGGTGTTATAGCATATAAGCGCGCGCGTCCGGGCCCGCCTTTGGGCCTCGGGACCGCTCGCCTTCCATATCGCGTGAGTAGACCACTTTCGCTATTACCTCAATACGGACAGCTTTATGGAAACTAAATCATATCAAGGAGTTACAGCCATTGTTAGAGTTTGAAATAAGCTCAAAAGTAGTTAACTTTTCCTGGCGTAAGGGTATGAAACATTCAAAGGAAACTTTAGCGTTGATCAGTCAAAAATTAAAAGGTCATTTTACGTCATTAGAAACGCGTGATAAGATTCGTCAAAAACGGTTGGGATATAAACAAACGGAAGCAGCCAAGTTAAAGATGAGTTTAAGTAGGAAAGGTCGAACTGCTTGGAATAAAGGGAAACCAATGTCTGAGGTGACAAAGAAAAAACTTAGTTTGACAAACAAAGGTAAGGCAAGAAAGGGTGATCCCAAAAAGTGGAAACATACCGAAGAAACTAAAAAATATTTAAAACAAATCAAATTGGGAACAAAAGATTCCTTAGAAACCAAACGAAAAAAGAGTATAGCCGTTAGTGGTTCTAGGAATGGATTTTATGGAAAACATCATTCTGAGGAAACTAAAAGAAAATTAAGGGAAATCAATAAAAATAGGAATTGGACATATGTTTCAACGCCAGAAATATTACAAAGAATTAAAACCACAAAGATTAAAAATGGAACTTATCGTTTAAAACATACAGGGGAAACTAAAAGAAAATTAAGGGAAATCAATAAAAATAGATCATTTAGTCCTGAAAAACAAAAAGAAATAGCAAAGAAATTAAGTAAGGCAGCAAAGGGTCGATTGTGTTCGGAAGAGCAGAAGAAAAAGTATAGTGTTGCGCGTGTTAAATATTTAAGTACAGCCAAACCAAAATATTCTGAAACTGATATAGAAAAGATAGTCCTTTTACAGTTACAACAGAATAACGTTGAATTTATCAAACAATATAATGTTAATAATCGATTTGTTGCTGATTTTTATTTACCAGGAACTAATACGATTATAGAATGTGATGGATGTTATTGGCATGGTTGTCCTAGTTGTTATCCTACGAAACAGCGTAGAACGAAGGATAAGGGTAGGGATGCTTATTATGTAAAATGCGGTTATAAATTAGTTAAACTTTGGGGTCACGAAATTAGGAATAAAGGGTTAAACTTAATGCATCATTTAGCGCAAGTTTGTAATAGCCAATATTCATTATCCGGTTCGGTTATATAGCCGCTTAAACCGGTGGTTATGAGGTTTATATGAACGATTATATAATTTATTTAAAGGAGATTTAATTATGAAATTAGAACAAGTATTATCAATCCTGAAAAGGAAAACAGGAGTAGATTGGTACGGAAACAACAGCAACCGGGGAACAGCTTTAAATTTTGATTTTAGTAATCGTGCCAAACCAATTATTAGTGTGGACGAATCTAAAGTAAAGGTAAGTTCCGTAGTTGATCTTGCAAGTAAGTTTAATAAACGAGGCAAAAGAAAATTTTTACGGGATGTGACTTTAATAGAAGTACTGGAATCCGTTGAATTCGAAGAGTACGATGAAGACAGAGATAATGACGATGAGTGGTACACCGTTAAGAGTGGAAAAGTTTTAAAAGGAAAAGAATATGAAGACAACCTAATCATTGCTGCAGATACGTCATTTGGCACCCCGTACGACATAACTCTTCGTTATAGAGGTAAGGCGATTAACATTGCTGCGTACAATTGTGAAGGTAATACAGATGACGCAGAGTTAGAAGAACTATCTTTTGTAATAAAAGAAGATATAAAGTAGAACCTTGTTAGATGATTAAAGCAATTGATTATTTTTCTGATTGTCATATTGGTTCTTATGATGATGCAGATGATAGTGTAAAAAGCAGAGAAATTATTTATGATATTCTCCGTGATGATGAAAACGGAACTATTCAGAAAAAAGGAATTGGTGATATTTTTGAGGGCTGGCAATATTCTTGGCGGGAGATATTCGATTGTAAAAGAAATGAACAGTTGTTAGAATTATTAATAGACAAAGTCGAATTTCTCCCTGGTAATCATGATGATGGTTTATCCAAGCTCGGCAGACTTTTCAAAGTAAGGAATACTCCTTATTATGTAGAAAATGATGATGTGTTAATTACACATGGTCATATGTTTGATAAAAAGAAATCTATTTTTTCTTGGGCACGTTATGTTGTTAAAGCAGTCAGATTTTTAGAAAATAAAGTTCATCCCGATATTGATCATACTTTAGATGGGTGGTTAACAAAGTTAGGAAGGATATCCAAACGGAACGAAGTAATTACTCCTGCTTCTAAGGACTATAAAGGTACAGGAGAAGAGTATATTAATGGTTTAGTTAAGTTAGCTAAACAAGTAGGAGTTACAAAAGCAGTATTTGGCCATACTCATTTACCAGAAGTTGTTTGTGTTGATGGGATTACGATTTTTAACATTGGACGTAATCAAAACGGTCATGGAAGTTTCGTTAGATACTATGTTAAGGACAAGGCTTTAGAATTAAAAGTGCTGGCTTAAAGGGGATTATATTATGAAATTAGAACAAGTATTAAGTATTCTCAAAAGAAAGACAGGAAAAGCTTGGTACGGAAACAACAGCAACCGGAGAACAGCACTTCGGTTCGACATCAGTAACAGATTGAAACCCAGTATCAGCATTAATGAAGATCAAGTTAAGCCGTCTTATGTTTTCGATCTTGCAAGTAAGTTTAATAAGAGGTCTGATGCTGATCCGAAAAAAATGTGGAATTCCATAGAACAGAAAAAGAAAGTGATGCTTTTGGATTTAATTTCTAAAGAACAAGTTTTGTCAGATAAAGAAGTAGATATATTATTTACTACAACGGATGAATCATTTGTTTTATTGATATTAAATGCATTGGAAAAAACTTCGAAGGATTTTAGGCATCGTGCAGGTATATATTCTTGTTTGATTAATAATAATTTTTTATCCGGCGAAGTATTAGACAAAGTTGTGCGTAGTACTGGGTCGGATACTTCGGATTGGAATTGGTTATATTACAATCCCAATTTATTGCAAAAAACAGTTGAGTATTGTTCAAAAATTTATAAAGAAAAGTATTATAACGAAAATGAGCGAGAGGCTTTACGAAATAATTCTAATTTGTCTTCAGAATTTTTAGATGAATTATTTAAAAGTTCAGAAGATTTTGATGAAAAGCGCGAAGATGAGGATGATATTTATATGTATGAGTTAGCTGCCGCTGCAGCGTATATTGCAAAGGAAGATGGTTGGGAATATGATGCAGAACACGACGAATATGTTTCGGCATTAAACTATGTTATAGAATCAATAGAAGCAAGTGGCTTTTCAAAAGAAGAATTGTATGAAGCAGCCAAGACGGGTGTGCTACCGGGCAATCTTGACCCAGGATTTGATATCGTTGATACAGATGGTTTACAAAAGTCGAAAAAAATAGATTATACTTTCATGATAGATTAAATACTTTTATAATTATGGCAATAGCAACAGTTGAAAATATAGTAATTTCTAGTTTATATAGTGTTTACAGTTTGGGTATTAGTTGGGATTATTCAATTGATCCTACAGTTATCGGATATAACATTTATCGCGGCAATTCCATAGAAACCGATGCAATGACCAAATTGAATGCAACAGCCATTGGCGTGAACATGTATGTTGATACTACAGTAGTTCAAGAATTAGTTACGAATTATTATTATTCAGTTACCGCAGTTTCGTTAGCAGAAGAAAGCATAAAGAGTACCCCGGTAACATTAGTTTTAGAAGAGTTAACAACCCAAACACCAGTTTATTACGCATTAAAGGAAATTATTAATAGACATACCAAAGTATTAGAATTTGATGGAGAAGATTGTGTTTTCCTTATAAAGAAACGGATTGGTACTAGATGTCCTTGTTGGAGGGAAGCTGATCAAAGAAGTTTTGCAGATTGTGCAACTTGTTATGGAACAGGTATAGTTGGTGGATATGATAAACTTTCTGGTATGCGGTTTAGATATTTAGATAAGAACTTTACGCAACAATTAGTTGATATAGGTTTGCGTTCTGATGTTGCACCAACCGGGTGGGTTTCCGATTTCCCTTTATTGAATCAAGATGATGTGGTTGTTAGATTAAATAACAAACGGTATTGGATAGTTACCCCCATGAGAAATGTCCATGCGGGAATCATAACCCAGCAAAATTTTGAACTTAAAGAAATTGAACCATTTCATTACATATATAATTTTGAAGCTTAGGAGGATATACAAATGAGGTTAGACAGAATACTTGCTATCTTAAAAAAGAAAACCGGAGTTGATTGGTACGGAGATGATATTAATGAACGTGCTTCTTTAAGTTTTGATATTACTGATGTAAATAAACCTACAGTTAGTATACATGTTAAAACAGTAAAAGTTGCCAATGTACTTGAGGTAGCAGAATTGTATAATCAAAAATTAGTTGTTACAGACAAAATAGCAAAGAAAGATTTATCTCCTGAGGAACTAGAGGATATAGCTTCAGAAATTAGAGCAGCACGAGAGGTACTTCAGGAAGGATTTACTGCTTTAAAAAGTGCGCTTAAATCTCTACCGGAATATAATTCGTATAGGGGATATATAATATCTCATTTAGATAATTGGATCAATGGTGGTAATCCTTATGATAATACCATTCCTGTTATTCTTGAAGATATTGAAAAGTTGATTGAGGAAGAGATGGATGAGCCTGCTCCTAGGAAAAAAGGAAGAAGTTAATTGAGTATACAACTTTCAAAAGCTGATTTAAACAACATAGCGTTTAATTGTATAGAAGATGTCCGCGATCAATTAGTTTCTGCATCTATGGGTTTTATGGACATAGAAAAAGCTAGTTCCAATGTATCAAGTTATGTAATAGAAAATACTCCTACAGGAGTTGAGATGACAATAAAAGTTCCTGATGACGGTTCCGCTGAAGAGTTAGAAAAAATATTTCAAGATAATTTAGAATCAATCTCAGGAAATATAAGTGATAAATTTGCTTCTGCTGTTGATAAAGCAATAAAGGTGGATGACATTGAGTCAGAGAGTATACTTTAAGCTTTTAGAAGATACCGAAACTACATTAGTTGGTTATCTTAAAGATTTTTTCACAACAGAAGATATTACCAATATAGAATATTTTCGTTATAATGCCGATCCAAAATTAACTAAGTTAGCGGTATTTACAGAAGCACCGGAAAAGATAGTTACTATGGCTATGATTAAAGTCGGTGTTTCCGCAGGTAATAAATTTTCTGAAAGTGGTTTAGGACAACATCATTCCGAACTCGAGGAAGATGGAATCTATTATCATAGGTATACAGGATATTTACAAGTCAACGTTGCATTAAAGATTACCTGTGTAGATAGGCTAATGACAAGACAGTTAGTAGATTTAGTTGTTGTTCCATTTACCGTTACTCAGTATAAAGAATATTTAGCTACAACCTTAGGAATAGTTCAGTTAGATTCTCCTGGTATATCAAATTTAAGTTTAGAAGCTTTAACAAAAGATTTAAGTGCAGGAGTTATTACTTTAACTTTTCCAGTTAGGGTAGCTTGGTATGTGGACGTTGGAGCTGCCGCGTCTATCTTATCGCAGGTTGTTTTTGAAACAACAATAAATAACACGTAAGGATATTTAGGAGGAAATAACATGACTCGATATTTACAGCCCGGTGTCAGATCTGAGGCAGACGCATTAGTAGGTAGTCCCATTACTGTTACTGGACCTCTAGTTCCAGGAATTATCGGCAGAAGTAGTGGTGCATCTACTTTAGTTTCAAGTGAGGAAGTAACAAAGGGTGTAACCGGATCTTCTGAATCTTTGTTAAATACGCCTGTTAACAGTGTAAGCAGGATTGCGAATAGTGCAAATGGTGTTAATGCTTATCAATCACTCGTAGATTTTACTGTATCAAATAACAGTATAAACTGGATTAATACAGTTATCCCCACCCCCACTCCTGTGACTCCTATTGCTGTAGCAGGTGGAAGTTTAATCGCAGGTACTAGGTATTATTATGTAATTACTGCCTATAAAGAAATTAACGTATTATTAACACCAAATACATTAGGTGAAACTGGCGGCGTCGTTAATACTGATTTAATGGAAGTTTCCTTTCTTGCAACTGCTGTAAATAAAACAGTAACAGTAGGTTGGAAACAAGTACCTGGTGCAACTGGTTATAAAGTTTGGAGAACAACCGTTTCAGGAGATTATACCGGAGTTGATTATGGTGAAGGTCATTTACTTACTACTATATTGAGTGGTACCACGTTGTCTTATACTGATGATGGAACGGGTACTTTGGGTACTACAGGTCTTCCGACCACAAACAATGCGTATAAACAACCTGCCACCGGGGCAGATTATTATGTAGATTATTATACTACCACATATAGTTATTATGAACCTACGCTGTTTTATCAGTTAAGCGATGTTTATCTTGCTCACGGAGAAACGTCTCCCATAGGTATCGCAGCTAAATTGATTTTAGGTAAAAGCGGTTTAGGTAATGGAGCTTCTGCTATGTATATTTGTGCTGTGGAGTATGATACTTATTCTGCTTATCAAGTGGCATTAACTGCTTACGAGAAAGTAGATGTAAATATTCTAGTTCCATTGATGGTAAATACTACATTTTATACAGCATTGTTAAATCATTGTGTTGAGATGAGTAATACGTTTAATGGAAAGGAACGTAGATGTGTTGTTAGTTTGGGTTCCAGTGCGGAATCTGGAGATTCTGTTACTTCGGGTACCTTTATTTATGTAGCAAGATCATTGAACAATCAAAGGGCTGTATTAGTAGCACCAGGCGGAGCTTATGCTTACGTCGGTTCTGGAAGTGCTGCTACCGAACAATTGTTAGAAGGTCAGTATATCGCCGCCGCTGTGGCTGGAAGGCAGGCATCCTTAGATGATGCAGCCACTCCTATGACTAAGAAGTTTATTCAGGGTTTTACAAGATTAGCTACTACATATAGTATTGCAGAAGCTAACAACCTTGCAGTTAATGGAGTGTTGGTATTGGAGGCTGTTGGAACTCAGATTCAAGTTAGGCATGCATTAACTACTGCGATTGATACAGAAGAACATAAACAAATGTGTATTGGTTATGCAGAGGATTATATGATAAACTTGTTACGCGATAATGTAGAGAAGTATATTGGTAATAAGATTGTTGCATTCTTGTTAACCTGTATTGAGAATACCGTCGAGCAAGGTTTGGGTTCATTGATTTCTGATGCAATTATACAGAACTTTATTAACTTATCTGTAGAGCAGGATAGTTCTTTGAGTACTCAGATAAACGTTTCCTTCGCTTGGAAACCTGTTTATCCTTCCGATTATATTTTATTCAAGTATAGTTATGACTTATCGTAATTTTTAACCGTTTGAGGAGGAAATAATATGGCTAATCCAATGGAGCCGCGCGCAGGTTCTCCGTATACTAATACGCCTGGTGTAGGTATCCCTACTGGTAACAAGTCTCTTACTTCTTATTCAGTAGATATCTACAATACCAGTACGGGAGAACAAATAGGGTTTGCGCAGTCCGTCGCTCAT
>Ga0180732_1001043_pt1 | contig 18708 bp, 17 predicted proteins | sample KR11_01MetaG_FD_148674 | JGI IMG/M metagenome (GOLD analysis project Ga0180732, IMG submission 148674) | Groundwater microbial communities from the Olkiluoto Island deep subsurface site, Finland - KR11_0.1 MetaG | ecosystem: Environmental > Aquatic > Deep subsurface > Groundwater | place...
TATTTGAATTATTTGTAATCCATCAAGACCTGATGTACCAGAAGTTTCGGAATATGTTATATTTTCGCTGATATTTGAATATATCATACTCATAATACCAAACATTATTCCAACTATAGCTAGTGTTATAACACCTGTCACTACAGCGTTGCATTGTCCTATTTTATTTTCAATGAAATTTATTTTCATATTATTTGTCTCTCCTATATTTTTAAACATATTTATTAGATATTGAAATTATTTTGTGTTTTTTTAAGGTTTGTATAATGTAATATGCAAAACGAATGCATTTGTTTTTATTTACACGTTGTCTTGCATACTTGACAAAGAAACTTATAATTTTATCATAAAAGGAATAATTGTGGCTATATAGTTTGATGTTTTCTACACTGACTCGAACATAACAGTTTTTACATATAACTGCGCAATTTGGAAGAAACGATGATTGTATTCTATTTTTATATTCGGATATAGTATTGCACCGTGGACATTTGATATTAACTGTGAAAATGTTTTTTCCATTTTCTGTTTTAGATGTAATATCCGATTTTATTATTTCACCATTTAATAAGTGTTGTTTTTCTTCCAGAAAGTTTTCTGCATATATGCTTATTTCTTTATATTTTTTGTCGCTCATTTTTGTAAGATTAACAAGAGGGAACCCATCAACCATATATTTAAATTCATCTTTTATCAAACCTTTAGAAAGGGCATATTTATATATATGAGCCTGTGGATACGTTTTAATCATAACTAGGTGTATGCTATATTCAGGGTGTGCGATCAACCAATCTATAGATTTTTTTACTGTTTCTTCTGTTTCTTCTGGATCTCCTAGAATAATATTTCCAAGCATACTTATTTTAGCTTCATAAGTAAGTTTTAGTGCTTTTTCTATTTGTGTTTTTGTGATATGCTTTTTCATACTTTTGAGTATGTTGTCATTTATACTTTCTATTCCATAACCAACACCAAAAAGCCCAGAATCTTTCAATGTTTTTAACACTTCTTTATCTACATCGGAAACTCTAAGGCTTGTATACCATTTGATATTGTATTTTTTAATTCTTGATGCAAATTCATACATACGTTTTTTATTATATGAAAAAAGGTCATCTGCAATACCAAGAATGTTAATGTTATATTTATTTACTAAGTAGTCAATTTCTTGAAATACATTGTCTAATGAACGTTGCCTATATTTACTTAAATGGTGATGATAACAAAATGTACACGCAAATGGGCATGATCTAGATGACATTATATTTCCAAAGCGTCTTTCTTCATCTATTACAGAGAAAAACACATTATCATTTGAATAAAATAATTTCATATATTTATCGTATTCAAAACCTTCATAATCTGGAAATGGAATCGTATCTAAATTTGATATTGGTATTCTATCTGGTGTGATTATATATTTGGTTTCACTAACAAAGTAAGCTATTCCTTTTATTGAACTTACATCCTGTTTGTTTATAATGGTGTTAGCGAGTTCTATTATGGTTTCTTCTGCTTCTCCAATAACACCATAATCAATATATTTCATATTTGAAAGCGTTATGTTTGGATTAGAAGTTATTATTGTCCCACCAACAATTGTAATGATATCTGATTTGAACTTTTTGGATATTTTTAGTACATCACATATTTCGTTATAATTACCTGACATTCCACCTGTGCATATTACATCGATTTTATTGTTAGTAATAAAGTTCATCAGTTGTTGTGTTATTGTTCCATCGTAATGGTTTGGATTTAAACAAAATACGTTATAATTGTGTTGTTTCATGCAAGCTGAAACAATAGCAAGACCAGTATAGAACTGATATGGTTCTCCTTTATTTACATATTTTGGTACAACCATTCCAAAATTCATGAGTTATCTCCTTTTGATTTTGTCTGTTCCCAATTAAATATACTGTCATGTTTCCATCTTAAACTAAGTAATTGATTGAATAGTTTGATGTTGTTTTTAAAATCTTTTTCACACTTTTCAATTTCTGGGTAATATTCTTTCGGCAATTTTGCATAAAGCATAAACGTTCTTCTGAGGTTTGATATTTCTTCTTTGGTAATTTGAGGCATTTTTAACACAGAATTACTTGTAAATGTGCCTAATTGTTCATATCCTGTAATAAAACCTTCTTTTATACACAGTTTGGTAAGTGGTTGTCCTGGTAATGGTTGAAATATACTTACAACATTAATAGTTGAATTTATACGTTTACAAAGTTCTATTGTTTTAAATATGTCTTCCCTTGTTTCAAATGGAAACCCAATCATAAAGTATGCATTGCTTCTAATATGATATTTGTTTAATAAGTCATAAGCGTTAATAATATCTTTAATTTTGGTTTTTCTATTACAAACATCGACTAAAATTTTTTCTGAACCAGATTCTACACCCATACCAACTTGAAAGAATGGAGCATCACAGGATAATAAAATTTTAATGTTTTCTTCTGTAACTGTTTCTGGTCGTGTTTGAATTAAAAACGGTTTTCGAATGTTTGTTGAATATTGGTTTGCAAACTCTTTTAACCATTTTTTTGGATGTGCAAGGAAACACTCGTCTGTTATATTGAAGATATCAATTTTATATGTGTTTACCATTTTTTGCATTTGATTGAATATTGAATCTAGTGGTCGTGTGCACAAATATTGTCCTAGTCCTTTATATATATTTTTTAATACGCTGTTTCCACAATAAGTACAGTTGTAAGGACATCCTCTTGCAACTTCCATCCAAAACATGTTAATCATAGTTCCATCAAATGGATAACTAAAATATTCTTTGTTGAAGATTGAATAGTCAGTGTCTACATTCCATAGTTTGTCTGGTGTAAGTAGGTTGCGATTGGGGTTTTGTATTATTTCGGTTGTGGTTTTGTTATAAAACCATGTTCCTTTGATGTTTGTAATGTTGTGTTGTTGTTCTATTTTGGCAAGGATTTCATCAAATGTTTGTTCTCCTTGTCCTATACAAACTAGGTCAAACAGTTTTGTGTTGATGACTTCTTCGGGACACACAATTGAGTGAATTCCTCCTACGACTGAAATTGTATTATTAGGAATTTTTATTTTTGGTAAAAACGAGGTGATATTTTGAAAATCACAGGACATTGCAGTTACAGCTAATACATCAGGTTTTAGGTTATCTATTTTTTCTTGTAAGTCTATGACTATGTTTTCAATTGGTGGAAGTTTTGTTTTATTTAATGTAAATCCTGGTTTAAAACTTCCTGTTAGTTCTTTTTCTTCGGTGGCGTCTTGTGGTTTTTCATAAAATGACGTATCGAAGTATGATACATTCCAATTGCGCTTCTTAGCGATTCCACATAGTATTGGTATTGCTGATGTTATAACTGCTCTGTTTGCTGTATGTGGATAAAATAATAAAATGTTTTTTTTCATAACTATTCCCAGAATGTAACGTTAGGATTGGTGTTATTAATAATGTCATTTTTTATTTCATTATTAAAAATACCAGTTCTCAATATTACAGCAATGTTTGATTTATTAGCAAGAATTTTTGGAGATTGAACTATTAATGGTGTTCCATATAGTCTTTTTTCTTGTTTGTTTGGGTCATTGTCTATAATGCATTCAATATTATCAATATTTAGTCCAGATGCAATTAAATATTGTGAGAAAATATGTCCTCCAAATAAGTAGATTTTACCGTTAAAATTGTTGATCATGTTGTTTAATGTGGAAATAAGATTTGTATGAAACTGTATGTATTCAGTGTATATAAGTTTGTTTGTTTCATATTCACTTATTATTTTAGTATGTTCTTGAGAGTCAGATTTAATAGTTGCATAAAAAATTGAACCATCTTCAAGAAAGTATAGTTTTTCTTTGATTTTAAAATTATTTTTTTTGAGCCAGTATTCAATAAATTGTTCTGTGATAAATATTGTATGTTCAAAGTTTATGCAATTAGTGTATTTTCGTTTTAGCATTTCTTTCATGTTTGGAACCGAAAAAAAGTGCCATGCTCCTATTTTTATAGCGTTGGATATATTTCTTATAAATTCATTTGGTTCATAAATGTGTTCTAATATGTGGGAATGAACAACAGCGTCTATATTATTATCAATTTTAAAATTTGAATTGAAAAATGTTTTTATCACTTTTATTTGTTTGGTTGATTTAATTTTAGGGTTTGGTTCTACTATTGTCCATTTTGTATTTGGTTGTAAGTTTAAATAATTTGTTGCTAGTTTACCATGACCAGCTCCGATTTCTAATACATTCGTAACGGAAAATTTATTTATGAATTTAGAAAATGCTTCATGATGTAAATTCCACATATTTCCAACTGATCCGGAATCATGTGAATCTTTATATAATATATCTAACGGTATCAATGGATTTAGTTGAATACTACCTGTGCTTTTGCTTATATACCAATTCATATTAGTTTTGATATCATCCTCCGGTGGGTGTGTAACACATCCCATAAATACAGGAAAGTTATTAATTGAGTATAATAATTCTAAATCATTCTTATTATTAACTACACAATGATTTCGGTATAGTAAATTCATTTTATGTCTCCAGTTCTTGTTTTAACATTTTCTTTCCTAATGCATATAATAATAAACTATATGGATAGTGATGAAGTGCTGCTATGTTTAGGTAAATAAGTGCTGTAAGTATTTTGACCTTCTTGACACTAAATCCATTGATTTTGAGCCATTTTTCAAACATACGTTCACATTCAACCAGAATTTGTTTGCGGTAAACTTCATAGTTTATTTCATTTACAGACCAATTTACAGAGAACATATTTTCTGAAATTAGTTCATGAGATATGATAAGACCGTGATTTAATTTAGCTAAGTCGTAGTAAATATCTCCGATATTTAGATTACCACCAAAGTCTTGTCTCCAGTCTAGAAATGTAAACTTGTTGTCTTCTTCTGAAAACAAAATATTTTCAAAATGAAAATCACCATGAAATCTTCCTGCATATCCTTTTGAAAGCCAGTTCCAATCTAATGTATCTATCAATTCTTTTAAGGTAGGAACAAGTTCTCCATTTATAGTTTCTGTTCCGTCTTTCTTGTTAAAGATTTTATAAAATAGTTCAATTCGTTCTTTGGTTTTATCTTTATAGAAGTGTAAACATGTACCATAAAAGTCTTCATATTCTGATGCGTATATTATTGCTGGTTTCCAGAAGATTCGACTTTGTTCTAGTAATTTATCAAATAAAGGTAATGTTATAATTTCTGATAGGGTTTTACTTTCGACTCTATTATAAGAATACATGTTCAATTTTGAACCAATGATTTTTGGAACATAATCTCTAATATCTGAATTTGCTCTTTTAACGCGATTTTCTATAAATATTTTGTCATTAGAAAATTTAATAACTTTTTCATTTACAAACCAGATTGCTTCATCCGGCTTTTCTAAGATATTTGGTGAACTTGATGTTTGATATGCTTTTTGTGTGAAATTTAAAGACTCAATATTTCCGGTGTCATACCATTGGAATTTATATGCTTTTATATTTTTGTGCAATAAATTATATAGTCCGTACGATTCACCTTTAATTATTGCATCATTTCCACCATCTTCTTGAAATTCCCAGAAAAGTTTATAATCATGAATTCCTGATATTCCAATATATGGTTTATTATTATCTAAATATTCCCAGCCTTTTTCATAAATATCTGTAACATAATTCCCTACAACTTTTATTGTTCTGTATTGATTTAAATCTTTGAACTCAGAATATCCCATCCAATTATGATCTGGTAGTGGTATTTGTTCTGTTACTATAGTGTCACAAGATACAAAAATAAATGGTTTTTGTAAAAGATGTGCACAACTCAGCATGCTTAAACCAAGTCCGGAACCTGTTCCTTCAAATGGAACGACTTCTACAAGTGATATTTTTTTGTTTGGATATGCGAGTTCTAAAAATTCCCGAATTAGATTACCTTTATAACCAAGAGCAATTACAAATTCTGTATCATCTGAAAATTTGTCAATTATATGTGATAATACAGGACGGTTATCAACGCTAATAAGTGATTTATTGATGTACTTTGTTAAATTACCTAGACGGGAACCAATTCCTGCTGTTGGTATAAAAACGCAATTAGTCATGTTGACACTCTGTTGTAACTGTCTTCTAATCGTACTACGTCATTTAGTTCTGGTGTACTTGCTTCTAAATATACACTGTCTTCTATTGCTTCCATTCTGTGAATTAGTTTTGATGGTATGGTTATAGATTCGTGTGGTTCAAAAACTCTAGATTCTAAATTATCTTTTTTTGAGCCACAATATATACGAAGCTTCCCGATTAGAATGTATATGGTTTCTTTTTTGTAGTTGTGATACTGCAAACTACAACGATTATCTTTCCACATAGTAATTTTTTTTAACATGTAGTTGTCATTAATTTCGAGTATTTCTTCCTTTCCCCAAGGTTTGCTAATAAGGTTCATACGATCTCCTATATTTTGTAACATGTAAGTTCTGGATAAAATTCAAAGAATTTGTCATACAAATTTTTTGCGTACATTTGTAATGCCCAATGACTATTAAATCCATATTTTCTTCTCATCCATTTTTTTCCTTCTTCAATGTAAAGTCGCAAGTTTTCTTCATATGTTTCTGTTTTTATTATCTTAGCTTTTGTTTGTAAATGTTCTTCATTTTCATTTACCCAAACTTTAGTTGTAATAGCGGTAGCCCAGTCGTTAACATATCCTTTTGCTACGAGTTCTGTTTCTAAACCAAATCCTCTAAAGTTTGAGCCGTCATATAGTAAGTTTAAATGTGATGGATTATCAATTTCCATAACTGATTCTATATATTCTCTTTTTATCATATAGGCTACGTTATGAACATACCAGAAGTATTTTGTGTTTTCTGGTCCTATTAGATTAGCTTCTCCCCACTGTTTAGAGCATGGTGATAATAATCCTACATAAGGATGTTCTTTCATTATTTCAACTAATGTATTGATAATAGGTTTATTTTCGAATTCTGCGTCGTTGGTTAGCATCAAGAAATAATCATAGGATTTAAACTTACCTTCATTTATCAATTGTAATAGTGCATAGTTTACACCTCTAGGAACTCTTAAGCCGTGTTTTACAGCATCTTCCCAATCAGCTACCCATGTATAATGCTTTGACAATTTGTTTTTATCAGAACCAGATTCAACAACGTAAATGTCTGTTTTACTTAGATTATGTTTGCGTATTGATTCATATAAGTTATCTGTGATATCTGGTAAGTTACGGTTTAGAATGATTGTGACTGTTTTCTTCATTTTCCCACCATCCGGAAATTTTTTATGTATCTTGTAATGGCTTCTTTAACTTTTGACTTAAGATATTCATCAAGTATTATTCCTTGTTTTTTTAACCTGAGTTCTGCTTGTTTTTTTATTTTTAAAAATTCTGGCGTTGAGAAAACATAGTGTCCAGCGATTATAGCCTTGTCAAAACGTGTAGCTTTACTATCTTGCGACATCCATTTTTTCCATTTTCTTGAAGAATATGATAGATTGAGAAATTTTTTACAAAGTGTATATAGTTCATATTTTTCTAAAATTAAAATTAATGCTTTTGTTTCAACAACTCCAAATTCAGGAGCAACGTTTGCTGAGTGAATGCCAAGTTTTGGATGCCATAACAGTGCATCATCAGAAAGATAGTCAGTGTTGTGCTGTTTCAACAAAACGTTATACTTGTTACATATATCTAGCATTTTAGGTATTATAATTTCTGATGGAAGTTCATCTTGAATACGTATTGGGCTGTCAAATGTACCAACGTTTCGTGTTTCTACTACTTTAGTTCCAGTCTGAATAACCACAAACGATGGTAGTGGAAAGTTATTGTTTTTACAGAATGTAATGGTTTCTGAAATAATATATTCTATATCGAATTGGTTGTTAGTGCTTCCACTTTGTTCTTCGTTACCTATTTCGAACATTATTTTCTTTTTATTTTGTTGTGCTACAGAGCAACAAAATTCATAAAGTTCAAATATGCGGTATAGTGTTTCATCTACTGAAAGGCTGCCAAATATGTCAACGCTTGCGTCTATATGAATAATGTCAAATCCAGATTCAATGTCAACTTTAAATGATTTTTTAGCAGATTCCATTGCGTTACGGAAGCTTAATTTTTGCTCTTTTTCAAATGTGTTTTGCCATGGACCACCATGGTCACGAGACAGAATAATTCTACCTTTTTTATCATTTTCAATTACATATTTTGCAAATTCTTCGGTTGACCAGTTGTTTACATATCCTCCACCAAGTTCTTTTGCTTCTATTTGTCTTCGGCTTGCGATTAACAATATTGGTATATCATATTCATTTGCAAGTTCTATAGTAGCGTCTACACAATTTTTACTCATAGGACCGACACCTAATAGAGTACATCGTCTACTTTTGATAAAATTGTTTAATCGTGCGTTTAACATTTAAATCATCCATTCTTCAGAACGTTTTATTTGGTTTCCTGGATCATAAGGTATAAAAAACTTTTTTAATATATGCAAGCATGCTTCGGCAACAGCTCTATTTCCACCGGTTCTTTTGGTGACATAGTTGGCGTTGAGTATTGCATTTTCATCTGCGTCGTGTGTGGCAATTGAATAACCAACAGATTTAAACACATAATGATCAAATATACCATCTCCCATGTAAATAACTTCATCTAATATGTATCTTTCAGATAGCCATTTTACTCGTTGTATTGTACTTACAAGTTCCAATGGATATTCCATATCGTCGACTATACGTTTTTTGCTAATATCAAATCCTTTTTTATCACCAGAAACAAATATAATATCCATATACGGTTTTAACAATGAAAGACCATCATTATCGTCTGGTCCAAATATCTTCATTTCTTTGCCGTTTTTGGTGTATAAGAATTGTCCTGTTGTCATGACACCATCGACGTCAAGTACAAATACTTTAGGTTTGTAGGTGTTCATTATTTCCTCTGGTTAGTGTCTCGGCATTTTTAACTATATCGTTGTGTGTCAAACAGAATTTTTGTATTAGATGATTGTATTCACCAGATTCTCCAAATCTGTCGTTTACACCCATTATTTTCATAATTACTGGATAGTTTTCTGACAATATCTCCGAAATAGAACTTCCTAGTCCACCATAAATGTTATGTTCTTCAATCGTAATAATATGACCTGTATCTTTAGCGCATTTTATAATAGCGTTTTTGTCGATTGGTTTGATTGTGTGTATGTTTATAACTTGAGCACTAATGTTCTTAGATTTTAGAATTTCAGATGCTTGGATCGCTTTTGAAACCATAGTACCTGTTGCAATTAGTGTTATATCATCACCTTCAACAAGTTTTACACTTTTTCCAAAGGTAGATTTGTATTCATTATCATTTATTGTTGGTGTACTAATTCTATTTAATCTAATGTATGCTGGTCCGTTTCTAGAGATTTCATTAGTTATTAGTTGTTCTGTTTCAATAGCGTCTACAGGACTTAATATGCTCATATTTGGTAAACAACGCATCAATGCAATATCTTCAAGACATTGATGGGATCCGCCATCTTTAGAATCAGTTAAACCAGAGTGACTTCCTAATAATTTTACATTTAGGTTGTCGTGTGCAACTGTATTTCTTATTTGTTCCCAAGCTCTCATTAGGAACATTGCGAATGAGCTTGCAAATGTTATTTTTCCACTAATTGCTAGTCCTGCTGCTGTTCCAACTAGATTTTGTTCTGCACATCCAACATTAAAAAATCTGTCAGGATATTTATTTGCAAATTTGCTTGTTTGTGTAGAGCCAGAAAGATCAGCGTTTAATACGACTATGTTTTCTTGACTTCCCATGTTCATGAGTGTTAATCCACATGCTTCTCGTGTTGATAGTGTAGGTTTCATTTTAACTCTTCCAGTGCTTTAAGTGTTTCTTCTTTGTTTGGAGGTGTACCGTGAAATGCAAGTACTCCTTCACAGAAGGATACTCCTTTTCCTTTGATTGTATTTGCAATTATTACAGTTGGTTTGTTAACAACGTTTTTAGCTTTATTTAATGTACAAATGATTTCATTAATGTTGTTACCGTTTGTTTTAAACACATGCCATCCAAATGATTGCCATTTTTCTGCAAATGGTTCAAGACACATGATATCTTCTGTTTTTCCGTCTATTTGGAGTTGATTTCTGTCAACTATCGCAACTAGATTGTCTAGTTTATAATGTGCTGAAAGCATTGCTGCTTCCCATATCTGACCTTCATCACATTCTCCATCTCCTAATAACACAAAAATTCTTGATGAATTTTTATCTAATTTTGAAGCTAGTGCAATACCATTTGCTATTGAAAGTCCCTGTCCTAATGATCCAGATGATGCTATAACACCAGGAATAGTAGAGACTGGATGTCCTTGTAAGTATCCATCATTTTTTCTTAGAGTTTCTAATTTATTTATTGGAAAATAATCTAGTTCTGCTAATGTCGCATATAATGCAGGAGCAGCGTGACCTTTTGATAAAATGAATTTATCATTCTGTGTGTGATTCATAATATTGAAGTATAAAGCAACAAGAATGTCTACACATGATAATGAACCTCCAGTATGTCCAGATTCGGCATTATATAGCATGTTGATTATATGTCTACGAATAATTTTTGCATTTTCTTCTAAGTGCATTGTATCACCTTTTAAGATAATTTTATTTTGAAAGTTAAATTGTTTATTTTTCTTGGAATCCAATATAATTCAAATTTAACGGTTAAGTATATTCTATATAACAGTCCTTTCCATGGATTGTGTAGAGTTTCATAATATTCATTTCTTTTTTTGAGAAGATAAGACAAGTCGGCGTTTGGGTTAATGTCTATTTCTTTTATCTTGTCTTTCCAGAATAACGGAATATCTTGTAAGCCAAATTTTAAATCTGTTCCATTTTTTTTAGACTTGAAACTATAATATTTAGCAGCTGGATTTATATTAACGTATCCTTCTTTATATTCTGAATATCCATAAGCTATTTTTATATTGTTTTCAAAGAAACCTGTTGGAATAAACAATGGTGGTATTTGATCGTTTCTAATGTAATTTGTCAACCATACTATATGACTGTTTCCATCAAAATGAGCACAAATTTCTTTTTTTGGTGTTATTATTACTTGATTTGGTGTTGAAACTAAATGTTGAACATCTTCGGCTCTTATAATTTTTACATTTCCAAGATTTTTTGAACAAAACCAATGTTTTAGTAAATCCCTGTGAACGATTTGACACGAAGTGTTATCTCCTTTTGGATTAATAAAACTAGTTGCTGTGTCATCGTTTTCTATTATACATATATCTCTAAAATATTTTGGGTTGTTTTTTTGTGATTGATTTGTGTAATCATGTAGTGGATTATATTCTTTTTTTGAAATATTTTTAAAATTAAAAATCTTTCCAAGTTTATAAAAGTTATAATAGCCGGAAAACATCGAAAATATAATTGAAACATATTGATGTTTTTCTTTGAATTTTGATGCTTTATCTAATAGTTTGTATATGTGTGAAATGTCGTTTGCTATTATTGGATGATCGTTATTTGGTATATAAAATATCCATTCGTCATTTAATTTGAAAATTTCTTCGATTGTTTTGCAATATTCTTTTTGGTTATTAGATCGACGCGGTGTAATTTCTGCGTTTGAAAAAATACTCTTGGCATATTTTATAAATTCTTCTTTGTCTTCGGTTGTTTCAGCATCAATTTTAATTATTACTTTAGACCATGGAAATATTTTATAACTTGCTAAAGTGTATTTTGCAATATCAATTTTTCTTTCTTGTTTATATACTGAATTACTTTTTCTAACACAAGTTATTGGTGTTATAGAATTGGAATAAAGTGGTGAATCTGTAATGTAGTTATCATAATATAGTATCATTATTATCTTCCTTTTCTAGTTTTTCTTTTATTTCTTTAATTGAAGCTTTTAGTTCTTTTATTTCATTGAGTAGTGGATTTTCAAATGTACATGCTTGTTTGTTTCCAAACTGTACCATTGAAGGATATACAAGTGTGAAGAATAGCCATTCATATGCCACAAAACAAAATGCAGATATAGTTATAAAAGTGTTTAAGTCTATCCAATATTTTATATAACGGTCATAGTTTAGTGCCAATATACCTAAGAACGAAAACGGTGACAATATGACTAAACTTGCTGAGAATACATTAATTAATCCACCAAGTTGTCCACCATCTATGGTGTGTTGACGTAGGATAGTTTTGAGTAACTTAGGTCTGTTTATTTTCATGGTTCCTCGTTATGTTTGTTGTCTCCAAATAAATGTGAATATTTTCTTAAAAAGTCTCTTCCAACTTTTGATATTGCACCATAAGAATAGTGATTACTGTGTAACATTGATTTAAACCGGTTTTGTAATTGTTCGTCTTTGCTGGTATATGATATAGAACCGTTAGCTATATCTAATATTTCAAGTGCAAGGTCTCTGATATCTTCGGGTGTGTTTTCTGTTGGTTTTACGCCAGACTTTAAATATAGTTTGTCGTTATGATATTGGCTTATTGGAGAATCAAACACTTCTTTGAAGGTAAGAATACGATTTTCTTTATATGAGTATATGAGTTTTGGTATACTGATACTAGAAGTACCATAAGGTAGTATTGCTTCGAGAACACCACCGTTTGTTATTCCTGCCGGAACACCAAATATTGCAGATAAGTCAACTAAACCAGATTGACTTCCTAAGAAGAATTTGCAATTTGTACATAGAAAAATATCCATCCAATCACTTTTAATGTTAAGGTGTGCATAATCAATAACATGGTCTTTTTTTGATATGGGTTTCATTGTTGGATCTCCCATCCTAATTATCCATCCCCCTTTTTCTATGATGGTTTCTATAGCAAGAAAATAATTGTTTATATCAGCATTACGATATTGTTGATTGTGTACTATAGTGTTTTTGCCGTTCTCTCTAACATGAACGCACACAAACCATGCGTTTCTGGGAATTCCTAGTTTTTCTAGGGTGTTCCAACCACGTTCATAATCTGATGCATCAATAGTTAATAATGGTGGACGATTGCCATATTGTTTTTGTATCATTGTATAATCAACATTACCATGTGTAGCTACGAAATATCTAGTTATATCAAATGTTGTTAATTTACATTTAGATAAAGGATCTAATAAGATACAAAGAATGGGATTAGTAATAATTCTTAAATATTTTTTCCAGTAACTTATGAGATGTATGTTTGCTACTCTTCGGTGTGGTGCTAAAAGTATAGCATTATAATTTGGTCTAAGTCCAAGCAATCCTTCCTTTATAAAGCAGTCTGTTTCAACGGTAAGATGTCCAATAAATTCAATATTTACATTAAGAAACTTTGTGTTTGTTAGTAAACAAACTGGATATGCGAATAGTCCAATAACTTGACAACAAGCGTAATAAGTTCGTTTCCAAAGTTGCTTTATGCAGTGTATAAATCCGTTTTCTTTTATTTCTTCAAGAACGTATCTTATAAGTTCAACCATTTATAACCTCTTATGTATTTTATTATGATTTAAAAAATACTTAAACAGCTTAACAATTTTGTTATGTTCTGTATTAATAGTATTTATACCTTTCTGGTTTATTGTTTTTTTTCTAGGACTACTTTCATTTTTTTAATTGCTTTATTTATTGTTTCTATGGAATTAGCATAACACAATCTTACGTAACCTTCAGCATATTCTCCAAAAATGGGACCTGGAGCTAATGCAACACCAGCTTCAGAGAGCATTATGTCTGCAAATTCTTCGCTGGTGAAATCTGTTCCTGTTATGTTAGGAAACACATAAAAAGCACCACGAGGTGTTAAGCAGTTAACTCCTGGAAGGGTATTTAATCCAGTAACGATAACGTCTCGTCTTTCTTTGAAACTGTTCATCATTTTAACAATTGGTGTTTGGTCGCCTTTTAATGCTTCTATGCCTGCGCGTTGAATAAATGGAGATACACACGATGTAGTTGTTTCAAGTAGCAATGCCATTTTACTAATTACTTCGCTTGGTCCTGTTACAACACCAAGTCGCCATCCAGTCATAGCATAGGATTTACTAAATCCGTTAACTATTATTGTCCGGTCTTTACAGTGGTCATAATTGCTTGGTGAATAATGTGGTGTATTTGCATCTTTATAAATCATTCTGGCATAGATTTCATCACTTAAAAGGTAAACATCATATTTTTTAGCGATATTGTATATTTTTCTAATATCATCTTTTGTCATTACTGCTCCTGTTGGATTACTAGGGGAGTTTATAATGATCATTCTGGTGTTAGGTGTTATCGCTTTTTCTACGTCGTCTGGATTTAATCGAAATTCATTTTTTTCATATAATGGAACTCTGATTATGTTTGCTCCTATAAATTTTAAAATTGAATAGTAAGAAACAAACCCAGGATCGGGAACAATCACATCTTCTCCTGGATTAACAACACATGCTGTTGCATAGTAAATCATAACATTTGCGCCAGGACACACTAATAATTGATCAATATCTGGTTTAAATCCTCTTGATTTTAATGTGACTTCTGCTGCTGCTTCTTTCAGTTCTTGTATTCCAGATGATGGTACATAATGTGTGTCTCCATTCTTTAATGCTTTGATAGCGGCATCTACGATGCTTTCAGGTGTGTTAAAATCTGGGTCACCAAGTTCAAAATGTAATATTTCTTTTCCTTGACTTTCAAGAATCTTTGCTTTAGCAAGGATTTGAAACATTCTTTGTCCTTCTAATTTATGAGCTGCATCAGATAATTTTTTCATGTGTGGTTCCAATTATTTTTTCAGAAATTTATTTAACAGGTTTGCAACATCGTCATTTGTTATGAATTTTTTCTTTGCTGCATTGTCTTTAAAGAATTTTGAAAATTCATTTATTTCTTTCTTGTTTAGTGTAAATCCAAGTTTAACTATTGTGTCTTCAAGTGCGTGTTTGCCAGAAAGTTTACCTAACAAAAATTGGTATCCAGATAATCCAATATCCTTGGGATCTAATAATTGGTATACAAGAGGGGATTTTAATAATCCATCTTGGTGGATTCCTGATTCGTGAAGAAAAGCGTTTCTTCCAACTATAGCTTTATTGTGTGCAATTTTTATTTGAGATAAATCTTCAACTAATTTGCTTGTGTTAATGATCTCTGTTGTGTTTATGTAACTTATATCTTTTTTATAATGATCTACCCTCGTTTTCAACGCCATTATAACTTCTTCTGTTGCTGCATTTCCTACTCGTTCTCCAATACCATTCATTGTGACTTCTGCTTGATTGGCTCCAGCTTGTATTCCAGCTAGTGTATTAGCAACGGCTAGACCAAGATCATTATGACAATGAGTAGAAACGATAATGTTTGGTATTTCTGTAATGGTTTCAACCATATGTGCATAATCATTTGGTGTTGCATATCCAACTGTGTCTGGTAATTCTATTGTTTTAGCACCTGATAAAGCGCATTGTTCGCACACTTCTTTAAGAAATATAATATCGCTTCGTGTTGCATCTTCAGCAGCAAATTCAACATCTTCTACAAACGTTTTTGCATATTGTACCATTTCACAAGAAATATCAAGTGCTTGTTTGCGTGTCATATTAAATTTGTGTTTTAGATGAATATCCGAAGTTCCCATAACTACTTGAATACGTGCTTTCTTGACATTACCAAGTGCTTTAGCTGCGATTTCTATATCTTTTTTGTTTGCTCTACACATTGCACTGATGATAATGTCATTTCCAAATTCATTCGCAATAAGGCTAACACCTTGTACATCCGATTCTGAAGCCGCTGGAAATCCAGCTTCTATTATAGGTAGCCCTAGTTTAACTAATTGCTTAGCAATTTTTAATTTTTCTTCTGGAAAAAAATTAACACCGGGAGCTTGTTCTCCATCGCGTAGTGTTATATCGTTTATTAAGAGTTTTTTCATGTTATTCCTCTTTCCATACTAAGTTTAGTGTCTCCGCTGTAGTGAAATGATAGTCGCCAGTGTATCTGGCTTCATTTAGAACCTTGATCCAGTCATCAACATGAAGTATAGTGCAACCTAATACAGACCAGCTTTTGAACATTTTTTCACTTTGTTCATCTTTGTAAGCGCCGAGAGTTATAAAGCTCTTACCTTTTCCAACTCTTTGTATTTCTTTAAGAGTGGAAATAGCGTCTCTCAATGTTAATGTGTAAATTACTCCTATAGCAATTATAAAGTCGAATTCATTGTCTTTAAATGGTAATTTATTGAAATCTGTTTTAACAATATATTTTTTGATTGAGGGCATAGAATGTTCAATGGCATAGTCAGACATTTCAACACCGTTGATTTTCATACTTGGAAATCGTTTGTGAAAGTCATGTAACAAAAACCCTTTTTCACAGCCTATTTGCAGCAGTGATGATTTTTCAGATAGTTCATAATCTTCGATCATTGAATCAACTATTTTTTCCCATCGATCATCATATTTGAATCCTCCGTAGCCATTTTTACGATCTCCGTCATAATATCGGTTGTCCCGGTAGGATGCAATAATTTTGTTTTCAATTGTTCTGATGTTGGGTCCAACATAACGTGGTTCTTTAGGTTGTGTATAATTTCGTAGTGCATTAAATTCTTTCATGTTTCACCTTTTTATGTTATTATTAATTGATACTTTTTTTGTGTTGATTCTAAGATTTTATATGCTTCTTTGGAATTTCTAGGAAAAGAAGTTATTAAATCCATTAGACTGAATTGATTGATACGAGTTTTCCAATACTTTGATGTTGATATGTTTTGTTTTGCGGTTTCGATGTGTCTTTTTGCTAATTCTTTATTTCCAAGTATTACATGACCTATTCCTGCGAATAATGGCATGTATGGGTTATCTGGATAGGCTATTTGTACTGCTTCAACCCATGAAACAAATTTAGCAGTGTTTCCGTTGGGTTTTAGATTTTTGTTGTTTATATAATTGCTAATGAGATTAAACGCGAACCAGATATGATTAATTTGTTCTGATGAAGGTATTGAATCTTTTGGAATATTAAATATTTCTGGTCCAGATATTATTTTTTGTGTTTCTGTAAGTTCTCTATTCGAATTGTCTTTAGTTGGAATAAAATCCGTGGCTGTTTTTTTCTTTGATAATAGGTTTTCTTTGAGCATAGTATCTTCACTTGTGAATTGAAATGTGGTATAAGCAGCCCAATCTAAATTAATTTCACAAGCAAACTTAAAGGTGTCTAACATTTCACCAAACGTTTCTTCTCCAAAGAGTCCAATAATGAAATTTCCTGCTACGAACATTTCTGGATAATTCTGTAATAGTTTACTAGTTTTCCTAATCAAAGACGTGCTTAATGGTTTTCTCATTTGTTTTAGCATTTTTTCATTACCAGATTCGATTCCAATTCTGAATCCGACACATCCAGAGCTACGCATTAAATTTAATGTGTTTTTATTTAAAGACGCTGCTATTAATCCGTTTCCAGCAGCCCATGTAGTTCCGTAATGTTTATGTAACTTCGTCATTTCATTTAATAGTGTTAAGCAGTTAGTGTTAAACTTTCCATATCCTAAGAAGTCATCATCGAGAATTTCAAAATGTCTAATTCCTCGTTTTGTTATTAAGTAGTTAAGTTCTTCTGATAGTTCTTGAACATTGTGTTGTCGGAGTCCTACACCCATAAATTTTACAACTCCACAGAACTTACAGTTAGCTCTGCATCCTCTATTGAGTTGTATTCCGGCAAATTTTTTGTGTTGACCAGACATTCTTGAAAATGGATTTAAGGAACCAATGTTGTTGTAATCTTCTATTGGAACATATTTGTATGTGTCAATTAAGTTTCCTAAAAGAACAACTACGTCATTTTCACCAACTGTTTCTTCTATCTTATTTTTGAATTTAAAATGAATAGAGTTAGTTGGTTGTGTTTTATCTATCCAAGGAGATATCCAATTGTGAAATAGTTGATCAAAAAGGTATTGTATTTTATTTTCTCCTTCTCTTTTTATAACAAAATGACATAAGTCTTTCATTAGATAGTTTTTATATTCATTAGTAGCAATTGGACCACCAATTATAATTATAGCATCATCTCTTTTGTGTAAGTATTCTAATAGTGTTGTGAGAGGGTGTGAAGACGTGAATACATCGGTGTAAATGCTAATACACGTAATCACTATAATAGAGGGTGAATTTTTATCTAAGTGTTCGGAAAGTATTTCTAACCAATTACGATAGTTATAAGGCTCGTCTTCAATAACGCGTTTTAATAATTGATAATTTAAATCAAGAATTTCCATTTCTAAATTTCTACCAGACAGGGCTTTTGATAAACACTGTAATCCTGTTGGAGGATAAGCATAACATCCTTTTGCTTTCGCCACTTTATAATTAAATGAATTTAGAACAAATTGTGGTGGTTGAACAAACAACACTTTATTGTTTATTGGATGTTTGTTTTTTAGTGATGATATGTAATCTGATAAATTTTTATTATTCATATAGATAGCTCCTGCCTTCTCCTGCATCAATTGGTACAAGACAGCCACTCATCATAGACGCATAGTTTGAACATAATAAAAGTATTAATGGAATTAATTCGTCGGCACGACCCATAAATCCCCGTGGTAATCTTTCATCAACGAACTTCTTTACAGCC
>Ga0180732_1001044_pt1 | contig 18679 bp, 36 predicted proteins | sample KR11_01MetaG_FD_148674 | JGI IMG/M metagenome (GOLD analysis project Ga0180732, IMG submission 148674) | Groundwater microbial communities from the Olkiluoto Island deep subsurface site, Finland - KR11_0.1 MetaG | ecosystem: Environmental > Aquatic > Deep subsurface > Groundwater | place...
ACCTATAGTAAGAAAACTTACCATACAAAAAACCTATGGTAAGAAAACTTACCATACAAAAAACCTATGGTAAGAAAACTTACCATACAAAAAACCTATGGTAAGAAAACTTACCATACAACTTGTAGAATATAATAAAATATATAAACATAAATATATTATAAAATACAATATTTAAAAGGTAAGCTAATTCAAAAACAAATAGCTGACCTTTTGGGAATGATAAAAATGGTGGTAAAGAATGAGTATATTAACGGATATTTATAAAACAGTTTTTCCCGTTAAAAAAACTAATGTCTCAACTGGAGGAGTAGGTGGAGGAGGAGCGGGTGGAAGAGATGGTTCTAGTTCAACAAATAAAAATATAGAAGCTATTGAAATATTACCCCCAAAGAAAACACCACCACCTAAACCAACACCAACCCTCCCAAAAAATAATGGTGGTTCTTTTGGAGGAGGAGGAGGAGGCGGTGGATTTCCAACACAGACTCAAACAACAATATCTCAGCCGAGCCCATCAGCAGAAAATTTTAATAAAGATATTTCAGAAAAAGAATTTAATCCAAAGACGAATAGATTTTCTGATAAGAAAACCACAAGAACAAGTTTTTCATCTTCGGCAGATGATTATTTAAATTTAGGAGCTGGTAAAAGTTTTAGTGGTTTACAGACATTACCAAAGCCAGATATTATTATTACATCTTCTTTTGTATCTGACGTATCAAAAGTATTTACAGGAAGAGGAGTAACACCAGCAAGACAAAACATTTACAATCAAAGATTAACTCAAAATTATGAATTTCAAAAAGATACTATTAAAAGATTTGAAAATGACCCTTTAAGTTTTCAAGGTAAAACAGGTTTTAGTAGTTCTGGAATGACGACCAAGGCTGGAGAAGTTGTAACCTATTCTTTAAGTGATGATTATTTTAAAACTTATACTCCTCAATATAATGTTAAAAAACCAAATTTTATCTCTTACTTAGCAGATGTTGAACTTGGAGTAAAACAAGTTGGAGGAGATGTAGGATATTACCAAAGAAATATTTATTTATCTGCTTTTCAAAATACAAAAACAATAGGTAAAGATTTAGGTTTTGGAATTAAAGAATTTATACCAAAAAATAAATATCAATTAAATTTAGATAAAACACCAACGTATTCTAAAACTCCTATTGCCGTTGGTGTTACTGTTGCTTCGGTTGGTTCTCTAGGAGTTAGTAGTATAAAAAATATTAAGAACTTAGGTTTAGTAAGAGGTTCTATTTATACTGTTGAGGGTTTAAGCCCAATAAGAATGAATAGAGAGTTTTATCCTAAGGTAAATTATAATTCTAATTTAGCAGAAGCAACAGTTAAACAAATAAATCCTAAAACTTATAAGGCTACTATAAAAAATTTTTTATCTGAAGATGTAATAAGTATTGATAATAAAAATTTAGGAACAGTTAAAGGTGAATTTAGTTCTATTTCAAATCAAGTAAAAATAAAAGGAGGTTATAATGTTGAGGGTTTTAAAACAAGTGTAAATCCTAAAATAACTTATGACCCTATTTCATCACAAGCATTTAAATTTTCAACTTATAAAACAACAGATAGTTTTTATTATAATTTTCCAAAAAGTAATTTAAACATTAAACCATCTGGAGCTGTAATAAATGAAAAAATATTTATAGGAAAATATTACGAGGGAACTGGTTTAACAATTTCAAAAAATATTGATAATACATTTACATATAGGCAAGGTAAAGCATACGGAGTTAAAGTTGGAACTAATAAAAGATTTTTAACAAATTTTGGAGAACTTCAAACAACCAATTATAATATTAAAGGAACTGGAGTAACTTATAGAAATTTTCAAGAAGATGTTTTAAAAAGTTTTACAACAGCAAAAGTTAGAGTCTTAACACCAAAGAAAACTCCAACAAATAAATTTTTCAGTATAGATAATAGAGGAACTAATAAACCTTTTAGAAGTTTTACATCTGAATTTAAATCAGATAAACCTCTAGAGATTTATAAACAGCCAACCATTCCCAAAGAGACAACAACAAGTATAAGAATTAAAAGTGAACAGATTCCAAAATTAAAAAATATTGTTGTTTTTACTCCTCAAGATTATTCTTATGCTTCAAGTGATTTAAGTAAACAGTATCAAAACTTTATAAACATACCTAGTTTTAAACAACAAACATTACAAATACCTAGACAAATAAATCTTCAAAAAGTTATTACAACACCAGTACAAATTACTAGAGATAAAACAAAAGTTATTACAGATTTTGGATATGGTTCAAGGACAACTCAGATTCCAAGACTAGACACCTCACAATCATTTACAACATTTTATCCTAGTCCTCCAAATATTCCAGATACAAAAGTTCCAAAAATTAATCCAATTATTCCTCTTATTCCTAGTATGGATTTTGACTTTGGTTTATCTTCAAGAAAATTTAAGGGTAGACAAGTTAAAAGATATACACCAAGCTATGAGTCTTTTATCTTTAAGATTTCGGGTAATATTCCCAAGGGAATAGAGACAGGTCTAAGAACTCGTCCTATTCCTAAGGGTTTTAAATTGTTTAGGAGATTTAGATGAGAAACGAACAACAATTTGAAAATTATGGATATGCTCCACCCTTAGCTATACCCAGCGAGAAAGCCGATTTACTGGATAAGATACAGCCAGACTTAATTATTGAAGTTATGTTTCATAGATTAATGGGAGAGAAGTTTATCAACGGAAAATGGGAAAGGATAAAGGCATTACAATCAAGAGCTTTAACAGAGTTAGGAGCTTGGGATATTGCCTCTTTGATGACTCCTGTATCTTCTCAAAATGTATCATTAAGCAAATTAAAAGATAGTGAAATAAGAGCAAGAGCTTTATCAATTGCTAAGACTACTCAAAAGATGTGCTTAGTTAATTATAAAGAGTATGGAATTAAAACAACCGACCAATTAAGATTTGTTCACGAGATAGTTTTTAGTAATACATTCATAACATTAAAACAACCTCAAGACGAGGGTATTAGAAAGTTGTTAGGAAATACTATGACTGCGGAGATAGGCGACCCTCAGCCTGAAAACCAAAGCAGTATTATGAATTTGTTTAGGAGAAGATAGATGTTAAAAAATTGTAATCGTAATCGTGTATACTTAAATATAATAATAGCAATAGCTATTTTATATTATATGCCTTTGGTTTTATCTCAAGGTCTATTAATAAATTCTCCATCTATGAATTATATTAAACAAAATGAATATTTTAATTTTCACTTTTATGTGTTTAATAATTCAGATGGTAATTATATAACTTCTGCTACTTGTTTTTTTAATCTATATAATCAATCAGGAAATAATATTTATCAAGGAGTAGATTATGAAGTAACTGATTTTGATTATTCTTTTTTAATTGATAAAAATAATTTTACAAAGGCTGGTAATTATTATTATGTAACTCAGTGTAATACTTCCACTCTAGGCGGTTATTTAGAACAAGCCTTTGAAGTAAATTTAAATGGTTATGAACTTAATAACGGTAAATCTCTTATCTTAATAGTTTTTATGATTATATTCTTATTAATATTATCATCAACAACATACGTTGCTATATATAGTATAGGTCATTTAACCTCTTTGGATTTTGATGTAGTAGACTTGGCTTATAATTGGGGATTGTTCTTTTTTATAGCTGGGTTTTATTATTTTGAAGTAAATTATTTAAATGATATTGGAATAAATAAGTTTATGGATATATTTCTTTATCCCGCTGGTTTATTATTAATTGTTATTCCAATCATAGCTTTATTACTAAGTGTAATTGTAGGTAGTCTTAACAAAAAGATGTATAGACAACGAGTACCAAAGAGACTTCTAGGAGGCAGACATGAAAAGGAGATATAAGTTTGTTAAGATACCTATGGAGGCTTATGACGGATTTTATAAGAAAAAACAAGTATTGGAGAACATAGTTAAAAAGGAAATGAAAAAAGATAAAAGAGTTAGTTATGCGGATACCTTAAGGTTTTTTTCTCAAAAGCCTGTATTTGTCTATAATGAAGAGTTTATTAAATTCTACAAAAAACAAAGACCAAAGAGAACAAAAGGAGGTTTTATAATATGATTAGTAAACTTAAAAAGAATAAGAGAGGTCAGGCTCAAAGCGTCATAATATTCTTTATGCTAGTTGTTGCTATCTTTATGGTTAGCATTATAGTTTTAAGGATTACTAATTCTGTTATAACTCCATTCTCTCAGGTATTAAATAATACTTCTCCTCAGGGGTCTCAAGCTGTGGATAAAGTTCAAGAAAGATTCACTACCTTTTGGGATATAGCCGTTGTATTAATGTTCTTTGTTAATGTAATGATATTATTTGTATCTTCATTCTTAATAGATATACACCCAGCTTTTGTCATACTTTATATATTTGCTTTAATATTCTTATTTATATGTGGAAACTTTGCTCTCTATTCTTTAGATAATGTTTGGGAATTAGTTGGAACAGATGTAGAAACTGCTCAAACTCCTATACAACAATTTATCTTAAACAACTTTAACCTTATATTAATAGGCATATTTGTTTTGTCGGGTGTAATTATGTATGCTAAGTTTAAACTATTCTCAGGTATGGGAACAGGAGGTAATTATTAAAATGGGTAAAATTTTAAAGAAAAGTCTTATAAAACAAGCGATTAGAAGCCCAAGGTTAAAAGATTTTAAACTTGCCTTAGGTTTACTATTACCTCTTTTTTTGATTATTTGTTTAATTTATCCTATTTCTGCTCAGTTTTCAACAATCAAAACTTATGACACCACAATAAAAGCAGAAACTAACGATTATCTAAAATCAGACTTTAATAGTGATTATGGTATAATAAAACTTAGTAAAACTTTTTTATGGATACCAACTGATAAGATAGCCGAATATTCTTTGACCTCAAACACTAAGAAATGTTTTAAAGATTGTGAGGCAATTGGAAAAGTTGTCTTATATGAGGATATGACACTATTTAATGACATAAGATTTAAACTTATTGGTAGAAATGAAGAGGCTAGTTTTCAATATAATTTTTATATTTTAAATAATGTTAGTTATACAGAAAATAAACCCGTTATTAAAAATATATGTAAACAGGAAATAGATAACAAAACAAAAGAATTAATAGAAGTATGTAAAGATGAAATAATAGGAAGAGAAGATATAACAAGATATAAAGATGAGTGGATAGAATATAAAGGAGAGATACTTAAAGCTGGTTTATATAAATGGAAAATAACAGGGAAAAAACCCAAAGAATTATCAATAGATTGGATAGTTAATCAAAAAGGTTTAGAGTTTACAGAATGGGCGAATTGGTCTAGTGCCTTAACTGATTATACTAAAAGAATTGCTATCAATATTACAGAAAATTCAGGAATAACACAATTTAATTATTCAGTGTTATTAAAAGTTAATTATACCCCAAATATACAAAACGATTTTGATGATTTAAGATTTACTGATAGTTATGATAATACTTTATATTATTATATAGAAAGTTACAATACAACAACTGCTTTTGTTTATGTTAAAGTTCATCAATTAAATGCTAGTTCTGTAACAACTATTTATATGTATTATGGAAATCCAATTGCAATAGCAGGTTCAGAATTTACAAATGCTTTTTTGATTGCGGACAATTTTAATTCCACATCTAGATTTAATAGTGATTTTATAAAAATAGAACAGGGTACTTGCTCTATGCTTGTAGATGAAACAAGAAGCAGACTATCTATAAATATATCTACTGGAGATTGTATGATTGCTAGAAATAGAGGTTATCAACAACAGAATTATACAGCAGATATTAATTTTTCTATTAAAACAGACAACGCAGGATATTTTTTCTTAAGTTTAAATATTCCAAACTCTAACCATATTTATACATCTAATAATTTTTATACTATTGGAAATGATGATAGTTATAATTTAGGAGACGGAGGGGCATTAAATACAACTAATGGAATAATAGCAAGAGATATTTTTTATAGGATAAATTATACTTCTTATGCTGTTGGTAATACTGCTTATCTAAGTTCTATATTATATTTTCAAAATGGAACAGAATTTTTTAAATCTGCTTCAACAACAGCAAGAAAGAGTGGAAATATAACTGTTGGTATATATTCAACTGGAGATGTATTCATAGATTATATTAGAATTATGCCTTTTGCTAGTTCTCCACCAACTTATATTTATGGGATAGAAGAATCAAACGGAGAAAATAAAGCTCCCGTTGTAGAGATTATTTCTCCTTATATTTATTTAAATAATTTTAGTTATGGAAATCCTATTTTATGGTGTCTTGGTTATGATGATTATGGTATATTAAATTTAACTATGTTTGTAGATAATCAGATAATACAAATAAAAACAAATACTACCTCTAATGAAACAATAGAGATTACTAATTCTATTAATTATTATTCGCAAGGTGTACATGAATTAAAATGTATGGGTAGTGATGGTACCTATATAGTTAATTCATCTATAAGACTATTTACTATTGATAGTTACGCACCGAACTTAACTTTTTATAAACCTAGTGGTGTTTATGTAACTAGGAGTATACCCGTAAATATAACTTTAAATTATACTGCTCAAGATTTAACTTTATCAAAATGTTATTATAATACAAGTGATAATACAACTATACAAATGTTTACTTGTAACACGACGACAAATATAAGTTTTTTAACAGCTGGAAATAAGTTAATTTATTATTATGCGAATGATAGTTTAGGACAGACAAGTTATAATTCAACATCTTTTATAATAAATTATATAAGTTCCTCAGCAAAGTATAATACTACGGACATAGAAAACCAAAATACTTTAATACAATATTTTGTAAACACGACGTATTTAATTAATAATTCGGCAACATTAGTTTATAATGGTACAAGTTATAATATGTCGTATTTACTTGATGATACTAATATAACTTTTTATTATAATCTAACTGCTCCAAGTGTAAACGCAAATACTAACTATTCATTTTATATTAATTATAGTATAAACGGGATTGCTTACGATAGTCTTATCTATTATCAAACAATTTTAAATGTTACAGACATGATTATATCTACAACTCCTTGTTCTCCAGCTGGATATAAATTTAGTTTATATGACGAGCAAAATAGGACAACTTTAAATGGCGGTACAATAGATTATAATTTTAAATATGGTTTTAGTAATAATACTATGAAAGAAATTTATGGAACTTTAACTAATGTTACAGACTTTTATTTATGTATCAACGATACAATAAACCCATATTGGAGTATAGGATATGGAGAACTAGAATATTTTGTAGATGGATATACAACTAGACGTTATTATATATTTTCTGGAACTAGATTGACAAATACAACTATTATTATTCCTTTATACGATTTATTGACAACTTCAACAACAGAATTTTTGATGACTACTCAATCAACTAATTTAATTCCTTATGTAAATTATTATATAAGTTTATTGAGGTGGTATCCAGAAAATAATAGTTATGCTGTTGTAGATATGGGTAAGACTGACGATAAAGGACAGACTATTTTAAAAGTAGAAACAATAGACGTAGATTATAGGATTGGAGTTTATAAAAATGACGGAACTTTAATAGAATTAATTTCTCCAATAAGAATGATTTGTCAGACTGACCCTTGTGTATATTCTATTTATATTGACGCTTTTGATTTGGATTTGACTTTAATTAGTAACATACAACAAAATTTAAGTTATGACTCAACAACAAAAGTATTTACTTATGTATGGAATGACCCCAGTCAGCAAAGCCAAACTATGAATTTAACTGTATATAAATTAGGAGCATTAAGCAATACAATAATATGTTCTACTTCATCAACAAGTTATACAGGTGTAATGTTATGTAATGTCTCGGCTTATACAGGTCAGTTAAAAGCAAAGGTTACAAGAACCTCAAGCCCAGAATTAACACTAAGTACTTTAATAGTTAATATAAGAAGTACTATAATAGATTCTGGGGGTGGTATGTTTGGATTATTTGTTGGAGCAATCTTAGTAATATTCTTTGCTTTGATTGGAGCATTTAATCCTATCTTATCGGTAATTTTTGGAATTATCGCATTAATACCTTTATTCTTGATGGGTAATATTACATGGGAAATATTGATGGCTATAGGAGTAATTGGAGGAGTAGTAATTCATTTTTTAAGGAGGACAACATTATGATTAAATTAAATGATAAACGTGGAGCTTCGTTAAGTGGCTGGACTGAGGTAGGTATAGGAGTAATTATAATAATGACTTGCTTAATTATAATAATAGCTGGTAGTAATGGAATGAATAAGCTTTATGGTAAAAATAATGATGGTACTTTTGGTATAACTACAAATACAACAAAATATTATCTAGACCAATATCAAGACAGTTTAGAAAAAGGAGCAAAAGGAGAGGCAGAAAGTTCAGAAATTACAGGTATATCAGTGCCTAAAGCTTGGCTTATTATTACTGCTGGATTAAGTATAGTTTGGGATATGGTTAGTGGAGCATGGATAACAAATTCAATAGGTTTATTAAATTTAGGGGGAGCTGGAGACGTATTAGCTTGGGGTTTAAGATTATTATTTGTATTTTCAGTAGGATTTACAGTAATTAAAATTCTCTTTAAGGTCAAGCCATAGGAGGAAAAAAATGACATCAATAACTTCATACACAAATGTAAGCTGGGAGAACATGACCGGCTTTAATGATTTTATTCTTAATGCTAATGCTAGCGGAGGGAATTGGTTATTCAGTGGAATTGTATTCATGATTTTTATGATAGTGTTTATTACTTTGACTGGAGCTTTTGGTTTTGAAAGTGCTTTATTGGTATCGGCATTTATAAGTTTTGTATTAGCATTACTATTAAATTATGCTGGTCTTGTATCTTGGTATGTTGTAGGATTTCCAGTCGGTTTAATAATAGCAGTAATAATGTATATAATGTGGTCTAATAAATACGATTAATGAAAGGTAAGCTATTTTAATTTTAGTTAAGACGAGGATTTATCAAAAGGTAAGCTATTTTTTTATATAATGGTTTTACCTCTATTTTTTATTGATGATGAAGAAAATGGAGGTTTTAAAAAAATGATAGACGCATTAACAGGCTTAGGTTATGGAATAATTTCTCTAGCTGTTATAATTGGTATTGGTATTGTTATACTTGTAACATTAGGTTCTAATGTTGCTAGTACATCTTCTACAGCTAACACAACTCTTAATACTCTCGCTGGGTATTTAGGAACTAGCTCAGGAGGATTAGCGACATGGGTACCAATAATTATTGTAATGGTTGTTGGATTGTTATTCCTTGGTGCTTTTGCTTCAAGAAAAGGAATGTCAGCTTAATTTCTATCATATTAAAATAATATGATAGACGCATTAACAGGCTTAGGATATGGATTGATTTCTCTAGCTGTTGTAATTGGTATCGGAATTGTAATACTTGCTGTATTATCTGGGAATGTCTCAGGTTGTGCAACCGCATACCCTTATGTAGAGAGTACAAATTTATGTACACACGCTAACGGAACAACTCAAAGTCCAAGTGCTTCGGCTACAAGTATGTATACCTTAAAAGGATACTTAGGAACTAGCTCAGGAGGATTAGCGACATGGGTACCAATAATCATTGTAATGATTGTTGGATTGTTATTCCTTGGAGCATTTGCTAGCAAGAGAGGTCAACAAGCTTAATTTTTTTGTAATTCCTTTAATTTTTTAGGAATTTTTTATATTAAATAGTAATAACTCAAAAGGAGGTGAATGGGAAGATACAGAAATATAGAACAAATAGATTTTAATAGGTATTTTGAATTAAGGAAAATGGGTTTTTCTAAAAAGAACGCTGATAAAATTACAGAAATAGAAAGATTAAAAAGGCAAAGAAAAAAAAGACCTAAAAGAGTATCAAACTCTTACGCTTTTAAAATTCCTAAATTTAGATTTTAATTCATAGTAATTTATCTTTAAATTACGAGTGTTTCTAAACTTATTTTATAAACACCTCTTTTCCCCAAACACAACTCCACACCTTTTTTAACTATATGCCTGTTGTGTTTGGGTTTAATTCTATATACTGGAAAGTATACTTTTTTTCTCTACTTGTTAGTTAAACATAGTAACCGAAAGGTTTAAATACTTAATTAATCACTTAATTCTATGAAAAACACACAAACAAAAACACAAAGGAGTTAATATTTAAAATGAAAACTAAAAACAACAAAGAGGTTATCTGTAAGCGTTGCGGTCATAAATGGGTTTACAAAGGATTAAAATTAGATAGACCAAACAAATACCCGCAGTTTATAGGTTGTCCAATTTGTAGAACAAGTGTAAAGGTAAGGTAAAAAATTCATAATCTTTAAGGTGCGGTCGAGTGAGGTGTTGTGGGTTTTCGTTTGGTGGTGTCGGGTAAGGAAATTAAATTATAACTTAAAAGTGAAAATAAAGATTTAAATAGTTTAACTAATTCTAAAAAAAATGGAAAATGAAAATAAGAATAAGACGCTTTCTTTTTTGGCTTATCTAGACGAGGCTAATCAAAAAATTGAGGGTTGGGTCGAGATAGTACATTTCGACGCAAGTTTTGTTAAATTTAAAACTCACGGAAAAAACATTATTATTATTCCAACTTCTAGGCTATTAAAAATTAAAGAAAAAGCGGAGGAGTGAAATAATGGAAAAAGAGAATTTTAATGAAAAAAAAGAGTCTCAAGAATGGAGAAAACAAAAGATAAAAGAATTAGAAGACAAGCAAGATAAAACGGAGTCAGAAATAAGTTTTTTACAATTCTTAAAAGATAATGACCCTAACGAAGTTCTTAAACAAAGTTATGATAATATTTTAGCACTACTAGATTATTATTTAGACACTACGCCTGAAAATATACATATAATTGCCTTATGGATTATTGGCTCTAAAATTTATGAGGATTTTAATTCATTTCCTTATTTATTCTTAAATGCTATGAAAGGCTCAGGTAAATCAAGAACTTTAAGATTAATTGCTAAATTAGGTGGTGGTATTTATACTAGCTATGTAAGTGAGGCTTTAATTTATAGAACTCAGGGTTTAATATGTATAGATGAGTTTGAAAACTTCGCTAATAAAGACAAGGGTTGTTTAAGAGAATTATTAAACTCAGGTTATAAAAAAGGAATGGAAATAATGAAGTTTGTTAAGAAAAAAGATATTACAGGAGAAAAGCAAGTTGTAGAAAAGTTTAATACTTATAGACCTATAGCTATGGCTAATATTTATGGAATGGAAGAGGTATTAGGAGATAGGTGTATAAATATAACTTTAGAAAAGTCAGACCATAATATTAAAACCAAACTTATAGAAAATTATGATGATAATTTAGAACTAATTGAGACACTAAGATTGCTTAATTGGTGTAGGGTGTGTGGTGTAGGGTGGGCAAAAAACAGTATACAAGAGTGGAACAAATACCTCTATGAACTAACACCTACACTAACACAAAACATACATAATACTACACATACTACACTAAATAATAATACATACACTATACATATACCTACTAATACTACACATACTACACTAAATAATAATACATACACTATACATATACCTACTAATACTACACATACTACACTAAATAATAGTGTATATCTAAAATTATATGAAAGTAAAATAAATGGTAGAAATTTAGAATTATTTTTTCCATTATTAATAATTTCAAATGAAATAAATAAAGATTTGTTTGATTATACTTTGGAGTTATTTACTAAAATGACAAATGATAAAAATGAGAATGAGAGGTTTAATTCTGTGGATATTATGCTTTATGATTTTATTTCTAGATTTGATAATGGTTTAAATTGGTTTTCTATAACTGATTTAGTTATGGAATTTAAAGGATATACTAGATTAGAAAAAGAATGGATTAATCCATCTTGGTTTGGTAAGGCATTAAAAAGGTTAAATGTAATTATAAGTAAAAGAAGATTAAATAGTGGTATAGAAGTAATATTAAATGTTAATAAAGCTAAGGAAAAGATGAAGATGTTTAATAAAGAGGAGGTTGTGGAATGAAAATAATTGCTTATAAAGGTAATCATTTTGAAGATGATAAATTATTTTGCTAGAAAAAAAAGAGGGAGATGAGGTTAAACAATAAAAAATGACAGAAATTAAAAAAACTCAAATATGTGTAGGGTGTAAAGCCTCGTTTGTAGTGTCTAAAAATAACCTAAGTAAATACTTTTGTGATGAATGTTCAAAGAAATTTTTAGAAGATAAGACCTTTTGGGAGAGAGAGGTATCGGTATATGATTACTTGAAAGGAGGATTATATAAAACAAAATGGTAGAAAACTTAAATGAATGGATAGAAGTATCAGATAGTAGCTTTTGGTCGCCTGAAAAAGAGGGAGATGAGATAGAGGGTATTGTAATATCAAAAGATAATGATGACTATGGTTTAAGAGTTGTTATAGAAACAAAAGACAAAAAACAAATAGTCTTACCTAGCCATAAAGTACTCCAAAATCGATTACAAGGCACTAAGGTAGAAGATTATATCAAAGTTGTGTACAAGAACGAGGAGTTACCAAAAATCAAAGGACACAACCCTACTAAAATCTACAAGGTTTTTATAAAACAAGCTTAAAATGGCGTTAAAAAAATTATTACATTTATTATTAGGTTCATCTGGAGATGATACTCTAGAACTTTTAGAAGATAAAGGATTCAAAGAGACTTATAGCTTTGATGGTTACGTTTGCTTTGAAAATAGAGAATACAAGGTACTTTATGATACAATTGAAAAGCAAGTAATAGACATAAGGTCTAGAAAATATGGAGATTTGAGCCAATAATGGAAATTCCAATAGATGTACCTTTAATGTTATCCGTTTTGATAGGAATAGAAATAGGGATACTTTTTAGTATAATAAATGAAAGAAGATGACACCCTCAATAATTAACACAAACAACGAGAATCTAAATATAAAATATAATGAAAGATTAGTCAAAGACATTAGGAAAGATGAAAGAGAAAAGACTTTGAAAGAAGTTGAAGAGATTATAGATTATTATGAAAAAGAATATGCTGAAGTTAAATTTAGAGGTTTTAGCCCTTCATTTAAAAATAGAATTAATAAATTAAGGGAGAAAAAATGAAAAGATATGAAATGGATAAAATGATAAAAGTAAAATGGTTTAGAAGTGAACTATATCCCTATTATGAATTTTCAGATGTAGATAATAAATTAAATATAAATAATATTTATATAGATAAAAAGTTATGGAAAGAGTTTTTAAAAAAGAAAGGAGAGTTTTGGGATATTTATGATAAATTAGTTGAGGTAATTGATGAAAATGAGAAAACAAACAATTGAAGATGATTTATTTACCCTTCCAGAACAAAATCTAATAAGCGATATGATATTTGAATTATTTAAAAGAAATGATATTCATAGAGTAAAGATTGAAATTGGGTTTACTAATGGAGTTAATATAAGTCAAGAGAATATCAGACCTAATAAATTAAAGGAGAAAAAATGACAGATGATTTTATAGTTATATTTGGAGCAAGTATAGTAATAACCTTTTTAATTTTAAGTTTGTTGATAGGATTAATAAATTATTTATATGAAGAATCAAATAAAAAGCAATATCATCAAGAATTAAAGGAGAAAAAATGAAAAAACAAACAAAATACGATAAGGATTATGCTGAATATAAATACAAATTCAATATGTTTGCTACAAATTTACAAATAGTGCTTATGCTTTCAACCATTCCCTTAGTTTTAGTAATGATAAATGTTGATATGAGTATAAAAATACCTATTCAATTTTTTATACTTAATATAGTGGTTGTTTATTTATTTTTGGAAAGTATCAAATGAAAATCGTAATTTACATAAGAGTAAGTAGAATGGACTTAAACTTAGATAATCAAAGATTGCCTTTAATAGAATTTGCTAAAGGTAAAGGCTGGGATTATGAAGTTTTTGAAGAGCAAGAAAGTACAAGAAATACAAGACCTATTAAAGAAGAGGTTTTAAAACAACTTAGACAAGGCAAGTTTGATGGTGTTTTAGTTTATAAGATTGATAGATGGGCTAGGAGCTTACAAGAGCTTATAATGAATATAGATGAATTAAAAGGTAGAAATAAGCATTTTATAGCATTAACACAACCAATAGACACAAGTTCAAGTATGGGTATGTTTACGCTTCAAATATTGGGTGCTATGGCTGAGTTTGAAAGAGAAATGATTAGGGAAAGGACTATGGCTGGATTAGATAGAGCTAGGAAAAAAGGCGTTAAATTAGGTAGACCAAGAAAAGCGGTCAAAAAATACGGGAGGATTTACGCTTTAAAAGAAAATTGATTTAAACGTGCGATTATTTAACTATGGAACAAAAAGAGAGAAAACACATATATTGCTTTAAGTTTTGTAAGAAATGCAATAAGAAGTTTAAGCCTAGCGGTAAACACGTTTATTTCTGTGATGAATGTAGAAACTTTATAGCAAAACAAAATAAAAGAAAATCACTTAAATAAAATGGTAACTAACATTTAAATATACTAAATAACAATAAAAACTAAAAGAGGATAAAAAAAGAATGGATTGGGTGGGATTAATTAGCGGGTATGTAATGAGTTCTACTTTTTGGATTATTGTAATGGTTGTAGTTGTTGGCTTAGCTTTATTTTTCTTTGGTTATTTTAATAGACGTTCTAAATTAAAGTATAATGCTATTGAGGTTGTAAGATATGGAAATGGTAAATGCGGATTTAATTTAACTAAGGCGGGTTTATTCAGAAAGAACTTTTATCTATTAGGATTTTTTGATACTGGAAAAGAATTTGATTATAGAGTTGCTGACGGTCGTAGAATATTAGAGGCTAAGACAAGTCATTTACACGATATATTTGGAAAAAAAGGTTTTATATTAATGAGGTCTCCAAAGGATAACAGAATTTTAGTACCTATTGATAAAATAAGATTTGAAAACTTAGAGGGAATTATGGATATTGCCTCAGGCAAGTTTAGAGATAGTTCTGCTCAATTATTTGAAGAGGCAGTTGCAGAGACTCGGGGCTGGTTGGAAAAGTTTCTTCCTTATATTATGATAGGAATGATTGTTGTTCTTACAATAGTTTCAATAGTCATTAATATGCAGATGACTAATCATACTACGGAGAAAGTTGGGGATATGTTAATAAGCGGTTGTCAAAATACCTTAAATACTAAACCCTCAACAACACCTTAAAAGGAGGACAAAATGAAAGAAATAATTAAATTTTTTAATATTTTAACAATAAGCGTAACCGCAGGTTTTGGAATGTTTTGGTTGTTTATTCTTAATGGACTTTTTAATATATGGTTTTCCTTGATAACAGGTTTAATTTGGTCTTCGGTTATAGCTGTATATATTTATACATTTAATTTATTGGGGGCACAATGCGAGTCTGTGACAAGTGTAAAAAAAGAAAAGAAATTGAACAGATAAGGATAAGAGACAAAGCCTATGACTTATGTCCAGATTGTTTAAAGTTAGTTATAGATTTCATAAGAACCGAAAATAAAAGAAATATCTTTAATGTATTTAATAATGGTTAGAATAAAAAAAACTTATGAACTTGGAGGAGGATTAAGGATAATGGTAGTTATAGATAATAATATATCTTTGATGTCCTCTAATTATGGTAAGGAGATGTTAAAGCTTTATTGGAAAATGATTAAAGATAAACCCGAAAAAAAACTTATGTATAATTATCGTTCTAATGTTATTGTCGAAAAATTTGATATTCCTCAAGAGGAATATATAAAAAATATTGATAAAGATTTTAACACCGCTTTAACTGAACAAAAAAAAGCTATGGATAAAGCCAAGGAGGAATATAAAAAATGAAATTTGATTTAAGCAAAATAAATATAAAAACATTTTACTCGGTTGGAGCTGGATTATTTTTCTGTGTAGTTCTCTTTAATATTTGGAATTTAGTTATAAGCTGGAATGTTTGGAATTTACCGACGAAGTTAAGCTTTATATTTGGCTCTATAATATTTCAAATAATGTTAGCAAGTCTTTTTTTATATCTATGGAAAATTACACCTGATATGATTACTGATGATAAATCAATAGATAAATTGTTTGAGGAGTATGATGTCACAAGATAACTACCCTGATTTGTTTGATATAGTGATTTGGTTTGCTATATTTTTAGCTGGGTTTATTTGTGGTCAGATAATTTAATATGTGTATTAAGAAAGTAGAGCCTAAGAAAAAAGAATATAAACAATTATATTGCTATCAATTAATTGAAGATGATGTAATGGTTAATCAAGATATAGACAAGAGAAGAGAATTTGAAATAAATTTAATTAAAAAAATATTAGATGATTAAAATGATTAAGAAAAGAAAAGAGCCTTGCGAGTATTGGAAGTTATGTATGGATTACAAAAGGTCTAAAGACATTTGTCACGACGGAGAATGGAAATATTGTAAGGTTTATTTACGCTTAAAGAAATTAGATGAAAGGAGGTTGTTTGATGATAATGGGATTTCTAAAGAAAAAGAAAGAAGTTAAAGAAGACATTTACGACGAGGAAGATGAGGAAGACCAAGAAGACGACGACGATAGTGATGACTTAGAATATAAAGAAGAGAAAAAGGAAAATAAATTTAAAAAAGATTTAAAAAAAAACCCTCAAGAAAAAGTAATAATAGAAAGAGAAGTGACACTGTCCTTGTTAAACGAAAAGCTAAACTTCTTAATAGAACAACTAAACGAGATTAAGAACAGTTAATTGATTATTTTTTTTATTTTTTAAATTCTAAACCTGAAAAATTGCTAATTATATATAGCGGTTTTTCTTCTAGTGTCAAATTAGGATTAAGCTTTAGGCAAAGGTCACAGGGTTTGGCTATTAATTGTATTTTGTAATACCAGCCGAACGTTTGATTGATTGCTAACATTCCAATACACACTATTGTAACTATTATTAACAAATTTACTAGATTTGAACGGTTTAATTTGAACATCTTTATTAGAGTATACTATTTAATAGATACGTCTACCCTCCTACTAAGACACCATAATAACCTATTATCTTGCTATGGGTATGGGTATAGGCATAGGTATTGATATTGGTATATTTTCTATTTGCTTAGGTTTTGCTTTTGATTTATAATTATTGGAGGGTGTTGGCTTGGCTATGGCGTCTTTATATTTCTGAGCAAGACTTAACACGTCTTTTTTATCTATACCTATAATTGTTCCTATTTTTCTATAACCATAATTCTTATCATACCTTATTAAATGATTTACAAGCAATCCTAGTCTTGTCTCTATCTTCTGTATCTTTTCTGTGTTCTCTCTTCTCCTAAATGCCTCAGCTTTTCTTCTCCTATATTCCATTTCATCTACTACATAAGTTCCAAAAAATCTACAAGGTCTATACGGAGAACGCACAACATTATAGTTATACATTTTCTTTCCTTTGATATAAAGAGTTTTCTTTTTATTGAATGGAAAAATAATGTACTGACCTCTTGCTCCTTTTTTATTAAAGTAAGTATGGAATAAAGTCTCACATCTCCATATAGCAAAATATCTATCTAAATCAAAAAAGCTAGGCAGAACAATTCCTATATATAAATTAAGTTGTCTCATCTCCGTTGCTATTGTTATCATAGCTTTGTTAATACTGCTTAAACTATTTCTTGCTCCAACAGAACTAAAAGCCTCGTCTAATAAAATGAAGTCTCCTTTTTTTCTGCTAGGGTCTTTTATTAAATTAATAAACTGCTCGTGATTCCAAGCAATCTTATCTATATTAAAATTATTATCTAAAGCTTTAGCGACGCTCATAGCTAGTACGCTTTTACCCGTACCCTCACGACCATCAAACAAAAGTATTTTATCTCTATCTTGTCTCATAACTTGCTTTTTAAAATTAGGTATTTGATGAGCAAGCAAGTCGTCTATAAACACTCCATTAATCTCAGCCATTTTTACATCAACTCCGCCTCTTGTTTTGCTCCAAACAATTTATGTTTTTCCATTAGAGCCATCAATAACATTTCTAAATCGCAAAGTGCGTCTTCGACTGCCTCATTCTCATCAGCAGATTTATAAGATTTTTTATTGTTCATATAAGCATTAGGATAAGTACAAAGAATTTCTTTAGTCTCTTTTATTTTTTCTTTAACTTTAATTAATTCCTCAGGTCTTAAATTCTTGCTTATCTCAGTCAGTAAATCTCTTTTTAATAGATGATACCATAAAATATAATTCTCTTCATTTCTTGCTATTTGAATATGTATTAAAGTATTACCTAGAATTTTCTCAGCGTATATCATACGCAAATCATAAACAATCTGTTGTTCATCTTCGTTAAAGTTTTTATCGTACACCATCTTTTTTATTTAGTATACCTTGGTATATTTAAATTTTACTATGGTAAGAAAACTTACCATACAAAAAACCTATGGTAAGAAAACTTACCATACAAAAAACCTATGGTAAGAAAACTTACCATACAAAAAACCTATGGTAAGAAAACTTACCATACAAAAAACCTATGGTAAGAAAACTTACCATACAACTTGTAGAATA